>Ga0257125_1000226_pt1 | contig 81631 bp, 92 predicted proteins | sample SI106_200metaG_FD_190183 | JGI IMG/M metagenome (GOLD analysis project Ga0257125, IMG submission 190183) | Marine microbial communities from Saanich Inlet, British Columbia, Canada - SI106_200 | ecosystem: Environmental > Aquatic > Marine > Inlet | place: Canada: British Columbia | collected... | reverse complement strand
CCCTAAAAATTATTTTGGGTAACATAATCATATACGAACTTTATTTCGTATATGATTACTCCGAAGGAGTTTAAACGAACTTTTATAAATTTTAATTAGGAGAATATATTATGCCCAATGGACTATTAATTAAATTAAAAAGGGAACTTGAAATAATTAATTCTTCCAAGAAAACAATCAAAGCATACTTATATTATGTGGATAAATTTCTCAAATATGCAGAGGGTAAGGGCTTAAATGAAAATATTGTTAAGGAATTTGCCCAGCAAGAAATTAATAAAAAAGGCCCTTCAACAGTTTCTTCTGAAATAAGTGCGATTAAATTTTTCTTTAGAAAAGTTCTTAATCAAAAATTAGAATTAAATCATCCAAAAAGAAACAAAACCCTTCCAAATATATTAACAATTGAAGAAATTAGAAAGTTGATTGAATCAACTTCGAATATAAAACATAAATTAATTATTAAACTTCTATATGGCTGTGGATTTAGAGTTAGTGAGATTGTTAATTTAAAAAAACAGGAGATAAATTTTGAGGAAAGTTTAATTCATGTTAAATTGGCGAAAGGCAAAAAAGACAGATTTGTAAAAATTCCGTCTTGTATTTCTGAAGAGTTGTCGGCATATATTAAAACTCTAAATGAAGAAATATTATTTCCTTCTAATCGTGGAGGAAAATTAACAATTAAAACAATTCAGAAAATAGTTCAAAATGGTGCTAAAAAAGCTGGAATTAAAAAAAGAGTTTATCCTCATTTACTTAGGCATTCTTTTGCTACACACCTTTTGGAGCAAGGAACAGATCTAAGAGTTATCCAAAAACTCCTCGGGCATTCTGATATTAAAACCACTCAAATCTATACCCAAATATCTCAAGCATCAATAAAGAATATAAAGTCTCCATTAGATAATTTATAAAATAATCTATCACCTCTTTTTAATTTCCTGGACGGTTAGAACTTGCAAAAATTTAAATAGTCTTGTTCGTTAGTTGGTTTATGAGAAGAGAGGTTGGTTCGCTTGTAGTCTTAGTTGTATTAGTTATTGTTCTGGGAAATTTTCAATTAACAGGTAATGTTGCAGATGCCGGGCAGATGGATCCTGGGAGAGGTGGGCCAGATGTTTCTGAATCTCAAATGAAATGCATGGAAGAATGTACAACAAGAAGTTGTGATGTTGGAGACATGGATTGTAGAATGGGCTCTAGTGGTGCGTGTGGAAAAGAATGTAGTGTTGATGTGTCAGGACCTCCTGAACCTGCAGATGAGGGAGAAGCTTGTATGCAAAAATGTGTTTCTAAAGACTGTGGTCAATTTGATATGGGCTGTCAGAATAGTAAAATGGATGTTTGTGAAGTAGAATGTGATATGAAAGGAGATGCTCCTGATGAATCTGAAATGGATGCTGAACAAATTTGTATTTCAAATTGTGTTGCAGCAGAAGATCCTGAAGTTATTTGTGGAAATAGCAAGGAAGGGGAGACAGGAAATTCGCTTTGTCAAAAATGTGCTTCAGAATGTGTTCACCTTTATGAAGGTCCTTGTTTAAATGATGAGCAGTTAACTGAAAAAGAAAAAGAATGTGAAACTTGTGAACATTGCTATGGTTCTCCTATTGAAGGGCCATCAGGGCAAGGATGGGATTGTATTGTTGATGTTAAATGTGCAGATGCATCATCAGAATTTGGAGATGAAGCTGGAACAGGGCCTGGAATTGGACAAGAAGGTTATGTTAATCAAGAACAAAATGTAGTTGAAAAAGTTTTTAGTGGAATAGGAAATTTCTTTAAAGGATTATTTGGTGGTGGAGAAACAGATGAAGTTGAAAATAATGCAGAGGATGTTTCTGAGTAGTTAAACTTAAAATCTTATTTTTGTTAATTTATTTATGAATATTCAAACAAAAATTAAATCAACTTTACAGAAAGAAAAGATTTCTAAAAAATCTAAGATAATTGTTGCTTTGTCTGGAGGGAAAGATTCTGCTGTGACAGCTTATTTTCTGAAAGAACTTGGATACAACATAGAGGGTTTTCATATTGATTTGAAAGTTGGAAAGTATTCTGAAAAATGTTTGGAGAAAATAAAAGAACTTTGCAAAGAACTTAAGATTAAGTTAAAAGTTTATGATATGAAAAAAGAATGTGGCTCAGGAATGTGTTATCTTCGAAGTAAAGTTCAATCAAATCAAAAAACATCTGGTTTGAAAAACTGTGCAATCTGTGGTGTGATTAAAAAGTCTATTTTAAATAAAGAAGTTCGAAAGTTAAAAGCAGATTATATTGCTACCGGACATAACCTCGACGATGAAGCGCAAACTTTTTTAATAAATATTTTGAAAGGTTGTCCAGAGCTTTCTGCAAACACAGGAGTTGTGACAAAAAATATTTCAGATAAGAAATTTATCCCTAGGCTTAAACCTCTTTTTTATATTCCTGAAGATGAAATTAGAAAGTTTTCAAAAAAACAAAAGCTTCCTGTTCACTATGAATCATGTCCTTGCTTAACAGATTCTTATAGAAAACAAGTTCGAGAGTTTTTATGGACGCTGGATAACAAAAAGAAACAAAATATAATTAATAATTTTGAAAAGCTTCAGCCCAAAATTGAAAAATTAAAGACCGGAGAAGGAGTTAAGTATTGTGAAAAATGTGGAGAGCCTTCTCGTGGAAAGATTTGCAAGAAATGTGAGTTGCTAAAAGCATGATTGTGAGAACTTTCTACACATAGATCATGTTACCTTCTTTGGATGGTCATAAACCTTTAAATAGAAATTGTGTTTTATTTTGTTGCAGGATACAACCTGTGGATGGCGGGCGGGATAAGCGATACAATACCTTGTATCAGGTAAATAAAGGAAACCAAAATGAAATGTTTATATTGTGCTAGTGACGAAACAAAGGTAACGAATAAGAGAAACACAGATGAAGGGATTATTCGAAGAAGAAGAGAGTGTTTGAAATGTAGTCGAAGATTTACAACATATGAAAGACCGGTGATTGAAACAATTGTTATTAAAAAAGATGGGAGTCGAGAAGAATATAATCGGGACAAATTATTTTTAGGAATGATTAAAGCGTGTGAAAAAAGACCGGTGTCAAGAGATAAGATTGAAAAAGAGATTGATAGAATTGAAGAAGCACTTAGAAAAAAAGGGAAGGAAGTAAAAAGTAAAATTATTGGAGAGCTTTTAATGAGGTCGCTTAAGAAACTTGACAAAGTTGCATACATAAGATTTGCTTCAGTATATAGAGAATTCCAGGACATAAATGATTTTAAAGAAGCTTTGAAACAAGTTAAATAGGATTAATTCAATGGTTAAAAAAATAAGGAAAAGAGACGGAAGTGTAGTTCTTTTTGATAAGGACAAGATTGCAGAAGCAATTTGGAAAGCAGTAAAAGCTGTTGGAGGAACAGATCGGACAAGGGCAGATAGTCTTTCTGAAATTGTTGAACAAGAATTGACAAAAAAAAAGGGGGAGCAAGGCATACCAGAAGTAGAAGATGTTCAGAATCTGGTTGAGAAAGTTTTGATTGAAGAAGGGCATGCTAAAGTTGCCAAGGCATATATTCTATATCGGCAAAGTCACGAAGAGCTTAGAAATGTTAAAGGTTTGTTTGATACAATAGAGGCGGTTGATGACTATATTGGACTAGATGATTGGATGGTAAAAGAAAATTCTAATATGGGGTTTTCTCTTCAAGGTTTGAATAATTATATTGCAACAAAAATTATTAAGAACTATTGGCTGAGGCGGATTTATCCTGAGGCGATTCGAGAAGCACATGAGAATGTTGACTTGCATATTCATGATCTTGGCACATTGGGTGCTTATTGTGTTGGATGGGATTTGAAGGATCTTCTTGTCACAGGATTTAAAGGAGTTCGAGGAAAGATTGAGACAACTCCTGCGAAGCATCTTAGAACAGTTATGCATCAGATTGTGAATTTCTTTTACACTTTAACTGGGGAAGTTGCAGGGGCTTTGGCTTTCTCTAATTTTGATACATTACTTGCTCCTTTTGTACGATACGACAACCTGGATTACAAAGAAGTTAAACAGTGTATGCAAGAATTTGTTTTTGGTTTGAATGTTCCTACTCGTGTTGGCTTTCAAACTCCTTTTACAAATATCACAATGGACTTAAAGGTTCCATCTTACATGGCTGATGAGCCGGTGATTATTGGTGGAAAGCCTCAAAAAGAGACTTACAAAGAGTTCAAAAATGAAATGGATATGCTTAACAGGGCTTTTGCAGAAGTTATGATTGCAGGGGATGCAAAGGGAAGAGTTTTTACTTTTCCTATTCCAACATACAATGTTACAAAAGATTTTGACTGGGATAATCCAAAGTACGAGCCTGTTTGGGAGATGACAGCGCGTTATGGTATTCCTTATTTTTCTAATTTTGTTAATTCAGATATGAACCCAGAGGATGCTCGGAGTATGTGTTGCAGATTGAGATTAGATCAGACCGAGCTTCGAAAAAGAGGAGGAGGCTTGTTTGGTGCAAACCCCCAAACAGGCTCGATTGGAGTTGTTACAATTAATATGCCAAGAATTGGCTTCACTGCCGCAGACGAGAAAGACTTTTTTAATAAACTTGGAAACTTAATGGAGCTTGCAAAGGAAAGTTTGGAGATAAAGCGAAAGGCAATTGAATCTCTTACAAAAAGAGGATTGTATCCTTATTCGTCTTTTTATCTTCGACAAGTAAAGCAAAGATTTGGAGAATGTTGGAAAAATCATTTTTCTACAATTGGTTTGCTTGGAATGAATGAGGCTATTGTTAATTTTATGCCTGGAGAAAATATCACAACTCAAAATGGGAAGGATTTTGCTTTGAAGGTTTTAACATTTATGCGAGATAAGCTTACAGAATATCAAACAGAAACAGGAAATATCTACAACCTTGAGGCAACTCCAGGGGAAGGAACAACCTATAGACTTGCTAGAACAGACAAGAAAAGATTTGGAAGAATTATTGTTGCAAATGAAGAGGCGGTTAGAGAGTTAGGTGCTGCTCCTTATTATACTAACTCTACTCACTTGCCTGTTGGACATACAGATGATTTGTTTGGGGCGCTTGAACTACAAGATGATTTACAGGCACAATATACCGGGGGGACTGTGTTCCATGGTTTTGTTGGAGAGAAGATTCCTGTTGATTCAGTTAAGATTTTGGTTAAAAAAATTGCTGCTGGTTTTAAGCTTCCATATTTTACGTTGACTCCGACTTTCTCTGTTTGCCCAGTTCATGGTTATCTTGCAGGAGAACATGAATATTGCCCTACTTGCGACGAGGAAATTGGATATATTGAAGGTGCTCCAGAGGAAAAATTAGTTGTTGCGAATGTTGCGGTACCTGTACAATCTTTGAAAGAAAAAGAACCAAATAAAGGTTCACCACAAAGTGAAGATAAGGGTATTTAAAGAAAAGAGAGTTGATAAGGGAGGACTAAAACAAATGGAAAAAATTGTTAAAAAAGAAAGAACAAAGTGTGATGTATATACGAGGGTTGTTGGATATATTACTCCAACTCGGCAATGGAATGTTGGAAAGCTAGCTGAATTTGGAGATAGAAAAACATTCAAGGTTGCTAAGAAATGTGCTGAAACGCCTTTGAAAGTTGCTGCTTGAACTTTAAAATAATTATTTTTTTAAAATTGCTGCAAACCTACTTGGTGAAGTTAAACATCGGAACGCAAGGTTTATAATTAACTTGCATTTAGCAAGAAGATGCAAATAAAAAAATGTGTTGGTGCTATTTTGTATGATGATCAAAATAGAATATTTCTTATGACTTCTCCTAACTGGAAAGGTTATGTTATTCCGGCAGGGGAAATTGAGAAAGGAGAAGATGAAGAAACTGCATTAAGAAGAGAAATCGGGGAAGAATTAAATATTGAAATATCTAACTTAGTAAAAATAAGAGAAAAACACAAAAAAGCAAGTTCTGATTTTAAAGATCCCAATCTCAATTTTTACTTTATAGATTATTTTGCTAAAGCATTACAGACAAAAATAACCCCCAACGAAGAAGTATCAGAATATGGATGGTATTTTTTGGATGAGGCATTAAAACTTCCCCTTATAGATTCCACAAGGGAATTAGTCAACAAATTTAAAGAACACCTAAAAAGCGTTGCACTAGAGTAATGTTTTGGAAACAAATTTTCATCTCATGCTCAGTAATTTTAAATATCTAATCTCTAGAACACAAAAAACTAAATACCCTTATAACGTCGTTATACCATGGAAATTAAAGGTTTGATTAAGACAACTTTGATTGATTATCCGGGCAAGGTGGCGTGCACTGTTTTTTTATATGGTTGTAATTTTAGGTGTGGTTTTTGTCATAATCCGGAGTTGGTATTATCTGAGTTGGCACCCCCGGGCGTACCCTCTGAAGAGGGCAAATTATATTCAGAAGAAGAGATTCTTGGATTTTTGGTTAAAAGAAAAGGTCAACTTGATGCAGTTTGCATTACAGGCGGAGAACCTTTGATAAGTTTAGATAAAGATTTCTTAAAAGAAATAAAAGGGCTTGGGTTTTTAATCAAGATTGATACCAATGGGAGCTATCCTGAGAAGTTGAAAGAACTAATTGATGAAGAACTTGTTGATTATGTTGCAATGGATATTAAAGCATCGAAGGAAAAATATGAAGAAGTTGTTAGGGCGAAAATAGAATTAGATAAAATTGAGGAAACCATTAAACTGATTTCAAAATTGCCAAATTATGAATTTAGAACTACGATTGTTGAAGAAGGAGCGGCACCGCTCGGCGGTGTACCCCCAATTGCGGGATTAGGGGGCAAAGAATTTAAGAAAATGATTGCATGGTTAGTTGAACTTGGTGAAGGGAAGATTAAACGGTTTGCATTGCAGGGCTTTAAGAAAGAGGAAAAAATGCTTGATGAAAAGTTCAAATCAGTTAACGATACAAAAAAAGAATATTTAGAAGAACTCAAAAAGATTGCAGAGGAGTTTTGTGATGAAGTTGTTGTTCGGGTTTGAATTAATATTTAGCTTTCTTTTTCCAATACACTTTTAATTTTTCAAATTCTTCAATTGATAAACCATGGCTACCTAAGTCTTCATTTTGATGAAAATCAGTTCCACCAGAAACTAATAAATTTTTTTCTTTAATGACCTTGTCTGTATAATCCCAATTAGAACCTATACTTGCTGGATTAATTGGGCAATTTCTTTCTAATAAATCTCCCCCATGTTTAAAAAATTCCGCTATTACCTCTTTTTCATCTTCGTTTAAATAACAAGGATGTGCAAGTATGGCAATTCCTCCAGCTTCATGAATTATCTTAATTGCCTCTGGGAGTTCAATTCCTTTTGCTCTAACAAAAGCTTTTCCACGATTTCCTATGAGTTCCTTGAAGACTTCCTGTTTATCTTCAAATTTTTCTGGATATTTTCTTAATAATATCTCTGCAAGCAAAGGCCTTCCAAAATGCTTTCCATCAGATTCTCTTAAAAAATCTTCAAAACTAACATTGTAACCTAATTGATTGCACTTTTCAATTATTTTTCTTATTCGCTCTCCCCTATGTTTTTTACTTCTTGGTTGAACTTCTTTAATAGCGGCATTGTTATGATCAATAAATAATCCAACCATATGAACTTCCCTGCAATTTTCTGGAGGAGTTATTGTTATCTCTATTCCAGCAATAAATTCTATATTTTTTCCCTTGGCATATTCAATTCCCTCTTTATTTCCTTCGACATTGTCATGATCAGTTAAAGCAATTGCAGGCATATTTTTTTCAATTGCCATGTCAATTATCTGGCTTGGAGAAAATTTTCCATCTGAAAAGTTTGAATGAACATGCAAATCTATTTTGGACATTCCATATTTATTACTTCAATGTTTAACTGTTTTTCTATTACTTTGTCTAAAACCCAAAAATTAATAAACTATAATCTCCCTTGAAAATAGATTAAAATGGCTGAAAATGTTAAGGAAATCGAAAGTGAAACTGAATTTAATGAGTTTATTGGAGAGGGAGTTGTTTTAGTTGATTTTTTTGCTGATTGGTGTATGCCTTGTATTATGATGGGTTCTGTTGTTGAGGCACTTGCTGAAAAGTTTGATGGAAAAATTAAGTTTGCAAAAGTTAATGTTCAGGACAATGAAATGCTTGCGGGAAAATATAATGTGAGTTCAATTCCTAATTTTACGCTTTTCAAAAACGGAGAAGTTGCAGAAACATATGTTGGTGCGATGAGTGAAGAAGATTTTTCTGAAAAGTTAAATAAACATTTGTAAAATGAAAAGAGACGCTACAAGACAATACGAAGAAAACTGTGCTTTTGAAGAAGATCCAGATCAGATGAGCTGGAAAATATATCCTGTCCTATTTGCTGCATATGGTGTTCTAAAAACATGTGAAATAGGGAGATCTATTTTTGACAACACAATTGGAAAAATCCCCCTTCGAAGAAATACTAGTCCTTCTTAAAAAGAAGGAATAATTTTATAAACCAATTTATTCTACTTTATTCAATGGCTCTGTAGCTCAGCCTGGCTAGAGCACTAGACTTTTAATCTAGGTGTCGGGGGTTCAAATCCCTCCAGGGCCATTTTAAGCTCAGAAAGAAGTATTTTACACAACATAGAAACCTTTTTAAACCAATTTTTACATTCTTTTATTATTAAATAGTTGTAAACTCGATCTATGTGTCTGAGCCGCTGCAACGTTTAAATTTCCAATGCACATTCTACAACCGAAACACACAAAGCTAACTGAAAAAGAGATTGAAGATTTATTGAAAAAACTTAATGTTTCTAAGGCACAACTTCCAAAAGTTCTTGTTTCAGACACTGGTTTGCCCACAGGTTCTATTGTTGGAGATGTTGTAAAGATAGAAAGAAAGATTGGAGAAGACGAGGACAAAATTAAAATTTATTACAGGGTAGTTATTTAATGGTATCTGAAAACAAACACCTTGTTGTTCAGAAATACTTGCAAGAGCACTCGCTAGTTGAGTCAAATATTACTTCTTTTAATGAATTTATCAAACATAGAATGCAAGAGATTGTTGATGATTTAAGTGAGGGTTTAGATAATGAAGACTTTGAGATTACACTTGGAAAAATTGAGGTTGGTCGACCACAGATTACAGAAGCTGACGGAAGTAGCTCAACGATCATGCCGTATGAAGCTCGTTTGAGAAACATGACATATTCTGCTCCAATTACAATGGAGTTAACTGTTAAGAAAGATGATCAGGTTGATTCGGAAATTGTGGAGATTGGAAGAATACCAATCATGGTTAAGAGTGAAGCTTGTAATACCCACGGACTTTCAAAAGAAGAACTTTTAGAAAATTATAATGATCCAAATGATTCTGGAGGATATTTTATTATTAATGGAAATGAAAGAGTTATGACTATGGCAGAGGATCTTGCAGAGAACCAGCCATTTATTGAAGAGAATAAGAAAAAGGAATTGATGTTGAGAATGTTTTCGTTGAGAGGAACTTATCGGATCCCAATTATTATTAAAGAAAATAAAGAAGGAGTTTATGAGTTGAGTTTTAGTCGATTTAGAGATCTTCCGGCAGTTGTGATTCTAAAAGCATTAGGTTTAACAAAAGAAGCAGATATTGCAAAATACATTGGGAAGGAGACAGATAGCTTAATTGTAAACTTGTATGAATTTGTGAACTTGGCTACAGCAGAAGATGCAATGATGTATATTGCTGAGACTACAAATCTTCAAGGAACTAAGAAAGAGATTTTAGACAGAGTAAAGCAAAGAATTGATTCTTATTTACTTCCACATATTGGAATGAAAAAAGAAGATAGAATGAAGAAAGCGATTACACTTTGTAAATTAATCAAGCAACATATGATTGCTCGAGAGAATCCTAGCTTGAGAACAGACAAGGACCATTATGCAAATAAGAGAGTTAGACTTTCAGGTGATTTGCTTGCAACTTTGTTTAGAGTAAATCTTGGAATCTTGGTTAGAGATGTTGTTTATTCTTTACAGAAATCTTCAAAGAGAAAGAAGTTTTATTCAATTAAAACAATTGCCAAGTCAACTTTGTTTTCACATAGAGTTGAGAGTGCGATTGCAACTGGGTCGTGGACAGGAGAAAGATCAGGAGTTACACAAAATATGGATAAAACAAATCACTTGTCTATTATTTCACAATTACAGAGAGTCTCATCTATGTTGCCTTCAGATCAAGAGAATTTTATGGCACGTACTTTGCATCCAACTCACTATGGAAGATTTTGTCCAATTGAAACTCCTGAAGGAGGAGAAATTGGTTTGAGAAAGAACTTGGCTCTTTTGGCAAAAGTTTCAACAAGAGTGGATTTGGATAATGAAAAATTTGTAACAGATTTAGAAGGAATTGGTTTGAATAAAGAAGGTGTTGGAGGAGATGATGTTTTCTTTAATGGTATTTTAATTGGTTCAGTAGAAGATGGAAAAGAATTTGCTCAAAAAATTAAGGAACTTAGAAGAGATCGACAACTTCCAGAGCAACTTAATGTTAGACATGGAAAAGGATTTGGAATTGTTTGGATTTCTACAGAACCAGGAAGAGCATTAAGGCCTTTGGTTGTGGTAGAAGAAGGAACTCCAAAGCTAACAAATGAATTAAAGGTTCAACTTGAACAAGGAGAATTGCATTGGAATGATTTAGTTGAAAGGGGAATTATAGAATATTTAGATGCTGCAGAAGAGGAAAATGCGTTGGTTGCTCTTTATGACGAAGAAGTTACAGCTGAACACACTCACTCTGAAATTGATCCAATTGATGTTCTGGGGGCAGTTAATTCTCTTATTCCATATGTGAACCATGATCAGACTTCAAGATTGCTTAAAGGTAGTAAGACTCAAAAGCAGGCACTTGGTTTGTATGCTGCTAATTATCATTGTAGACTTGACACAGATGTTTCTATTTTGCAATATCCTCAAAAACCAATTGTAAGAAGTTTTGTTTATGATACATTGAATACTTATCCTGCTGGACAGAACTTGATTGTTGCAATTATGACTCATGAAGGATATAATATGGAAGATGCTTTGGTTTTGAATAAAGGTAGTCTTGAAAGAGGAATGGGAAGAAGTTTTTATTACAGACCATATAAAGCAGTTGAGATGAACTACGCAGGTGGTTTGAAAGATGAGATTGCAATTCCAGAGAAAGATACTTCAGGTTATAGAACAGAGGCTACTTATCAATATTTAGAAGATGATGGGATAATTGTTCCAGAGTCAGAGATTAAAGGGGGAGATGTTTTAATTGGAAAAGTCTCGCCTCCAAAATTCTTGTCAGAAGCTAGAGAAATTTCTCTGAAATCAAATAAAGAGTCTTCAGTTACATTGAGGCAAGAAGAAACAGGAACAATTGATTCTGTTTTCATTACAGAAGATAGAGAAGGAAATAAGATTGTTCAAGTTAAAGCTCGTGATCAAAGAATTCCAGAACTTGGAGATAAATTTGCAACTGCTCATGGTCAGAAAGGTGTTATTGGAATGATTGTCCCTGAAGAAGACATGCCTTTTACTTCAAGAGGTATTAAGCCTGATCTAATTTTCAATCCACATGGTTTACCTTCGCGTATGACTGTTGGTTATTTATTAGAATTGCTTGCAAGTAAAGTTGGTTGTGTTAGGGGAGAGACTGTTGATGGAACTCCTTTCTCAGGTGTTGGTAAAAAAGAACTAGAAGATCAACTTGAAGGATTAGGATTCAGATATGATGGAAAAGAGACAATGTACAACGGTATAACTGGAAAGAAAATGGATGTTAAGATTTTTGTTGGAAGTGTTTATTATTTGAAACTAAAATATATGGTTGGGAACAAGATTCATGGTCGTGCTTCAGGTAAAGTTGCCTTACTTACTCGTCAGCCTGTTGAGGGTAGAGCTCGTGGTGGTGCTTTAAGATTAGGAGAAATGGAGCAGCAAGCATTAGTTGCACATGGTGCATCATTGTTATTAAAAGAAAGATATGATTCAGACAAAGTATTAATCCCAATTTGTGAAAAATGTGGAAGCATTGGAATTGATGACAATATCAGAGGAAAAACACTCTGTCCAATGTGTGGTGGAAATAATGTTCAAAATATTGAAGTCTCATATGCATTTAAATTATTACTTGAAGAATTGCAAGGATTGCACATCCACACAAGCTTTGAGTTGAAAAACAAATACGAATAAAATGAGAAAAATAGTTAGAAAAAAAATAGGAAAGATTGCATTTAGCTTGCTTAGTCCTGAACAGATTAAAAATATTTCATCTGCAAAAATTGTTACTCCAGAACTTTATGATATTGATGGATTTCCAGTTGATGGTGGATTGATGGATTTGAGACTTGGAGCTGTTGATCCTGGTGTAAGATGTAGAACTTGTGGTGGAAGAATCAAAGAATGTCTTGGTCACCCAGGAAGTATTGATCTTGCTAGGGCAGTTATGCATTTAAAATATATTCCTTTAGTTGAGATGGGGCTGAGATGTTTTTGTCATAATTGTGGGAAGTTAAAATTGGATGAAAAGAAACTTGCATTATATTCAAAATCAGAAAGAGCAAAGAAAGCAAAAGATCAAAAAAAGTGTCCATATTGTGGAGAAGCTCAGGAAAAAGTTAAGATAGACAAGCCAACTAATTTTAACAAAGGAAAGAAAAGAATTTTCCCAACTAAGATTAGAGAAATGCTTTTGAATATTCCAGATGAAGAACTTGAAAAAGTTGGAGTTAATCCTGCAACTTCTCGTCCTGAATGGGGAGTTCTTACAATGTTGTTGGTTCCTCCTGTAACTGTTCGTCCTTCTATTATTTTAGAATCAGGAGAAAGATCAGAAGATGATATCACACATAAGCTCTCAGATATTATTAGAGCTAATCAAAGGCTTTGGGAGAACTTAAATGCGGGTGCTCCCGAAGTTATTATTGAAGATCTTTGGGATTTACTTCAATATCATGTTACAACTTTTTTTGATAATACAGTTGCTCGTGTTCCTCCGGCTCGTCATAGATCTGGTCAACCTTTGAAAACAATTACAGAAAGAATTAAAGGTAAAGAGGGAAGAATTAGAAAGAACTTGGCAGGTAAAAGAGTTAATTATTCTGCTCGTTCAGTTATTTCTCCTGATCCCTACATGGAGATTAACGAAGTTGGTGTTCCTCTTCAGATTGCAACAATTGTTACAGTTGCTGAAACAGTTACAGATTTGAATATTAATAAGTTGAAGGAATTAGTTGGCCAAGGAGATCAATATCCTGGTGCAAGTTATATTATTCGTCCAGATGGAAAGAGAAAGAAAATAACAGAAGATCTTAAAGAAGAAATAATTGCAGAGCTTGAACCTGGATATAAAGTTGAGAGACATTTACAAAATGGAGATGTTGTTTTATTTAATCGGCACCCGTCGCTTCATAGGGGAAGTTTAATGTCACACTTTGTAAAAGTTTTACCTGGGAGAACCTTTAGAGTTCATCCTGCTGCTGCTTTTCCATATAACGCTGACTTCGACGGTGATGAAATGAATATTCACTCTCCTCAAAATGAAGAAGCTCGTGCTGAAGCAAAAATACTTTTAGATGTTAAACAAAATTTGATCTCTCCTAAAAATAATTCAAACTTAATTGGATGTAATAAAGATTCAATTACAGGGGGATACTTGCTAAGTTTAGGTGAATTTGATGGAGATTATGCTAATCAACTATTATACAAGTCAGGAATTGATGCAAGTGTTTCTAAAAAAACTGTTACTGGTGCAGAAATTATTTCAGAAGTTCTTCCAAAGATTAATTTTTCAAATGATACTGTTAAAATTAAGGAAGGAATTTTGTCTGGAAAGATGGACAAAACTGTCTTTGGTGGAGAAGATGGGGAATTAGTTAAGGAACTAGATAATGAAATTGGAAGAGAAGAAACTTTTGAGACAATTAAGAAAGTTTTTAGATTGGGTCTTAGTCACTTAACAGATAGGGGGATTACAATTTCAGTTGAAGATCTTGATTTAGATGCAAAAGTTGTAGATGCGAGTAAAGAGATTATTGAGAAAGCAGATGTTAAAACTAAGGAAATTATTGAATCATACAGAGACGGCACATTGGAAATTATTCCAGGTAAGACCAAAGAAGAATCTAGAGAAATTGCTATTCTAAAAACACTTAATGAGATTAGAACAAAGATCGGAGAGATCGTAAAGAAAGAGTTCCCAGATACGAATCCAGTTAGTCACATGATTAAGTCAGGTGGAGGGGGAAAGATTTTGAATATTACTCAGATGGCTTGCTGTGTTGGTCAACAGTCATTTATGGGTAGGCGTGTAGATTTTGGTTACACTGACAGAACACTTTCATTTTTCAAGCAAGGAGACCTTGGTCCCAAGGCAAGAGGATTTATCAATAATCCGTTTATCAAAGGTTTAAGGCCAGATGAATTCTTTTTCCAGGCTATTACAGGTAGGGATTCACTTATGGATACTGCTCTTAGAACTCCAAAGTCAGGTTACTTGTATAGACGTTTAGCTAATGCTCTTCAAGATATGAGAAAAGAATATGATGGAACAATTAGAGATTCTGGAAATAGAATTATTCAATTTCAGTTTGGAGAGAAAGGTTATGATATTGCAGGAAAACATAAGAAAGAAGAATTGAGTTCAGGTGAAGCTATTGGTTTAGTTACTGCTCAGTCCTTTGGTGAGAGTTCAACTCAAATGGTTTTGAATACTTTTCATATGGCTGGTGTTGCAGAGATGCAGGTTACAGCTGGACTTCCAAGAATTATTGAAATCTTCGACGCTAGAAAGAAACCTTCATCACCAAAAATGGAAATTTACTTGAATAAAGAGTATAATACGGAAAAAGGTGCTACTGTTTTTGCAGAAAAGATTAAGGAAGTCACATTAAAAGAGATTGCTTCAGAAATTAACTTAGACTTTAGTGATAAAAAAATAGAGATTCAAATTGACAAAGATGGTTTGAAACAAACACATACTGGAATCAAAACAGTTGTGGATAGGTTAAATGACTTAGGATTTGAAGCAACAGACAAAGGAGACGCAATTGTCTTGAATGCTGGAGAGATGGATTTTAAAGAAATTTATAAGTTGAAAGAAAAGTTGAAGGGAACAATTATTTCAGGTGTTAAAGGAGTTAAGCAGATTTTGATTGTTAAAAGAGAGAAAGATTATGTTGTGCTTACACTTGGGACTAATTTGAAAGATATTATTGCACTGAAGGAAGTAGATAAAGATAAAATTATTTCAAATGATCTTTACGAAGTTGCAGAAGTTTTTGGAATTGAAGCTGCGCGGAAGTTAATAGTTAATGAAGTTAACACTGTTTTGAATGGACAAGGTATTGATATTGACCCTGCTCATCTTGAGTTGATTGCAGATGCAATGACAAACACAGGTGTTGTGAAGGGAGTTACAAGAATGGGAATTATTGCGCAGAAAGCTTCTATCTTAGCTCGTGCAACTTTTGAAACTCCAGTAAAACAATTTGTGAATGCTTCTATTAAAGGAAACCAAGATGCTTTGAGTAGTGTTATTGAAAATATAATTGTTAATCAGCCTGTTCCTGTTGGTACTGGACTCCCTGGATTGCATGTTAAAGTTATTGGACCTTTAACTAAGAAAGAAGAAGATAAGAAAACAGCGAAGACAAAAACTGTTGAGAAAACTAATAAGTAATTTCTGAAGACAAAAGTTTATAAACCGAATTCACAACGACGATATATACGATGGCACAAGTAATTGATATGCAGACGATGAGGCATTTGAATCTTTTTGGTAAGATTACTCGAATTAGTACACGATTTTGTTTTACACACAATAACACGATATTCTTTTGTGTTCCAAGACAACTTGTCTCGCGGGCAATTGGGAGAGAAGGAGCAAATATAAAACAGATTCATAATATACTTAGAAAAAGAGTTAAGATAATTCCGCAGCCGCGTGGGCCTCAAGATATGAAAAGTTTTATTGAAGCAATTGTTGCTCCGATTAAAGTTAATGAATTAGAGATTCAAAATGGGGTGGCTATTGCATCTGGAAGTAGACAAAGTAAAGCTGCTTTAATTGGAAGGAACAAAAGGCGTTTAATTGAAATGCAGAAAATAATTAGTGATTTTTTTAGATTGGATTTTCGAGTTGGATAAAACTATTAAAAAAGCTAGAGGAAATCTTTATAAAGCAATTTTAGCATCAATAATTATTAAAATGGGATTAATGGCAGCTGTAAAAAAAGTAAAGAACAGGAAAAAGTTCAGATGGAAAGATAGAGCATACAAGGTTAAAACTCTAAACTTATTTGTAAAATCAGATCCACTGAAAGGTTCGTCTCAAGCTAAAGGAATTGTTCTTTCGAAGTTTCAAAAAGAAGCAAAGCAGCCAAACTCGGCTATGAGAAAATGTTGCAGAGTTCAGCTTACTAAAAATGGTAAAACTGTTGGTGCATTTATTCCAGGAAACTTAGCTCAAAAATATATTGATGAGCATGATGAAGTTATAATTGAAAGAATTGGTGGAAAGCAAGGACGTACAAAAGGAGATATTCCGGGGATTAGGTTTCAAGTTTTAAAGGTAAATGATCAGCCGCTTCACAGACTTGTGAGTGGAAAGATCGAGAAGGGTAGACGTTGATGGCAGAAGCAATTCAAGAACCAACAGTTGAGGCAGTTCCAGAAGTAGCTATTCAAGAAGAGAGTGTTAAGAGTTTGTTACCAACATTTAAGATTTTTGATAAATATGATTTAAGTGAAGTGCAAGTAGTTGATCCTGGTTTGAAAGATGTTATTAATTTGAAACCAAAGTTGATTTTAAAATCTCAAGGAAGAAATGTTGTGAAGCATGGACAGACTCGTGTTAACTTAATTGAGAGACTTATGAATAAGATTGCAGTTGCAGGACATAGAAATAAGAAACACAAGATTGAGAAAGGAGATGCTACTGGAAAATACTCAAAAAACATGGGAATTGTTTTAAATGCCTTGGAGATGGTTGAGAAAAAAACAGGGAAGAATCCTATTTCTGTTTTAGTAAAGGCTATTGAAAATTCTGCTCCAAGAGATGAAACAACTGTAATTGAATATGGTGGTGCTCGTTATCCTCAAGCTGTTGATGTTTCTCCTTTACGAAGATTAAATCTTGCTTTGAAATGGTTATGCCATAGTGCAAGTGATAAATCTTTTAAGAAAAAGAAAAGCTTGGCTCAAGGTCTTGCAGAAGAAATTGTAATGGCTGCTGAAGAAAATGGTGAGAGCATGGCCCTTAAGAAAAGAAAAGAAGCTGAGGCACAGGCTGATTCAGCTCGGTAATTCTAGAATTTTAAAAAATAAAAAAGAAGGGAAAAATATTTTAATAAATTATGTCTATCTTAACTTTTTTTGCTTTTATCATCATATAAATTGGGTTTTCTAAATAATCTTTCCAAAATTCTTCTCCATATTCTTGGACACCTTCTTTAGAAACTATTCCTGGAAGCCATTCTGTTTCAAATCCTTCCTCTTGAAAAATCCGGTCATAAGTCTCTCTTCTCCAAGCATAATCGGTAAATTCGCAAAACTTATCCCAATTAAAATCATGAAGTTCTGTTAGAACAGGCTCTCCTTCACTTTTAGCTCTGCTTAATCTTATGCCATAATTTTCATATCCTGTCTCTAATGTATCTGGGTTCACAATTAAAGCTGAACAAACTCCCTTTGGGACCAAGGTTCTATGAATATTTCTTATTGCCCCTCTGAGTTGGTTTTCTGACTCAGCATAGTGTAGAAGCATTATGGCAGTTACTGCGTCAAAATTTCCCAATTCCGAAAGGTCCCCATTTATACAATCTCTCACTAAATATCTAATTTCTCCTCCTTTTTGTCTGGCCTTGCGTATAAGTTCCTCAGATAAATCAACCCCTATAACTTCTGTTGCTCCTAATTCCCTCATCATTCTGGAAGAAACCCCTTCTCCACAAGCTAAATCTAAAACTCTTTTTCTTCTTAGATCTCCCACATGGTGTTTAACAGTAGGCTCATAGGCAAATCTCCTCATAGGTCTCACTGTTGCTTGAGTATAACCTTCTGCTATTTTATTATATTCTGCTTTAGTATTTTTCATTTTATTTTTTCTCCATTAAACATAACCATCTTTCCTTTTGTCTCTGCCCTTCTCTTCCAAAATAGACTTTTTCTAATCTTTTAATTTTAAAATGTTCTTGGAATAAATCTCTTAGCTCTTTTTCAGAAAGAGGATAAACAGTATTATCTAAATCTGAAAAATAAAGGCTCTTTGTCCCATGAAAATGTTCGTCCTGATCACTAAAACAACAAACCATAAATTTTCCATTTTCATTCAAAATAGATTTAACCCCTTCAATATAAAGTGATCTTTGATCGGGAGAAAGATTGTGCAATAAAGAAACTTCATAAATAAAATCATACTTCTCTCCTAATTTGTCTAAACCAAAAGCATCTGCAATCTTAAAATCTAAACCTTGTGTTAAAGAGTATCTTTTTCTTGCTATTTCTATTGCTTTCTGAGCAATATCTACTCCTGTTACCCTGAATCCTTGTTCTGCTAAGTAATTTGCATAATTACCTACTCCACAACCTATATCTAATGTTTTACAAGGAATTATTTCTCTAGAGGAAAATATCTCTTTAAACCAAGTTGGGACTTCTTCTAAACACCAAGGTAAATTTGTTCCAAATCTTCGATAAATCTTTTCATAGTTATTTTTCATTTTAAAAACAAATTTTTCCTCTCAATCCAACATAACTCTTTTTTAAATCAGAAAATTTTCCAGAGAACTTAGTTTCTAGTCCTAATAAAAGACCTTTGCCCAATTTTAAATCAGCTCCCAATTGAATAAATCCTGCTCCTGTTTCGTGATTATATGAACTCAAACAATCAGCATATATTTTTTTTCCTGTGAGAAACCCATAGCTATCAAAAGTTTCTCTATCTGGAAAATATCTTAAGTCTATTTTTCCAAAGGTATCTTTTGTGGGCTTTCCTTGAAGTCTAGAGGCTATGCCTAGTTCTGTATGCTCAGGAAAATTACTTCCATTAACATATTGTCCCGCAATCCCCAAACTCAACGGGCCTTCTTTTAATGGAATCCATTGCAATCTTGCCTTGTAAAAATCAGAGTCTGCTTGTTCTTGTGCAATCCCATATAAATCTAAATCCAAAGGTAATTTTTGGAAATACTGTACATGTTGTCTTGTTTTTTCTTTATCTGGCTCGACCCTTGTTAAAACAACATTTGGTTTATGTGGGCCAGAGATCATAGAACCCACTCTCTCTTGCAGTTCTCCTGCCACAGCCCCCACAGAGATTAATCCTGCTAGTACGGTTGATTTTATTTTATTTGCCATTCTAATTATAACAAAGTAGTTAAAAATCTCTACTTAAATATGTGTTGTCGATATTAGGCAACACTTAGAAAGATTTATATAACAATTTTCTTTTATTTAACTATGCAAATAATTAAGGAACTCAAAGAATTAAACTTAGAAGATAATGAAATTAAAGTTTATCTCGCGTGTCTTAATTTGGGTAGTTCCAAGGTTCATGAAATTTCTAAAAAAGCCGAATTAATTAGAACAACCACCTATGGCATTTTAAAATCGCTAATTGAAAAGGGATTGGTTTCCACTACAATCAAAAATAATATAACTTATTTTCAAGCAGCGCCCCCAAAAAAATTAATAGAAATTTTAGACGAAAAGAAAAAGAAAATACAACAGATTATCCCAAAATTGAATTCTTTTCAAAAAGTAAATTATTCCAAAACAAAAACAGAATTTTTTGAAGGAAAAGAAGGATTAAAGACAGTAATTAGTGACATCCTCAAATATCCTGATTCTGAAGTTAAAATAATTGGCCCTGGTTTAAAGTGGATGAATTTTTCTGAAACATATGTACAAATATGGTATAGAAAAAAGAAGGAAAAGAAGATATTTGCAAAAGTTATTATTCCAGACAATAAAGAAAATAGAGATATGAAAACAAATTCAAATGTGGCCAATAGTAAATTTAAATTTTTAAATAGCCTTGATGAGAGGGCAGGAATATATATTTATGGAGATAAAATTGCACTTGTAAAATTAAATGAAGAAGATTATAAAGGAATTATTGTTCAAGATAAAGAAATGAATACACTACAGTCAATTTTATTTGACAATCTTTGGAAACAAGCTAAGCCTTAAAACAAATAATGTCGTTGTTCAAAATCATAATCTAACATGCATTGTGGAACATAAAAATTAACTTGTCCTGAAGTGTGGCCGCCTGTTTCGCTTCCATGAGAATGGCCTCCTTTTTTAGTGTGCCCTATTTTATCTGCATATTTATTTCCATGTGGGCCTGCTTTTTTGTATCTTTCCTCTCTTCTTTCTGCTTTAGATTTTTTTAACTTTACTCCTTTCTGATGAGCAGGATGATCTTTTCCTTCTCCTCTTCTAGAGTCTTGGCTATTCCTTACTCTCTCAAGCTCTGCTCTTATCTCCCTCTTATTAGTCGGACCTTCTTGTCTCATTAAATAATTAAACTGCTCTGGTTTATAAAAATTTAGAAGAAAAACTATAGAAACATTTAAAAGATAAAAACAAGAAGTATTATTATTCTAATTGATTAGAAATAATTAAGATGGCAGATGACACAGCGCAAAAAATTGTGAAGCTTATGAAAGATCAAAGCAAGATTAGAAACATAGCTATTGCAGCGCATATTGATCATGGTAAAACTACTTTTTCAGATAACTTACTTGCAGGAGCAGGTATGCTTTCAGAAGAAACAGCTGGGAAGCAAAGAGCATTAGATTTTCATGATGATGAATCAGAGCGAGGAATTACAATTGACTCGGCTTCAGTTTCTATGATCCACGAAGTTAAGGGAGACACTTATTTAATTAATTTAATTGATACTCCTGGTCATGTTGATTTTGGTGGAGATGTTACCCGTGCAATGAGGGCTGTTGATGGTTGTGTGATCTTGGCTTGTGCTGTTGAAGGTTGTATGCCTCAGACAGAAACTGTTGTTAGACAAGCATTGAAAGAATTAGTTCGTCCTGTTCTTTTCATTAATAAAGTTGATAGATTAATCAAAGAAGTTAAATTAACTCCAGAAGCAATGCAGCAAAAGTTTGTAGATATTATTGAACATGTAAATAAAATGATTGAAGGAATTGCTCCTGAAGGTTACAAGGAGAAGTGGAAAGTTGGAGTTGCTGAAGGAACAGTTGCTTTTGGTTCTGCTTTTCATAACTGGGCTGTGAGTTTCCCATACATGAAAGAAAAAGGAATTACATTTAAAGAAATTATTGATGCTTATTCAACAGAAGACGGATACAAAGAACTTGCTAAGAAAGCACCTCTTCATGAAGTTGTTTTGAATATGAGTATTGAACATCATCCTAATCCACATGATGCTCAGAAATATAGAATTCCAAAGATCTGGCACGGAGATGTAGATTCTGAATTAGGAAAAGCATTAATTAATTCAGATGCAAAAGCAGAACCTGTTTTTGTTCCAATTAAGATTGTTGTTGATAAACACGCGGGAGAGATTGCAGCAGGAAGATTATTTTCAGGAACTTTAAAACAAGGAGAAGATGTTTATATGAATCTTTCAAAGAGACCTTCGAGGATTCAGCAAGTTTCAGTTTACAAAGGTGCCCAAAGATTAGTTGTTGATGAAGTTTCAGCAGGGAACATTGTTGGTGTTGTTGGACTAAAAGATGTTTTTTCTGGAGAGACTGTTTCAAAATCAGAGATTGAACCGTTTGAAGCAATTAAGCATTTGTTTGATCCGGTTGTTACAAAATCAATTGAAGCAACTAAAGCTGCTGACTTGCCTAAGCTGGTAGAAATTCTTAAACAAATTGGAAAAGAAGATCCTTCAATTAAGATTGAGATTAATGATCAGACAGGTGAATCTTTAATGAGTGGAATGGGAGAACTTCATTTGGAAATCATTGAAAATAGAATTGTTAGTGAAAAAGGGCTTCCAGTTAAAACTTCTCCACCGATTGTTGTTTATAGGGAATCAGTTACAAAAGAATCTACTCCTGCAGAAGGACGTTCTCCAAACAAGCACAATAGCTTTTTTATTAAGGTTGCTCCTTTAGAAAAAGAAGTTTATGATGCTATTCAAAAGGGAGATATCCCAGAAGGAAGAATTAAGAAAAAGAATAATGATATTGTTAAGTCTCTTCAAGATTTAGGTTGGAGTGGAGATGAGGCTAGGAACTTGAGAAATATTTACAAGGGTAATGTTTTTGTGGATGAAACTCGAGGAGAAGTTCATATGCTTGAAGTTATTGAAATGATCTTGGATGCTTTTGAAATGGTTATGGACCAAGGTCCTTTGGCTCGTGAGCCTTGTATGAAAATGAAAGTTTCAATTGTTGATATTAAACTTCATGAAGATGCTATTCATCGTGGTCCTGCTCAGGTTTATCCTGCTGTTAGGGAAGGTGTTCAAGGAGCAATGAGGAATGGTGGGCCTGCACTTTTAGAACCATTACAGATTCACTTAATTGAAATGCCAGAGAGTTTTTTAGGAGCTGTTACAAAATTAGTTGGTGGAAAAAGAGGACAGATGTTGAATGTGAGTCAAGAAGCTGGAAGCGCAGAAATGGAATCACAAGTGCCTGTTGCAGAAATGATTGGATGGTCAAATGATTTAAGATCAGCTACAGAGGGTCGAGGTGTTTCAAGTTTGAAAGATCAGTTGTTTGAAAAAGTTCCTACAAATATGCAGGATGATATTATTAGAAAGATTCGTGAACGTAAGGGTCTTTCTGAGAATCAATAGATTTTCTAGAATAATAATTTTTAAAAAGAAGCTTAGCTAATTTTTCTCATGGACATGGAAGGAGAGTATTTTGTTTTTGATTATTATGATTCTAATAGCAGACCTAACTCTTGTCTAATCCCTTTGTGGGTGGAGCGGGGTAGACTCAAAAATGTTGGGTCGTGGTCGGCTTTTGATCCCCAGGAATTATCTGTGAGCGAAAGAACAGAAAAGTGTTTGGAGATGTTGAGGGAAAGAGGAGTTAATCGAGTTTGGAGTTGTGGGGGAGATACAATGTATGACAAACTTCTTGGGCTTGTTACTCATTTTAGTGGAGGCGTTGGAAAGTATGCATTTCACTATGACCGCGTCCAATCAAGAAAACTTGGGGAGATTTGGGTGAGAGAATTTTTTCCAGATACAAATCTAAATGATGAAGAAAGGGAAAGACAAAGACAAGAATTAATTGTAGGTCTTTGTTGATTCTCGTCGTTCCCTCGTCGCCAAAAAATCTTCAAAAAGATATTTTTTATCACCAAAAGATTTATAAACCTTTTTTTATGTAAACTAATACGATGGCAAAAGAAAAACCAAACATGAATGTTGTGTTCGTTGGACACGTTGATGCAGGAAAATCAACTTGTGTAGGACGACTTATGTTTGACGGTGGAGCAGTTCCTGAGCAGGAAATGAAAAAGTTAAAAGAAGAAGCTGCTAAAAATAACAAAGCAGGATTCGAGTTTGCTTATGTTATGGATAATATTAAAGAAGAAAGAGAAAGAGGAGTTACAATCGATTTATCTTATAAAAAATTAATTACAGACAAGTTTGAAGTTACAATCATTGATGCGCCAGGTCACAGGGACTTTGTAAAGAACATGATTACTGGTGCTTCTCAAGCAGATGCTGCTTTCTTGGTTATTGCAGCTCCAAGTGGAGTTCAACCACAAACAACAGAACACTTATGGTTACTTAGAACAATGGGAGTTAAGAACATTGTAGTAATGATCAACAAGATGGATTCTGTTGAATATAAAGAAGAAAAATACAAAGAAGTTGTTGAAGGAGTAACTAAGTTACTTGCTGGTGTTGGAATCAAAGGAGAAGACACAACTTTCTTAGCTGTTTCAGGTTTAATGGGAGATAATATTGTTAATAAATCGGACAAGATGGCTTGGTATAAAGGACCAACTTTAAAGGAACAATTTGATTTGCTTCCTGCTCCTGAATTACCAACTGAGCTTCCAATGAGAATGCCTTGCCAAGATGTTTATGAAATTACTGGTATCGGAACTGTTCCTGTTGGAAAGATCGAAACTGGTGTTATGAAATCTGGAATGAAAGTTAAAGTACTTCCAGGTAGAACTGGTGAAGGAATTGAAGGAGAAGTTAAAACAATTGAAATGCACCACGAAATATTACCAGAAGCTGTTGCTGGAGATAATGTTGGAATCAATATTAGAGGAGTAGGTAAAAAAGATATTGCAAGAGGAGATGTAATCTGCGATGCAGCTAAGCCATGTCCAATTGTTGAAGAGTTTGAAGCTACAATCACTGTAATTAACCACCCAACTGTATTAGCAAAAGGATATACTCCGGTATTCCATGTTCATACTGCTCAAGTGCCTTGTCAAATTACAGAATTAGTTGCTCAAATTAATCCTGCAACTGGTGAAGTTATTAAAGAGAGTCCTGATTTTTTGAAAAATGGAGAATCTGCAAAAGTTAAGATTAAGCCACAAGGAAACTTGTGTATTGAAACTCAAGCAGATAATGCATACATGAGTAGATTTGCAATCAGAGATGCTGGTTCAACTGTTGCTGCTGGTATGTGTACAGCTGTTATTAAAGAGAAAGCAAAATAAATCTTTGAGATGATTGGCTCCAGAGAATAGTTCTGAAAAAAATTAAGATGAAAGACAATCCAGGAAATTTAGATAAATATCAATGTGCGGGTGGAGATGTGAACTGCCCAGAGAAAGGCCAAGGAATAAAAACCGTGAGATGGGATGCTTCTAGAAGAATATATGTTTGTGATAAAAATGAAAAAACATGTTATCATACAACTCATTTATCTTTAATTAGAAGAGAGGAAAGAAGAAAATGACCTATGACGCAGCTCAAGCAAAAAAAGAAAGAGAACTTGGAGGTTATTGTGAAAATAGAGTAGATTGCCCTAAATCTAATGGATGTAATAATTGGGAGCATTTAAGATGTGATGACTATCCTCGCCAATCTTTCTCCAGGTTTAGAGCGCGAAGGGGAATGAAATGAGATTATATAAAACAGTAAGAAAAGGGGCATCTGTTGCATTGGCAGGAATGCTTTCTGCTGGAGCTGTTTTAGCAGAAGGAGCCGGAGATGTTGCTTCAAAGATTAGTAAAAATATTGGAGATTACTTAACTACTGTTCCTTCAACTGCCTGGAGACAAACAAAAACAGAACAAACACATTCTATGAAGAGAATTGGGTACACAGATGCAAATGTCTATATTGACAAAGATAAAGACGGGGAAACTTCTGGTTTTAATCTTACAAATAGCTCAATTTTATTTAGATTAGAAATAGATGGAAAATTAGTTTCTCCAATAAGGATCAGAGATAGAGGAAAGATTGGTGTGATGGACGCGGAGGGAGACTTGATTGAATATTCTTGGGGAATGTTGACTCCTGGTTGTAGAACTGGTTTTGTTAACAAAGGAACTGAAGATAGAAGAAATGGTTTTCCTGGAGAAAGATGGAAATTAGAAGAAGCCTATGATGTATATAGAAGAGTTACGGGGATGCTTAAGCCCCTAAAGGAAAGAGAGACAAAAAAGGAGTAGGAAACTTTAAAAGCGCATGATCTATAAGTTATTATTAGAAAAGTATAGTATATTAGATTAAATTATTAATTTATCACATTCACAATCATCGAGAAGAAATAGATAATTCTGTATTTTTCTAACTAGGTCAATATGACTTAAACAAATTAAATGGAAAACAAACAAAAATAAAATGGCAAAAGTAAGTCCGGTATCAATTAAGTATATGGTACATGCGAGTTTTATTGCAGAAGGTGCTTTGGAAAAGCCTGATGTAATCGGAGCTGTGTTTGGGCAAACAGAAGGTCTACTTGGAGCTGACTTGGAAATGAGAGAGCTTCAGAAAGAAGGTAAGATCGGTAGAATAGAAGTTGAGCTAAACAGAAATGAAAAAAAGACAGAAGGAACAATTAAGATTCCAACTGCTTTAGATCAATCTGAGACAACTTTGATAGCTGCTGCGGTTGAGACTATTGAAAGAGTAGGACCATGCGATGCACAGATTACTGTTGACAGAATAGAAGATGTTCGAGGCAGTAAAAGAGATTACATTTTAGAAAGAGCCAAAAAACTAATGGGAGAAATTAGTGGTTCAACAGATTCTAGAGAGATTTCAAAAGAGATCAAAGAGTCTACTAAAACATCAGACATTCAAACGCACGGAGCAAGCAAACTGCCTTGTGGAGACCTTTCAGGACCAGAAGTGGTTGTGGTTGAAGGAAGAGCAGATGTTGTTAACTTACTTCGAGCAGGTGTTAAAAACGTTATTTCTATGAATGGAACAAAGCTTCCTGATGAAATCAAAGAATTGAGTAAGACAAAAGAAATTACTCTTTATGTTGATGGAGACAGAGGTGGAAAACTTATAGCACAAAACGTTGTAGATAATGCAAATGTAAAATACATTGCAACTGCACCTGACGGAAAGGAAGTTGAAGAACTTACAGGAAAAGAAGTTTTAATGAACTTGAGGAAAAGAGTTTCTCCTAATTTTTTTTTAAGAAATTATAGTAGAAACAACAGAACTTCAAGAGTTGAAACTAAAGTTGAAAAAAAAGTTGAAGACCTTGCACCAGTTGAAATAGATGAAGCAAAGCTAAAATCTATTTATGAAGCAAATGCTGGATCTGGAAAAGCAATTGTGTTAAACAAAGACTTGGAAAAGATCAAGGAAGTTTCAGCTAAATCTGTAAGTGGCTCTTTAAGAAGATTGAATGAAACACCCGTAGTAATTGTGGTTGATGGTACTGTTACAAGTACTGTTTTGAAAGCAGCTGAAGAAGAAGGTTGTCAAGCAATTGCAGCAAAGAATTTCGCAACAACAGATACTAAGATTAAACTCTTAAGTTTTTAATTTTATAATCCTGCAGGGGATTTCCCCTGCTTTTTTTATTTTTTTATTAATATTTTGTAAAATAGTTATTTTTAAAAAGAGTAACTAAGTTAATTTTTTATGGATAATTTAAATGTTCTTCCCCGACACGTAGACGCTGTGGTGAAAGTGGTCACACAACATAATGGTGAATATACTACACTGCCATTAAATAGGGCTGTTGAAGGAGAAGGACTTAGTGCGCAAGAATCAAGGAGAGCCATTAAGTATGTTGAGGTGTCAGGAAGAATATGTAAGAGATTGGTTGGAGATACAAGAAAATACTTTTTGAATGGAGAAGCTTCCTCTGCTTAGAAGGAGGAACATAACAGAAAATCATTATTTACTTCATAAGTTTTATAAGTTCAAGAGCAACAATAGTTTTATGAGAGAACCCTATACCCTAAAGGAACTTGCAATTGTTTATACCCTAATTAATGTGGGGAGGTTAATGCCAATGATAGCCGGAAGATTGACAATGGCGGGCCTTACAGACACAACTAACTGGAAAGAAGAATTACTTGCATGGGGAGTTTCTGCAGCCGCAAGCTTTATCCCAGTTGGAACGAAACCCTATTATCCTCTTAGCACCTTTACTGCCGGAGTAGGTTCAAGGGCTGGGCGCATAATCGTGGACAATTTGAAAACAAGAAGAACAGATAGAGAAAGGTGTGAACACATGGATGTGTTAAGAAGCCAACTAAAAGAAGGGGATCAGGAGCGCAGAAAGAGGGCAAGAAATTACTATGAAAGGTGAGGTGGTTTTGAATTTCTCTCAAAACATTTAAATACTATTTTTTGTTTTATTCTTTATGAAAAACGGGGCGAAAGTTATACTTGGATTAATTGTTTTAATTGTAGTCTTTGCTGCGGTTTATTTCACATGGTATTTTGAATATGATTGTGAAGATATTGTTTGTTTTCAAAAGCATCAAGCAAAATGCAGTAGAGCAAATTATGTATTTGAATCAGATAATACGGTTTTAGCATATAACACAAAGTACAAGGATTCTGGACAATGTGTGACAGGAGTTAAAATGGTTGCTGTCAAGGAAGGAACAGCAGACAAAAGACGGCTTGAAGGATTATCTATGGACTGTTGGGTTCAAATGGGAGAGAGAATTACTGCTCCGGAAAAAGATCTTTCAGAATGTCATGGGTTACTTAAAGAAGAGATCCAAGAGATCATGATCCAAAATGCACACTCACAAATTATCGCTAATATTGGAGAGATTTCTGAGGAATTGAATAAAGTTTTATAGACGAGAAAGATTGTATAAACAGCTAGTAGTTTTATATCACCAGCTGTTACTCACGTCGAGTGTGAACATAAAATACATTGTGGACTGTTGTCACCATAAAGTTTATAAACAAATTTTAGTCTACTTTTCTACGGAAAACAAAGGTTTTCTGCAATTAAATAAAATGTTAAAAACACAAATGAACACAAAGAAACTTACTGTTTCTCTTGTTGCTATTTTAAGTCTTGTATTTCTTTTAGCTGCTGTAAGTGCTGGTAATGTTGCTACTTTCGACAGAGTTACTGTTGATGGAATCGATGTAATTGGTACTCTTGCTGATAATGCAAGTGTTATTGCTGGTGAAACTGTTACTGTTAAAGTATGGTTCACTGCTGAAAACGATGACACTGATGTTACACTAGAAGCAGAAATTGAAGGAGATAAGGTAGATGTTGATGCTATGTCGGAACCTTTCGATGTTGAAGCCAACAAAACATATAAGAAAACATTGACTCTGAAAGTTCCTTATGAACTTAAAGATGATATTTCTGATATGGTTTTATTGAATCTTGAACTAGATGGTAAAGAACATAACAATGAGCATCCTGAAGTTGAACTTAGAGTTCAAAGACCTTCATACAATGCTGAAGTAAAATCTGTTACTGTTTCTAACAATGTTGAAGCTGGTGAAACAATTCCAGTAGATGTTGTTATTAAGAACAGAGGTTACAATGACTTAGATGATATTTATGTAACTGTTAGCTTACCTGCATTAGGTGTAGAAAAATCTGCATACTTCGGAGATATTGTTTCTCTAGAAGGCGATGATTGTGAGGAAAAAACAATCTCTGGATCAACTGTTATCTTCTGTGAAGATGATGACGATGATGATGAAGATACTATCAGAGGAAGATTGTACTTAAAAGTACCATACTCAGCTGATGAAGGAATCTACGCACTTGAAGTTGAAGTTGAAAACGACGACACTACAACTACAGAAGTTAAACAAATTGTTATAAACAATGATTTGTCTAACAATGTTGTTATTGCAAGTGATACTAAGACAGTTAGAGTTGGAGAAGACGCGTCATATGATTTGATTGTTGTTAATCCTACTAACAAGCTAAAAGTTTACAGAATTGTAACAGAGAGCACAGGTGACTTGACATCAAGTACTAACCAAGCTGTTGTTGCTGTTGCTGCTGGCTCAAGTCAGACAGTTAGAGTAATTGCAAGCGCAGGTACTGAAGGAACATACGCATTCAATGTGAATGTTTTCTCAGGTGAAGCACTTGAAGATACAGTTACGCTAAACGCAACTGTAGAAGGTGGATCTGTTACTAACCCAGTTACTGTTTTGACAATTGTCCTTGCAATAGTATTTATTGTATTGTTAATTGTTTTAATCGTACTTGTAACAAAGAAACCAGAAAAAGCTGAAGAATTCGGCGAAAGTTACTACTAGATTTAATTTTTATTTTTAATTTTTTTCTTTCTATTTTTTTATAAGAAGTAGCTCGAGCTCACGCTCAGACTTTTTTAGTTTAGCTTCGCAATATTTTCTCGCGTAAACTCTCGGCGATAGCTTTGTTAAATCTTCAAGCTAACAACTTTAGAAATCCCATCATGCATTGAAACCCCATATAGATTTGTTGCATTACTTATGATTTCATCATTGTGTGTTATTACAACATATTGTCCTTTTTGCATGTATTTGGCTAAGAGAGAGGCTAATCTGGCTGAATTTCGCTTGTCTAAGGCTGCGTCTATTTCATCTAATATATAGAAGCAATAAGGTTTTAGTTCTTGTATTGCGAAGATTAAAGATAAGGCGACCATTGTTTGTTCTCCGCCTGACAAGGAGGTTACATCAAAGTATTTTCCGTGTCCTGTTTTTACAACTATTCCAACTCCGCCTTCAAAGGGTTCTTTTTTGTTTTCAATCTCTAGGAAAACCTGGCCTTTTGTTGAGATTTGCGCAAAGTTTCTACTGAAGATTTCATTTATCTCGTCAAAAGTTTGCATGAATGCTTTCTTTTTCTTTATGTCAATTTCATGTACAATTTTCAAGATTCCTTCTTTTTCCTTTGTGATTGTTTCAACTTTCTCATGTATTGTGTCATATTCTTTTTTAATATCATCGTAGACTTCTAATGCTCTTAAATTTACAGAGCCGATTCTGGATAATATTTCTTGTGTTTTTGATAGTCTTTGTTGAAGTGCTTCTTTATTTGTTCTAATTATTTCTATGTTTGGGAATTCTAGAATCTCTGTTTCTAGTGCTTCAATTTCTGCGTCGTGTCTTGCTTTTTCAATCTTGAAATTGTTTATTTCTTGCTCAACATTATGGACTGCGTTTTTCTTATTTAACAGAACTTGTTCACTTTCCCGAATCTTGGCTTGGAAAGCATCTCTCTCTACAATTAATTTCTGGAATCTTTTACTTAGTTCTTGTTCTTGTTGATTTCTTTTTTCAAGTAAAGTTTCTTTTTCATTTATTTCTGTTTTAACTGATTTGAGGTCTTCTTCAATATCTTGAGAATCTCTTGTTAATTGCCTTAATGAGATTTTTGATCTTTCTAATTCTCTTTGCTTGAATGATATTTCCGAGTTTACGTTTTCTTTTGTTCTCATTGAAACTTCTTGCATTTCAATTCTTAATGTTTCATATTTTTGCTCTATGTTTGAATTTTCGTCAAAATTATCTTCTAGTGTTTTATTTCTTTTCTTTAAAGCTTCAATTTCTTCTTGAGTTGAATCTATTTTTTCTTGAAGTGTTTTGATTTGTTGCTTTTTACCATTTATGTTTCCTAGTTTCCCAATATCAGATTCTCTCTTTGAAATTTCTTGGCTTAGGTTTTCAATGTCTTGCTTTAGGACGTCTCTTCTTGTATAAGTTTGGCTTAGATCTTTCTCCAAAGTTTCAATTTCTTGAGTTAGTTCTTCTATTTTTGGATTTGCTTCTTTTTTTATGTCCCGGATGTGGTCGTGTGTGATTTTATTCTTACAGAGAGGGCAAACATCCATTTTTGCAATGTTTTCGATTATTGATTTTTGTTTGTCTATTTCATGTTCATCCACGTGTATTTTTTTATCTATATCTTTTTCTTGTGTGTTTAGATTTTCTAAAGAATATCTTTTTTCAGTTAAAGATTGTTTAAGTTCGGTTAATATTTCTGGATTTGATTTTGTGTCAAATAATTCCAAAGAGATGGAATCAATTTGCTTTAAGATGTATTCTGATTCTGTTTTAAAGTGGTGAAGTGTGTTATTTTTATCTTGGATTCTTTCTCTTAAGGATTTTAATTCTGATTTTGTTACATAGAATTTCTTTCTTGCTTCTTCAAGTTCTTCAAGTTCAATTTTCTTTTTTTGAACTTCTTTTTGGGTGTTTGTAATTGTAGGGGATTCTTTTTCAAGTTCTTTTAATTCAAGCTCGTTGTTTCTTATTGTTTCTTGAAGTTCTGATCTTTGTTTTCCTAAAGAATTATTTTTTGACTCATTGTTTTCTAATTTTACATTTAAACCTGCAAGTTCTGCTCTTATGTTTGCTATTTGCTTGTTTAAGGATTCTTGTTCTAAGCCGGTTTGCTTTTGGATGTTCTGGTTTATAGAAGCTATTTTTTCTTCAAATATTTTTGCATTTGTTTCTAAATTTAAAATTGATTTTTTTATTTTGGATATTTCTTTGTTTTTTGATTCTATTTCTTCTATTACTTTAGATGTTTGCTTTTTCTTTAAGTTTAAGTCGTAATTGATTATGCTTGCTTTGAAGACTTTAACATCTTTTTCTAGTTTTTTAAATCTTAAAGCTTGCTGCCTTTCTTTTTCTAAATTGTTTAGATAGGCTGTTCTTTCTCTTAAGATGGTCATAACTTCTTGAAGCTTTGTTTCTGTTTTATCTAATTCCTTTAGAGATTTTTCTTTTCTAGACTCATAAATTGCTATTCCAGATACTTCTTCGATTATCTTTCGTCTTTCCTCTGTGTGCATTTTTACAAAGTTCTGTATTTGCCCTTGTAAGATTATGTTAAATCCGTTTGGATCTACACCTGCTTGAGCCAATAGAGCTAAGACTTCTTGACGTGTTTTTGTTTGGTCGTTGATTTTATATATTGACTGGCCGTTTCTTCTCACGATTCGTTTTAATGAAACTTCTTTTGAATCTACTGAGAAAGTTTTATCTTCATTGTCAAAAATCATTTCAACTGATGCTTCTTTTGCAGGAGCAGCTGATTTTGTCCCTAAGAAAATTAAGTTTCTGGATTTTGCTGCTCGCATTGATTTTGCAGATAAACGTCCTAGTACAAAACACAAGGCGTCTGAGACATTTGATTTACCTGAACCATTTGGGCCGAGGATTACATTTATACCGGGTGTGAAAGGTAACTCTGTTTTTCTAGGAAAACTTTTGAAACCATGCATCACCAACTTTTTTATGTACGCCATCTTAATAAAAAGAATAAGTTAAGTTGATTTTTAAAGATTAGTATAACAATATTAATAAAGGAATGACGAATATTAAATTTATGGCTGAAAATGATTATTGGTTTAGATCAAGTAGAATGATGGCTGAAAATGATGGGAAAGGCCCTGATTGTCCAAGTTGTGGAAATGAGCAATATCCTGCGGATGATCACGGAAGATTTTTCTGTGGATGTGGATATAAAAATCCTGCTTTAGTTGATTTAGACAGAAGGGCTGCTGCAATGATGGGGGAGCTGTCTAGTGAACCTCAAGCTAGAGAAGAAGAGAGAAAATCAAATAGAAGAGATTCAGATGTTGAATTGGTGCGAGGCCCAGATGGAAAATACCATCAAAAAGGCAAAGTTCCTGGACAGAAAAAAGTACTTTCTTAGAAAGTTAGTTTTCTTTGTTTCCCTAGATCATAAGCTTTTTGCCAAGTTACCCAGGATTTTCTGAATATTCCTTTGTCTTTGTATTTTACAGCATATTTTTCTAAGAATTTTATTGTTAATGGATCTGAAGTGTATCCTGAACCTATTTCAGGCCCATATATTTTTTTTAGTTTTTGCATTTCTCTTTCTCGTTGGCATTTTGCTAAGATTGAAGCAGCTCCAACAGAAACATTATTTTGATCTGCTTTATGTTCACAAGATATTTCTAAATTTGAGAGATTATCTATTTGCTGTTTTAAATAATCTGACCATTTAGCTATGCTTGTTGAAGGGCAATCCACTACAACTTTTATTTTTTCTTGAGCAGGTAAATCTTTATTTAGTTTGTCAATTATTTCTGCACTGGCTTTTGCTTCTACTTCATTTAATTTTATTCCTTGTTCTTTATCTGAATCTATTTGGTCTGCAGAGATTACTATAACTTCAAAAGATTCTGCAAGTTCTTTTATTTGTGCTTCTAAAATTTCTCTTCGCTTGTGAGTTAGTTGCTTTGAATCTTTTACCCCTAAATTTTTTAGTTCTTTTTCAACATCTTTTTTTAATATGCAACCTGCGAGAATCATTGGGCCAACAACAGGTCCACGGCCTGCATCATCAATACCAAGTGTTAGTTTCATAAAGTGAAAAAATCCAGATAGTTTATAAATGTTAGTTGTCGTGTTGGATAAAATGAAAACAATTTCAAAAGAAGAATTTTTAGAGGAAAAAGAATTTTATCTAAATGAAATTAGGTCAGGAAAGGTTTTTATATATCCAACAGATACTATTTATGGAATTGGGTGCATAGGGGCCCATTCCAACTCAATTGAAAAGATTCGTGAGATTAAACAGCGAAGTGGAAAACCTTTTTCTATAATTGTTCCATCTAAAGATTGGATTGAAGAAAATTGTGAATTAAGAGAAGATAAAAAAGAACAATTAAGTAAACTCCCTGGCAAATTTACTTTTATTATTAAATTAAAAAATAAAAATATTGTTGCTAAAGAAAGTTTGATTAGGGATTTTGAAGCAATTGGAGTTCGAATTCCAGATAATTGGTTTGCAGAATTTATTGGGGAGAATGATTTGACTTTTGTTACAACCTCTGTGAATGTTTCAGGGGAACCCTCTTTACTTAAGAAAGAAGATTTGAAAAAAGAAATTGAAAAAAAAGTTGATTATTTTATAGATTGTGGGCCTTTGGAAAATTCTTCAAGCACGGTGATTGATTTGACTAAAGATGACGAAGAGATTTTAAGAGGTTAAACGTTAAGTTTATAAGTAGTTTAAGGATTATTTTTCTATAGCGAGGTGGAGCAGTCTGGAGTGCTCGTCGGGCCCATAACCCGGAGGTCGCATGGTTCAAATCCTGCCCTCGCTATTAATTTCATTGGCAGAATTTGAACAAGTTCAAATCCAAACTCGAGCCCACGCTCGTTTCTCTTATGAATTATGACTCGCGTAAACTCTCGCCCTCGCTAACATAAACAATCTAAAACAAAATGATAAAAGAAATAATTCTCCTTGCTTTAATTTATGAGGTAGGTACGATACTTGTTAGGATAAAGTTTGGGTCGATGAAGAACTTTTACAAGAAAAATAAAGAGAAGTTAAAAATTAGAATCCATCATGGATATACTGGTTTGATTTTAATTTTAATTTATTTGTTTTATCCTTTTGAAATTCTTGCTATAATTGGTGGTTTTTTGTTGGTTTCAGATATTGTCCATCATTTTGTTGTTCTTCCTATTTGGATTGGAAAAACAGAATTTCCTTAGGGAATTAATCATATAAATACTTAAAAATAAGTTTTATCTTCGAAAATTATGATTGGATTACAAGTAGTTGACTTAGATTCACTTGGACAAGGGCATTGTTCTTTTCCATTACCTTCAACTTATTATCATTGCCCTCCTTTAATTGGTGTTAAAAATGTTCCTCGATTAGATTCTATTTATCTTGATGAGCCTGTTCCAGGGGAAGAAACTCCTCTTGAAACATATGAAAGATTTGGAATAGATTCAAGAGAAAAGGGAATTTCTGTACAAGAAGCAAAAAGAGGAGAGGAAGTTTCTAATTTATTTATTATGTCTGGGGGATGGGGGAATGGTTGGACTCAAAGAGTGGTTATTCCAGATAGCTTAAAATGGGGAGAAATCCCTGGCTGGTGCCATAAATATGGAGACATGGCACAATCAGATTTTTATCCAATGGGTGTTGCACCAAAAGAAAAGATTAGAGAATTTTTAAGTAAACATTGTAGATAAAATTCTAACTATAAAAAACCTTAAAAGCATTGATACTTCTATTATTTTAAGCCCAGATGGCAGAGTGGTTAATGCACTAGATTGCTAATCTAGACCCTTCGGGGTGCGTAGGTTCGAATCCTGCTCTGGGCGTTTTTCTTCATAGAAAGCTTTAAAAGTAATTTCTTGGAACATTTTATATGGCAAACAGAACTAGACGAGAAGAATGTTCACCAATTCCTATTTTTGCGAAAATAGCCCGGGCACTGCAAGAAAGAATTCCTGGAGCAGCACAAGTATATTTAGCACCTTCTTCTTCATATGCTCATGTTGCAAGTTTTTTTGGTGTTGCTAAAATGCTCCCAGAGATAGCTACAGAACTAGGTTTTCCTGGATTTACTGCAAATCCGGATAGTGTCAGGAGAATAACTGGACTGGCTTTAGCAGGAAATCCAACATCATATTTTGGAGCACCCACTTTTAGGGGATTAGTTGATGCGGAGCAAATGAGTGTGGCAGCCACAAGTCATTTTGTACATTCAAATAGAGAAAACGCTCGTTTTTCAAAAAACGTTGCTAAGACAGAAAAAGAAAGGCGGGCTTTATCTAGAGAAGGAATAGAAGGAAGAGGAGCTGTGCCGTGGATAATATTAGATGATCTTCAAGATGGAGATCCTAGGCCAGGAGAAGCAGCTAGTGCATATGCAATGTCCTGTTCTCCAGAATATTGCCATCAACAAGGTTCATACAAAGGTAGACCAAACTATAAATTAATTAAAGATGCTCTATTTAAAGTATATCCTGAGATAGGAACACCAAGGACAGCAGATGGAGTTAGAAATGCTATCTCAAAACACAGAAAAAAGCTAGAAATAGCTTAATCACTGCTCTGCTTCAGAAGTCAATTTCTATTCAAGTTAATCCTTTAAAACAAAACATTTAAAATAGTAAAGAGATTTATGTTTTTATGAAGAGCGTGATGATTTTAATTGGGGCAATAATTTTACTTTCAGGTATTTGTTCTGCTGCATGTGACTTGGATTTATCTTTAATCAGTCAAGAGCCATATCCTGCCACGCCAGGAGATTATGTTAAAGTTGTTTTCCAAATGCAAGGAATAGTTGATACTACTTGTGGGAATATTTTATTTGAAATTACGGAAAATTATCCTTTTTCATTAGATGCTGGAGAAGAGAATCAAAAGTCAATTTCTCCGGGAGAATTTATTTCTGGATATGATAATTCTTGGACTCTTCCCTATAGAATCAGAATTGATGAAAATGCAATTGATGGGGAAAATGAATTAGAAGTTATATATTCTAGTGAAGCTGCATCTATGAAGAAAAAATTCAATATAACAATTGAGGACTCTCGGTCTGATTTTGAAATTCATGTTAAAACTTATGATTTTGAAACAGAAAAAATCACGTTCGGGATATTAAACACAGGGGAAAAAGAGATCTATGCATTTACTCTTGAAATTCCAGACCAAGAAACAATTAAGATTGTTGGAACAAACAGGGAAGTTGTTGGAGATATTGAATCAAATGAAGAAGAAATAACTTCTTTTTATCTTAAACTTTCAGAAGAAGAACAAACAGAAATTGGATTAAAACTTATTTATACAGATGATATTGGAGTACGGCGAGTTATTGATAAAACAGTTTCTTTTAATCCAGAATATTTTTTAGAAGTTCCAAATGGAAAAGAAGAGGAAGGGTTTCCTACTTGGGCATTTTTATTGGGAATTGTTGTGGCAGTAATTGCTTGTTATTTTTATCTGAGATGGAAAAAGAAAAAGAAATTTGAAACCAAACAGAATCACAAAGATCATTATAAAAATCTTAAGATGAAATAATTATTCTCTAGATATCTCAACTCAGTCTCTCACTGCTATGACGTCTCGCGAGAAACCTCTACTCGGCCCCTCGCTCTCCTATGACGCTTCGCGAGAAACCTCTACTCGGCCCCTCGCTCTCCTATGACGCTTCGCGAGAAACCTCTACTCGGCCCCTCGCTCTCCTATGACGCTTCGCGAGAAACCTCGGAAGTCCTCTTCCATTGAATATAATTTTTTTCTAACAGGTCTATGATTCTTTGTCTTTCTTCAGATTTTCCGCAACCTTTCCAATCAACTAAAGCAAAGTCAACTTCCTCTTGTGTTTTTTCAATTGCTTCTTGGATCATTCCTTCGTCTATTGGAAGTACGTACTGAGGAATTATATGTGAGACTGCTATGTTGGAGTTTAACTGTATTTTATTGAAACCTGGGCAATAATGTGGCCCTCCGATTCCAACTGCAATTTCTCTATGTGGGTTTTCTTCAAATTCATTTATTATTTGGTTTATTGTTTTTGCAATTACAAATCCTGCTCGTCTGTCTTCCCATTCTGTTTCAGTTGCTCCGATTTCTATGAAGATGCAAGGCTTTTCTATTAATGGACCATGGTGTGTGCATTCTAATGTAACTTGGTATTCATCTAAGCCTGCTTCTTTTGCGTTCTTATCTAGAATTTCAAATGTTTGTTTTTGGAATAATGCGGAAGTGGGGCAAACTTGTTTTGACTTTCCTCCATGTTCTGGGCTAGCTGAAATCCAATTTCCTGGGGCATGGAGAGAAAGTGTTTTGCCTCCTTTTTCAGATTGGTGTTTTGAAGCGAAAATTATAAAATCGTATTTTGATATTTTTTCATAGTCCATGCCTTCGTCATACACAATATCTGTTTCAATTAATTCAATGTCAAACCCTTTTGCGTCTTTTTTCATTGCATCTAGCATTGGGTTTCTAAATTGTTCAAGAGCTTTGACTATATTCATTCCTGCTTGATCTTGCTTGCTTGCTAAGATTAGGTATTTTTTGTACATAATTAAGAATAGTTTGCTTGGAATTTAAAGTTTTGTGTAGTTAATTATTTGTCACTCAAGAGTAACATATCAGAAAGACTTATAAAGGCTCATTTTTTTCGTTTAAAATGAACTTCAAAACATTAAAAGGCAGGGCCAAAGAAGCATTTGAAACAGTTGTGGTTTCAACACAAACTGGTAGGGCAATTAATGGCATGGCTTACGAAGAATTGCCAGATAGTCACAATCTAGCAAGAGGTTATGGGCACCATGTTGAAGCATTAAAATATGATGATCCTAATTTTATGGCTCACACTCTAGCAGGATGGGCATCTGGCTATAAAATTGGGGAAATGGCAGAATTACTAGATGTGGATGAAAGACGAATCGCAGAGATCTGGCATTCTGCTGGGCTTAAAGAAAGATCTGCTCAAGAGGATCTTGTTGGTGAACGTATTAATCAGTTAGAAAATCATGTTAGTCATGGGGGTGAAGAACTAAGTGTAACTCTTGGGACAACTCCCTCTGGAATCCCAAGCATAGCAAACTTATACACTTTTGCCAAAGGAGTTAAAACAGTTAAGGAAATTGCAGATGCACATGGAAAAAGAACAGACTTTCTATTTGGAGTTAATGATCATTTAGTTCCTTCTGGAGAACACGAACTTTTGAAACGAAATAGAGCTATCTACGAAGCAATTTCCAGAATTAGTGAGGAACTTGGTGTTGAAATATCTCCGAGTTATTTTTCAGAAATGCAACGTACTGCTCCATTTAGGAGCCTTCTTCAAAAAGCTGCAGATAGATTAATGTTTGCTGATTCAGAAGCAACTGGACTAACACTTTTTGAGCGCCCAGAAGGAATGAGAGAATATACTCCGCTAGATGAGGATGATGCAAATTCCAGAACAGATTATGAAGATTCTAGAAGTGATTTTGCGTCTAAACTAGGAACAACAGTCTTATTGAGAAACGCTGTTGCAAATTCTAACATCCATATTCTTGGGGGAGATGCTAGTCACGCACTAAAGTTAGCAAACAAAGCAGCACAATTAGATGTGGCGTCCCCTTTAGTTTATACTACTGGAATTATGTATGGTCCAGATGGAGAAGAAATGCATGCGGGTAGTGAAAACACCTTTAAGCTAGAAGATCTAAGGTCTCCAGACACATGGGTTGAAGATCTTGCAGCATTAAAACCAAGGCCCTCTGGGGATCTTGGAGTTCTAGAATATGGAAAGCTTTTGACTCCAGAAGCTACGAAAAGAATTTACCAACCCTCTTCTAGATTTAACCCTATTCAAATGGTTATGGCTTTGATTGGCGGCAGAAGATAGGGGACAAGCAAATATTAAAAAGGTTCAAGTTCTTTAGTTATATATAATGGAAGAGATGTTTAAAATACTTATCGGAATTGTTGTGTTGGCTCTTGGTTGGGGAATTGGGAATCTTTTAGCTTATATGACTAAAGAAGAACTTAAAGTTGGAAAGAAATATTTTAAGTTGATTATTTATGTTAGTTTGATTATTGGGCTTGCTGGTTTGGTTGTAAGAAATGATTGGCTAATGTTTACAATGTTTTTTATTGCAATTGTGACAAGTCGGAGTTTAAGGAAGTAATTATCTTTGAACATAATCTCTACTTCAATTTACTGTTGTGTATATTCCAGTTTTTTTCCAGAGCTTTTACTGTTAACCTCTTTTCCTTTTGTCCGAGAAAATAGTTAATTATGTCCTCGGTATAACTTTCCTTAAGATAATCAAAAGTTGGCCCCTTTCCAAGGATTTGTTTTTTTACTTTTTCAAAGTCATCTGTCATTTCGCCAAAATCAATTAAAACTATTTTTTCCCCCAATCTCCCATACCCACTATAAAATTTAAATGTGGTTTCATGTATCCCATATTTCCACAATCCCACCATAAAATTTAGAATATCATCTATTAATCTTTTGGCATCATCTATTTTTCCCCATTTAATTAGTTCTGAGAAAATATCATCTAAAACAGTTACCCTTTCTTGCTTAATTTTTCCTCCATCCAAAAATTCCGGGCTTGCAAGTAATTCATTTGGAATTTTGGAATTTTGTACTATCCTTATAGAATTTTCTAAATCTTCTTTTGCATTCTTTACTAACTTTTTAAATTTTGACTGTTTTTTATTTAACTCTACGTATTTTAAAATTGCTTTTTCTGTATCTTTCTTAGATTTTGGTGTTTTTATTACGTGTTTATCATAATATTCTATATCTACTTGCCATCCTCCAGATTTGGGTTTGCTCATTTTAATCTATGGTACATTAAATCTTTTTTGGTTTATAAAAATACCTAAAAACTATTCTCCTATGTCCTTCTTCCAAATCTTTTAAGATTTGTAGTAAAGTATAAAAAAAGAACTTTACTCAACTAGATTATGGAAAAGATAAGGCCGGTTAAAAAAGAAGATTTGTCAGTTTGTTCTGAAATATTGGAGGGTGCTTATGAGGAAGAACCATATGGCGAAACTTTCCAGAAAGGATCTGCGTTAAAATATATTGAGAGTAGATACCTCTGTGGAAAAGACCATAGTTTTGTTATAGAATTGGAGGGGGTTATAATCGGGTTTGTTTTCGCTAGTTTGTCTTATTGGTCAGATGGCGTGCAGGCAGTGATAGAAGAAATCGCACTTGACAAAAAATTCAGAGGAAAGGGATTTTCTCAAAGATTAAATGACCATCTTGAGGGCTATTTAAAAAAAAGAGGCGTACAATCCTCTATGCTTTGGGTTAAGAAGGATGCCCCCGCTTATGGCTTCCACAAAAATAATAATTACAAAGAAGCAAAAGATATTGCGGTTATGTTCAAGAGATTCAAAGATTAAGAGCCGCCTATTTAAGGGAATAATGCCCAAAGGGGGGACAAGAACAAAGATTTAAAAGGGCTGATTGTTGCTTCCGTTTAGTGATATATATGATAAAAATATCAAATATTATCTTAGGGCACAAACAGCCTATCGATGTTCTCAAGGGCAGTATTGAATCCTCATTAAATCAAGAGTATGATAAATTTGAGACTATTTTTGTAAATAATTCTGGAGACACCTCTTATCCTGAATTAAAAACGCTATATCCTGAGTTAAAAATAATAGACACTTGCGATTTACCTAGAGGTGAGGCTAGAAACAAAGGGGTGGAATGCTCAGATGGGGACATAATTGTATTCCTGGATGCAGACACAATAATTTGTGATAAAGATGCGTTCTCAAAGATTAATAAATATTCTCAGGAGTTTACACACGGTTATGGGGCGAATAGGTTTTGGACCAACAGCCCAGAAACCTTTAAGGCAGATTCTTCTAAGTTCCTCGGGGCAATTAGGAAGGGGGATAAGTCTTGGCTACTATCTAATGAACGATCTACCTTACCAAAAAATTTTGATGAAGTTTCAGGCTATCACGATCTAAAGGAATTCACCTTTCCTGCTAACTTTGGATTTTTTACTCGAAAACTGTTTGAACTGGTGGGCGGATTTAGCTTAAAGTTTAAAGAGTATGGTGGAGAAGACGATTATCTTGGGTTTCTTTGCTTTAAGGAAAATCCAGACGGATTTAAATTGTTAAATGATATCTCTGTTCTACATATTTCCCATCCCACAAAGAACAAGATGGATAAATCTTGGAGCCCTGGCTATGCAAATTACGACCTAGTTCAAAATTTAATTTTATCCGAAAATTATTCCGCATTTAACATCAATGTGCTTTTTGGAGTAAAAGAATCAGAGGGGGAAAAGGCACTGGAGGGCAAACAATAATCATGGAATTCGATAAAGAAATTGTAAGACTATATAATCTATATCTTAAAAAAATACCTCTAGACCTGATAGGAAAGCATGACTCAGAGATAGGTGGATGGAAAAATAATGTCCAGCTAAGCCTTTTTGACTTCTCTAGGATTATCTCCATAATTCACCGGTGCAATAATCTTCGGGGCATTACTCAATCTGGTTACGATTTAGATTTCGATAATTTAGAACCAATTTTCTCTCTCTTAATCTGTGAGGGGTCTATTGCTTTTACTGAAAATAATAGCTATGAAATTATAAATCTTCCAGCACCAAATAAAATGAGGAAGATAAAAGAAGACTCGTTTATTGATAATCCGGATGATAAGCTTAACCAGTTTCCCTGTTCCATTGGATCAAGAATTCTTAGGGTCAAAAAAATAGTAAATGATTTTCCCTACACAACCTCTATGAGAATCGGACTAATGGGTGATGATGACCTCGTTTCTTTGGAAATTGCAAGAAGGACCAACTTTACCCCCATTGTATTTGAGTTGGATAAAAAAATTATAGAGAAAATTACCCAAGTAAATAAGGGAGAATGCCTAGGTATTGAGATCATAGAAAAAGACTTTAGGGACCTGTCTCCAAATACTTGCCAAGTTGATACTTTCTTTGCAGACCCCCCATACACAGTTGGGGGAGTTTTAACTTTCTTGTATGCTGGCTTAAAATTACTTAGTTCTAAAGACAGAGTTTATTTAATTGCAAATCAAATGTTTCTAGGTAAAAGGGGTATGCCGGAAATATTTAAGTCTCTTTCTGACGCAGGCATATTCCCCGTAGAAATATCAAATGCATTTAATGAATATCCCCTACCTAGCAATTATAGGGAATCGCAGGATCTCTCGAATAAGCTAAAGACCTTGGGAAACATTGATGTTTCAAAATTAATGAGCTCATCTTCTAGCCTTTTTGTATTGATGACAAATGACTTAAACCTCAAATCTCTAAAAAACAAAATCTCCAAGATGGAAAATATCTATGATCGGTACGGGAGATATTCCAATGACTAACTATTTGGTTATTCCCGACTTGTATGAAGGTTCTGCATTAACAATAATTTCAAATAAATTGAAAGAAACAATCAAAAAAATGAATAATCTAGATGTAAAAGTTATTGATTTTAATGGGGGGTTAACTCTTGTAAATGATGGTACTCTTGACGATCCAGATGTTTTTTTTAAACATAGCATATGTACATTAAATGAATTAAAAAATAATCTCAAGGATAAAGATAAGGTGCTTTTTGTTGACTTCTTTCAGCCCGGATTAGAATTATTATATTATTATTTGGAATCTAGCTCAATAAAAATTAAAATTGGGTCTTTGTTTCATGGCGCCAATTTTGTACCACACGACTTCTTCAATAAATTCCCCTGGATGAAAAATTTTGATAGAGGATTAATCGATCTGATGGAGGCAATATATGTTTCTTCAGAGGCCGCAAAAAGATACTTTCCAGATAAGGAGAAGGTAAAGGTTTTTGAATATGCATTTAACCCTAGAGAATATAACTGTGCCTTTAATAATAAAAAATATGATGTTATAATCCCCCATAGATGGAGTTGGGAAAAGAATCCAAAGCTATACAAGAAAATAATTAAGGATATGCCGGAAATTACCTTTGCCATTTCTGGGTTTGGGGAATTTAGTGGGGATAAAAAATTGAAGAAGTTATTTCTAGAGGTATCTTCATACGACAATGTTATTAATTTGGGTGTCAAAAACGACAAGGAACACAAGGAGGATTTAACCCACGCCAAGGTGGTGCTGGGGACTCAGGATTTATTTGGGTATTCTGTAAGAGAGGCTATTTCTTCTGGATGTATCCCTGTTTGCATTAATGATTTTGCTTATCCTGAGTTTTTAGGAGAAAAATATTTATTTGATGATGAGGTTGGAGCAAAGGAAAAAATATCAAGCTTTGTTAAGAATTATCCGAACAATTACCCTAAAATAATTGAAACTAAATTTGATGATATTATAAACAACTTTTATGAAAACTAAAAGACCCTACCTCGAACATTTTATAATCGAAGTTTTTGATATAAAATTTAATATTAAAAAAGTAGAAGATATTCAAGATCGGTTGGATAAATTTATTTCAGAATGTAAGTTAAGCGTAGTTAAAGAAGATGCGCATAACTTTTCTCCATTTGGATTTACTAAGATTTATGTTTTGTCTGAATCGCATATTGCCTTCCATTCTTGGCCAGAAAATAATTATCTAAACATAGATCTTCTGAGCTGCAAAAACTTAGTGGATTCGGATGAGATTTTAAAAATAGCAAAAAATATTTTTGATTCTGAAAACGTCCTAATAAAGAAGGTAGGTTACAAATGATGGAACTCCTTTTTGATCGAAGAGTGTTACGGCATAATCCCCTTAGTGCTGAAGAAGGTGCATGGAGATTAGATGAAATCTCAAAAAAAGTGCAAAATACTCCTGTAGAAATAGATGGTGAAGAATATTTAGAATTGGTTCATAGCGCGGAATACATAGCTGCAGTTAAAGATGCTTCTAGGAACTCTCTACGATTTGCTTATATGCAAAATGATCCAACTAGCTATGATTGTGCTAGTCTAGCAGTTGCTATGGCAGTTAAGGCCTCAGAGGAGGGGTTGTTTTCCTTAGCTAGGCCTCCGGGACATCACGCCAGCCAAAATGTTGGTGATGGCTATTGCTTATTTAATAATGTGGCGATTGCGGCAAGGAAACTAGTGAATCTGGGGGCGAAAGTAGCGATTCTTGACTTTGATGCCCACCACGGGGATGGCACCCAAAGGACATTTTTGGGAGAACCTCAAATAAAATACTTCTCAATCCATGAAAATAATTGCTGGCCGTTTTCTGGTGAGAAGGGGTGGCAACAAAATTGTTTTAATTATCCTGTAGATCCTAGATCGGAGGATAGAATCTTGGTTGAATGGGGGAAAATAGTACAAGAAAAGGTGTCTTTATTTGGCCCAGATTACATAGCAATTTCTGCAGGTTTTGATGGACTTAATGAAGACCGAGTCTCCAACCTAGATTTTAGTGTTGAGGGGTATCGGTCTCTAGGGAGCCTATTAGGAAAATTAGAAACAAAAACTTTTGCTGTACTCGAAGGAGGGTACCATGAGAAAGTCTATGATTGTGTTGTGGGTTTTTCTGAAGGATTTAATGCTGCATAGAATTAATTGAAATTGTGCTTAATTTATCTCTGAACAAATTCTTTATTATTTTCCAAACAATCTTTTGCAATCATAAGTTCTTGCGCAAGGTAAGCCAAATTATTTTCATTGCAGATTTCTCGCTTTGTAATTTCTTTAATAATTTTATCTGGATTTGTTCCGCGGAATTCTAAGATCATTTTATGTTCTGAGTTTACAAAACCGCAACAAATTTGATTGTCTTTTATTCTCACTAAGAAATATCCTGCTGGATCTTGTTTCCAAGGGAATTCTAAATTATCACATTCCACTATTTCTCTGTTTTCTGAAATATCTATTGGGTGTGTTGGACATTTTTTCATAATGTGTTTGAACAGAGAGTGCTTTTAAGTTTTGCTAAGGGATAACTTTAAAACTCAACTTTTTCTCTTTAATTTATGTTATATTTAATAGGATTGGGTTTGAACACAGACGGTATTTCAAAGTATGGGCTAGAGGTAGCTAAAAGATGTAAGGTTCTTTATCGTGAGAATTATACTGTTGAGTTTCCGTATGAGAAAAAAGAGATTGAGCATTTTATTCGAAAGAAAATTGTAGATATTGGGCGTGAGAAAGTTGAAGATTTGAGTTTGATTGATGAGGCGCAGAAAAAAGATGTTGGTTTGCTTGTTTATGGTTCACCTTTGTTTGCGACAACACATATTAGTTTGATTCAAGAATGTAAAGCTTCAGGAGTTAAGTACAAAGTTATTTATGCTGCGAGTGTTTTTGATGCTGTGGCTGAGACTGGTTTGCAGTTGTACAAGTTTGGGAAGACAGCTTCAATGCCTGCGTGGGATGAAGAAAAGAATTTTACTCCAGATAGTTTTTTAGATTTAGTTGAAGCAAACAAATCAATTGATGCACACACTTTGCTTTTGGTTGATATTGGTCTTGGATATTTCAATGCAATGGAACAACTTGAAAAAAGTGTTGAAGCCAAAGGGACGAAGCTCGGTAAGATTGTTGTTTGTTCAAGAATGGGAACAGAAAAATCAAAGATTGCTTTTGATACAATAAGTAATTTGAAAAGAGCAAGAGTCAAAGAACCTTTTTGTTTTATAATTCCAGGGAAACTTCATTTTGTTGAAGAAGAAATGCTTGGGACTTTTAGGCGGGTGCGGTAAATTTAACATTCATGTTCCACATCTAAATCTTTTTCCTTGTTTGAACAATATTGTTGGGCATAAAACTGTGCTACCTCTGTTTGTGTAATTTTTTTATTCAAGGTACCCAAATTAGATTTATTTTTCTTTTTAAGAAATTTTAAAATTTCTTTTCTATTTAAAGAACCATATTTCTCTGGATTATTTTTGCGGTGAGAACCTTGCATAGCTATTAATAATTTTGTTAGATATTCATTATGAACTTTTTCTCCAACAAGATTATTTTGATACTCCTTAAATTCATTTCCTGTGGCCTTACCATGGTCTTTTCGCAACTTGCTTCCAGGAAATAAATGCAAATTATGAACATATAGAATAAAGTTACCTTTGAGACTTAAAACAAATTTAATATTTTCCAAGACATCCTTGTTTTTTTCAAAAGGAGAATTAGTTATTATGTCAAAAGCCACCTCCATTTTGTAATTCTTTTTATTAACATGATTTATTATTTCAATAAGCTTTTTAGTTCCGTCTTGTCTATTGTATCTTTTTAAAATATCTTTAGAGACAGTTTGAAGCCCATATTCAACTTTAATTAAACCTGCTTTATAACAAAGATCTATTTTTTTCTTTGTTGTTGAGTTTGGATTTGCAAAAATGAAAAAGGGAATACCTATTTGTTTTTTATATTCCTTTGAAAATTCTTCTAGTTCTTTTTCTGTTCTAATAAAAAAGTCATCATCAAAAAAGAAGAGGTTATCAATCTTGTCTTCATGAGAAATAACTTTTTTTAAATCCTGTATTAATTTTTGATTCGTTCTCATTCTAATAATTTTTCCCTTTGTTTTTTTATGGATTGCATTAAGCTTATGGTTAATACAATAACTACATGAATAAGGACAACCTCTTGAGGCCATGACATAAAGAAAGTTTCCTTGCATACAGGGATTTTCAATTCTTTCTGCAACTGTTTTTTCTTTAATGAACTTCTCATTCTCTAATTTTTTAAATTCGCAAAAAGGATTTCTTTTAAAATTTATAAAAGGAACTTGATCAATATCTTGCAAGGCACATCCATAATTGTTTTTTATTATTTTTCCTCTTTTTTTGAACCAAAGTCCTGGGGTTTTCAAATATTTTTTATTTGGATAAAAATTAATTAAACTCTCTAATGGCAATTCTCCTTCAAAGGTGCAAATTGAATCAACTTGTTTTTTCTTAATTAATCTAAGTGGGTCCATAATCACATTTGGTCCCCCAAGGATTAAAAGTTTATTTTTATATTTATTTTTAATAGACTTCATTAACTGAAGAGTTCTTTTCTCGCTTATTGAAAAAGATGAAAATCCCACTATTGGGCAAGATTTTATTTCTTTAAGAAAAAGAGCTAATTCTTTTTTAGTATATAAACTATCATCATGCTTTGGGGCATAAATATATTTATTATAAATTTTCTTTTTACAAAGATATGAAATTAAAGAGGCAGGCCCAAGGGTTGTTTTTGTAGTATTTATTAGGGTAAATTTTTGTTTCATCGTAAAACTTATATAATGTCAATCCTTGTTTATTTCATGTGTATGAATAGCCATCACCTTGATCATGAACTATTTGAAGAAGAGATAATTGAACCTGAAGAAGAACAAGATTAAATGTTTCCTTCAAAATTACACCCTTCATCTCTTTCTGGTTTTTGAAAGTATTGTATTACATTTTTTAAGACTTCTCTATATAATTTTGAAGGTATTGTCTTTCCATCTTTTGCTGGACATTTATTATTAAAAGTTCCTGCTCTTTTATAATTTTCAGAAGATTGCCAAACTTTTTTTAAATTTGATTTTCTTATGTCTTCACAAAAAGTGCTTTGCTCGTCATCTCTTCCAGGGCACCGGATAACTAATCCTTTTAATGTAATATACATGCCAGAGGAAGCTTGGTTACAAGGATGACAACCAGCATAAGCAGAAACTCCCTCTTCTTTTAATTTGCTTAATGTAGTTATCCCCTTTTTAATATTCCAAATATTAATTTTTGTATATAACTGAATTAAATCTTCTTCAAATTTTTCTTTTCCATAAGAAAGATTTTGCGCTTGCTGTTGTTCTTTTCCCCTTCCACTTACCATTGTTGGAGTGCTTACAACATAAAGATTTCTTTCTCTCCCCCATTTATAAATTTCAAAAATATCCTTAATATTTTTTGGAGTAATTGGTGCAGCAATTAATGCCAACCTTGTAGGATTTGTTTTATTAAAACCTGCGTCAACAAATAATTTCAATGCTTTATTCCTCTTAGGAGTATAGTTTTTGACCCCACAAATTCCATCTTTTGCAACCATAGAATTTTGAATTTTTGTATCAAAAGAATTAAACCCCAATAAAATACTAACATCAAGTTCTCTTAACTTTTTTGCTAACTGTTTTCCAGTTGTTATTCCATGATGCCCATAATATCTTTTTACTAATTTGTCATCTCCAATCACATGTCCTTTTGTAAAAATACAAGGAGTTATTTCTAATTTTTTTAGATCAATAAGAAAATCCAGAAATTGTTTATTTTCAAAAGGTTCGCCAGCCCCTAAAAATTTAATAGATTCTAATCCTAACTCTTTTGCTTGCTTAAGAATATTAATTGTTTCTTCATAAGTCATAGCATTTTTTTTAAGATCATCTAATTTTACAGATCTTCTAAAACAATGAGGACAATTCAAGCTACACTGTAATCCAAAATCAATATCTAATGTAAGCAATTTAGGGGTTCCATCTAGATTTGTTTCTTTGACCTTCTCTTTTGAAAAAGCCCAGCCATGAACATCGTTTACATATCCTTCAGAAAATTTTCCTTTTATTATCTTTGGAATCTTTGGGATTACTTTCACCATTTTTTATATTTAAAATACGTTATTTAGCTTTATAAATTTATTTCTTGAGCTTTTTTTCAACTAATTCTTCTACTCCGTGTATCATTCTAGAAACAATCTCTCCTGCCTGCCGTTCATATCTTTCAAATTTTCTTGCAAGTTTACTTCTTGCGAGAGCAAGATATAATTGAGGATGCTTATTTATTAATTGGTCGGAGAGAAAATTTGAATACATTGTAGGATAATTGTCATTAAAATCGCAGGTTCCATTAAACGCTTTATTAAACATATTAAGAATGATTGGTTCTGCATATTTTGAAAGCCCCCTTGGGTAGACAGAAGATAGAACAGGGTCAAATGGAATTACTAATCTTCTCGGATCCCCTTGTAAACATGCCCTCATAGGTTCTTTTTGGCTACCATATCCTTTGCTCTCCTCGTTTCCACATCCACAACCATAAGCTACGCCTTCAATTTTACTAGCTAGTTCTGCTCGTTCAGAATTTGTGGGTTTACTACGGCCACTCTTTGCCTCAACTATCCAAAGTGGTTCTTCGTCTAACTTCATAAAATGTATCCCATACAATTGCATTTCTTCTCGATTACAAGGCTGGAGATTTGTCCTCAATCTATCTATTGCAACTTCCTTAAAATCACCAAATACTTCTTGTGGGGTTTGCATTTGTTTTAATCTTTGGTTTAACTTTTCGTTTGTCATTTTATTCTCTATCTCCTTTCAATTCTATTGTTTTCTCTTTTAGAGTTTGAATGTTTTCATCTAAGATATTCACTAAATTTCCCCATTTGTGACGTCCAAAATAATCTCCATTCACATGTGAAGGGCAAGAATAAAAATCGACCTTTCCTTCTACTTTTGCACGAATGTTTGGTTCATCTGAAGAAGTACACAAGATTAGTTTTGATTTGTCTCTTATCTCTTGAAGCTCATCAATTATCTGATATCCTTCTTCGCCTTGATTTGTGTAGTTCAAGTCTGTAACTACCACATCATATCTTCCAGTTCTCGCTTCCCTAATTACTTCTTCGGCTTCAGTTTCTATTTTCCAATTAAATTCGTATTTTGGATTTCTTTCTGCTAATTCTGTTGAATAATCTGAATTAAATATTGCTCTTGTTTGTGGATTAATTAATTCATCATCTCCGATTAATATTGAAACTTTTTTTCTTTCAACTTGTTCTGTTTGTTTTGTCATTTTTGTTTTGTCTTTTATTACTACTCTTTAGTTAATGATATTGGGGGAGAAGTATATATTAAAGTTATTACTATAATATTGGCAGAAATAGGAATATTTATAAATCATATCTCTTATATGCTTAGTATGGCGGAGAAAGATAATTTAAAATTAGATAAAATAGACAGAAAAATCTTATTTGAGCTAGATAAAAATTGTAGAATACCTGCAACTCAACTTGCAACAAAAGTGAAAAAATCCAGACAAGCAGTAGAATATAGAATAAATAATTTACTTGAAAAAGGAATTATAACTAGTTTTAAAACATCCATTAATCCCCATAAACTCGGGAAAAAATTATATAAAATTTACCTTAAACTAAAAAATGTTCCTGTTGAAAAGGTGAAGATGCTTTCATATTTAAGAAAGTCAGAGAGAGTATATTGGATAGGTGAATGCTCAGGGGTTTGGGATTTGATTTTTGGTATATTTGCTAAAGATGATTTTGAGTTCTTCGAACTAAAAAATGAGTTTCTCTCCAAGTTTAATAAAATAATTGTAAAAGAAGAAGGAGGAATTATTGTGGATGTTCATCAATACCCCAAAATGTACTTTGCGGGAGGGATTGCGAAGCCTGTTTTATTTGGAGGGAAAGTTATTGAAAATAAACTTGATAAAAAAGATTTAGAAATTCTTTCTTATGTTTCTGGAAATGCCAAGGCAAATGTTGTGGAGATTGCAGAAAAAACAAAAACAACTCCTTCAATTGTTATGACTAGATTAAAAAAACTTGAAAAACTGGGCATAATAATTCAATATAGGTTGGAGGTAAATACAAACAAACTTAATTTGGAAAATTATAAAATACTTGTTAAACTAGAGAGATACAATAAAGAAGATGAAAAGAATTTTTTAAAATTTGTATCAAATAAAACGAATGTTCAATATTTAATTAGAAATATTTGGCAACTAGAATTAGAAATTGTGGTTAAAAATTCTCAAGAATACTATGAATTTGTTGAATCTTTAAAACAAGAATTTCCTGAAGTAATTCAAACAATTGATTCTGTCTTGATGATTAGGGATGAATGGACAACGGGATTTGAGAATATGTTAAAAGGTTAAATTTAAATAACTCTCCCCATATTTTTATTATATGAATCAGCAAAAAAGAAGAGATGAATTGGATATAGATCCCCTTATGCAACCTTTAATTAATGAACTATGGGAACATCAATATGAAACAATTGCTTGTTGTCAAGGGGGATTTCATAGGGGAAAGAAAAATAAAGAAAGTTATGTTGCTTTAAAAACTGGAACAGGAGATAACTGGTTTGACGATCAAGTTGCAAAATCTCATGGGTTCTCAGTTAGACTTAACTATCCTACCTGCCATGGTGGTGATTTTACTACTCCTGCAGCAACAGTCTATAGAGGTTTATTAAAAAATTTAAGAAATAATCCGAATGTTTTTACTAATGTTTTAGATGAGATGAAAAGAAGATTCATAAAAATTTCTGGATTTGGTGAAGCATGGTATATGAAAGGTAAGGCAACAGGTTTGCGATAAATTTAAATAACCTTATTTCTAGAATTAGTTATGGCTATAAATACAATAAGTATTATTGAAAGTTCTATTATAGCTATTATTATCTAAAATTGCCAGGCTTACTAAGTTTGGCAGGACATCTTATGACTACTTATAGTGATCCTGTTTTTGAGAGAGAAGAAACACAAGATTGGAATAAGCCAATAGAAGAGGGGGGAAATCAAATTTATCTTAATAAAGTGCGGGCTGTTTTGAAGGATGCTTGGGCAAGAGACTTGGCAGGATTAAATGGCTTTCAAGGAAGTGTCAGATTTGAAGAAGCTAGAAAATATGTTGGAGTCTGGCATAGTACACACAGACAAAGAGCTTTATTTGGAGAAGAACTTTGCACATGGCTAACTAAATTAAATGGAAACAAAAATGGTTAGTGCAGTAAAATATTTTAGGCAATTAATGGAGGAAGGAGAATACATAAGTGCTAGATTATTGGCAGATGTTATGACTGAAAAAGAGACTAGAAGAGAACTAGTTGGTTTTGTATCTAGAACACGTGAACAAGATCCAGAATATGTCAGAGAATTAGTTTTTATGTTCAAAGAATCTGAATGGGGAAGGAGGTTATATGAAAGTTTATAAATTAAACTAACTAAAAAGAACTATGGACATTGATAAACAAGAAAAAGAAATATTGAAGTTTTGGGAGAAAGATAAAACATTTCAAAAGTCTTTGAAGAAGACAGAAAAATCTAAGCCATATGTTTTTTATGATGGACCTCCTTTTGCAACAGGACTTCCACATTATGGACATATTTTAGGAAGTGCTGCTAAAGATGTGTTTGCTAGATTCTGGACAATGAAAGACAGATTTGTTAAAAGAGTTTGGGGATGGGATTGTCATGGTTTGCCAATTGAAAATATTGCAGAAAAGAAATTGAAGATTAATTCAAAAAAAGAAATTGAAGACATGGGTGTTTGCAAGTTTAATAATTTTTGTAGAAAAGAAGTTTTAACTTTTGCTTCAGAGTGGGGCAAGACAGTTGAAAGAATGGGGCGTTGGGTTGAATTTGACAATTCATATAAAACAATGGATAATAATTATATTGAAAGTGTTTGGTGGGCATTCAAGAAGTTATTTGATAAAGGTTATATTTACGAAGGAAACAAAGTTTTATTGTACTGTCCAAGATGTGCAACTCCTTTGTCAAAATCAGAGATTGCGATGGACAATTCTTATAAGACACTAACAGAAGATAGTGTTTATGTTAAATTTGAACTAGAAGATGAGCCCGGGACATACTTGCTTGCTTGGACAACAACTCCTTGGACTTTGCCAGGAAATAGTGCGTTGTATGTTCACAAAGATTTTGAATATGTTAAAGTAAAACAAGGAGAAGAAAAATACATTCTTGCAAAAGAAAGAACTTGTGTTCTTAAAGATGATTTTGAAATTATTGAAGAAATTAAACCAGAAGAGCTTGTTGGGAAAAAATACAGGCCCTTGTTTGATTATTTTAAAGATTTTGATGATAAATATTATCATATTGACTATGCAGATTTTGTTGAGTTGGATCAAGGTACGGGGTTAGTGCATTCGGCAATTATGTATGGGGAAGTTGATTATGATCGAGCAACAGAACAAGGATTAAAACCAAATCACATTATTGGGGAAGATGGAAAAGTTTTAGATAATGTTCCAATTGCAAAAGGGCTATTTTACAAAGATGCAGATCCAATCATCATAGAAGATCTGAAGAAGAGGAATTTAGTTTATGAAGTAGAAAAAACAACGCATGAGTATCCTCATTGTTATAGGTGTGAAACTCCTTTATTATATTATGCAATTCCTGCTTGGTTTGTGAATATACAAAAGATTAAACCTAAAATTTTAAAACTAAATAAAAAATTAAAGTGGCATCCTGAATTTTTGAGAGATGGGCGAGCACACCATAGTTTTGAAAGTGCGCCTGATTGGAATATTTCAAGAAATAGATACTGGGCTTCTGCAATACCTGTTTGGAAATGTAGTTGTGGTAAAATGAAAGTTATTGGAAGTATAGAAGATCTGAAAAAAGAAGCAGTTAAACTTCCAGGAAAAATTGATTTGCATAAAGATTATCTTGATGAAGTTAAACTAAACTGTGAATGTGGAAAGGAAATGGAAAGGGTTCCGGAAGTTTTGGATTGTTGGTTTGAATCAGGTTCAATGCCTTTTGCACAATACCATTATCCTTTTGAAAATAAAAAATTCTTTGAAGATAATTTCCCTGCACAGTATGTTGCAGAATATATTGGACAAGTGCGAGCTTGGTTTTATTACATGCTAGCTTTATCTTCTATCTTGTTTGAAGAAATTCCTTTTGAACATGTTGTTACAACAGGAAATATTTTGGCAGAAGATGGAGAAAAAATGTCAAAATCAAAAGGAAACTTTCCAGATCCAACTCTTTTGATTGAAAAATACGGGGTAGATGCATTGAGGTTTTACTTATTGGCAAATGCTATGGATGCAGGCAATATGAACTTTTCAGATAAAGGGGTTGAAGAAATTTATAAAAAAGTTATCTTGCTTTCATATAATGTAAATAATTTTTATGCAATGGGAGAACATTCAGGGAAAGTTGAAGATCCAAATTCAAAAGAAACAACAGACAAATGGATGGTTTCTAGACTACATGGATTTATTCAAAACGTGACAAGCTTAATGGAGAATTATGATACGGGGGGAACTTGTTCTGAGATCCGCAGTTTTATAGATGATTTTTCTACTTGGTATGTTAAATTAAATAGGGATAGACTTAATGCGGGAGATAAAGATGCGATTAAAACTTTTGAATTTGTTTTAGAATCTTATGCAAAAGTTATTGCGCCAATTATGCCTTTTGTTTCAGAGATAATTTTTCAAACAATTAACAACAAAAAAGATTCTATTCATCTAGCTGGTTGGCCAAAAGTAGAAGAGAAGAAGATTGATGATTTATTGAAACATGAAATGGCAACTGCAAGAGAGATTGTATCTGTTGGACTTAGAGAAAGAGATAAAGAACATATTGGATTGAAGTGGCCTTTAGCTAAAGCTACGATTAGTTGTGAGAGAAAATGTTCTCATGAAATTCAAGAGATAATTAAGGCGCAGTTGAATGTTAAGAAACTTGTTTTTAAGGAAACTAAGAAAGATCAACCAACAGAAGTGAAACTTGATACTAAAATGACTCAAAGCCTTGAGGCAGAAGGTTATGCTCGTGAGCTTTCTAGAAAAGTTCAGGCGTTTAGAAAAGAACTTGGGTTAGTTAAGACAGATAAGATTGAACTTGGGGTTTTTGTCGAAGAGGATTTTAAGAAAATGCTAGAGGGTCAGCAAAAGTTCGTCGCTGAAAGAACAAATTCAGAGTCTATTGAATTTGTTACAACTGATAAGGAAAGATTTAAAAAGAATACTGGCTTTAAAATAAAAGATAAAAAAGGTGAGATTGGTATTATTGTAATTAGAAAGTGATGATACAATAGCACTCTTTGATGATAATAAACTTTAAAAAGAAAAAAGGTGATAAAATAAAATGATTGTTAAAGATGAATTTTTGAGTAGACTACGAAAGATCTTTGATCTTAATTTATATGAAGTAAAAGTTTGGACTGCTCTTTTGTCTCGTGGGACTTCAACTGCTGGAGAACTTAGTAATATTTCAGATGTTCCTCGTTCTAGAACTTATGATATTTTAGAAAGCTTAGAAAAGAAAGGTTTCATTGTAATGAAGCTTGGAAAACCAATTAAGTTTGTTGCTCTTAAGCCAGAAGAAGTTGTTGAGAGAGTTAAAAAGAACTTGATGAAAGCTGCTCAAGATAAATCAAAGAGACTTGAGAAACTTAAAGGGGATGATGTGCTTACAGAACTTAGTAGTTTATTTACCCAAGGTGTGAAGTTTGTTGAACCAACTGATCTTTCAGGAAGTATGAGGGGAAGACAAAATGTTTACAATCACTTAGATATGATGGTTCGAAATGCAGAAAAAACAATTACAATTGTGACAACTGCAGAAGGATTGAATAGAAAACTTGAAGCATTAATGCCAAGTTTAGATAAATGTAAGAAAAGAGGAGTGATTGTAAGAATCGCTGCACCAATTGATAAAAATAATTTGAAAGTTGCAAAAGAATTGAAGAAAGTTGCAGAAGTTCGAAATATGCAAAATATTAAAGCTCGGTTCTCGATTGTTGACTCAACTCAGTTGATGTTTATGCTTTTGAATGACGAGCAATTCCACCCTAACTATGATGTTGGTGTTTGGATTAATACTGAATTCTTTGCTCAAGCAATGGAACAAATGTTTGAGTTGGCTTGGAAAGAAATGAAGCCTGTGCGTTAGAATGAATCCGTCAAATGCTTGGTTAACTGTGATTATAGGAATTTTATTAGTTTTAAATATGGCTGGAGTTATTGATATTCTTTCTAGTTGGGCAGGATGGACTTTGGCTATTTTAGTTGTATTGGCGGGCGTTGTTAAACTTGTAAAGGTTCATAAAAAATAAAATGTTTGAAGAAGGAGTGAAAGGAATAATTTTTGAAACTAGTTGTTTTATATTTAGTTGCTTATGGGGTTTTGTTGAGGCTTTAAACAAATAGTTATATCCCTAGTTTCTCCAAATCCTGCCCTGTCTTTGCCTTGAAAATTTTAAGTCGTAATTCTTTAGCATTGTCTTTTCGTTTTGTAAAATTCATTGCCTGAAACTTAATCTGTCTGAATGGAATCTTGTATTTGATTGCTAAATTCAAATAATCTTTAAATTCTATTTTAGTTTCTTTGCCTTGAAACTTAGAAAAAATATTTGGATCTCCTATTGCTCTTCTACCAATCATCAAATAATCAAAGTCCTCCAGATATTCTTTGTAGTTTGTTTCATCCACGTTTCCAGAATAAATGACTGGAAGGGGTGTTGCTCTTTTTATTTTCAATGCAAACTTCAAATCAGGCTCTCCCCCGTAACCTTGGGGTTGGGTCCTTGGATGAATAGCAATTGCGTCGCAATATTTGTTTGCTATCTTCACAATCTTCATTGCATGTTTTGATTTTCTAAGTTTTACAGAGAAAAACTTTTTTGTGTTCTGTCTAATTGTTTTTAAGATTTTTTCAATTGTCTCTAAATCATGATGAAGAAAAACCCCAAAGCCATGTTTCTTTGCGGTCTTTGCAGGGCAGCCTAGATTAAAATCCCAACCTGAAACCTTGCTATTGTATTTTTTGACAAATTCTTTTATCCCTTTTGTTGTTGTGCAGAATAATTGTAAGATTGGCTTATCGTCTAAGTAAAACTTTTGTCTTGTTTGTGGATGAATCATGGGGGAATAGTTTATTCCTGAACCTGCTTGTTTGCATAAAAGTCTAAAGGCAATGTCATTGACTTCCTGCATTGGTGCTAAGATAAATTAGTTTTTTGAGGGGATTTTATTTAGTTTCATGAAACTACTAAAACTAAATTATTTAAAGTTGTTTTGGTCTATTTATTTATGAAAAGAGGGGAGAGAAATAGATTATTTGCTAGGATCGCGGTTATTTTAATTACTGTCCTAGTTATTTGGCTTTTTATTTGGTCTATTGTTAATTCGTCTAATTTAAAAACAGATTTGGAAGAAGGAGGAACAACATATGGTGCAACAGGCATCTTTGTCTTATCTGGGTTGTTGGAATTGGTTCCACAATATATTTCTCCACATATTAGTTTGTTTAGTTCTGCTTTTCTTGGACTGAATATTCTTCTTGGTTTTTTGCTGGTGGCAATTGGATCTTTTGTAGGATCTTTTGTTGGATTTGAGATAGGAAAATCTTTTCGGGCATTATCTTTAATCCTTGAAGATGCAATGGGACACGAAGCCTGTTCAAAGATGAAAAACTTTTTAGACCACCATGGAAAATGGTATCTTATTATTGCTGCTCTTTCTCCTTTGCCATATGTTCCGCTTGTACTGGGAATGTTAGATATGAAAAGAAGAGATTTTTTCCTTTACGGAGTTATTCCTAGAATGATTGGTTTCTTGATTATGACTTTTGTTGCTTATGGGCTAATTGGTTTCCCTACGATGTAAGGTTCCTTTGGTCTCTTTGATAAAGTTCTAACCAGAAGTTAAAAAAGAACCATTTCTTTTTTTCTAGGCAAAGAAAAAAATCCGATAGCTTTTCAAAAGAAAAGAAAATAGAAAGAAAAATAAAAAAAATAAATGAAAGTTTATTTACGTACGATTGCCATTACAGCGCTTATCAGAGTTGTGATCACTACGATCCATCCTACAAGCACAGCGATCCACGGAGCAGCGCTTTGTCCTAGCCACATTGGTAACACTAGCTTTTCTGCGATCATTGCTTGACCAACTACTAATGAAACAACTATTCCTGTAAACCATGCAAGGAAACCTAAAACATTAGATCTTCCAGCAGTATCTTTTGCCATTTTATTTATCAACCTCCTTTCATCTTGAGGAAATATCCTCAGTCTTATATACTCTAAGAGTTATTTTAATTTATATATGTTTCTGTTTTGCCTATAAAACTGGAGAATAATAATTCTTTTAAAGGCGAATATTGTTGGTTTTTTATGGGAGAAGGAACAGAATATAGATACGCTCTTTTATGCACAAGAACTGGAGATAACGCTGGGACACAAATAGCTGTTGCGGGAAATACCGCTACACTAGGTAACTCTGAACTATTTCCTTCAGAAACAATAAGACGCGTAAAAAGATCTCTAGACCCCAGATCTCCTGCAGAAATAATAATTGATTTTAACAAACAATGCCTTGGGGTTAGTGGCAAAGATTCTGGAAGATCAGAAGAAGGAACAAACAGGTACTATGCTGAAACTCTTTTTGCACAAGCAGCAAATGCAGATGCAGAAAGGGATTATCAAACCTTTTTTGCTGATTGGGAACAAGGCGCAAATTTACATTCTCTCTAAAGTTTCAATTCCCAAAAGAGTTAAAGCATTTCCTAAAACTATTTTAAAAGATTCAACTAATTCTAATCTAAATCTTTCTTGTTCATTTCCAATCACCGGACAAGCATGATAGAACTCATTAAAGATATGCGCCAGTTCAAGAGAATAATTTGCTACAACACTCGGGTTTAAATTATTGTAAGCTTGTTCTACAACTTTCTGGAAAGTATTTAGTTTTTTAACTAATTCAATTTCTAAAGGTTGAAGTTCTTTTATTTCTAGTTTTGATTTTTTTACATCTGCTTTCTTCAAAATTGAGTTTGCTCTTGCGTAACTGTATAAAAGATAAGGGCCAGTATCTCCTTCAAAGGCAATTGATGCTTTTGGATCGAAAGTCATATTCTTTTTTATATCTATTTTTAAAAGAATAAATTTTATTGCAGCCAAGGCAATTATCAAACTTCGCTTGTCTAAGTCTGCTGCTTTTGCTTTTGGCTCTCTTTTCTTTAATTCCTTTCTCACTAATTTCTGAACTTTGTCGATCATTTCATCTGCATCTACGACTGTACCTTCACGGGATTTCATTTTTCCCTCGGGAAGTTCAACCATTCCATATGAAAGGTGTTTAAACTGGTCTTTTGAATATCCTAGTTTTTCAAGTATGTGAAATAAAACTTTGAAATGATATTCTTGTTCATTTCCTACAACATAAAAAGAGCGATCTAGTTTGAACTGTCTTATTTTTGTTATTGCTAGATAAATATCTTGTGTCATGTAAACAGAAGTCCCGTCTGGTCTTAAAAGAAATTTCTTTCCTAGTTTTTCTTTTGCTAGGCTTATTGTTACAGACTTGTCTTTTGTTGAAGCTTTGAAAATTCCTTTTTTAGCTCCTTCCAGAATGATGTCTCTACCTTTTGTATAAATTTCACTTTCGTTATAAACTTTATCAAAAGCAATTCCAAATTTTTTGTAGGTTTCATCAAAACCGCTTAGTGCCCATTTATTCATCTTTTTCCAAAGAGCTAAGGTTTTTTTGTCTCCTGCTTCCCATTTTCTTAACATTCCATGAACTTCTCTATCAAGTTCTTCAGATTTTTTTACTTTTTGATTAAACATCACATAATATTTTCCAATTAAATGATCTGACTTTAGTTTGTTTGTTGGTTTTTCTGATTTGCCCCACTTTTGATAAGCTAGCATTGATTTACAAATGTGAACTCCTCTGTCGTTGTTTAAATTTGCCCTAACTGCTTTTTCTGAGTTGAATTCTAAAATTCTTGAGATTGATTCTCCAATAGATAAGTTTCTTAAGTGCCCCAAGTGGAGAGGCTTATTTGTGTTTGGAGCTGGCCATTCCACCATTGTCTTTTTTGATTTTCCTAGCTCAGATTTTCCAAAATTATGTTTTTTCTTTTTTATTTGATTGACAACCTCTAAAGCCAAAGCTGATCTGTTTACAAAAAAGTTTATGTATGGCCCGGCTGTTTGGATTTCTTCAAATTGGTTTGATTTATCTTCTATTTTTTCTCTTATTTGAAGTGCGATTTCATGGGGAGCTAATTTAAAATAAGGGGCTAGGATAAAACAAGGAAAAGCAAAATCACCCATCTCTGGTGTCGGAGGTATTTCTATGATTGATTCGAAGTTTATCTTAGATAAATCTATTTCTACTTCATTATCTTTTGCTGATTCCACAATTGCTTTTTGAAGAATTGGTATTACTGCCTCTTTCATAAGATATATAAAGGAATTAGGTTTTTATAGTTTATGACTAAATATGATGTGATAATAATTGGTGCAGGACCCGCAGGTTTGACCGCTGGACTTTATTGTGTTCGATCTGGTTTGAAGACCGCGGTGATTTCTAAGAATGTTGGGGGAACTGCAAATTCAATCTTAAGTTTAGAAAACTGGCCAGGATTTAGTGGGCCTGGAACAAAACTTATGAAACAATTTTATGATCAGCTTAATGAGTATGAAGAAGTTGAAATTATAATGGATGATGTTGAAAAAGTTTCTAAAAAAGGAGAAGACTTTTCTATTAAAACTAAAAAACAAACATTTGATTCAAAAGTTGTTATTTTAGCTACTGGAACAGAAAGAAAAAAGCTTGGAATTCCTGGAGAAGCTGAACTTACTGGAAAAGGTGTTAGTTATTGTGTGACTTGTGATGCTTTCTTTTTCAAGAACAAAGTTGTTGGTGTTGTTGGTGGAAGTGATTGTGCTGCAACATCTGCTTTAGCTTTGGCAGACTTAGCAAAAAAAGTTTATGTTTTTTACAGGGGAGAAAAACTTCGTTGCGAAAAAATTACAACAGATAGATTAGATAAAAGAGAAAATGTTCAAATTGAATATTTTGCAGTTCCTAAAAAAATAATTGGAAAAGATAAAGTTGAAAAATTAATTGTACAAGAAGGAAAAGAGGAAAAAGAATTTGAAATTGAGGGTCTTTTTGTTGAGATTGGTGGAACTTCTATGATAGATTTTGCAAAAGATTTGAATTTGGAACTAGATAAAGATAAGAGAATAATTGTAGACAATGAAATGAAAACTTCTCTTGAAGGAGTTTTTGCTTGCGGAGATATTACAGATACTGAACTTAATCAGGTTGTTGTGGCTTCAGCAGAAGGAGCCATTGCAGCAAAGAATGCTTATGATTGGGTGAGAGGGAAAGAATAATGACAAAGAAAAAAACAAATCTTGAAAAGGCATTAGATAAAGGTGCTGATCAGCCGCAGATTTCACCGGAGGAAGAAATTGGTTATCACAAAGGTGCGTTGACAACTTTAGTTAATGAGAGAAATGAGTTAGTTAAGATGGCTCAAGTTGTGGAACAACTTATGCAAGCACATATGAAACGTCTTGAGGAACTTGGGGTTAAGATACCTAAGAAATAATATTCGGAAGTTTTTTAAGCAGGATTCTTTTACTTAATTTTATGTAGAGAAACCTACATCACATCATGTGGGTGTGCCGGAGTGGTCAAACGGGCTGCCCTTAAGAGGCAGTAGTCTTGTACTTGCGCAGGTTCAAATCCTGTCACCCACATTTCTATAAACATTACCTACGCTAAACTGTCGTCCCTCGTCGATAATCGCGCAGTTTTAAAAACCCTCGAGACATGATTATTCTGTAGGGGAGCAACTTCGGTTGTTGATGCTTCGGTATCTTTCTCCTACACTTATTTTCTCTACATAAATTTATTTAAAGTTATATTTTATTCTTTGTTTATGCACAAAAAGAAGCAGATTTATCTTTTGATATTTCTTGTAATTGTCTTGGTTGGAGTTAATTATAGATTTGTAGATGATTTGCTGATTAAAAGTTTTGAAGAAAATTCTGGTTCTGAATTTGGAATTGTTGAAAGAGTAATAGATGGAGATACTGTTGTTATCGAAGGAGAAAGTGTTAGGTTGCTTGGAATAAATTCTCCAGAGAGAGGAGAAAATTATTATGAAGAAGCAAAAGAGTTTCTTGAAAGAATTGTTTTGAATAAAACTGTTGAACTTAAATTTGGAAAAGATAAAATTGACAGGTATGGAAGAAAGCTTGCTTATATTTTTTTGATAGGAGAGAATGTTAATCTGGAATTAGTTGATGAAGGTTTAGCTAATTTTTATTTTCCGTCGGGAAAGGATTCTTATTATGGTGAAGCCCTTATAAATTGGGAACATTGTTTGGAGAATGGAAAATATTTGTGTGAGAAGTCTGAAGAAAAATGTATTGTGTTAAAAGAGTTTGATTATAGGGGAGAGGTCATTATTCTTGAAAATGTTTGTGCTAGAGATATTGGTTTAAAAAATTGGGAGATTAAAGACGAAGGTAGAAAAAGATTTGTCTTTGAATCTTTTGTTCTTGAAGGGGGAGAAAAAGTTAAGATTATTACTGGAGAAGGAATTGATAACCAAGAAAAATTATATTGGTCTGGGAAAAATTATGTTTGGACAAATACAGGAGACACTTTATTTTTAAGAGATTCTTATGAAAAGCTAGTTTTGTGGGAGAGTTATTGATTTTAAGTAATAACAAAAAAAGTATTTATCGAGGACAATAATACTTTTAAAGAGATTCAGTCTGGAAAAGATATGGTGACAAAAAGATGGTCTGGTGTTTCTTGTCAAACTCATAGTTATACGTGTAACAAAGTTTTGTATGACAAACTGAACCTAGTTCAGTTGTTTATAGATTTGAAAGGAGGTTTAAAAAATAATAAATGAAAAAAATATTAAGTGTTTTAATTATGCTTAGTGTTGTGATTGTTAGCCTTGGAGGTGTTCTTGCGGGAACATGCACAAGCGCAGATGTTGCTTTGAATGCTCCAGTTAATGGGCTTCATACAAATGCAAACTCTGTTTTATTGAACTGGAGTTTTTTGAATGAAGATTGTAATTCAGAAGAATTTGAAATTTTCTATATGAAAGATTCTTGTGCTGGTGTTGAAAATCGGATTGTTGATGAACTTGCTGCAGTAAATGCTACATATTCTTGGGATGTCTCAAGTTTAGAAGGAGTATACTGTGTAAGAATTGAATCTGATAATGATGATACAATCAAGAGAGAATCCACAATTACTATTGACAGAGCCAAAGCAGTTATGAATTTTACTGCTACACCTTATCATGTTGAAAATGGAACAGCCATAACAACTATTGCTGCAGATGTTTCAGATGTTTCACTAAAAGAATATATTTTATATTTTGGAGATGGATCAAATCAAACAGGAGTTTTAACAGGTACAAGTGCAACAATTAGTGTTGCTACTAAAACTTACTCTGCAGAAGGAGAATATGCTTTGACTTTGACTGTTACAGATGAAGCAGGAAATGTTGAAACTATAACTGGAATTGTTGTGGTTACAAGTACTGCTCCTGCTTATGTTGTAGAACTTTTAGCTAACCAAGCAAACTATGTTTCAATCCCGGTTGTTCCAGAAGATACTTCCTATAGTGAAGTGTTGGCAGGAGTTAAAGATAACTTGGATAGAGTTTGGGTTTACCAATATGATGAATCTTCAAAAACGAATAAATGGCTATATCACTATGTAAGTACAAGTGGTAATTGGGCTGGAAGCAGTGACTTTGATGACATTGTCCCAGGTTATGGTTATGTTGTTTTTATGAAATCAGACGATGTGTTCTATGGTAATGCTAAAACAGCAAGCACATCTGCTACAGCTACACCTGCGATTCCTTCGTCAATTAAATTGGCAAATGGATATAATCTTGTAAGTTTATTTGGAACAGCTACAAAGACAACAACAACTGCACTAAAAAGTTTGAATTTTAATGGAAATTCTTACTGGCATGATGTTGTGGACTCAGCTGGAGCAAGTGTTGCTACAGGAAGTATGGATCCAAAAAAAGCTTATTGGGCTTCTATGATAAAGGTTCCTGGTGCTGAAACACAAGACTACTATCTTTACTATCCGTAAAACTTTTCTTTTTCTTTTTATTTCTTTTTTATATATTTTTGAATATAATCTCTAAATTAACATAATGCTTTTAAAGAGGGAGAAGAGTCCTTTAATATGAAAAAGCAAGTGTTGATTGGGCTTATGTTTATTTTTCTTTTGAGCTTTAGCTATGCTGGAATGGTTTACCCGCATGGTTTTCACGGCGAAGTTAAAGATTCTTCGGGAAATTCTCTTAACGGAGTTATAATTGCAAAAATTTCTGGGCTTGAAGTGAGTAGAGCAGATGTTTCTGGAGGAAACTATAATTTTGTTGTTGAATCTGAAACAGAAGGAGATATAATTTCATTTTACTATGAAGGGGAGTCAGGAGTTTTAGTTACAAAAACTTTTAAAAATTTTGAGATAACAGAATTGGATCTTGTAGTTAGTGTTTCTACTCCAACAACAACTCCTCCTGCCCCAGGAAACCCTGGAACAACGGGAAACCCAGGCAGTAACCCAAGAAGAAAAAGTTCATCTAACAATAACAATGATAATTCGAACAAGGTAATTGACTTAACAACTAGTTCACAAACACAAGATGTTGCCCCTGCACAAAATGATTCATCTAATCAAATACCTTTAACTGGAAATGTGATTTCCGAAAATGGAAACTCTTCGGTGGGGGTTGGGTTGATTTCTGTTTTAGTTGTCCTTCTTCTTGGAATAATTGTTGTTGCAGTAATTAAAAAATCAAAACCTAAAAAAGATGAAAAATAAAAATCTTTTATCTATTTTTGTGCTTATCTTCTTTGTTGGTTTTGTCTTGGCAATTCCTCCTGCACCACATGCTTTTAACGGGAGACTTGTTTACGCAGATGGTACAGATGTTTCCGGGGAACTTGAAGCAAGAATTGGGGGAGATAATTTCTTTGGGCAAATTAAAAGTAGTCAATATAGTTTAACTGTTGAATCTTCAAATTCAGATAGAAAAATTGAATTTTATTTTGAAGAGGAGAAAATTGGAGAAGCAGATTTTAAAAATTTTGGAGTAACTGAACTGGACTTTGTTGTTTCTCTTCCGCCCCCTGCAAGCCAAAACAATCCCGAAACAAACAACCCTTCCTCAATAACATTTTCATCAAGCGGCACCTCGGAGGAGGATCTTTTTCTTTTGTGTGAACCAAATTGGAAATGTGGTGTGTGGGCTGCTTGTAGTAATGGTGCAAAAACAAGAAGTTGTTATGATGCAAATTCTTGTGATTATGGTTATGGCAAACCATCTGAATCAAGTAATTGTCAAGCAGAAAATATGAATCAGACCTCAAAAGAAAAAGGTGATTTTGTTAAGGTACTTATTTGGGCAAACTCAATAATTGTTATTATTTTGATTCTGGTTTTGGTTGGATTGTTAATTAGATAGTTTTTTAAATCAATTAATTGTAATATTTTTGTAGACTAGGTTGGCGGTGTAGCTCTCCGCCTTATGCAAGCGAGCTTTATGCAGACTACGGACAATGTGTGATAAGTGCGTTAAGAAGTCTTTGTTTGGACGTTGACGCTTTGTCTGCTTTGATCTTGTGGTTGCGAATTGGGTCAGGCCTTGATCGGAGCAGCCCTAAACAGCTATTTAGATGCTTAGTAGGTCGCAGAGCTGAGGAAAAATAGAGATCGCTTTTTAATTATCTTTGAGCTATTTGTCTGGTCTACATTTCAAAACATTAATAAACCCAATTGCATTATTTTAAACATGATAAAAAGAAGTGATAAGAGAGGACAATTTTATCTTTTAGCGGCAGTAATTATAATTGCGGGAATAATGGGTTTTGCTGCAGTTGGCAACTCTGCTCAAAGAAATACAGAAATAACAATAGAAGATATTGAGGAAGAGTTAGGAATAGAAAGTGGAGAAGTTTTAGATCACGGAACATTCAGGGAACTAGCTTCTAATGATATGACCAATCTAATAAATAATTTCACTAGGAGCTATGTTGGATACGTTGGAGAGGATACAGATATCTATTTTATTTATGGGGATGAAAAAGAAGTTAGTGTTTCAAGCTATGAAGAAACAACAACTGGTTCTATGTCTGTTGATATTGGTTCTGGGATTGCTATTCCTGGGACAACAATAGAAACAGAAGTTCATGATATGAGGAATTTTGTTCCTGGCCAAGAAAAAAAAGTAAGTGTTGAAATTTCTGGTGTGTCTTATGACTTTGACTTGGCTCCTGGAAGAAACTTTTATTTCATTGTCTCTAAACAAATTGGTGATGAAAGACATGTTGTGACTAATGAAGATGATGATTAAAGATAAACGTGCTCTGAGTGTTATGGTTGGTTATGTGTTGCTTGTTGCAATTGCAGTTGTAATGTCAATAATTGTTTATCAATGGATTAGTTCCTATGCTCCGAAAGATGTTCCTGATTGCCCAGATGGAGTTTCTCTTCTTTTAGAAGATGTTGTTTGTGCAACAACTGGACCAAACATCGGTTTATCTTTTATTTTGAGAAACAGAGGAAGGTTTAATGTTGATGGTTATTTAATTCATGTGACTAACTCCTCGGATCAAGAAATTGCCACAATCAATTTAGCAGGGAATCTTACTTCTGGAGGAACAATAACTGGGGAATCTATAAGATTTAAATCTGATGGCTCACTTGAACCTGGAGGAGAGGTTGCAAGTAATTTCTATATTGCAAATCCTGATTTTGGAGAGATAAACAAAATAGAGATAAAACCATTTAGATTTGAAACAATAGAAGGAAGGAAGAGATTTGTTGTTTGTGGTAAATCTAGAACATTTGAAGAGGTTAATTGTAATGCAGGTTCAGTAGATGATGGTATCTTTGATCCGCAAGATCTTATTAGTTTAGTTTCATGGTGGAGTTTTGAAGGGGGAGATTTGGCAGACAAAGAGGGGTTAAATGTTTTAAGCAATCCTAACTCTGCAGTTCCTGTTTTGGGAAGAGTTGGAGATGGAATGAGTTTTGATGGTGTTAATCAATATCTTGAAGCAACTAGTTCAACAAGTTTAGATGACATTCAAGAAAGCAGCCACACTATTTCATTATTTTACAAACCTGAAGCAACTACCTCGACACAAGGTTTATTTGCTAAAGAAGGCAATCACATGGGAATTTTTTACGATCCTATTGAAAAGGAAATCTTTTCACATTACTGGGTTGGGGAACCATCCTCTGCACAAGAAAGAACTAGCTATAATTCTGCGGATGCCATAACTTTTGATGTTGGAAATTTTTATCATATTGTAGCAGTTTATGATAACAGCGGGATAGCCCCAATTGGGAAAGTTTATGTGGATGGATCTTATAAAGGAACGGCAACATTTGCAGAAGGAGATACAATAACGGAATATGGAACATCCACCTGGAAGATTGGTGCATCTGATTCAGATGGAGCATATAATCAATTTTCAAAAGGAGTTCTTGATGAAGTTATGATTTTTAATAAAGCTTTAACCCCAACAGAAGTCCAAAAATTACAAGAATACTTTGCTTAAATTTAAAAAGAGGTTAATACTAATAAACACATGATAAAGAAAAAAGGGGTTTCACCGGTGATTGCAACTGTTTTGTTGATTTCAATAGTTATTATACTTGGATTAATAGTTTTTTTGTGGTTTAAAAGTATTGCTCAAGAAACAATAACAAAATTTGATAAAAATGTCGAGCTTGTGTGTGATGATGTTAGTTTTGATGCAAGTTACTCTGCGGGAGTTTTGTACCTAGCTAACACTGGTTCTGTTCCAATTTACAATATGAAACTAAAACTAGAAAAAGACCGCGGGCATGAAACAAAAGACCTTATGAAATTATCAACTGCCTGGGAAAACAGAAAAGGAATTACGCAGGGAACAACATTTACTGCAAGTTTGGCCACAGAGTTTAGTGGATTTAAAAAAGCTCAATTAATTCCAGTCTTGATTGGAAAATCAGATAAAGGGGAAAGAGCCTTTGTCTGCCAAGACAGACATGCAGAAGAGGTTACATTGGGATGAATAAAAAAGCAATTTCTCCTGTAATTGGTTCAGTTATTTTAATTGTGATTGTAATTGCTGCAGGAGTTTCGGTTTGGATTTTTACAGAAAATTTAATTGAAGATGAGATAGATGATACAAGTGCTTGCTTTAATATTTTTGAAAAAGTTAAACTTAATGATAGATATACTTGTTACAACACAAACTCAAATAAATTAGATCTTTCTCTAGAAGTGGGAGATGTTGATTTAGAAGAATTAATTATTGTTATCTCTGGAGATAGAAAATCTGAGACAATTAAAATAGAAGAAGAGGACAAAGTAATAAGTTCATTTTACCCGTATGGAAAGTCAAATGGGGACAAAGTTTCTTTACCAACAGAAAATTCTGGCGAGACTTATACTCTGGAAGTTTTAGAAAGAGGTTTTAGTGGAAAACCAGATGCAATAGAAGTTTATCCTGTAATTGATGGAACAAAGTGTGAAAAATCAGATTCTATAAATGAAATTGAAAGTTGTTTTTCTTTAGCAAATTAGACAAGAAGGGAAACACCAAAGTTATTTAAATCAAATAACTTATTTATTATTGAGGTGAAAATGTTTAAAAAAAAGAAGGGCCAAGTTTGGGTTGAAACTGTTATTTATACTTTGATTGCATTTATTATGATTGGTGCTGTGTTGGCATATGCAAAACCAAAAGTAGAGCAGCTTCAAGATAAAGCAATAATTGAACAATCAATTGGGATCCTAAAGGAAATAGATTCTACTATTTTGGCAGTAATCAGTGGAGGAACTGGAAATATACGAAGTGTTGAATTGAATTTGAAGAAAGGGGAATTACAAATAAGAGGAGGAGAAGAGAAGATTGTATTTGAGATGGAAACAAGATATGAACATAGTGAACCAGGGGCATTAATAGAAAATGGGAATCTCCAAGAGTTGACTACAAAAATTGGAAGAGACCACTCAGTTAGTTTAAGCTTAAATTATGGTGGGAAAAGGGATTTGACTTTTGAAGGAGGAAATACTCCAAAGACGCTTGGAAAATCTTCTACCCCCTATACCCTCTTGATAGAAAATAAAGGTAAAACAGGCAATCTAACTTTGATTGATATTGGATTAAATTAAAATGGAAGAAATGAATTTACAAACATATCCGAAGGTAGAAGTAGACTTTAACCCAAAAATCCCTCCATTGAAGAAATCTTCAGACAAAGCTACTATTGATGTGAGATATCCTTTAATCGCCCCTTTTACTTTTGCCCACATATATTGGGATGCTAAAAACTTTGAATTGATTTATGAAATAGAGGAACCGCAATTGAATGAGCAAGAAAATTTTTATAGAAACCAAATAGTAACTGCCATGAGTAATTTAATTGATTTTGAAGGAGTTGTTGAACGAGATAAAGAGCAACTAATGGATTACATTGACCAAAGATTTAAAGTTTTGGCAACAGAGTTGGGGATAAATCTTTCTTATGAAAGCTATAAGAAAATTTATTATTATTTGTTGAGAGATTTTATGGGCTTTAATGAAGTTGAACCTTTGTTGAGGGATTTTTTTGTTGAAGATATTGAATGTAATGGGGCAGACACACCGGTTTATATTGTCCATCGTGTTTATAGAAATTTGAAAACCAACCTTACTTTTCATGGGCAAGAAAAATTAACTAGCTTTGTTGAAAAATTGGCTCAAAGGTCTGGGAAATATATTTCATATGCAAAACCAATTTTAGATTCTAGTTTGCCAGATGGAAGTAGAGTTAATGCTACTTATACTCAAGATATTACTAGTAAAGGTCCGACATTTACAATACGTAAATTTACAAAAACTCCTTGGACTCCGCCTCAACTTATAGATTTTAAAACATTGAGCCCAGAAATGCTTGCATACTTGTGGTTGTTGGTTGAACATAAAATGAATTTATTAATTGCGGGAGGAACTGCTTCAGGTAAAACTACTTTGCTAAATGCGATGGCTTTTTTTATTCCTCCTGAGGCAAGAGTTGTTTCAATTGAAGATACACGTGAATTAAATCTTCCCAGAGAAAACTGGCTTCCGAGTGTTGCTAGAGGAGAGACAGGTGTTGAAGGGGGAGAAAAGACAATTGATTTATTTACTTTATTGAGGGCCTCATTTAGGCAGAACCCAGATTATGTTATTGTTGGTGAAGTGAGAGGTAAAGAAGCTTATGTTTTGTTTCAGGGAATGGCTTCAGGACATTCTTCAATAAGTACAATGCACGCAGATTCTGTTGATACTGTTATTAAAAGACTGGAAACTCCTCCTATTGAATTGTCTCCTACTTTACTTAATACACTTGATTGTGTCTGTATCATGACCCATGCTGTTGTTGACAAACACGAGACGAGAAAACTAAAAGAAATTGTTGAAATTGTTAATGTTAGTGGAGAAGGTGTTGCTACAACCAACACTCCCTTTATGTGGGACCCTAAAAAAGATCAGTTTTTCTATAAAAGAAATAGTAAAATATTAGAAAAGATCTCCCAAAGGTATGGTCTCAAAATGGATGAACTAGAAGAAGAATTTAGGAGAAGGGTGCAAATAGTCTACAAGCTTTTTCAAAAAAGGATTTTTGAATTTCATCGTGTACAAGATGTTGTTAGTGAATACTATAAAAAACCAGAAAATGTTTTGAAGGATCTGGGAATTGAGTAGAACCCTTTCTTTTCTTCTAGGAGAAAAGAAAGCCTTCAGGTAAAGAAAAGAAACCGATACTATTTCTAAAGAAATATATACCTAATAGTAATATAGTAAGGTTTATATACTAATAGTCTATTACTACCTCAATGGGTAAGATTAAATTAGAAGGTTATATCTGCGAAAGGTGTGAACACAAATGGGTTGCCAGAGGAAAAGAGGAGCCATGTGTTTGCCCAAAATGCAAATCTCCTTATTGGAATAAACCAAGAAAATTAAAAATAAGGAGGAAGGCAAAATGAAAAAAGAAGATATTACTTTTCTGAATCAATTAGTTCTCTCTCTTGAAGAAGCAGAAGAAAAATTAGAAGAATCCTACAAAAATAAAGATCATGAAGAATTTCTTAAAACAAAAAGATTTATTTTGAAAATCCAAAAACAAATTGGGGAAATTATAAAATGATCAAAAAAGAAAAACCTTTTGCAGAAGAATTTGATAAGGTGGAAGAATTTCAAAGGCTAAAAAGATTTCTTGGAAATGAAAGAAAGATAGTGAAAGAATTAATCTCGTTATCTGACTATACTGGCCAAACCAAAGATGTTGAGGAAAAAAGAATAATTTACTCTCAAATAAACTCTTTGAAAAGATCGCTTGAGAAAACAAATAAAAGAGTGGAAAAAGAACTTTCTGGAATTTTTATTAATAAAAAATTAACTAAAACCTCTGCCCCTCAGCCTGCTAAAAAAGAACAAAAAAAAGAAATCAAAAAGGAACAAACTACTTCAAAAGTCAAAGTTAAAGATTTTGGATTTGCATTAACTGAAATCGAAGAAGATACTCTGGGAAGATTGAAAAAGAAGGAGAAAGAAGAGAAAGCTCAGAAAATTAGAAAACCAAGCTCATACGTGAAAACCGCAAATAAGATGTTCTCTAAGTTCTCTTTATCACTTATTCAAAAAGGGATGTTTCGGGGCCTAAAAAGGAATTTGGTTAAGTCAAATATGAGATTTCTTCCTGCTAGCTATGTTTCAGTAATTTTGTTTACTTCGTTAATTACCCTCGGTATTGGATTTTTAACTGCAGTATTTTTCTTATTTTTTAATCTTAGCCCTCTTTTACCAATAATAACTTTGTCAACAGAATCTCTAGTCAGCAGATTTATTAAAGTATTCTGGGTTGTTTTGGCATTTCCTCTGGCTACTTTCGGATTCATGTATTTTTATCCTTCATTAGAGAGAAAATCCCAAGAAGGAAAAATTAATTTTGAGCTTCCTTTTGTTGCAATACATATGTCTGCAATAGCGGGATCCCTAATAGAACCAAGTAAAATCTTTGACATAGTTGTAAAGACAAAAGAATATCCTCACACAGGCAAGGAATTTATAAAATTATTAAATGAAATTAATGTTTATGGGGCAGATCTTGTTACTGCTTTGAGAAGTATTGCTTTTAATAGCCCAAGTTCAAAATTAGCTGAGCTTCTTAATGGGGTTGCAACAACAATTACTTCGGGGGGAAATTTACAGGACTTTTTTGACAAGAGATCGCAGACACTATTATTTGACCATAGGATAGAAAGAGAAAAATATTCAAAGACGGCAGAGACTTTTATGGATCTCTACATTAGTGTTGTTATAGCTGCTCCAATGATTTTAATGCTCTTAGTGATGATGATGAAAATAAGCGGATTGGGTGTTCAGTTAAGCACTGCCGCAATTACAATAATAATGATCCTCGTAGTTACTGGAATAAATATAATGTTTTTGGTGTTTTTGCAATTAAAACAACCGACTGCCTAAATGAAAATAACAAAGTTTCACTGGATATCGTTAGGAATTTCAGGAGTAGTGCTTCTCCTTTCTTTATTTTTAATTGGGAAAAATTCTTTCTTTTTTATTTTGGGAATAGGAATTTTAATTGGAGTAGCTCCATTTGTTGTTTCAATTATTGCTGATGCTAGAAAAGACGCAGAGAAAGAAGAGATGTTTTTAGAGTTTGCCCGGAGTTTGGTAGAAAGTGTAAAAACAGGAACCCCAATTAGTAAAAGTATAATCAACGTGAGAAATAAACCCTTTGGGGTTTTAAGCAGCCACATCAAGAAGTTGGCGAACCAAATTTCTCTTGGAATTCCCCTTGGAAACTCGCTTCAAACATTTTCAAAAGATATTGGAAATAAAACAATTTCGAGGGCACTTACTTTGATTGGACAAGCAGAAAAAGCAGGAGGAGATATCGGAGAAATCCTTGAATCTGTTGCAGGAGCAGTTAGTATGTCAGATAAATTAAAGAAAGAAAGAAAAGCTTCAATAAATACTTTGGTTGTCCAAGGATATATTATCTTTTTTATATTTATAATTATAATTTTGGTTATGCAATTTAAAATATTGCCTATGACTGCTGGGATAGCAGAGCTTGATGTGAGTGATACTGGTTTTGGTGGCGGAGGCGGAGGAGATCTTGACTTAAGTGGAATAACAAATGCTTTTTTATATCTACTAATGGTCCAAGGACTTTTTAGTGGACTTGCAATTGGTAAACTTGCGGAGGGAAATGTTAAAGCGGGAGTCAAACACTCGGCAACATTAATGTTAGTCTCATTTTTGATTTCTGCAGGAGCGAGGTTATTTTTCGGATGAAATCTAAAAAGGGATCTCATGTGGGAATGGTTCTATCTTTTGTAGTCTTTGTTGTCTTTGTCATTTTTTTATATGACATACTTGCACCTGCGATAAGTAGAGATGAATCTAAACAAGCTGCATTAGATAATTTAAAAGCTAAATTGGATGAAGCTCTTTCTCTAGATTCAATTATTATTAGTCTTAAGATTAACGAGAGTCACATCTTTAATGAGGACTGTTTTGAGCTAGAAGAAGGAAATATAACTAGCCTTTATTCTGATAAAAATTTTGCAGTCAAAGATGATGCAGGGCAGTTGTTTGGTTATCTTATAGATGGGAAAAAATTGAGAATTGCTTTAAACGGCACACAAAATAAATTTTTTAGAATATATATTTCAGATAATTTTAATAATGCTTTTTCTACTATCACCGGGAGTTGTGATGATGTGGAAGAGAATCACACAATCGGCAACATAAGAATAGAAAAACATTTTTCTGAAAACGAAATTAAGAACCTGATTACTTTATATGAAGCAGACTATGAAAAGATTAAAAAAGATTTTGATCTTCCTCTAGACATAGAATTCGGTTTGATGTTCAACGATAGTCGGGGGGTGGAAATTAAAACAACAAAAAGTGTTCCTGGTTCAGTAAATATCTATGTTGAAGAGGTTCCAATACAATATTTAGATACCGAAGCAAATTTAAAGCCTGGAAAACTAAAAATAACAGTATGGTAGAACCTTTTCTTCTAGGAGAAAAGAAAGCCTTCAGGTAAAGAAAAGAAGCAGAGAGTAAAAAAATAAAATGATAAAACAAAAAAGAGGATGGATAAGAATTATTGAAGCGTTTATAGCTATACTTTTGATCGCCAGTGTTTTATTGATTGTTATCAACAAAGGTTATGTTGGAAGAACAGATGTTTCCTCAAAAGTTTATGACTCGCAAGTCAATGTTCTAAGGGAGATTGAGCTCGACCAAAGCTTAAGATCTGTTATTTTGGATGTTAATGCCCCTCTAAGTGGAGAAGATGTTCCAATACAAATTAGAGAGAAAATTGAAAATAGGATGCCAGATAATATCGCGTGTTCTTCTAAAATATGTGTGCTTGATGAACTTTGTAGCTTGGAAGATTACCCTGAAGCAGAGAATGTATATGCGCAATCAGTTGCAATAACAGCAAACCTTTCTGAATTTGATCCCAAACAATTGAAGTTGTTTTGCTGGATTGAATAGTTAATTCTTTAAATTAATCTTTCTTACAATTTTTATGAAATATAAATTTCTCGACTCGGAACCTGAACTCTTTAAGAAAATAAAATAAACATCAAAATGACAAAAACAAAAAACAACAAAAAGATTTTGAAGTTCAAATTCCTCGAACACACCGCAGATGTAAAGTTTCAGGCTTTTGGCAAGACTATTGAGAAAGCTTTTGGTAATTCTGCTTTAGCTATGGCTGAAACTATGACAAAGGGAGAAAAAGTTGCACCCCCGGGCGTACCCTCTGCAGGGGGCACAGAAAAATCTTTTTTTGTAAAAGGCAAAGACAATGAGAGTTTGTTGTATGGTTTTCTTGAAGAGTTTTTGTATTTGCTTGATGCAGAGGATTTTATCCTAAGTAAAGTGAAAAAGATTTTAATTAAAGATAATGTTTTGAAGGCTATTGTTATTGGAGATAAAGCTTCAAAGTATAAATTTACAAATGATGTTAAAGCTGTGACATATAATGAGATGTTTGTTCGGGTGGAGAAAAGTCGAGCTAAAAGAAAAGAAGAAGATAAATTTATATGCCAGGTTGTGTTGGATGTTTAAAATAAATATTCAAAAAATTCAATCATAGATGAATAATCTACATTCTGCATCATAAGCATTCCATGACAATAATCCAAAATCTAAATTATTATCTCCCAAATTTACCCAATTATCATATTTTCCATCTGTGAAATGGCAGTTTCCCCATATAATATCTATGTGTTCCGAAGCCCCGTTGCCATTCTCTGCCTCCCTGTCCCCTCTATGGTGTGAACCCCTCCAATTCTTATTTATTGGATTATAATAAAAAGTATTCATTACACTTGCTGACCTTTCATCTCCATCCCAATTATACATTACCTCTCTCAAAGCACAACCATCTTGGTCCCCACAATAATCTATGATTACTGATTCTGGAATATTTACTGTTGTTCCCCTTGAGGCTTTTGGCGCAATTACCACATAGGGATCATTTTTTGAAAACAAGGAGCCGTCAATTGCTTCTTGCAATGTCATAGTTTGCCCGTTAATTTCAACATCTAACTCTTCTGCTGAATGCCCAAAAACACTTGGTTCTGCTCCAGAGTTATATGCAATAACCCCAAGAATTCCTCCAAGAATTAAAATAGTTCCTAAAAGAGTAAAAAAATATCTTTTCTCAAGATTCACCTCAATTTTCATAAGAGAATAAACAGAAAGGGATTTAAATAAGTTTTGGCTAATTTCGAGATGAACAAAATAAAAAAAGTTTCAAAAAATGTATGGAAAATTCCTAAGCAAGGGAAGATGAATGTGCCTGCTTTTATTTATGCTAGTGATAAACTTATGGATAAGATTAAGGAGGATAAAAGTTTGGAGCAAATTAAGAATGTGGCTATGTTGCCTGGGATCTTGAAAGCGAGTTATGCCATGCCAGATGCTCACCAAGGATATGGATTTTCAATTGGAGGGGTTGCTGCTTTTGATGCAGAGAAAGGAATCATTTCTCCAGGAGGAGTTGGTTATGATATTAATTGTGGTGTTCGTGTTTTAGCTACAGATATTTCTTTAGAAGAATTTATGAAAAAGAGGAAAGAAGTTATTCATGATTTTAAAAGAACAATTCCTTCTGGAGTTGGTCGTGGACATAAGAAAAAATTAAAAGATGAAGAATTGAATGAGATGTTAATTAAGGGAGCTGAGTGGGCTGTTGAAAAAGGAATGGGGGTAAAAGCTGATTTAGAAAATTGTGAGGAGAAAGGAAAGGTTAGTCCTGCAAATCCAGAAGATGTTTCTCAACGTGCGCGTTCGCGAGGTAAACCTCAATCAGGGACGTTGGGAGCAGGGAATCATTTTTTAGAAATTCAAAAAGTTGATGAGATCTATGATGAAAAAATTGCTGCAAAGTTTGGAATTAAAAAAGATTCTGTTTTAATTATGATTCATTGTGGTTCTCGGGGGCTTGGGCACCAAGTTGCTTCAGATTATATTAAGCTCATGGAAGAAGAATCTGGATTTAAGAATTTGCCAGATAGAGAGTTGATTAATGCTCCAATTAAATCTGAGTTAGGGCAGAAATATTTGAGTGCAATGAATTGTGCTGTGAATTTTGCTTTTTGTAATAGACAGATTATTATGAACTATGTTCGGGATGTTTTGAAAAGATATTTTCCTAAGTCAAAGAATCATTTGATCTATGATGTTGCACATAATATTGCTAAGATTGAAGAACATAAAGTTGAAGAAGTTATAAAAAAAGTTTGTGTTCATAGAAAAGGCGCGACTCGAAGTTTTCCTGGTTTACCTGTGATTATTCCTGGATCAATGGGAACTGCTTCTTATCTGTTAGTTGGAACTGAAAAAGCAGAAGAGCTTTCATGGGGTTCGACTGCACATGGGGCAGGGAGAGTTATGGGGAGAGGAGAAGCACATAGAAAATTTAAAGGAGAAGATATTAAAAAACAATTAGAAGAGAAAGATATTGAAGTTGAAGCTGGAAGTATTCATGGTTTAGTTGAAGAAGCTCCGCAAGTTTACAAAGATATTGATGAAGTAATAGAAGTTTCAGATTCTTTAGGATTGGCGCGGAAGGTTGCTAGATTAGTTCCTTTAGCTGTTATGAAGGGGTAGTTTAACCTAGTTTGCACAAAACTGCAGTTAGTGTTCCAAGTGTTGTTGCTGTATGTGATCCTGCATTTGTACATATTCCTTGATAAATTGAAGCATCGTCAGAGTAATGGTCGGGTAGATTTGCAGCACAGCCAGTAATAACCCAATCTCCTTTTGCTTTAATTCCATATGCTAATTTGCTAATCCCCGGAATATTGTCTGCAGAAGATGCAACTTCTGCGGCTTGATCTAGTGTTATTCCTACATTGTTTCCTGTAAGGTCATATATTTCTACTAAAGCCCCTGCAACCATTACTACATTAACACATTTGAAACTTATCTCTAACTCTTCGGCGGAATGCCCAAATGTTGAAGGAGGGCCACCTGAATTATAAGCAAAAGCAAAACCTCCAATTGTAATTAAAATTAAAACTGTAATTAAAGTATAAGTTGCTTTGTTTGAAATATTAATTTGTATCGCCATCTTTTCTAATTTATTAATGAGAAAGGTATTTAAATATGTTTTTGTTTTATTGCTTATGAAAAAAAGAGTATTGCTGATTTTAATTATATGTTTTTTTATGGTTTGTTTTTCTTTTGGGAATGTTTTTGCGGGAAAAGAATGTGGTTATCAAGCAATACCCAGTAGTTCTACTATTGTTAACCCTCCTGCAATGGGTTATTATAAATTTGAGTTTTGTGGCTTTGTTGAATGCAGAGATTGTTCGTCTCAAGCATTTTGGGGATTAGAGGAGATTTATTCTAGTTCGGGAAGATGTCCCCTGCCTTCAATGCCAGCTATTTTAAAATTAGGTTATATTTATACTCTTGGAGATAATCAAGTTCATAGAACATATGGCGCTACTGGATTAGAAGACGCTTATGAAATTTGTCGGGAGCCAATAAATGGAGATGATATTTGCGTGGAGGAAGAGAAGTGTGATTATACTGGAGAATATCCTGCAGAATTTGATGTTGCTTGTCCTAGCTGTGAAGAACCAGAAGAACCAGAACCAGCAATTACAAATATCTGTTCTTCTGGACAGATTATAATGAAGTTGTCCTCGGATAAAAATGCTCATGGTGCTTTGTGGGATGATTCTGATTATGGTTATAATGTTTGTTATGAAGATATTTTTCCGGGGGCTTATAGTGGTTTAAATCCTCATGAATGTAATGATCCTGTCAATCCAACAAACATTGTGATGTGGTTGAATTCTGAAAGTAATTCTCATGCGGTTGCTCCAGAAAAGGGAGGTCCAAGCACAGAATATAATACTCCTGTTTGTTATGGAAATCTAAATTGCCATTCTACTCAAGAAAATTGTGGTGCAGGAGAAGAGATTGTTGCTCGACTTTATTCTGAAGAAAATTCCCATATTTCTAATGCTGGAATTTCTGAATTTGATGTTAAAAAAATATCTGGACCATGTATTTTATTCAATAATGGTACAATAATTTGCGAAGATTGGATAAATTCAGGAGGAATGATAGAATTAGATCCTCGGATAAATTCAAAACCAGTGGATATTGAAGTCGCAGAAGAAGGTCCATTTTATAGTCGAAATTTTTGCGTGGTAGGAGAATCTGGAGAAGCTGAGTGTTGGAATGGAAATGATGTAACCGCTGTAATGAGAAAAGCAAATAATGTCAAAAAAGCAATTTATGTTAAGGATAGAACAATTGTATTAAAAAAGGATGGTAATGTTTATGAGCTACCCGAGATGACAAATGCTTTTTATTATGGAGAAGGAAATGCAAAAGATCTTTTTTTAAGCGAACATAATCTTTTGATATTAACAGAAGAAGGAGAGATAAAAAGGTTTTCTTATCCTACATTAGAGTTTTCCAGTGTTGGAGTGGTTCCTGATGCAAAAAAAATAAGTGCGTCGGGAAGTGAAGGATTAACTGTTTATGTGTTAGATAATAAAAACGACCTTTATGAATTTATTCCTAGTATTAATTCAAAGGGGAAAAAAGCTTCGAATGTGAAAGATATTATCGGAAGCCAGAGCACATTAAGGTGTTATTTAACTTTTGAAGGAATCGTTATTTGTGGAGGATCGCCTCTTTGGGCAACATACATCAACCAACCAAGTTATCGTGGAGGAGATGCTGTTATGGTTGGTTCTTATTTTGCGCGTAGTTCGAGTGGAATTGCCTCTGGGTATTCAATTTTAAAATCAGATGGTGTTTTCGAAAAACATACGGGATTTGCAGATATAACAACTACTCTTGCATCCCTTGCAGACACAAATTATCCTATAAAAATTTGTTGTCAAAAAGAAGAAAGAGTTATTATTTCAGATATGTATTGGGTGAATGAATATGGGGTGCCCACTAATCAGACAAGTCATGGGAGAAAAGTTAACATGACTGCTGTTGGAGCTATGGCTGAAGGAGAAGAGATTGTTTGGGAAATTTGGGAAGATGATGGGGGGAGTTTACTTGATAACAAAGTTGCGGAGGGAACATATACAATTACTTTGGAAGATTCTAATAATGGATGGTTTACAATTAATTGGACTGCTCGATGGGAAGTGGATCAATCTGGAAACCCAGAATATTTTGTTAGGGTTATTAGTAAAAATACTTATGATTCAAATGTCTTGAATGATAATTATGGATTGTTAGGGGTTCTTCCATTTGGAGATAATGCAGATCCTACTGCGGTGATTACTGGTCCAGAAGATGGTCAGTTGTATCAAGTTGGGCAGATTATTTCCTTTAAGCATGCTAGTTTTGATAATGAAGGAGGAGATCTTGCAAAGGCAACTTGGAGTTTTGGTGGAAGTGTTGATGTTGCTGGCACAGATAAATCAGAAGAGGTTTTAGAAGGAGTTAATGTTCTTGGAGAGTTTCAAGCTTCGTATAATAGTCCAGGATATAAAGTTATTATATTAACTGTTGAAGATGATGGGGGAGCTAAAGGAGCAGATTATGTTGTTATTGGAGTTTTGGATTGAATAGGTTTATAAATTAGCTTAACTAAAAAATAAAATGAGAAAAAAGGGTGTTGTGATTATCTTGGTTTGCATGTTCTTGATAAATATCTGTTTTGTTCTTGGAGATACATTGGTTATGGTTCCTCGAATTGTTTCTCCTCAACCAGCCAACCCAGTCATCACAGATGATGGAACTGTTTCAATGAATGCTTCACTAAGTTACTTGGTTAATAGGCTTAGTGATGCTGACAGAAAAGTCTTTTGTTTGGTGGGGTTATGCCCAGAGAAAACTAAGTTCCCAGATGCGGCGGCAACAGACAATGAAACTGTTAATGAGTTTCCAAAACCATTGAATGTTGGTCAAGTTGAATTTGTTTGGAATTTTGATGGAGAAATTTATTCAAAAAAAGGCAATGAGGCCCAAGCATATGATTTTATACGGAGATATGCTCCTAGCCCGATAGGAGAATTTTATTGGTTAAAATTAATGATGAAATACGAGAATGGAACCATGAAAACAAACTCCACTATAGAAATTCCATTTAAAGTTAGATACACTAAAACAGTTTGTAGTACAGCCGGAAGGTGGGTAACCCCCAAAGGAGGCGAGCCTTTTCCATATCACTGTGAAAACAATGGAGAATATTGTTGCCCAGAAAGTCAAGAATGTAATACTGCAACTGGAGAATGTGTTGATAGTGAAATGGTGCTTTGTGCCCACTACAAAAACCAAGAAGATTGTAATGCAGATCGTGCAGGAGTTGCTGAGTATAGTATAAAAAGAGATCGGGAAGATGGGAAAACTTGCCCCCAAGATATTGGGTATGACAACAATGGTTGCCAAGAATACTTGACAGGTTGTGGGTGTGCGTGGGATGCGGCAATTGGGAATTGCACTGTTCAAGTGAATGTTTCCTCTTCATGTGGAGTTGGAACATACCCGGAAATTGGAAAATGTATTTACACTGAAAGTACAAGCGATACTTGTGAAGATGATGATTATTTGACCTATTCTTGGACGGCAGAATGGAAATGGCATGCAGAAAATATTGCCTGGAAAGCTAACACTGCCCAAGGAAATGGAAACTATTATGATCCTCTTAATCAAGAGGCAGCTTGTAAAGAGGGGAGCAAAAGTATCCCTTGTCCTTCTTCAATTAAACTTCCTTTCTTTGGAATTTATCAATTATTAATTTCGGTAATGGGAATTGCAGTAATTTATGGATTCTTGAAGAGAAAAGAAGATTTATAAATTTAGTTTTACTACAAGAACTATGAAAAAGAGCTTGATAATTTTTGGAATTTGTTTTATTAATTAATATCGGAGGAGTTCTTG
>Ga0257125_1000222_pt1 | contig 82528 bp, 106 predicted proteins | sample SI106_200metaG_FD_190183 | JGI IMG/M metagenome (GOLD analysis project Ga0257125, IMG submission 190183) | Marine microbial communities from Saanich Inlet, British Columbia, Canada - SI106_200 | ecosystem: Environmental > Aquatic > Marine > Inlet | place: Canada: British Columbia | collected... | reverse complement strand
AACCGCAACAGCTTTGGGGTTGCAACCTACCGCAGTTCCAGGTAGTATCAATGCACCTATGGATGTAGCAACCGCAACAGCTTTGGGGTTGCAACCTACCGCAGTTCCAGGTAGTATCAATGCACCTATGGATGTAGCAACCGCAACAGCTTTGGGGTTGCAACCTACCGCAGTTCCAGGTAGTATCAATGCACCTATGGATGTAGCAACCGCAACAGCTTTGGGGTTGCAACCTACCGCAGTTCCAGGTAGTATCAATGCACCTGTAGATACAGCAACCGCAATTGCAACTGGATTTAAGTTAGATGCCTATGATGGTGGTACAGTTATCCCAACGCCTGCTAATGCGGTAGCTATGGCTTGGTCTGCTAGAGCTATAAACAGTTCAGGTTACTTTGCAAATAGATATGGAGAATGTTTGATGGTCAATCAACGACGTATGTCACCGGAAGATGCTCACGATGATTTTTGGTTTAACATAGCTTTACGTAAGGCTCACTGGATGGATGTATTTCATCAGTGGGGTTGGAACAAAGATATTGACATTGCTGATGCACCAGAGGATATGTGGCCTGAAGGTGATGACTATAACTTTATCACCACACCAGCCGCACTAGAAATTATCGGTGGTGCGCAAGACTTAAACACAGCAGGTAGTACAGGCGCGTGGACAGTTCACGTTTGGGGTCTTGATACTAACTACGAAGAAATTGACGAAGTGATCGCCATGAACGCTGCGGTAGGTAATCCGTTGGTTAATTCGTATCTACGTATTAATCGAGCGCAAGTAGCCACAGCAGGTAGCGGCGGAGCTAATGCGGCTGACATCACTATTCAGGACGTTGTAGGTGGCACAGTCCGTTGCGTTATCCCGCAAGGTATGAATAAGTCACAGCAAGCTGTTTACACCGTACCCGCGCACAAGAACGCTTTTATTTATCATGCCTACATTAACCAGCTTAACACAGGCTTCTGTGAAGTTGCTTTAATGGGGCGCGGTGAAGGAAGTATCTGGATACCCGAAGGTGTAATGAGTGTTGGGGTCGCTGGACGTTATGATGAACAGTTTCGTATCCCTGTACGAGTCGCGCCTAAGACAGATGTAAAGTTACGGGTACTTTCTGTAGGTCAAGATAACACTCAAATTGTTGGTGGTTTTGAATTAATTTTACAAGGTGAAGTATAATGGCTGCGAATAACGCTTACTTAGAAGAATTATTAAAAGATACTTATGCAGTAGCTCTTGGCAAAGTCCCAGGTGTGTTTTTCATGCGTAAGTTCGGACGTAACCCGGCTGTGGATACGTCGGCTGATGGAGAAGATATTTGGGACGGCGGAGACAATTATACTTTTCAAACATCTGCTCAGGCGCTAGAAATCTTAGGTAATGCCAATGATGATATACTTACCGGAGATGGGGCGCATACAGTAGAAATACAGGGGCTAGATGCTAATTGGGTGGTTCAAACTGAAACAGTTGACTTAGATGGTACTACTGCGGTAGATTTAGTTGGTACATACATTCGGATTTTCCGTATGCGAGTAACCGTAACTGGGTCAGACGGAGTTGCTACTGGGCCAATCACTTTGCGGATAGATGGTGGTGGAGCAACTATCGCTATTATCAACGCCGGTTTGAACCAGACGACAATGGCAATTTACACAATCCCGGCAGATCATACTGGACTTTTACTACATAGTTATGGTACAATGAACGCAGGCGCTTCCCCACAGACTCGTGAAGGAATGATGACCCTTCAAACTCGTGGGTTTGGAAGCGTGTTTCAAGAAAAAGTTGTGCTTGGTTTTGCTGACGCTATGCCTTTTAATTGGGATATTCATGAAACACCTTTGATGCTAGATGCAAAAATGGATATTAAACTAAGAGCGTTTGAACTTACCAATGCTAGTGACGTATCAGGAATATTTGAGATACTTGTAATACCAAATTCTATGCTATAACAATACAATAGGAGGTAGTATGCGGTTAAGGGACTATCAGGTAGAGACCCTAAACGCAGTCCAGAATATGTGGGAAAGGGGCTACACGTCGTCACTGTGTAGTCTTTTTACCGGGGCTGGCAAGACTGAAATCTTTATCGAGTATGTACATCGGTACATAAATCCAAGAACACAACGGGCGCTAGTCTTAACACCAGCGCATATTATCTATCAAACCTATCATCGTTTTCTACTCCGACACCCAGAGTACAAAAACCGTACAACAGTCAATGGTACGGAGGGAATGAAAACTATTGGCGTTGTCATGGGGAGTTATAATGAACCTGATGCTCGTATTATTGTGGGTTCTGTACCTACTCTCATTGATCGTGTACCTACGGATACAACTCCTATTGAAGTATCCGACGTTGAGATTTTGGAAAATGGCGGGGTGGCGCTGGCTGCTAACTCAACACGTAAGGTTATTATATCTCCGCGTGTTGATGCGATTCTCCGCGAAGGAATGATTGATGAGGTTATCTACGATGAAGCGCACCATTCTGTTAGTCCTGGCGGTCTTGTACTTATCAACCGCCTGTGGCAGTTGTGCGATATTCTTGATCGCCCTCATAGCAAACTGATCGGTTTCACCGCTACACCGTTCAGAGAAGATGGTATTGGTTTAGGCAACCTGTTCCAGTCTTTTGCTATCCAAAAGTCGGTACGGTGGGGCATCAAGAACGGGTACTTAGCCGAACTTGAAGTACCTATCCGGGTTCACGCTCGGATGGACGGGCGAAGTGAGAAGGTTGCCAAAGCTGGTGACTGGGATGAAGTTCTAGTAACTGCCTACCAGGAGAAAGCTAACAACCGGCTAACCTTAGCCTACCTACCGTCTATCGAAGACTCAAAACGTTTGGCTGCAACATTTAACGAACACGGTATACCAGCCGCGCACATTGACGGTGAATGTTGCATAGATGAGTACGGACAAACGTTATCGAAAGAATCTCGGATAGACATCTTTGATCGTTTCATCCGAAACGAGATTAAGGTGATCTGTAACTTTGCGGTCTTATTGGAAGCAATTGATTTACCACCAGCTTCCTGTATGATCTGGGCCAGGGACACAGACAACACCGTGTTGTTCACCCAGGCGTTAGGTCGTATCCTCCGGCTGTTTGATGGTAGTGAGTTTGTAGAGCCGAAGGAAACAGCCCTCATTCTTGATGCGACAGCTTCTAACTTACAGATGCTCACTATCGGAACGTTGTCAGGGTTCAGGGTTGATGAGAACACAGGCACATACCTGGACGTAGACCCGCTAGACGCAGAAGAAACGATAGAGGAAGAACCTCTATTAGATGGTCTGGATATGCGTGATGCTCGTCCTGGCTTTGTTCTGGAAGCGGACGGTGTTACCTACAGTGTAGGACGTATCATTAACAAGTCCGGTTCAGACTGGTATCATGGTAGCGACGATGTATTGACACTTTCCGTAAGTGGTAATGACACTCTGGTTATCGTGCCACCTTACTATACGCTGGCTATGAAACTCGACAACGCCTCTGATTCGGTCTTGACAAAAATTGAGACTGATGATACACTTCGTGAAGTGTACGATAAGCTAGTGAACGCCAGTACATTGTTTAGCAACCATACGTTATGGCATGTCCACAACAACCGCAAGCCGGACACTTGGAAACGTCATGACATCTCCCTTACTTTGTTAATGGACTTTGCAATTCCTTACGCCTACGATGTGTCGGAGGTTGTAAAGTCTTTCATCAAACGGGGAGCAGGTTGGAAGAAGAACGATAGCGCAACTATGAAACAGCGGGGGATGTTGGACAGATTGAAGGTAGAGTATGATGCTACCATCACCAAAGGTGACGCTGCTCAACTAATCACTCATAATCTAGCATTCAAGCACTCAGTCGCTCCCCGTATCGGTGAGATCGTGCGGGAAATTCATCAGTATATCTAGGAGAAACAATGGACATCGTAACGACAGTAAATGATGCAAGGCATCTACTTGGTCTGGATGTATTCTGTTTTGACATTGAAACAAATACCGAAGCTCCTGTGACCGGGTGGGGCGATAAGTTCGGCGTATCTTACGCCACAGACCCAACTTGGATTTCGTTCTACGCTTCGGGCTACCCCGTTGTAACCTTTGATATGGCAAAGGACTTACCTGATTATCAGGAGAAGGTAGTCTTTGTCCGCACTTTGTTTAACAATACAAAGGGTAAGACCATCATTGGTCACAACGTAATCTTTGACCTGCGCTTGATCTTAGGCCAGTATGGTATCCACCTGCCTCTAGGGGCGAAGGTGTGGGATACCTTAACGATGGCGATTATGCTGATGACTGCTCCAAAGGTTGGGAGCGACCTTCAGTTGATTGAACAGTTGAAGAAGTATTACCTTGTCACGAAGGAAGAACTCATGTTCATGGAGAGCATGAAGAAGAAACGTGGCGCACTCCATGAGGTAGAAGCAGCCGATGTATTGAAGTATGTTTCTCTGGACGCAATCACCACCCACCGCCTGTATGATTTTCAGCAAGCTATTGTGCGGTGTTCGCATGATTTCAAAGCTGAACCATACCTTGACATTACGGATACAGTGGACTGGGAAGCGAAGGTACGTTACTCAGATGATAAACTGTCCTATGTATCTCACACAAAGAATTGGTCTAACCTACCTGAGTTAATTGACTGGGAACTGCGTATCGCACGAGAACGTGCCAACGCTTCTGGTCGTGGTATCAAGCTCAACACAGAGTATGTAAAGCAACACCGGACAGAGTTGGTTATATCACATACGTCGGCGCTGGCAGAAGTGTTAGACGTAGGTAAAAACTGGAACGAAGATAAACTAAACCGAATCTTCACCGTAGTTAAATACCACGCTATGTTGGAGAAGATTGTTAAAGGTAAGCGCGTACCGAACTCAGAACGTTGGACGTATGCCTTAGATCAGGTCGATGTAAAAGATGATCTGTTTTGGGCAGTTGAAGGTAACTTAGCTACTCAGTGGTACGAGTATTTGTGTGAGTACCCTAACCAGGAGATGCCAGAAACGTATCTGATGTTTGACCCGGTAGCGTCGTTGATGAAAATTCTCTACGACAAAGTCCCCACCCCGGAACAAACGGAGGAAGATTCCTTCTGGCGTGCAAAGGTAGCCTGGAACTGGTACAACCATTACTTCACCCAAACGAAAGAGATCGAGCCGAAGAAGCTCGTTAACAAGAAGTTGTTCCAACCTTTCTATCTGTTCTGTATCTGCGAAGCTCCTTTCCCTGAGCTTGAAGACATTGAACGTATGCCGGAACTGGTAACACAGAAGTTGAAGGTGTTGGTAGAGAAGTCTGAAGAACAGATGGACTTTGTTCGGATGGCGCATTCAGATGGTTCTTGGTCAACCTGTGAAGACGCTGTGTATTGGTATCTGGAAGCAGTTTGTAAACAGGATGGTATTGAGTACGAAGATATTCGTAAGGTGAAGCATTCCTGCTTGACACCTTTCTTAGAAGTTTCTAACACAATGTCTAAGCTCAATCGTATTGACGAATTCCTCCGTCACGCCAGTCGGGATGGACGTATCCATTCTATTATCGCTCGTAAGACTCGCACCGGACGGATGACATCGGTTTCGATGAACTTGCAGAATATCAACATGGACGACTTTCGCGGTTATCTGGTTGGTGACAGCGAAGATTACGTTGTCATGGGCATCGACATTTCTAACGCAGAGAATTACTTCGCTGCCCTAACCTTTGCTGATGATCGACTTGCCTATGCCTGTGCGTCAGCCGATCTGCATGAGCAGATGGCGCGTGCTTACTGGGGTGATGAGCGTATTGACCACCTGATGGAGAACGACTACAAAGGTTTCAAACGTCTACGTAAGCAAGGTAAGTTCGTCACCTTCGGGTCAGCCTACGGTGCAGGTGCGGGAAAGATCGCTCGTATGGTAGGTTGCTCCAAAGAGGAAGCGAAAGAGCTATTGGTTAGTCGTAACATGCGCTTCCCGAACTACGCACAGGGTAAGGTAGATTCTGCTGCCAAAGTAGACAAACTGTTTGCACAAGGTCATCGTGTACCCTTTACAACGTTGTGGACTGGTCGCCGGGTAATGGTATCTCTCAAGACTAAAACCGAAGGTAATCGGACAGTCTACGAAGTACCTAGCTACAAAGCAGTTAACTACCTGCAACAAGGCGGAGTAGGGGAACTGATTGCCAGAGCGCAAGTGTTAGTACAGGAATGGTTGGAAGAAGAAGCGATTGACGCTCACGTACCATTGCAGGTGCATGATGAAATCATCATTCACGCTCACAAAGACGTGGCCTTTATGGTGGCACAGAAGGTTAGCGAGATCATTGCTAGTGTCGTTCCAGAAGAATATCGCAACCGGACTGTTCCTGCTACCCGTTTTATCTCAACACTTGGGCCGGAGAACGCTTTCAAGTGGGGTTACAACCCGCTGGTTGACTATCCGTTACCGATGGATAAGTACGTTAACCTTTGGGGAACGTTTGATATGCCGGAAGGTGCTGACGAAGCACCAACAATGGTTTGTGAACCTGGGCGCACAATTGAAGACGAGATCGGAGAACGTCGTCAGAGTAATGATGATGACGGTGAAGATACCGCCGAACAACCTACCTACGTTAAAACAGTATCTCAGTGGGATGATTTCGATACGAAGTTCCGTAAAATGATGGAACATATTGAGAATGTTCAGAAACACATGACACCTATCAAGCTGGTTCTAGGTGGAGAAGAAACTGGGCCATACTTGTTCAAAGAACGTATGGTTATCCAACAGGAACTTCATCACAGAGGTCACGATGATAATGAATACTGGGATGTATGGAAAGACGTTCAACAACTTACCGCAGTCGCTCGTCATCTAGTATCTTGGTATGATGAGTACCAACCTTACGAAAGGAAAGACTAATGGAAAATCCCTGGCTAAGAGACGCAGACATTCGGGATGAAGAAGCGTATGCGGCATGGGAACAACATGAACAACGGCGACGGTACGATGAACGTTTAGCCGAGATAGACCAGGAAGACGCTATGTGGGAACACTACATGCTTGAGTGCGAAGGTGAAATGTATTGTGATGACACAGACATACCCTGGATGTCCTATCCAGCACCTATACAGGAGGCACAATGTTCATCCGACTTGCCCTGGTAGCCGTTCTAATCGCTGGTTGTAATGTGGGGGGAATCTCCCCCACTCCTACACCAGAACGTGCGTGCAATCCGGGAAGTGATGTACTGATACAAGCACGTACTCCTTTGTTCCACACCGGGTTGCTCAAGTCACCGATGACTGTACAGAAGTGGAGTGGTGCAACGTTACACTTCTATACTATCTTCGTTGATTCACAAGAACGGGTTATCTTATTGTTTGACGCTGATGACGATGAAGCTCAGTTTGTTATGACAAAGGATAACGTTTCTGGTTTCGTTCCTCTATACGTCATACCTGAAGAATGTAGGTAGACTTGACAAATTCGTAATTATGTGGTAGTATATAAGAGTCAATCTAAGGAGTCCAAAATGACAGACACTAAACCGAAAACAACGTTCTTGGCTAAGGAACTGAAACCATTTCTGAATGAAATGGAGGACACAGAGTTGTTCCAACTCGTTCACGAAGGCGAATTTGAAGTCGAAGGTAAGTGGCAACATCAACAAATCATCTTTCGTGAAGTCGGTAAGGAACAGTTGTATGGTGTTACCGTGTCTCGTTCCGGTTCGCCTTACTCAGACTATTACTATCAGATGGACGACTGGCGAGATGATGAAAAAATCAGGGTCTTCCCTCAAGATGTAGGTAGTTTGCTGTTAGAACTGTCTAGGGACAGTAAGTATAATATCAAAATGCGTGCTATGTTCACCTTACTGAATGATGGTGATGCAGACATGGCAATGAACGTATTCAGAAAGTTCCGCGCACAAGCTATACCTACTGAGAAGGAAACCGATGTCGAAGCTGTATTACCCAACACCGACTAACCCATTAGTGCTGGTATATCGTGGTGATATACCAGCCATGAAGAATGATCGAACTGTCTTCACCGACAAGAACGACAAGTTCCGGGGTTTAGGTCGCTCTAAGGTTGTCCGCCGTTGGTTGCAGACAGCCGGAGATCACGTTAGTGAACAATTCGAGCGACAAGGTTTTGACACGTTAGGAGAACCTTGCTTGGTGGGAGCTTTCGTCAGTGTGGGCGTGTACATGGCAGAGAAAAACATACGCTTACTACCAAAGAAAGATTTGGACAATGCCTATACAACCATACAGGAAACTTGGCAAGGTATTGTTATTGATGATGATCGACAGATAGCTGATTTCCACCCGTCGCGTATACCAATTTTTAACAAAGCATTATTACACTCAATGTCGTTTTTATGGCTGTTGGATACAGGTAAAGTACGTGACGACAGGCATTACATGGCAGACCAATTCATGGAGTTTTACAACGACTACTATCGGAGGAAAACTATCAGTGAAATTATCGAACATTCGCAGACTGCAAAAAGAAAGTCCGGGGTTTGAAGCATTTATCCCCGATGATATATTTTCCCTGTTAACCGAATTACAAGAAGAAAATGGCTGGACAGAAACAAAAAAATACAACACTTGGTTTTATAAACACCGTTCCCGTATCCCGAAGTCATCGGTGAAACGTTGGACAAGAGCATTCCTATCAGGTAACGGGCATAGCAACACACCGGCACATCATGTCCGGTATCGGGAAGATGCCAGTATTATCCCTGATAAGTTTTCTGACTTACGAAACGGACGGATAGAGGAAGAACGAAAGAAGTGGGTGCATGATGGATATATTCGCTACGTTAATTTTTCTGACTTTCATTACCCTAGTCAAGATGGGGCTTTGTTATCTTTGGTCATGCAGATCATCGAGCAGTTCCAGCCCAACGTTATGCCGTATATGTCCGACTGGCAAGACATGGACAGATTTAATCCACACCCTACTAAGTCGGGTACGATGCGGTTGCGTGAAGTAAGCCCTATTCCCCAGAAACGTAGGAACAAGTACAACGAGTTTGAAACCGCTACACAGGAACTTATTGATGCTGTTGACTCCGTTGTACCGGCAGACTGTTCTCGAATAAACGTTTGGGGGAATCACGAACAATGGATACTCAGACACTTGATCGCGTCTTCCCAGAAGACAACCGATACCGATATGATGGAGTGGTATATTGATAGGTACTTCACTCTCTTACAAGATAACGATGTCCTGTGGGTGGAAGCTGATCGTAACGACTACTTCCCCCTTACGGAACATTTCTGGATAACACACGGCTTCAAGGCTCGTAAAGCTCCTGGGGCTACTGCACGCGCTTACATGGGAGATATGTGGGGGCAGATAAGTATTGCTGCTGGTCACACGCACAGACAGGAAACGTTATGGGCAAAATCCCCTGTGTCAGAACACTTTTATGCGATTGCAGGAACGTTAGGCACGTTGCGACCTGGATACGCCAAGCGCAACTTCTTAGGTCACAACTGGGGTGGACAACTAATTACTCACCCCGTAGAAGGTTGGAAGGGTGCTGATGTAGAAGACATTCGCATTCACTACAGAGATGGTTTCTATGTCACGACATGGCGTGGCAAAGAATACTCGGAACGGGCAACCATTGATTATGATGACCGTTTCGGTTTGTTAGCTACTAGCTAGGAGAGAAAATGAATAACAGTATTTTTGGGCAACGTGGTTTCACCATTGTTTTGACAGGTGTTATCACACTGGTTCTGTTTCTGATCGGTGCGGGGAACGGTACACCCGGTTCTCTGCCTGTTGATGAATCAGGAAACATCCTTTCCGCAGAGGGCATTCTGCAAGCTCTTGCTCCTCTGGGAATCATTCTAGGTTCACTGTTCTTTACTTTGCGTTCAGTAACAAATCGTGTTAACAGTGGCGAGTTTAACCCTAATGATGTTAGCGCTCTGTTCAAAACTAGAGAATTTTGGATGAACATTGCGGTGACGATTACAGGGGCGTTGCAAGCTTTCGGCCTCCAATTTTGGACAGCAGAACAAAGCTCTATTGTGGTCGATCTGTTTGTTAACTTTGTAATGGTAGCCATTGGTGTTATCGGTGCATCGTCCTACGCTTCACGGCCTAATGGTATGCGTGCTGCTGTGAATGCTCAGACGAAAGCTCCGGTATTCTTCAAGGACTTTGTAGACGAACAAGAAAAAGTAGCGTAGTCTAACAAAGTTCTAACCAAGAAATCCTTGACAACGTATCAAGGATGTGGTATAGTTGTATTCAGATGAGGGCATTCACCGCCAGTGTCGTAAGTAGAGTAAGGAGAGTGCGTTATGACGATAATCACTTTATCCATGAAAACTTGTCCGTACACATAGGGAATGCCCTCCACGAGTCCCCTGTAGTTTAGTAGTCCAGAACGCCACCCTCTCAAGGTGGAAGCCCTGGTGCAACTCCGGGTAGGGGAACTGCTCTTCGATGAGCCAAAGAGAGGGGCTGCTGACTTACAGGCGGCCTCTCTCGCTAATAAGGAGACTTTATGACGAAGCGTGAGTGGACGTGGTTCTGGTTGATTATAGCCTTCGCTGTATTGGCTATCTTGTTATCGCCAGTTGAATCACAAGGAACGGGAACGTGTACCTCACAACAGGGGAATAGCTTGATCTTCGAGAGTGGAGATGCGTGGTGTTCCTACACAGGCAATAACGGTGGTATGCACGTCATGATTGACGACGTACCTTGTAACTATTATGAATTGCGGGGTAAGGGGGATAACTTACCCAGTGTAGCAGGTGGTGGGAAACTGACCTACAAGCAATGGAACATTGAAGGTTTCGGTGTGTGGAAGAAGCTGGAAATCTGGCACGTTGTAGGTTATGATAGTGGGAACAAGACGCATCTGTGGGAAAAGTTTATGGATGTTAACCCACGCCGTTTAGTCTGTCGTTGGCGAAGTCGTGACAGTATTCAAGCTATTGACGTGAAAGACGATGAAGGTAACTATAAACCCTGGGTAGACATTAATGAACTTCACGAAGGTTTGATTAACCCGGACACCGACTATCGTATCTACGTTAAGAATGATAAAGGCATTGTAGTCTACGGATATGACGGGAACGCATGGTTAGCCGCAAATGTTACGATGGAAACATTGTTGAACCTTGAGCCGACAACACAAGATAACGTACTGTTGGCTGAAAGCGCAGATGGCAAAGTAAAAATCTTCCAACATCCCAATGGTTGGTTCTCTGTACTAATTGGGCCGCTGGATGAGTACGGGAAGATGAAAAGCTACCAATTCCGTGAAGTCCCGATGCGTACTTTGTGCGCTTATGAGTATCGCCAGGAAGACCCGGATGGTACATGGACACAGGTGCAAGACTGTATAACGTATCAATAGTAGAATCGGGCGGGTAGTGATAACGGCGAACACGCCGCTTTTGCAATGCGGAGATCAGGGTTCAAATCCCTGTCTGTCCAATACGGGGGAGCGCCATCGGGCATAGTCGGTGGAGAAGGTGTAGCACACATTACGTGATAGCGCACCATACACCGAAACAGGGTGTCGAAACCCTCTCCTCCACAACGCCCTTATAGCATAGTGGCAATGCGCTGGTTTTGTAAACCAGTTAGATAAGTTCGATTCTTATTAAGGGCTAAGGGATGAAGGTTATTCCGGCTGCAATCGGAATGTAATAGTGAATTAACACTGTAACGGGAATGTCCTTCGGTTGTGGGCTTGGACGGGAGTACCACGACAAATAAAAAGCCACTCAATTGAGTGGCTTTTTTGATTCCTATTGTGGTCGGCCTCTTAAACCCCACCATGTTGTTCGCATGGGGAGTCGCGCAGAAGTCCCTCTACCAAAGTGTCTTATAAATACTCCGTCATAATGTTGTTCTTCCATAAGAGCGCTGCCTGAAATAAGTAAGTCGGATGTGTTTCTTGTTACGGCAAACTTTGTAAGACCAATATCAAACACAGCCCCATAGTTTATATCGGCGTTGTCTCGGTTTTCAATAGCCCACAGGCAGGCAGAAGCAAACGCTCCTGGTTCGTGGTTAGCAATCGCCCCTGGTGCTCCGTTAGTGGTAGCAGGCCAAAATTCAGCGTCATTTACAGCGTGTCTAATGGTAGCTGCTGCGCCGTTACTGTGAAATCCAGTGTGAGAATAATTAGCTGCTGCATTATTATCCCATCTAATATACCAATGAGAGTTACCGGCATAGTTATCAGCCCATTTCATCATAATAAATGAATGACGGTAATCTTTATCTCCGTTCTCTGCATCAAGAGAAGCAAACGCAACATCAATATCTCGACTAGTAACTTTGACATCATCAAAGAACTTTACTTCGCCGTTGTCTTTGATAGGTTCTATATGAGCGTAATTTTCCGCACCTGCTAAAGCAGCTTCAATGTTAGTCTGACAAGTCTCTACATGACCTGTAGACGGATTCCACCAGAAGAATTTACCATACAGAGGGGTATGACTCATGCTACCTATCTCAACATGCCACGCATCCTCAATATCACTGTTTGAAGGTGCAGAGTTTTTATGTATTGTGACAGGTGCTTGCATACTTTGAAGCTCACCTACAAAGTCTTGGAGGTCTTCAATAACATCTCGCTGTTCTTTATAGTTTGATGTCCACGTTCCGGTTAATTCTTTATATTCCATCGAACTCCACATCCCCACTAAGTCCGTACAATTCAACAAACGATGATTTCGCTGCGTCCGAAAAGGTTGGCCCTGTATATAAGTAAGCATATAAGTCTGTAATAGCTGCTGTACTTTCCCACAAACCAAACCCAAAGTGCCATTCTGCAAGGGTGGTTTGAGGAAGGGTTGATTGAATTAAAAATTGTTTTTTATGGAATGTATCTGTATAGTTAGGAATAAGTACCCAACCATGTGATGGACGATCTGCTGCCCAACTGCGACCTTTGATGTTTTGTACAATACCGGCGTAAACACCAGCAGCAATATCTTCAGTTCTGTTCCACGCATTACTCAGTCGTTGTGTGAATGTACTGTAATTTGCAATAGTTGTATCTCCATTTATTTGCCATACAAGTTCATCTCTGACTGCATTTTCGTAACTTTCTAATGTCCAGAAAAGAAGCAAGTGTTTATAATCTTGAGAAATGTTTGGGATGGTAATATCGGTTGCCTGCGACCCAGTAAAATCAAGCGACCAGAGAAGTTCTATATCGTGAACAGCCGGAGTGTAGTTTGTAACACGGTGTATCTTCCCCGTACTTTCGTTCTCAAATAAGTTTGGTGCGATTAAAAAGTTACTTGGCAAACTAGACCTACGGATAGATGACTGTCCACACCAATTAATAAAACGTTCTGGGTCGTCAGCGGTAGCCGGGTCGCCTGTAAATAAACGAGTACCATCAAAATAATCTTGATAATGTATACCTAAGTAACCTGATGTTGACGGGTATGACCCCATATTTCCATACGGGGCATAACCTAAAGCCTGATAAGATGCGTAAGAATTGCGGTATATAAGCCAAGAGCGTTCTACAAACGGGTCATCCATGTCTTCTTCATTTGTACCTGCTACATCAACTCTGGCGATTCCAGATAAGATTAAACCGCCTCCCCCAAACGCCCCAGACCAATTTTCTCTAGGGTAAGCATAATGATAGTATAACTTTTGTTGGGTGACAGCTAAATCGAATAACCAGCAGCCAGCGTTAGGTTCAGTGAATACAAAAGTATCATTTAGACCTGTTACATCCATCTTGTAAATATTGAGATCATCTTTATTATAGTAAATCTTTCCATCAGTAGGGTTAAGAACAGGTTTCCAACTTCTGCTGTACGCTACAGCGCCAGCTAAGTTGGTAATTGCACCGCCTGTATCAGCAACGATATTAAAACCCGTACTATCATAAAACAGAACGTAACTACTTTCCCAGTACGCCCATGCAATAGATGTCCTACCTGATACGATTGTAGCTGACCCTGTACCATCAATGTTAATAGTAAGAATGTCTGTTTTAGCAGCATTTACAAAACAAAGCTGTGAGTCATCATCATTTAATGAACCTTTAGTTGCTCCTGCTGTGTTTGGGATAACAGTCCATGTACCATCTCGATCAACTGTGTAAGCTGCGTCTGTATCCATATCGAACCACGTACCTATTACAAAGTAGGTTCTACCGTCTTGAAATACATCTGCACTAGCTACATAGTTACGTTCAAGGGTTACACCTGAGCTAATATACCCATTAGGTTCACTAATATCTGTAGGCATATCTTTGAGCATTGTCCTATATACACCGCGTAAAAGATGATGGTCTGAATCATACCAATACAAATCTGACCCAGGTGCGATAGGTAAATCATACCCTTCTAATATCCATTGTGCTTCCCATTCAGCATGAGTAGGTTCTTCATCTTGGGATAACGTTATCCCTGTAATTTGGTTACGAAGCGCATTAACCCGATCAAAAAGATCGGACATAAAAGCAGATTGTAATCCTGGGTCAAGTGGATATTGAGTCATTATTCAATTTCCCCTAAATCTTGCGGAGTACCTTCTTTAGCGAACCATCCGTAGATAGTACCTTGAAGATCACCATCTTCAACGAAGTCATTCACTGAACCAGCAGCCGCATTTTGTGTGGCTACTAATCCAGGTAAAGCATTCTGTATAGGTGAAGTACCAAATATTTCAGTACCACCCATCCAGAACCGTAAATTTCCTGTTGCTACCGACTGGTCAACATGAGTTCCCATGCCGTACATCATCATATTTCCACCACCAGGAACTACATAATTGTCGTTATCATCCTTAAGCCAATCAAAACCAGTAATATATAAAATACCTTCTGTATACAAATCGGCAGGGTCAGATGAATTTGCTACTGGGCCAAATCGTTCAAATCTGTTGGTAGCCAGATTAAAAAGAATGTTATTCCCTTCAGTTGTGATAGTTGGATTATCAAAAAATACACTAGAATCAATAGCGCATTCAGTAAAACCACCTGATATATATTGATTTGGTTCAAACCACATATAATCTGCGCCACCTCCATTGTCGAGACTAAATTGAAAACATAAACGGGGAGCATCGGCAGTAGTATAATTATCACATCTAGCAGAGAAAATCATCATAATACCTGCTAGTCCGCGATCAGCCCACACTTTAGGGTCAATGTGAATAGAAATAGGAGTGTATACAGATGCGTTAAGAGTTCTACGCAAAGTTATCCCAGTGTACCCGTTCATCATACGTCCGTTTACGAAGTGACCTATAGCGCGAAAAGGGCTTCTAGGAGTTGGGTTGGAAATGAAAGGACGAACTGAATAACTACTATCTAACCCACCTTCGGTATCTTTGACTGTGGCGTAACGTTTCAGTTTACCACTATCTAACCCCCACCAAAATAAACTCGTACCTTGTGGGATAGGAGGAGGAAAACCGGTCTGTTCAAAGTAAGCGTCCTCCCACTCTTGTTGAATAGGTTCATTTGCTTGTACAAGAGTAACTTCAGTAGCACGTTTTTCAACCTGTTGGACAGTCTTATCCAGTCTGTCCATCCAGGCTTGTTGTTCGATTATGTTTCTAGGCCACTCAGTATTGAGAACCATGCTCTACTCCGATACAATAGCTCTAACAATAATATAATAACTGCCTTTTGATGTCCCACCAATACCACCTACGGGTGGTGTAACAGGTGTGCCTACATAGCCAACCATCATTTCAGCACTATAGTTTCCCGCAGGTAAATCGGGGACGACTGCTGCACACGTCATTATACCTTCAGTATCAACAGTTTGTAAAATTTCATTGATACCACCATCCGGGTCAAGACCGTAAATATCTGTACCAACTTTAGTTTCTTCACCCGTAGTTTGATTAGTAACTAGGAAGTCACACCCTATAGCCGCAGCATTATCCGAAGTAAAATACGAATATTGATACAGCCATATATCGCAAGTGACTGGAATTTCAAAATCTACAGAAGGCATTAAACCTTTGTATCCGTACAAATTTAAGAAAGTACGTGATGTAAGATCAATATCCATATCTAAAATAATGGAAGAACCCTTTGGTGCGAAATGTTCTCGACGGACAACATCAGAGTTACCTTCAATCGTTCCGTACTCACCACCGAATACAGAGTTAGCCGAATCCCACCAATACAAACGCGCCAACGGAGGTACGGGAGGGACTTGTCCTGTTTGAGAAGTCCAAGCTGCTTCCCACTCTACACTCGTTGGTTCTGTACCTTGTTCCAGTGTGAGAACACTGTTAAGGTTGTCAGACAAAGAGGCTTCATACTGAGCTAGTGCATTCATTAGCTTATTAAGATATGCCTCTTGCGCCCTATAGTCTCTAGGCCATTGACCTAATAGTTCTGATAAGTCTAAATTCGGAATTGCCATATGTTACACACCTCTCCTGAAGTTGTTGGGATAGTCCCTAATTGACCCATCCATAAGTTACCCGGAGGAAGAATACCGCTCCCTACAACTGCTGAACCACCACTTCCCAAATTTACCATTCCTACTGTCCATTTGTAATCACCTGGATGTAATACTCTTGGATGAAGGAAATAATATGGCATATGACACCCTACACCCGGTTCAGAAAACCAAATAATCGGCATTTCGTTATCATTAGTAAACCAATGAAATTCAGAGTATATATCATTGATGTTATGGACAAGATTACGTTTTCCAGACCAAGCAAAACCAGCGCGGAATTGAAGTTGAAGCATAACTTGTGCAGGCCATTTCACGGTAAAAAATACTGAATACCCATCAGTTTTTACAGCCTGTCTAAGTGAAGAATCATTCATTTGATAGCGGGTTGCAGTAATAGGGAAAGTATCTACATTACCACGAATGAACTCATTTTCATTCTTTTGTATTTCATCTTTAATGTATTTGTACTTCCCACCAAACGCATCATTGTTTCGATTATACCATTGATATTGGAAGTCCTCGTCCAATGGTAGGGTAAGACCATCTCGCACCCACTCTGCTCCAAAAGTGTTAGTATTAGGAGCAGCGTTGGAACGAACTGTGTATTCAGATGCAGCTTTAGCGATAAGTGAATCCATACCTGCTTGAATATCAGCTATGATGTTCGACATCTCTGCAATCTGTTCGTTACAATCAGTAGGCCAGTCAACATCGGTTGGGGCTGTTACGGTATCTTCATACCATATTTCAAAGCGGAGGTCGGTTTCACCATACTCGGTACTGTCTCCCCATGCACCGTCTTCGTAAATGTAGCCAGCGCCGTTTGTGTACCCAAGTGTAGTGTCATCTGCTTCGATGAATATGCTACTGTTATTTAATTGAGCAGTCTCGTAGAAGAACTCTGTATATTCTACCACAAAAGCATACTGTTGTCCATACTCAATGTATGGTGCAGTAGCAAAAGAGAAAGTGCGTTGTACACCAGATGAAGTCCATCCACTGGCAGAAACAGGGATGCTCACACCGTTATCAATCGGTGACTGTTCAATTACACCGTCATTAACTTCGTGTATAGCCACCTGAACACTGGCAGTCATCGGAAAGATAGGGAACAGATAAATCTGTAACGGTGTCATAGCACCAGAGAGAACAGAGTAAGAAATCTGAGCATCAACCCAATCGACAGTTGTCAAGGTAGACAAATAAAAATCAGTATGTATTTCATCTGCTGTAGCGTGTACAGGGATGGCCTCTACTTCAATAATAGTTTCTGAAGCCGCATTATTTGTTATCGTAAATTGGATTGTTCCTGGGGTTGTTGTGGCAGCATGACGTATGCGAACCATGAAACGAGAACCAGTAGGTATAGTAGTATCACGAGAACCTCTAAAGTGAGGTACATAAGGCGGGTCAGTAGATAACCATACCTTATGTGTAGTAGGCGAAGCCTGCTCCAATAAAATACGTTCATATTCATTATGCCAATCATACGTTGCATCTCTATTGACGTAATCTTGGTAATGGCCTGTATACAAGAGAATACGGTCAACGTTAGCATTTTGGTCAGGTGTCCACGTTTGACCGATTAAACGTTCTGTAAGAGGTACATCAATTGTTGCTGTATTGTAACTCTCTGCAAGAAAAGGCATATCAGTTCCTTACCCTATGAAGATTAGTTTACATTCCATTGTCACGTAATGCGAAAAGTTCCAACCATTGATAGGAGCGATTCGCGCAACAGGAGAGGTGACAACCCCATCATTCAAATCTCCCCACGATACCATCTCTATATCCATAGTTGCAGAGCCAGTAACAACATACGGCATTCCTCCCGGTATCATCCGTCCTGAGTTAGATGTAGGAGAGGGAAGGGTTGTGAACTCTACAAGTTTCGCGGGGCGACCATCTGACATTGTTGTATCAGCAGCAGTAGCCAACGGGTAAATTTCCTGTACCGTCGCCAGTGTAGGAACAATTTGAAACTCTGCGCCTGCTCCAACACGTTGCGGAGTTGTGCGAGTATCATAGATTGACGTTACTACACTCTCTGGTTTCACAGCATATCCATCAGTCAGATCGAAACTCCATGAAACCTTTCCGCCTTTGTAGTCAACATTGATAGCAAGACAGGTTAACCACTCTTGTAACTGTGTTGTTACTTGCTGGAAATCTTGTCGGAACTCATCTCGTATTTGCTGTTTATCAACATAACTTACATATACTTTGTCACCAAGTTCTGGAAACAAACTTGTACCAATAGCTTTAATTTTGTAGTCATGCCAAACTTGTGACTTTTCTTCCAGAAAAGCTCTAGCACGTTCATACATTGACTTTACCACTGGTGTTAAAGAAGCTAAAGATAATGGCCCACTTGTATATTCAGGGGTGTATTCATTCCAGGTAATTCGTTTAGAGATACCCCGGTGTGGTTCATCTCCTTCCGTTACAATGGTGCTATGCAATGTATACGTAGGGAAATATCCTGAGTTCCAACTTGGAGTGGCTGGATATGTCGAAGTTACCCCAGTTGTTCCAGCTATCCCACCTTGTTGCACACCAGCATCAGGAGCTAATTGAGAAGATAGATATAAACGTTGATTAGTGGAAATATTGGCATCATGTTGTAATGACCACCAATACGGTGTGCCAAGATCAAGGTAAACACTTTCAAAACGTTCAAAATCAAAGTAATACATATTGTTAGCGGAAAATTGAGCTACATCTCCTAAGTTGTACTCCCAAAGAACTTGATCTGGTAACGGGCCAGCCCCCGCATTATCGCTCCAAATCCGCAGCCAAACATTTGAACCGGTACTAATACTATTAGATATAACCATGAAACCAAACTGTTTTAACCACCCAGGCCAACAATAAAACCGATGGGCGTACATACGTTCAATATCTGTAACATCTCCAATATGTATAATACCAGAAGAATTATCAGAGCGTATTTGTATCTCCCCACCCTCGCCTAATAGATCGGGGTTTAGGACTGAGAAAGTGACCCCAGATACAGTCTCTATAATAGGGAAATCAGGGTCTTGGGATAATGTGTCTGTTCCACCGTGACGAAGATGGTCTTCCATACTAGCAGGGCGAGATACACCAGCATCGTCAATTTCCCCACCATATGGTTCAAGTTCGTAAATAAGTTCGTCATTCGTTTGCTTGACTTCGTACTCCACAACAGCACCGATGTTCGGTACAAAATCTTTTACTGCGTTAGCAAAAGGAGTAGTAAAGAGTTGGACATGACCATTCTCTCCAAATACACCTATATCAATAGTAGGGTATCCGGCTTCAATACCTCCGTAACGAAAAGTTACTCCTGCTTCTTTATCTAAAAGTTTCTGGACTTGAGCCATCAAGTTTGATTCGTTACGAAGATCGATTCCTACCGTGTTATCAAGTATACTTTGTGCTGTACCTATTTCTCCTAATCGCCAACCTGTGTAGAATAAAAGTTGAGCCAGCAACCCTATGAAAGTAATATCTTCATAATACGAAGTGGGCATAGCACGAGCTTTGTAAACCTCATCGGTTAAGTCACGACCTTTAACTTGCAGAGTCATCTTTCCGCTTCGGTTTGTTTGCTTTACATCCGTGATGTAACCTTGTATAAGGATGTTAGAACCATCAAATATTTCGCAATAACCACCTTCAGCAACCTCTTGTGCTGCATAAGTATTATCAGCCATAGTAAACGAGAACGTGCCTGACTCCGAGAGTTTAAGGGTTAACTTAGCATCAAGAAGCAAAGTATCTGCTACAACTATATCATCACTGTCTTTGAAACGTGCTTTTAACACTGTGGAAGGCATTAGTATGTTCCAAATTTATGTATGTAAGCAACTTTAGCAGAGGCACTCGTTAGGATGAAATTTGTGTAGTTGTACCCTATGAATGTTTCTCCTGGGTACACTCCGTCATATATCCACTCAGGCCGAATGTTAGGAATAATCTCATTATCTCGCACAACCAAACCAGGAAACGGTTGTACATCTCCTGTTAATATAATATCATCATTTCGCAGGCCGAAGTAACCTACTGTATCCAACTGTGTGTTAAGTTGTGCGAGATCAAGAGTGGCAGTAGTAACATTATCTTCTCCATAAGCCAATCCTGACGCATTCCGAACTTCAATACTAATAGAACCAGATAGAGATAAATCAGAGAAAGCGTAAGCAGATGACGGAGGAGCAGACCAATATGATGGGTCTGACCAAAACTCGTATGACCCAAAATCTACAAAGTTGCTCGATACCCCTCCTTGACGATCTTCATTGAAACGACTAGCCCAGGCTGAAGGTGTATAAATAGTAAGATCGTTGCGCCAATTGAAGAACTCTCCTTTTGGCCTAACCCCACGAAATGTCTTAGGATGTTCAAATATGTTACTCGGCACTTCACTCTGAAGGTCTGGGCTGAGAGGATTAGCTACAGGACTGTTAATACGATACTCCCATGTCCAGGGGTTAAGCACTTGCCATCTCCAATCAAGCAAAGCAGCAATCTTAACTTTCTGCCATGCCAATGAAGCAGTTGATCTTTTAGTTCCCAATTCTGAATTACGAGTAATGTTAGTTACAACACCTGTGTTTAACAGCCACGTTATTTTATCCTCACAGTTAGCACAGGAATCAAGATCAAGCCCATCCCGGTCTTCGTAATGAAAGGCGATAAAAGGAATTTCACTACGTCCACCGAGAGACATCAGTTTGTTAACTGTCTGGTCAATACTATGAGCGTTGTCAGCTACAATAGCACCATCCAGAGAAATCTGCTGGTTGTCTGCCAACGGACGAGAAGGGTCATTGTATATGTGTTGCCCAGGAATGTTATGGAACTTGTCAGTTGTGACAGTCCATTTACGATCTGCTTTAAGTTTCACCCCGGAGCTTCCCACCCCTTCAAGAGTTTGAAATACAGGTACATTACCTACCTGATACATTACGAGTGGCATTATATTCTCCCTGCATTACGAAGTTCCGTAATAAAGAATGAGTTTCGATCTGTAAGTTGTGATTGAAGTTGTTCATTAACCAAGTCCGCAATCTCCTGCGGATTCTGGTCAGGTGTAGCGTTAATCTCAATAGTTATTGGTGAAGGTTGTATTTCTACAGGTGAAAGCTGTCTATCAAAACCAGCTAATGGCGCTCTGGATACAGCTTGTTGTGGAACAGCCCCTCCGCTACCACCTTGCACCAGAGGTGAAGGGGCAGTATTAAAAGCAGCTGCCGGGATAACCTTACCTGATGTACCAGGAACTAAGAACGTCCTGTTACCTTGAGTAAAGATTTCCGGTGCGCCTTGTTCTGCAATTTCGTATAGTCTACCACCTAAAATAGAACCACCTTCAGCGCGGCCACCACCACCGCCGCCACCGCCACCACCATCACCGTCGATGCCTTCTTTAGCAAGTGACTGAGCTTCTTTGAATTTGCTGATGACTTCATCAAGGGTCTTGATTAATTTACGCCCACCTTCTTCTGCTTTGGTGAACCCCTTTATCATCTTGTTGAAGAATATGGTTGAAGCTGCTGCCATTAACCCCATCTTAACAATGATCTTATTCCCCTGTGCTATAACAGTAGTACCGAATTTACCAAATTCAGCAATCAAATTCATCATGTGGCCTATCATGGTTGTAATGCCAAAGGATACCGCAAAGGCAAAAACCGCCCACGTTCCTGACATCAGGAAAACTCGTTCAATGAATAAGTCAGATGTTAAGAGAATTTGGTTATACAGAGTGATAAGACTTGTTTCATGTTCCAACGTTTTAATAGCTAATGTAGTCAATGTCTCAATTACTAGATCACCCTGTTCTTTCAGCAGACGTAACGCCTCTGTCAGAGCTTCAGCAGATGCGGAGTCCGTTACAGCCTCAAACTCTGGGGGAGGAGCTTCCTCATCCGGTAAGGCTTCATCTATTTCTTCTTGAACAGTAGCAGCCGGAGTAACTTCTACGTCAGCCACTAAACCTTCACCAGCATCAAGCGTTTCTTGAACCTGGGTGGTCATTGACTCTTGAAGTTTGAACTGTTCTTCTGGGGTTAGTTCTTTAGCTACATACTCAGGAGCAACTTCAACAGGATTAACATTTTCTAATGGGACATCAACAACAGCAGAGTTAAGTACCTCCACCAACGCAGTTCTAAATTCCTCTACTGTTAATCCATCTGGGTCAGTTGTGGATAGAGCGATAAGACTTAACAGATCAATATCAACTTCTTTACCAATTTGGGTAAACTCATCTTCGAGTTTCCCTACGATCAGAGAAATTTCACTCGGAGTAATAATCGCATCGGGGGTATCTTCAAAGAAACTAGCGAGAAGAAGTCCAAGACCGTTATCTGTAAAGTCTACATTTGCAATACGATCAATCAAACTATTCACCATAATTTGAGGAAGGTTTTCATTTGATGCGTCAATTATCGCTTGTAGGTCTTGGTCATCTACACCATAAATAGCTTCAAGTTGAGCCAGGAATAGATTTCGTGCATTTAAGATACTATCGGTACTAATACCTTGTTCCGTAGCAGCCACCATTAATTGATCGAGTAAATTAAGTCCGCCTGTAACATCTTCGCGTGTAATCGCTTGGGTTGGGTCACGAAGAATGGTGTTAAGGCTATCTATTACAGTTGCACTAAGTCCCGCTATGCTTTCATCAGTTATTTGAACTTTATTCGGGTCAAGTAACGCATCAAACAAAGGTTGTAACGTTCCAATATCAGATGTTGCCAGTAATTGCGGAATGATTTGATCGCCAACCCCTGCGATAATAGGCAACCACTTACTAACTACTGCATCTATATTCTCTTGTCCTACAGCATTACCTAAGTCAGTTAAGAAACCTGCGGCAATATCATCTCCGAAGAAACGCATCTTTGCGCGTATACGTTGAAGATCGGCTTCGTTCAAATCCCCACTTTCCAATAGTGAAGATACACTATTAAAGAACGCTGTCGGGTCGCCACCTTCTTCAAACTCTGTCATAGCTTCATCAAACGCAGCTTGAACATCAAGATTAAATGCCACTGTACCCAGGTTAGCGCGTGCCAGTTCCCTTTGAACATCAAGGACAAAGAGTTGTGTTCGTAAGGAGAAATCGTTAAAGAACTCGGCAATCTGATTACTTAGGTTCAAACCCACTACGTTAATCAAACCGACAATTTGATTTAAGACGGTACTAACACGTTCTCTAATCTGATCGGCTGAAATCTCGATACCTAAGAACCCAAGAATATCTGAAGTGATTCCTGTTAAGGTGTTAACGGCGAAATTAGCTACACCTTCTAAAGCAGTTGTTAAACCGCCCAGTATATCTCCTTCTTGGAACTGAGCCAATGCTTCACCAAAATCATCAAACAATTCACCTAGATTATCAAAAGCGTTTTTAACAATCAAGACAATGAAAGCAAGTTTGGCTAACGGAAGGGCGGTTGCTCGGAGGAAGGTTAAAATTGCAGGATTAAATTTTGCTACCGTAAGCGCGGTAAATATAGCAGTTAAAGCCTCCGCAGTTCCTTCAGGAACTTTTAGACCGCTTATAGCATCAGCAATATCCTGAACACCCTTAGCTACAGCCCTAAATGTATCAATAGGAAACGAAATGAGATTACCAATAGCCCGGAAGAAACTTACTTGTTCGGGGCTAGGTGCGCCTTCAAAGATGTTCGCGGCTAAGGCAAAGCCATTATTAATAAGTTGGACTAACGCATCAGCAAACCCGGACGCTGCACCAAGTACCTTACCTTCTTCCAGTTCTGTACCCGCTGTGATAAGACCCCCTAAACCCGTAAGTTCTCCTGCCTGGATTAAAAGTCCGGGAACAAGAGCCAGGGCATCTTTTAATACTTGAACTACGTTGTTAGCAATGAGTTGAATACCAGTTTCAAACCCACCGCCTTGTGCCGGGTCAAGAGCAGTACCAAGTTCTAACAGGAAAGGATTACCAAATATTGTACCTAGATCGGTGATACCCGTAGCAGCCAATGTAAGCGCTTGCCCCATTATCCGTTCCAACCCGCCTCTGAGTTCTTCAACCGCAGGGCCGAAGTCACCAGTCTTGAAGGATGTACCGAGCTTAGTGATTAAAGGAGCGCTAAAGGCAGTACCCAGATCAATAAGCGTGTCTGGAATACTTGTTAGAACTTCGTTAATCTTAGTTGTTATTTCTGTACCAACCGCTGCCCAGTCACTATCACGGAGGGCTGTACCGACTTTCGTAATTAAAGGAGCGCTAAAGGTTGTACCTAAGTTTTCTAACCCAGTAGCTACACCGTCAACAAGCAGCTGGACTTTACCAAGTATTTCATCTCCAACAGATGTCCAATCTCCTGTGTTTATAGCTTCGCCAATCTTTGTGACTAGGGGCGCATTGAAGGTTGTACCTAAGTCGATTAACGCACCGGGAATACCTTCAATAGCTTCCTGTATTTTACTAAGTATTTCAGTTGCAACCGGTGTCCAATCGCTGGTACTTATTGCCGTACCCACTTTTGTAATCAAAGGAGAACCAAGTGTCGTACCAAGTTCAACGAGCTTGTCAGGGATAGTGCCTAATGCAGTTGAAATCTTACCTGCAATCTCTGTTACGATACCGGAGAAGTCTTGGTCGATGTCAATATCACCGAAGCCAAGTAAGTCAAGTAGAAACCTACCTACGTTTTTAATAAGTTGCGGTACACCCTGGATAACTGATTCAACCACAGGGATAAGTTTATCAATAATCCCTGCGAAGAATAACCTGAAACCATCAAAGATGTCTACAGCTGCGCTAATATCAATATCCAAAATAGCGCTGAACACATCCAAGAATGTATTGGCTAATGTCCTACCAAAGTCAGCCAGAGAGCCAATTGCACCTGCAAAGTCACCAGATGACAGTGAACCAACAATGGCAAAGATGCTAGTGAATATATCTCCAAAGAAACCTACTAGACCTTCAAAGTCAATACCAGCAATCGTATTAGCTAACGGGATAAGAACATTCTCATTTAAGAAGTTCAAACCTTCTGTGAAGCTGGTGAGGACGTTGTTAATAACCTCCATCAAGGTTATGTCTTGGTCAAGACCGAGTATTGGAGCAAGCGTGGAGTATAGGTTGGTGAAGATACCGATAATCGTATCAATTGTTTTCCCGATGGCTGTTAAGAAATCGAGCAAGGGAGTAATAGCAGGGCCAAACGCTTTTTTCAAAGCGGTATTAACATCATCACCTTCAAGGATATTAAAAATGGTAGCAATGATACCTTCAAATGCGCCAATAAAGACACGCTCGATTTCATCAAACACGTCTTTAAGTGCGTCAATTCCAAATACTGTCCCTATTGTACCAATAATCTTACCCGGTACAAAGAAAGTTTTGAAGATGTCAGAGAGTAAGTTCTCAATGCTATCCCGATTATTAACTAGGAAATTTCTAATCTTTCCACGTAAAACCTCAAAGAAAAGATCAAGAAGACCGCTGAATTTATTATCATCAATTAGGTCTTCTGCACCTACTAAATCAAGATTAAAAATAGATTTTAATGAGAGAACTAACCCTGCAAGAACTAATTTTGTTTCTAATGTTAGTTGTTGTGTCGCCTTATCCAAAGCTCCACTAAAACCCCCGCCCTCACCTAATGTTTGAAAGAATGTACCTATGGAGTTAAAGATAGCTTGGAAACCTGTTCTAACAAGACCTATCAAACCTTTTAATACTGTAAAGAACCTGAAGACTGAGTTTTCGTCAATGTCTTCGCCAAGAATACCTTGAATAAATGGGTTATCTGCAAGAGAAAGCATTGATTCACTCAAAGAATCACGTACTTTATCACCTGCTCTTTTAGCTTCTTTTTCAATATCCTCTGCGGAATACCCAAATACATCTGCTACAGCAGTCATTTTTTCGCGTACTTCATTTTCAGCCGATTGTATTTGGTCATCGGCAGTCAAGAAACCGAAGAATCCCGTAAACACATTACGGAAGTTCATAAAGTTCTTTTCAAGCCGACTGTTTACTCCATTAGAATTACCAATGAAACGGAGCAACACACCATTCAAATGCTCAAAGAAACCTGCAATTCCAGTACCCACCGCTTCAAGATTATTTCCACCAGCGAATACAATTCCTACTATGCCGAGAATAGCCTTCCCTGTTTCTATCAGCATATCTATGAATACACCTAGAGTAGTAGTCAACTGATCGAAAGCAGTTCTCGCACCACCAATGTCTTGTCGGAAAATTTTAAGTAACGAATTGAACCCGGCTGCAAGTGCAGTTAAAAGCACTACAAGCGGCCCAATTATAAGAAGGAAACCCGCAAAACCCACTGTAAAGCCAGCAATGAGTTTGATAAGGAAGAAACCAATCTTGTGCATTTTAAGCACGTTGAGGAAGAAACTAAAGAACAGACCTCCAAATTTAGTGAAAGTACCTACAAATACCAGTAATCCACCAGTCATACTAGCAAAGATAGACCCAAGACCAATCATAGACGATACAAGCTCAGTTGTAGCGTCATCCATAAGTAATAGACCATCTACAATAAACCGTAACCCTTTAATAAAGGGACGGAAAATATTGTCTAATAATGGAAGGAACACTTTTGTCATCAAGGTTTCAAACGAACCTTGTAACTGAAGCACTTCACCACTAAAGTTGTCAAGCAACTGCATAGCACGTTCAGAAGCGGGAGCAACTCCATTCATTTGAGCAATGAAGTTAGCTAACCCATCTTCACCTTCTTGGAGAAGAATGTTTAGACCTATAGAACCATAAGAACCAGCTAAGTTCTTAATCGCTTCTGCATTCTGTTGCTGGCTACGAGTAATCTGAGTGGTAATTGAATCTGCTTCTACTTGACTACCGGTGACTTCAGCAATAACACGATTAGCGTTAGCTAAAATAGCCTCGTATTCTTGCATCTTTTCTCCCGCTTTTTCTTGATCGAGAGCGCCACCTGTTAATCCATCACGATATATAGCTAACTGACGAGAAGCGCGTGCAGCCGCTTTAGTAGCTGCATCGAAACGCTCTTGCGCCGCATCACTCAAAGGATTACTAGGAGTAAACGTTACTGATTTTGTTGTGTTCAGAGCTTCATTGAGTTCATTAACAATAGTATTAAGGTCTTTGAAGTTCCCTGCGTCATCAGCGATAGTAACCCCCAACTCTTTCAGTTGGTCTTTCGCTGTATTTGTTTGTAGGTTGTTAAGTAATGACTTGAACTGTGTACCCGCACGCGCACCATCAAGACCAGCGTTAGAGAACAGAGCCAATGCAGCAGAGGTTTCTTCCATCGTGAAACCGAAGCTATTTGCAATCGGGCCAACTTTAGAAATACCATCTGCAATTGATTCAACAGAAGCTACTGAACTATCAGCCGCAGCCGATAAGATAGTAGCAGCAGTAGCACTATTATCAAATGTACCTGCAATTTCATCTGAAAACTGATCGAACACCGAGACAACTTGAATCATAGCGCCTGAAATACGCTCGATGTCACCGCTATCGGATAGGGCAGTTAGGTCAGCAATATTGGGTAGAACTGATTCAATCTCTTGTGCGCTCAGACCCGCTTTCACCAAATCAAGTGAAGCGTTGATAGCATCATTAGCAGACAAGGGGTACTTACGCCCAATCTCGAAAGCAAGTGCTTGAACTTGCTTGGTAGTCTCTTCGGAGAGATTACCAAAGACTTCCACACGTTTACTTACTTTATCAAACTCAGCCGCAGCCGTAAATGCTTCGGAACGAAGAAGTGCTCCGACACCGAAGTTACGATGAATCTGCGCTCCAACATTGGTCATTGTCGTACCCAGTTGAATAACACTCTGGGCAACGTTGTTCAAAGCATTTTTAACTGCCGATTGCAGCCGGAGGAAAGGACGAATTGTACCGTCAATAAACCTTTTCGTTAAAGCTATTGGGTTTAAGTTCCTAAAGGCGCTAGCGATTGTCTTAAATAGGAGTTTAGCAATCTCGGCTTTTAAGATACCTTTGGCTATTGTTGTGGATAGTTTCTCTCCAAAACCGGCAGCAGACTTTTGAACTTGCTGTCCTTGCGCACCTTGTAGTGCTAAAATTTGTTGCAAAGAGTTTAGTGACTGAGCAACGTTCTTATTAACTTTGACTTTATTTAGTTGCTGTAAAGCTTTAACAAGGTTAGATATAGCTTTGATAGGGCCTTCAAAAGCTTTGTTGTCTCTACCTTCAACACTAACATCAGACACAATCTTGAACAAGTTTGCGATGGCTTTAATAGCTTCGGCAGACCCCCCAATATTCTTAGTCTTGATCTTACGCATCTCTTTGATGATCTTGGTGAATGACTTAATACGAGCTAAGATCAACTTGTTAACTTGCTTGGAGTCCTTTAGCCGTTTGACATCAACACCAGTGGAGAATGCTCTTACAATATTAGCAATCGCGCTAAAGATTTGCGCCAGTAACTTAACACCTTTTGCTCCACCTTTGAAGGTAAGGATGGTGGAAAGACCGCGCACAGCAATTGTGAGAATAGAGATTAGGGTGACTAATTTTTTAGCCGAGCCTATATTAATATCGGCAATATGACGGAACATACCGGAGATACCTAAACCGACACGTTCAAATGTAAGCGAAAGTTCCCTGGAAGCCGCGCCGCCAGGGAGAGATTTCAAAATGCCAGCCAACCCAGTAGTGAACGTACCCAACGCGCCGATAATAAGGCTAAGGCTTGCAGCATTCTTCTTATTGATTTTTTCTGTATTCTTAAAGAGTTTTACAATGCTAGACGACAAACGAGCCAGGGTTGCTAATGACTCAACGGTTGTCCCATCTAACCTAACACGTTCAAACTTTTTAAGACTGTTGGCTAGTGTACCAAGACTTTGAAAGAACTTCTCTGTGTTCTTGTCGAACTTGAGGCTTGAGAGAAGTTGGAAAGCTCGAATTACCCCTTCAAGTTGCTTTAGGTCTGTTTTCTGAATGGCTTTGGCAATATTTTCGAGTTGGTCAAGACCTTCTATCTTGATGGATATGCCTTTGGTCAGTTTCTTTAGAACTTTAAGCTCACTACTTACCTGACCAAGACTGTTATCAAGACGATCAAGGGTCTTTATAAATTTGTCAAAGGTGTTGGCATCTATAGCAATAGTAGCAGCAGGCATATTAATCCTCTAATGTAAATTCAACATCCAGTCCTTCTTTAGAGGCTCTCCTTTTTGCCATAAGCAGTATAGATTCTGTGAAATTTCTAGCTGCGATTCTCTTTCGGATAACAGGACGAAAGATTATCTCGTGTTTAGGATTTGGTACGGCTAATTTCAGCGAACCTGGGGCAGTCATCTTGTTAGAGCGTGTGTTACGCATAGGCCAAGCTTTAAGTCCGTGTTTCGCTGCATCACCTTTAGGTCGTTTCTCACCCAGATCAAGGATGTTAAATACAACACCCCCGTCATTGTCATCATCTACGGATACGTTATACCTAGTAAACGTACTACGGAAGAAACGACCTTTTGTATAGTTTTCTTTTGCAATACTTACTTTAGCTCCTGCTACGCCAGCCCCTCCGCTTGATCTACTTTTGCGTATCATCCCTTTAATGAGTTTATCGTATTCTTCTTGGACGATTTCTAAAGCACGATCTACTTGAGACTGTTGTTGCTGTGCAAAAGCTCTTTCAAATATACCTACGATGGTAGACGGTTTTTCTGCAAGGATGTTAATTCTCTTGTTCATTACTTATTCCTTTTAGAAGAACGGTCTTTTAAGCGCCTTTCCATAATGTCGTCATGCCTACGAAGAATGTCCATAATGCCCTCTAAATGGTTATGAGCAATAGCTTTAGCTAACGCATGTATCGCGTTATCATCCATGCCTTCTGGCACACGCCACATATTTAGCTTTTTTAGAGAGGAGATCAAATCGAAATCATAAGGAGTATCTTCGATTAATAATGAACCGAATAACTCCTTTTTATGTTCTTTGATCGCAGTTGTTTCGCCTTCGAGAATCTTATGTAGCTTCTGCCACCTCACCAGTACCGGAACTTTGTTCTTTATCTTTTGTCCGTTTGGTGCGCTTTCTCGTATTGTTATCGTCGGCGCTAGTTTGTGCAGGTATATCGTCGTTAGCGCTGACAGGCTGAAACCCTGCTGTGTCTGTCACGCCCTCAACGTCAGCTACGATTTTCGCCATCGAGTTGTTGATGATGGTCATCACACGCGATTGCAACATCATATCTGAACCGAGAAAGTCGATAATTTGTTTAAGGCGATATTCCAGAGGATGACTCAAATTCAAAGACGGTTCTGGAATTTCAGGGAGGCCGGGAGGAGCTTTGGATACTTCCCAGGGTTCTGGGATGTTGATAAATTCATTGTCAACCAGTAACCCCAACAACCAAGAATGCTGTTGTACATCATAAGCCCACTTCTCGTAATGCTGTGCAGCCATACGCACAACTTTGTTACCATCTTGCTCCGCGTATTGCTTGGCAATAATTAGAGAAAGAGGGTCAGTAATGGATACAGATTCGGTATTGAAGGGAATACCACGAGCAACCTTTAGAGCCATATCATACTGGTCTACGGCAGTCCGCGTATTCTTGTCAAACAGAATATGTAACTTTTCTGGTTCTTCAACATTGGTGTCTACATACTCATTTACCAGATATTCAATTTGATTAGGGGTTTTTTTGTTAGCCACAATCTGTTCTCCTTGAACATATAGTGTACCATAAATAAAGTGGTTTGTCAATCCGTAAGAAGCCAACTAAGTGTTGTTTTCCTACTGAAAGAATAGGGGTAAACATACGTTCACCCCTATTTGTATTACGAACTACTTATGCGTTGGGGTAAAACGCCTTACCAAAGACAACTTCACCGTCATCGGTGCAGAAGCAGAATTGGTTAAAATCACCATCCACGCCTTCTGCGCCATCGGTGTAATTACCAGTGACCGACGTACCATTTTCCAACGTAACCGAATTCCATTCCATGTTGGTCAGCATATCACGGATGAACAATCCCGTTCCTGCGCCAACGATTGTGCGGAATTTTGTACCAGCGATAGCTCGGATAACAGAAGCGCCAGCCCCAGTTGCGAACTCAGCGAATGTTTCCCCACCATCCAGGGTTTCTTCGTACCAAGAGCCACCAGCATCAGCGCCACCAACGGCGACATGATCTTTAGCCAGCACTTTTACGCGCCAAGCAGCAGTAGGTGTTCCAGCCAGATTAGCAGAAATATCAACAATGGTAACTGTTGAACCGCTAATGTCAGCCTTGAGGAACGTCCCCGCTTCGGACACCATGTAGAAGTTACCTGTTTCTTCATCAACGTCGATTGAAACGATTGTTTCAGTCGCAGGCAGCGCAGCCGATGTAATAGCAGTCCAGGTCGCCCCGTTGTTATTACTCAGATACACTTTTGCAGCAGCACCACCAACTCCACCAACCGCCAGGATATTCTCGCCTAAACGAGCGAAGTCCCAGATCGGTTCGACAACACCAGTGACCGCACCGAAGTTCAGGCCACCGTCGCCGGAGACAAAGATTGAACCAGCTGTACCCGCAGCAGGCGTAACAGCGTCGGAAGTACCTGCCAACACAATCGCACCTTCTGTCCACAGACCAACGGCGTAATCAGCAGCACCGCCACCTGTAGTCAGGGTTGTCTGTGTGGCAAAACGGTCATCAGTTAGTTCCGCTTCGGGAACAGCAATACCGTCACCACCCATTGTAATCATTCCAAGACCAACAACATCGGTGCAGGACGGGCAATCCGCCGTTGTGAACTCAATTGTATGCAGTTCTGCTGTACCAATGTCATAGATCGGCTGCAAGCCTACGGCCCACAGACGGAATTGTTCCGAAATACGAATTGTCGAAGTGGAAGTAATGATACTTTCCTCGTCAACCGTAATTAGATCACCTTCAGGAACAGCCGGGTCAAGCAAAGCATCCGGCATGATTTCCACATGGTTGTACCGACGGTCATCAGGACAGAGGTACTTCATGTAAAAGGTTTTTTCGCACCCAGTACGCAGCGTAAGCTCCATAGCAGGTGTCCACAGCGCCCCAGACGGGAAGCCGACGGTATACTGACGACCACGTTCCTCTGGCGCACGCTTGGTCTGAACGACAGTCTTGATACGACCATTTTTCAGTCGTACACGAGTGACAGTCAGAGCGTCCGACAAATCAACGTTAGCATCAGTTAGTGTGTGACCTAATAGCTGCTCAGGACGGGAGATGGCAGTTGTACCATCCATCATCAGCAGATAGTCTTTGGTATCAATACCACTATCAGGCCCAAAAAATTCAGTAGCCATTTAATGACCTCCTAAAGTTTATGTGGAAAAGCTTGATCGAACATTCGTTGAACAACGTGCTTATCTTCCAGGTCTTCGGTGCTGAATGCACCAGAAGCCCAAAATGAGCGAAGCACTTGTTCGCGTACTGCCTCGATGCTCGGCAGCATTGCTTGTAGTTCTTGTTCCCATTTATAGACTTCGATGAGATGTTTCTCATCTACTCGTTGTACTTCTTGGAGGTCACGAGAAACTTCGCCCTCGTTAACCAAAAAACCGCGTAATGGAGAGTCAACTGACACAACCAAGTTCTTACGTGAACCCCCGTACTCGTAGACCCGGCGAGTTGCCAATTTAACTTCAACCTTCGCAGATTTCTTCTTAACTTCCTTAACTTCTTGTGCTTCTTCAGGTTTGTTATCACTAAACATAGTAGTCTCCTATAGCAAAGTATACTTCATGATGGCAACTCCGGTAAGGGTTTCCGCATAAATGCGTTGCCCATGTAAGTCACCGTATTTGAACGATTGTGTAGTCTCATTCGTGATTGGGTTGAACTTCAACGAACCATACGCTTGTTGATTTTCGTAGATGAACCCATGCTTGACTTCACAACCACAATCTTTTGTGGGCAAATCGGCAGCAACTTTATGCAACATAGCATATAGTAAATTAGATACTGACGAGAAGGCGTGCTTAGGAAGATATTCAGGAGCAGTCTTATAAGTATGAGTTACTTTCCAGTAGCCTGTTCCATCATCGGTTATAGGGCAACAAGACGAAGTGGCAACCCAAGTTATTCCATCGTCATCGAGCTTTGCATCTATACAAAAACTGACAATACCTTGTTTAGCGTCAATAATTGTAGTTGCAGCACGATACGTTGCATTGTCGCAATCACATTCGTAATCGCATTTGCACTCTCGCGTAATAATGGCTTTTGATTCAGTCTCCGTAACACAACGGAACTCAATCTCCTCTAATAACTTATAGTATTCCCCAGGTGCGCCTAATAAATCAGTAGGCGCGTTATAAAATGCAGGGTCAACTAATGTATAGATGTAAAGCCAATAACGGGTTTGACCACCACCAATATCTTCAGGAGCTTTAGCTTGCGGTATAATTTGGTTTGTATTTTGGTATACAGGATGGGTTTCCCCTGCACAAACAGGAGTGGTAATATCTACAAACGTGTAATATACATGCTGAATATTAAGTAGATCAAGTGCAGTATACCCAATAACGTCTACGTCTATAGCTATTTCCCAGTTACCTGCATTCCTACGTGGGTAAGTTGCGGAATGGAGCAGTGGATACACATGACCATTGTCATCCCTACGAATAAGGACATTGTGGGGGTTATCAACGATACTTGCATCAACTGTTACTACCCATACGCCACCTACATTAGCCGCTGTAGTGCCTGTTACGACAAATGGGTTCACCGTAACAGCATCCAAGCCAGCCAGAGTTGACCAAGCTTGAACTACATCTGCTTCTTCTATCCCAGGCCAGATACCGTCTTGTTGAGGTTCTCCAAACAAAAACTTATCTGTGTTTGTATGATAACGGGGGGAGAAGTTGAATCCGACATGACGTTCTGTTTCTTCTTGAACAGAATACAGAGTACGCCAGATGGCCTCTCGCAAACACTCATTAATAACAGTGTCATCGTAGCTATTATCTTCTTTGTTATCAAATCGCATATCCCCGGTGAAGACACCGTACATTCTCCCGTTGTAGTGACTTTTATGTGCAAAGTCATCAAATGAAACGGACAGAGAATTTACTATGTCCCAGGTTTGGGTAGGAGTTAGGTTTGGGGTAAACGTGTACAAATTAACAAGAGTCACTTGTTACCTCATATCCTTGCGCTATCCAGAAATCACGAGTTGACTTCGGTACGCACACAGCAACTAGATGTACAGGGATGAGCATACCACCTGGGTCTTGTAGTGCTTCTGTACAAGTAGGGCAGTACACCATGAAGTTTCCCCCATCTTTAGCTTTCGTCAGGGGAGTCGTCTTCCGACTCTTTTTTCCGCAACAAGCCATCGTATACCTCAGATAGTAATGTACTCGCGCCAGCTACCGCTAAATGAAAGAAAATATATTCTAAGAAATTTATTGGTACGCCGCGCACAGCGCTATGTATAAACATCGGGCCGGTAATGCAGAAAGTTGTCCAGAAGGACAGACACTTAGGGCATGTCCACCGTTCCATCTTATGTGGAATGATCTCCCACAAATCCCCGTGTATTTCGTAGGGGTTAAAGATTACAGTAAACCGTCTGATATAGTCGAACAGAGCAACAGGTTGTGTGTGGTATGTTTGACTATTGTGAATGAATTTTTCTGTAGACTTGAAAGGCCCGAAGTGAGAGATTCTATCTTCATACAGCATAACTTGAAGAACATAAAACGCTGCAAAGATAGCTATGATAAATTCAAACATCGGTTATCCTGAGTGAAGGGGTGGTGTGTAACCACCCCTTAGTTTCATATTGTAGCAATCGTTAAGCCATGATAACGGCAACGTTATCACTGTCAGACCCACCAGGGCCGATAGCAACGCCACCAACTTGGTACGTACCTGCACCAGCATACGTGTGTGTAACCACAGCATCTTCAGTGATAGTACCATCACCCCACAGCCAGTACGTCTTTGTGATCGTACCAGTGTTAGCATCGGTAATAGTAGCATCCAGACCAGCACCACCAGCGTCATCGTCAACAACTGTGAAGCTCACCACAGGGGCAGAGCTACCGGTCATCGTTAACGAAGCAACTGCCCAATCAACCCCGCCAGGGCCGATAACATACAGTGTAACTGTATATGTGCCAGCCAAGACATAGGTATGAGTATTGTTCGCAGCACCAACACTGTACTCACCGTCACCCCAGTCCCACAGATACATCGAAATGTTACCTGTTGAAGTGTCCGTAGCCGTAGCGTCTAGTCCAGCCGCGCCAGCGTCGTCATCAACGACGGTGAAGCCAGCATGAACCTGTTCGTCCGGGGGATAATCCCGATTCGGAACGTTGGCAACCATCGGTTTCATAATACGCAAACCGTCAATCATTGTCTGCCATTCAACGTCTGTAAACGGAGGGCCAGCGTAGCTCTCCATGTACTCAGCCATCAGGCGGGTAACGATTTCCAGTTCAAAACCGGGATGGTTAATCCCACGAACCGAATGGACACGCTTGGCAATCTCATTAGCTGTCTGAACATCATTCAACTGATCGAAGGAGATCGTGAAAGCAACAGACAGGGCAGAGGCTACAGCAACTTGCATATCGCTGTTAGGCGCGTGTGCGGGAACGGCTTCACTACGAGTAATTGGCCCATAGGGAGCTTTGACGTTTGCCAGAATCCCATCAAAGTTACCATTAGTAATTGTAGTAGGCATTATTTACTCCTCTTTACTTTCGGCAAACAAGTCGAGAGCTTCATCTTTCTTAGGCCGACCACGTTTGCGTTTCGGTTTTTCTTCTTCTTCCAGAATTTCTTCTGCATGAGCTTCAGCAACAATCGCTGCTTCAACATCTTGCGCAGTTTCAATGTCTGGTTTCATAATTTTAAGCAAATCTTCCAGTTCGTCAGCCGAGAATTCATTAAGAACCCGTTCTTTCAACATTTCGGGAGTCATCATACCCATAGCGTCCTGTACACTAACTCGCACAGGTACAGCCATTTCTTTCCCACCGATAAACTGTTGAGTAACAGCTGCCGCAACATCAGGACTCGTTGTGAATGTTTCGACTGAACCTTTGCCCCTAATCTCAGCGCGAGACTTTTCAATCAGTTCTTCAACATCATTTTGTGCAACCATGATGTGTTCACCGACACTTGCAGGAGCGTGATAAGGTACACCCTTCACATTGAAGGTAGGCCGACGTTGGGCGTTCTTGAAATGCACGCCGATATAGTAAACTGGAACTTGTTTTTCGTTTGCCATTGTTCTCTCCTAGTAGTTAGTTACGTTGGGGTATTAACCCCAACGTAACATATTATACTACAAACTTAAGAGTTTGTAAAGACCCAAGTTTACAGCGGAGTGAGCAAGCTAACTGCACCGCCACCCTGAGCGCCATCATAAGCATAGAAATCTGGCGACCAGAACATTCCACCTTCATTCTCATTTTCAAGAATTGTAGTGAGCGATACGTTATTGATACGTGCTTGCATCGGTTGGAACAAACTTGTCAAACGTCCACCAGCTTTCAAGTAGTATTGGAAGCAAGCGTTGTTTTCCAGTTTCCATCCACCCTTCATCAGACCATTCATCAGAGCGAATGTATCTTGATGTCCGTTGTCGGGGGTAACAAACTGTGACCAGTCCATGTATTGCTGTTCCAGAATGGTCATGCCGTTGATGCGCCGGGTCAAGATCATGATGTCGCCGGTCACGCCTTCAGCTTCGTTGTCTCCACCGGGGTCAATAGTTGTGTTACGGCCCAAGTTACCATCCGGGATAACCGGAACAGCCATACCATCAACGTCAATGAACCCAAAACCAAGACCACCCTGAGTAATGCGTGAACGCTCACTCAAGAAGTCACCGTATGTCATCTGACCGGTAAACTCTGTAGCATCAAAGGCGACGTGTGAGCCAGAGGCGCAGGAGTCGGCAATATAGGGCCACATAGCAGCCGGGAGCAGAATAGCCATATCATTCACAGCCAGCGACCAGTTGCGAGACAGCGCACGATTACGCAGCTTGCGAACCATACCTCGGATTAGTTCGAGAATGCCAGCAGCAGTCGTAACCGCAGCAGCATTAACGATCAGAGGATTAGGCCAATGGGGAACGCCAGGGCCAACAACTTTACTAGCAACATAACCATTGCTGATGATCGTATCAAGACCATCAAACTCCATTACGGAGTTGGTGATGTCACCGTAAACCAACAGATAACTCATGTGCTGTTCCATCAGAATGAGGGAACGAGCAACAGCCCAATCAGCATCGTTAGTCAGAGGCATTCCTGCCTGCCCACCACGAACCTGATAAACCGGGCTTTCTTCATAGTCCTTCATACCGAAGTCTTTGTCCTTTAGGACAGGACTCTGGAACGACCACTCTGCGCCTTCCATGTGATACTCGAACCCTGACCAATCGCTGGTCGGGCCGTAGTCACAGTCGGCAATTTCAACGTCACGTAGGTAATCGCGGTAGGTTTCACTACCATCGAAACCGTCAGGAGCAATCCATTCCAGATGGCTAACATGCGGATAGCGGTAATCAACCAACCGAGCAGGAAGCCACTGAGCCAACGCTGACCCACCTTTGATTACTGCACTTACAGGTTCATCTTCCACCAGGGAGAATGGCCCGTTTTCGTACAGCCAACCGTCAACCGGACGAGTACCAGTGATAACGTCCTTTTTGAAGGTTTTCACAAAGTTCTCGAAGGCTTCAGGGTCGTTTACGTTAACTCCGGCAGTACGCGCAGCTTTGTATGCCTGAAGAATATCAAAATTTTCCATTTTTAACCACCCTTTTTCTAATTTCTGCCAGGAGCATTGGTTGGCAGATAGCTAGATTTATCTTGCGTCCGAATCTTCAGTTTGTCTTCAGCTTCTTGTTCTTCTTCCGACATCCCACCTAATTCTTCAGCAATATTACGAGTTTCAAACTTCAATTGTTTCGCAACATTAACCGCAAACGATTTCAAACCCGATTTCACCACGTCCAAAGCTGTCATAGCAGTCTTCAGAGCGGTTTTGGTTTCTTCGTGGTTCTCTGTCATCTGGGTTTTGATCTCGACTACGCCAGTTCCCAGTGTTTCCACCTGAACTGTCAGAGCGTTGATCTGTTCAACAAGTTGTTCAATCTGACCGGACTTCGCCAAGTCTTCAGAAAACAATTCGTCAATTTCACCAGCGAGATTTTCGGTTTCTTCAACTTCCGGCTCGTCAACTTCCGGCTCGTCCAGTTCCAAATCCAGCACAACGTCAAGAACTTCTTGACTGATGTCATGTGACTTCAGAACGTCCACAACCGCATTTGGATTCGCGGGGGTGGGGGTCAAGCTAATTTCAGCTACGTGCCATTGGTCGATGTGACCACTATCCCAATCAATCTTTACAGAAGTTTGAACTGGTTGCGAACTTGCACCTAACAGACCTTTATCAGAAAGAGCTAACAGCATGTCGTGGTACAGGAATGCACGACGAACTTCCAAATCCCACACCTGTCCTTCGTCGGTTTCCTTAACGTATTTGGCGTAACCAATCAGTTCCTGCCCGATCTTGCTGTGCAGGGCGTGGTGGTAGTACGCATATACGGTGTCAACCGTAACATTACCGTCAGAATCTTTCCCCAGGTTAGTGTTTGTATCAAAGTATTCACCTTCCAGGTCTTTCCCTTGTAGGTAGTCTGGGCCACCAAACGGAACACCGACAACGCGGAAGACTGTTACATCTTCCCTATCGTTCTCAAGCTGTTTGACGTTGGGGCTGACGTACCGGGGGATTCGATTCTTTTTCATTTTGAACCTCTTTTCCAAAACGATTATTCTTTTGTGTGTACGCTAGTATAGGAGCAATCTTTCTCTCCTCAATTCGCCACGCACGATAATGAAGCCGACGAAGATAGCCTCTTGCAGTCAAAACACCCACATGCTTCGCGGCTGCTTGTGGCGTACAGCCATACATCTCAGCCATTTCTTTTAAGGAAACAGCCCTACGTTGTGATACGTTAGAAAATATCTTGCAGTAGAACTCAATAGTACGAGCCGGAAACGACTCTAACAACATCTGGGCCGCAATATAGAGTTCAGTAGGTAGTGCTTCTCTACGACTCATTACAGTTCTCCAAAACTATCCCAATAATTGTATGTTGTTCCTCTGTGATAGGGGTTTCCTGGACAACTGCTTTTATTGCGCCTTTGATCTCACTTTCTGAATAGAGTGTCCCACTATCTTTTGCCCACTTGTTGATAGCTCGTTTGTTGGACTCGTATAGAGTTCTAAGCTCATCGGCGTTTTGTTCGTGTACTTCGTCAACCGAAGATTCAAACATTTTTTCCGCATCAACTTCTTGTACGGTATCTACGCCATTTTGGTGCATTAGATCGGCTAAGTATTCTGATACCTGAAACACTTTAGATCGTCTGTTGACAACTTTTCCATTCATGTCAACTTGTACTTCATCATAGTCGGGAACACCAGCAGATTTATCTTTATCAGCAGCAGATTGAACTGGGGGTTCGTCACTACTGACTATCTGCTCATCATCACCATCAGGTGGAGGGAACTCATCTGGATTACGCCGTACAACCCCTTCTTCTTCTACCGCCATTCCTGGTTCTCCGGGTAAAAGAATGTCGAGATCATTAGGCATAATCTGAAGTTGTTGCATCCACGCAACGGCAGCATCCAAATCCAAACGGGCTTGTAGTACAGTGGCAAATTGCCCTAGACCTTCAGCAGTCATCTTCAATACTTCAGCTTTGTTCTTTTGGCTAGCAAGGTCTACTTCTTCTACAAACCCAAACCGGACACGCCCAAATTGACGTAAGATTTTAGTCCGATTCATCAAACGTTCTTCACTACGTATATATGCACTTGGGCCTTTTTGCAGTTGTCGTTGTTCTTGAATTTCTTCCAAAGCTCGGTTTGTGGTTGTTTCTTCATTCCAAAAATGTCGGAGCGCAAGCCCAAGCGCAGATGAAATCTCATTCGCGTAATTGAAGGTAGAATTCTCTCGATCAAATGATTCTGGAATTTCAGCAATACCGATCTTGGTTATCATGTTATTTATAGGCTGACCAGAGAGGTTGTTAACCGCAACAACAGGAACACCAACCTTACTGGGGTCTAGTCCTGCCCAAAGTCCTAGAGATGCTTTAATCGCATCTCCAATCGCATCAGCCACTTGGTCTGATGCTACCAACATGATGTCTCGGATTTTACGTCCATCAGCTGAAGCTGAGTCATGTTCGCGTACCAACCAAGCTAGTGTAGCACTAGGTACAAGGAAGTGCATTGGAGCAATAAAAGCTCCTTTAGAACCTAAAGGCATGTGGTGAAGTAAATGCACTTCATCAAACCTAAACTTTCTTCCTCCGTATGTCCAGACCTTTTCGGCATCAGTGACAGGGGTATCAGTTTTGTTTTCGCGTTTGAAAGTGAGTTCTGTCGGGTCAAGATATTCTATACGGTTATTCTTACCAGACTGTTTTTTGTACCGGAAAGCAACCCGACCAATTGTTAATGAATCCAAAGCGCGGCGACGAATATATTCTTCGTAACCGTGATACCGCATACCGGAATGAAGGTCTGTCACCTCTGTCCGATGTAAGAAGTCTATTGAACGTAAGCACGAGCGTAATTTGCCTGTAACTAACCATTCTCGGCCTGCGGCAACCTGTTGATAGACAGTAGCCGCGCCAGGAAGGATAGGAACTTTCCAAATGAACGTGTCTCGAATATGCTGTGAATAGGCTAGGTGACGATTGAGATCGAAATTGCTCCTACCAACACCAATAATAGCTGTCCCATAAGTCTTAGCTGCTTCGGCAGCAGCATAAGTTTTTTGTTTGTCGGTCATCGAGACCTTAGCAGTTATTTCTGTTCCAGCCATGCGTCCAATTCCTCTAGTCTGTCAATTAACCAACCGACAACGACTTTTAAGAACTCCCAATACCATTTTGTGGATGGTTTGGGTTTTGGCTCTTCCGGTTGTTCGTCTATATGCTCAATCATCATCCGATGAAGAGAATATAGACTACTGCAATCGAAACCGTTTTTCAAATCCCAGGTGGGTTCGTGGTAAGACCATGTGAAAGTGTGCAATCCGATGTATGTTTCATCGTAAATCTGTTCCGCATATTTGAATTGTTCAAACAGAACTTTTTCAAAATGAACGCCAGGATAGTAACCAGCATATACGTTCTGCATTGTTAGAGGGCCACGCATAGTGGAGTATTTTTCACCTTTGACGTTATCAGGCAGACCATACATTCGTTCTAGTATGTCATATACGTTATCCGCTCTTTGTGTCCAATCAGGCATTCGATCTAAGAAGAACTCAGTAATGAGTTTCTTGTGTCTTGCTACTCCAATATCTATAGCGCGAAGGTCGAACCATGCAGTACGGAGGATGTGCCAATAAGGAGGCATTTTCCAACCAATGATTTCACCTGCATCATCAAATACCGGGGTCTTTTCAAGGGGCAATTCAAGAGGCCAGTCAGGAATTTGCACTCTGTCAGGATATGTCAGATTCTCTAACGGCCATTGACCCACACCAGCAGGAAGTAAAATACCAGTGTACTCGTGCCAACCACCGTAATGGATGTCACGCTCACTCCAATCAGCCAAACGAGTAAGGTACTTATCAAACCGTCCACTGATAACTTCTTCTTCAGTCCATACGGCAGCACCGAGATTACCCAGACTGGCGTGGTAGCCTTTCGCTTCCAATAGTTCACCAACATTGATAATCCAATCAAGCATGTTGCTTAGATCATCTCCATGTGGGCCGGGTTCGTTCAGAACATAAGTCCACACGCGCGGGTCTAGGTCTTTAACCAGTTCTTCTACGTAGTCATAAGGACGTTGGTGCTTCCACTGGTTGCCTTCGGCTTCTGAATACTCGCGCCGCACAATAATCGTCTTACCTTCTGTGGCAGCGAGTAGATCAGCCAGGAAATTGTGTCCTGCATTCATAACAGTGACACTGGTCGGCTGGTATCTGTGCATGTAATCTAAGAAGTATGCACGATCTCTTAAACGAGAGGCATTGACGTTAAATGACACACGTTGCATTAGCAATCACCATCAACAAACTTGCCTTGAATAAGGGTCTTTACCGTTTCTAATTCAGATCGAAGGGCTTTAATCTCTGTTTGTAACCCTGTGTTAGTTTCACGGAGTTCTGTATTTTCTCGACGTAAATCTTTGTTCTCAGCTTCGAGTGCAGTTTGCTGTTGGGCGGTACTAGCGAGACTGAGTTCCAATTCACTAATTCTCTTTTCGCGTTCCAGATCACGTTCAATCGACTGAGTGTATTTACGTTGTAATTGAATATGTTCGGAGAGTAAGTCTCTATGAGCTTCTTCAACCTTGTCCAATCGCGTTTGCATAAGAGAAAGCACTTCAGTATTAGCAGTCACTTTCTCTATTTGCTCGGTTTGAGCTATTTCAGCAGTATCGAGTTTTACTCTATTATCAACCAATTCTTTACGCATAGCACGTAGTTTTATAGTTAAGAATGTCGCACCATAAACAATACCAACACTAACTAGTGCTAATACAGCATCAATTACTGGTTGTAATGGGTTGTAGTCCATAGGTTATCTCAGTTTCCTGTCCGCAACATGGACTGTAAGTACCCACTGTAAGATAACCCATCCTATGAAAACTGGATAAACATAAAAAGGAGCAGGTTCAATCCGTTGCGCCAATGTATAATAAACGAATAAAATCGTATAAAATGCGGAGGGGGTTGTACCTATAAATATCACCCACCACGCCGGTCTCGGTAGTACCATTAATATAGAACCTACTACAACGGTAAGATTTATATAGAAATGGAAGGGAAGAAAAGGCAACTGATGTGTTAGTTCATGAATACTTATATGACCGTACTGAAATGGTTTTCCATGTTCTATGAAAGATAACGTCACCCCAAATACAAAAGTCCAAATACCAATGATAGTTGATATTTGGGTGAGCCAGCATAGAAATTTTCGTATGGCAAAAGGGCAATTAGCTTTGCATTTTTGGAGAAACGAAATAAGTATAGTCATTGTCATCTATACTAAATAAATTAAGTCTTACCACATTATAACATACAGTTACTTGTTTGTAAAGGGCTAATAACAACTAAGGGTTACTTTGGGATATTTGGGTTATAATTTGGGATAAAATACCCCCCTACTCCGCCGACTCTTATTTGAGAAGGGGTATAGGGGGGTCAAGAGAGGTCAAACGACTGAATTCAGGGGATACCCCTAGTAGGGGAGGGGGGTAATATTACGTTAGTATTTCGTCAATAATACCCAGTTCTAGTGCTTCTTCAGCATTGAGCCATGACTCACGACTTAGTAAGTCCTTCACTTGCTTACGTTTCATAGACGAATGTGCCACGTAGAAAGTAATCATATCGTCCATAAGTTTCTTATTAATAACCATGTCATCTTCCATGTCGGTGAACTTACCCCACAGAGAACCTGTTAGTTGATGAATAAGAAAGTAAGTGTGGGGTAGGGAGAAACGTTTGGCACAGGCCATTGTCATCAACGTAGCCGCACTAGCTACCCGACCTTCTGCGATAGAATAGACAGGTGTCTTTGATCGCTTAATATAGTCTACCATAGCCCACCCAGGAAACAGGTATCCACCAGGAGAGCAGACGTGAAGCCATACCGGGGTAGGGGGGTGAGTATCTTCCACGTTAAGGGTTGCTTGTTGAGTACGGTAGTAGTTATCCAAATTTCGCAATGAACCAATCAATTCAGTGGCGTGTTTTTCGTCCACATCGACATAGTACGTAATATGGTTATATTCTGACTGAACCGATAATACGTTTTCTTCTATTGCGTTTATTGCACTTGGCTCTTTGTAAAGCATCGTTGCTCCTACATAAGATAATTGGACTTAATTCTGCGGACGGAAGCGCTGCTTGCTGACATACCTAAGTATTGGAGTACCAGAGTAATAGCGTCAATAGTGTCATCATGTCCATACAACGGAAAGTTAAGACATTCTGTAATAAGCTGCTTGTGTACCGGGTTATCTGTGTTAAAGAACATTTGTCCGCTATTAACCTTACGTGCCATGATGTCAGCCCGATGGCCTTTATCACCGATGGGACGAAGTTCGTCAGCCGGAAGGTAGGGGAACTTCTCTACCAGAGCATAACGATAAGCAGACTGGAAAGCGACCTTTTCGATAAGGAGCTTGTTCAGCTTCCCGTATTGGTCATGCACCATGTTAGCGAAATAGCCTAACTCCTCAATTACTTTGTCGGGCGTAGTCTTAATCCGGTGCATATCCAAAACATATAGATTCTGGCTGTTATCGTAGCCGACAGCGGCGAACACAGTGAAGTCTGCGTCCTGTTTGATGGACAATGCCAGATCACAACCGATGATGATACCTGCAAGTTCCGGCAGAGGGTTAGGGAGCTTCGTTTGTAGCTTGTCGGGTGAGAACATAGCCGAAGCAAGAGCCTGCGGGTCATTTTGATACATTACATTAAACATTATAGGCCCGACTTCGATGCGTTTCGCGTTGAGCTTCTCCATAGGCCAGTATTCAGGCCAGTAAGATTTCTCTACCCCGTTCTCATCTGCTCGGATAGCTTGTATTTCTAAAGTGTGCCACGCCGGGTTCTCCATTAACTGAGATGGGACATCTCCGATCATCCAGCGCGTGCCGATATTAATACACTTAGCATTTTCTTGTAAACAGGGAGTAAGCGTCCGCATGATATAGTCGTACATATCCCGTTGGAGGTTTTCTTTCAAATGGCTCTCATCTACAATATCATCCAGCATCATTAGCCCTGAGATACGTCGTCCAATTACACCCTTGCCACCTGCGCCGGTACTGAACATAGTAGGGTCTTTCAGTGAACCCAAGCGTTGGAGAATACCCCGCCATTTACTATAATGAACGGGGGTGGCAACACCAGATTTAGAATCAAAGAGAGCCTCTGCGTAAACAGAGAACTCATTGACAGTATTACGTTGTCTTTCATCCACCTTAATCCAGGGGAAGACGTTTTGGAAACGTTGATCGTGTTTGATAATATCTCGTATCATTGACTGACGAGCTTCAGCCTGTTTCGCTGATACAGAGATGATGGCATTAGACATCCAGGGGAAACGGGCAATGAACCACACTAGAGAGTACACCATTATTGTTGTCTTGGCCGACTCTCTCGGTGCGACGAACTGCAAGCGGAACTTCTCGTTCTCTGGCTTGAAGTCGAAGATATTCGCCAACCAAATCTTATGGTGTTCAGCAGGTTCTAGGCCGGTGACATACTGAATAAACCGATGAGGGTAGAGGCGAGATTGCTCAATCCACCACTTCTCAGCGGTACTCATTGTTACGTAACGTTTCTTTCTAGGCTCTCCCGTCCGATGATCTATCAGCGGAGGAGTCTCGTCAATCGTCGTCGGCGGGGATAGCTTCGAGTTCATCACCATACTCTTGTTCTATTTTAGTTGCAAAATCTAATATTTCGTCATCAAGTTGAGCCGGAGCTTCTAAAACGGGAGTATTGTAAATCTCATCAATACTCCGTTCTGCCTGACCTAACCATTCATGTTCCATGTTCTCTTGCGCAATAGCATACAGTGGGTTAGTGCTGGTAAGGGTCTGCTCAAACTTCTCAATATGGATATTAACTTTGCTATTAAGTTCTTCTTTGGGTTTAACGCCTTCAGCAATATTCTGTTGCAGCTTAATAATATCCAGCAGAATACGCATGGCTTTGAGATCAACCTCCAAAGCCAACGGCATAACAACAGAGACGAGTTCTTGAGTACGAGCTAAGTTTAGAAGAGTGATACGCTCCGCCAGGGAAGCCATATCGTAGTTAAGATTACTTTCAACTTCTTTAAGAACTGCTTTAATAGTTTTGGGTGCTAATTGAGTTTTTTCAACTATCTCTTCAAAAGGTGTTGCAGATAGATACAATCTTAGAACCTCACGCCTCTGTATACCATCTACTAGATCATCAGCTATCGCTATTTCCTTCTTTTTTCTTGGCATCACGCCTCTTTTCCATCAACTGATTATAGGCAATACCCCCCATTACGGTAGCTACGTACCCGCCCTTTTTCTGCGGCCCGATTAAGCCTTTCGCTTCCAAGAGGGACAAAGCGCGGGGGTCAACCGTTTGGTTACGACAGAATCGGAGCAGCTGTAGCTTCTCCCAATCGTTCATACCGCTTAGAGGATTATGAAGTTCCTGTAGACTGGGCATAGTCATCTTCTAGTCCTAATATCATCTTGGTAATATGGCTAATCTCACCCTTCTTGAGTAAGCTGTAGGGGAGGACGGTTTCTAGGCCGGTCTTACCCTTCCAGGATGTGTAAGCGCGGTGGTGTTCCGGGGCTTCTTCTCCCACCCACTCGATACCGAGTTCTTTTGCCAGTGTGTGGTAATCTTCTGCCGGAAGTTGCTTGTACATTGACTGGCAGCGGCATCCATACTTACCATACTTGACCGCCCGGTATGATTTAGACATGATCTTACCGCAGCGAATACATTTCCAGGTAGCTTTATCAAAGACTGACACTGGCGCGTGACCGACTAGCTCCAAATCTTTCTTGGTAGCTTCGTTCTGATAGTCACTATCATTGAGACTGTTCCTGGCCATTTTTCTCGTACTCCTCGACAATATCTTTAGCAAAAGCTCGAATAGCTTTATGCGTAATGTCTAAATCACGTTCTTTGAATTCAATTGCTGGTACATGCAGTTTGAATGTACCATGTGTTGGTGTTTCAATAATGGTAGTTGCGCCAAAGCGCTCACCGACTAGATCAACTGTATACCCTGCTTTTGCCGCCATAATACCACAAAGTAATGTTACGTAGTATAAGTCAAGTCGATCTTTCGTTTTCCGTATCTTTTTCACCGGTTGTTTCTGCATCTGCATCTGTGCTTGTTTCTTCATAAAGGTAACTCACTTAGGATAGCTATAAAAAAGACGAATAGCATGAATAGGATGATAATGTAACCGATAATATGTACCCAATTGCGTTTCATGACTCTTTCCTTTAGTATAGGTACATATTATATCACATTGTAACTTAAATGTCAAGTAGGTACTTAACCCACAGAGAATCGTAGCGATACACCTTCAGTTTGCCGCTTTCCACCCGGAAGACCTTTCTCCCGTTCCACCACACCGTTATCAGGTAGTAACGACTTCCCCAACGAGTGCGCTGGACTGAGAGCTTGCTCTGGGTGAAGATGTGGATTATATTCACCTCATCATTCCAATCAGGCCGTTTGACAGAGAGTTCTTTGCCATACGTATCCAGAACAAGATGAGCTTTTTCCAGAATACGTTGGGTGGTATGTCCTAGAAGCCGGTTGCGAAGATCGTTATACTTCCGGCGTAGATTTGGGCGTGTTATCATAATCCATCTCCTGATTTGCTAAACGACCTGCCATAACAAGTAAGACTAACAGAAAGATGACCCAACCAATCGGGTTATCCCGTAGAGTTTCCAGCGTCCATTGACCTACCAGCATGAGAGTAGCTGAACCCACATAGAGGGTGGCCAGTTTCTTGAGAAGTATCCAATAGGGTTGATAGCCTAGTTTCATTCCTCGTCCTCCGTTCTATCCATTTTCTTGCTCCTGCCAATCTAACTCAGCTTTCAAGTCTTGTAGGGCGATTATCAGGCAGCGTCCACCCAGTTTATTTACGATGTCGAGACATTGTTGACGCATTTTAGCTTCATCGTAGGCTTCGATGGTGATGGAGAAGTCATTATTGACTGTAGCTATCCTGTCAGTGAAGCTAAACAGGTCATATAAGCCTTCTGACCTCAATCCAGGTCGTAGTACCTCTGTTATGACGTAAATCTCGTTAAACCATGCGATTATCTCGTTCTTACCCCATCTGTCAACGTAATTCTTGAAATCACTGGGCCGGATTAGGGTTGGTTGCATTTGGACACTTAACCTGTAAGTTCAATTCACGCATAACTGGGCGGGACATAATGATGCTATGACAGGCATCAATTTGTCGGGCAAAGGCTACGGTGTCGGGTGTGTGTATTTGTTCTAATTCGCAAAAAGCGTTCCAGGCCGTAACTAGCGCTTGAATCGCGACCTGCTCTTTTTCAGTTAGTAATGACATTAGTTTCTATTTACTCCCTAAGTGACATTGTTTTAACTCCCTTAAAGTGTACCATAATATGTCATGAATGTCAAGGGTTTTTGTCATTTATTTTTGAAATTTATATAAATCAGTACCATAGGCTTCATTTGTGATACTTTGGAAGTGACTTTGTGCTAGCATACAGTGGGAAAACAGGCAAAGTGACAGGAAAACCCCTTATGGTACTGATTTGCTATATATATATATATAGACAATCAGTACCATAGGCCTCAAAAATGTCACTTTCCCTAAATTTTTTACAAATACGGTGAGGGGGTCAAACTGAGCTTTAGACTAACCTTTCGGAATTTTTAGCTTAACCTAACTCACAACGTTGGTACAAACTAACATAATTTTTAGGTAAGCCTAACTACAATGTTATTACAATGTAATAGTATATCATATAGTATTAATATATTATGATGTTATAATGTATAGCAAAGCAATAACCTAGCAACGTTACAATCTATCTAACGTTGCTAGGTTTCATACTACGTTACACTGTACTTACAGTGTATTGACTATGCGAAGCGTGCTATGTGTGTGTACTAGCTAGGCATGTCTATGCCGTTAGCCTTAAGCACATTGACTAGCATCAATTGAGTCTGTGCTAACCCTTGCGCTAAGTCTTTAACTTGTGCTGCCAAGTCTTGTGAGTCCGCTGTAACTTGCGCTTTATCCGTGTAAGGCATAACCTTGCCCGCTACACTGGTGTTAGGTGCATGTGAGACTATTTCACATAGAAGATGCAACCCACTATAGAATACTTCTATCACACGGTATACTGTACCGTCACTTGCTGAGAATGTTTTACCAACCCACTCATAACCTTTTGAAGTGGTTTTAACGCGCTTGTCAGTGGTACGAAACTTATACCCCTTGTCTGTAATGTTCCATGCGTCATAGGTAACGGTGAGTCCGTTTACCGTGTAGTTGGCCTTAGAACCTTTGAACACTACTGAGTCCGCGCTTGCTGGTACACTTGCGCCAACCTTCCCCGGTACAGATTCGAATATTTTAACAGGCGCGATAATTTGCAATTCGATTAACAGGGTCTTAACGTTTAATGCTTTCGGTTGCCCTGAGTCGACTCGCGCTTTATAGCTGTAAGCAAACCGGCTATAACGTTCAGATTCCGGAGTCTCTGCATAAGCCGTTTGCAGTTTTTCTAATGCCAATAATACTTCCGATTTTGTATACTTGTTATCCTCTAGCCAGTCGATAACCCGTATAGCGGTTTTTGCTACCATGTTAGACGATGTTAACATACAGGCTTCTGTATTTTCGCCTGTTACACTGATGAAGTTGGGTTTTTCGCCACTAACGGCGTTGTTTACTTTCCTGATATGCCCTAACTTGCTAGCACTATAGAGTACACGTACAATTTCAATTTCTGAGGCATACAACAATTTCAGAATTGAGTCCGCGTTGTGAGTCAATTTTTGCGCTTTATACTTAGCCATTAGATAGTCCTTTGTACGTTTAGACTTGCTTAGAATTGATGTTACAACTCGCTTGCTACGCTTTACAATAGAGCCACCTATTGCCCTGTATGGTACTGCCATAATCGCACTTAACAATAGTTTAGCGGCGATTCCTAGTATATCCCTTGCCAATAGCGCTATGGTGATTATTACGGCTAGTTCTAGCGCTAGTTGGCCTATAATCAATACTGCTATTGACCAACCTATAAATGTTAGCATGTGTTCACCTATCACTTAGATTTAAGCGCTTGTCTGGCGATTCACGCTTAAGAGGATTTTAGGGGTTTTTAGTGGGTACTATGGCGGTATACAATGGTCTATGTTCCCGGTATACTCGCTCTATATTCAATTGTTAAGTTGCGCCTAGATTAATCTCTAGTCACTATCGGCAAACTTTCGCTTGCCAGTAGTAAGTAGGGGTTAACCCTACCGTTAAACTATTAACGATTGCGGATAATGGTGGAGATGACAACGGTTGCGAAAGTGATTGCGATTAACCCGTTAGCCGCTAACAATTGTTCAATTGTGTTAACTTGCTGAATATATCCGATTACGCCTAGTACATTAAGTGTAATCATTCCGATTGCGAAAGTGATTGCGATTGCGATTGCTGATAAGTTGGTCATTTTATCCTCTGTTTTTGTTTGATGTTTCTCGGTCATTGATAACACTATACCATGAAATTTGAAACCGAGTCAAGCGTTTTGAGCGACCAATTTTTAAGATTCCCACGATTCGTACATTTTGCACAATAGCGGCTTTTTTTTTACTCAAGGCGGAATTAGTCAATTTGTGCAACATGCACAAAAGCGTCCACCTGGCGGACTCAGCCAAAGAGTCAAAAACTTGACAAGATTCAGCGATTCCGTATACTGAGTTGAGTAGGGCAAAACCCCACAAATTGTCCTACACTTCATGTAACCCCTATATGCATATATAGCATAGGTATGTAATAGTACACTGTAATTACTATGTCTATAGTCTATTACACGTTTTCCAGGTCATTTTTCCTATAGTCAAGAATCCGCCCCTGGGTAGCCCATCTGTTCTAGTATGTACATCGTTAATAGCTTTTCGTGTAGTCAAGACCCAAACGTTACAGCCAACGTTACACTCCACAGTGGGAGGAAAAAAATCGTGAAAAAGAACGTGAATTTTTGAGGAAAAAAAATCGTGCGGAAAAAAAAGAGAAAAAAATGGGGTTTTGGGGAGAATTCGTGAAATATACATTATTCATGAATCCATGAAAAAACGTGAAATTTCTGGGAAAAAACGTGAAAATTCATGAAATTTCTGGGAAAAAACGTGAAATTTTAGGGTTTTTAGTCAAAAAACGTGAAATTTCTTGCAAAACGTGAAAAAACTTGCATTTTGATAGGAATCGTAGTAAAATTGTGGGTGGAGAGCGAGTCTGACCTTTTGCCTGTAATGACAACGTTACCAGTTATAAACATGGTTACTTTGTTTTCACACCGTACCTACGCTGTACCAACACTGTTGTAACGCTGTAACCACTCTCTAATCAGGTATCCCTGACAAGGTAATTTAACCTCCCTGTATACACAGGGAAAAAAAGTATAAAAAACCTTGTCTAATTGCTCTGCGGAGCAGAAAGGTAATATAATGTCTCAAGATACACTGTATCACACGTTGTGGATTATGTTTTACTGCTTGTTAGGCTGGCTTATTTCCGGTGTTATAGGCCGTGTTCTCAACATTCCCCTGTACCAACACTGTCGTCACGTTGTCGCAAACGTTGGGCATCACCTGGAAGAAACGGTCATTAAGATCGTGGGAAAATTGTTAGGACAACCGGCCTTCCAGGTTCAGTCACGCTATACGTTCTGGCGACATAATCGTAAGATTGATTACTCGATTTGGTTGGAACGTATCTTCTCAGATTTACAAAAAGCGTTCTGGGTATATAAAAACGTTCCCTGGCAGCTTAACCCGATTTTCTTGATCTGGGACGTTCACTATACCTGGAAAACCCGGCAGACCCGAAGCATTCACTGGGCAGAAGCTAATCGGCAACGTAACAAGATTGTAAGTGACTTGGTAAGGCTCACCAGCGGGGCGGTTTACCGCGATGATATTGAGTATTTGGTCAAGGTCTTTTACCCGGCAATTGTTAACCCTTTGAAGATGCGCTTTGTTACTGAGCTTTCCGGGCAAGGTTATCTGGAAGCTGAGGCAGAAGGTGAATGGCATATCCTCACCTGTGTGGAGTTAGTTGACCGGGATAACCATACCGATATTAAGGCTACCCGCTTTTACCATCCAGAGGATAATTCTAAAGGCCATACGTTACGGTCTTTGAACCCGGAACGATTGCTGCAAGTTCTCGATCACTGGAACGTCCAAACGTTGGATTGGGTGCAATTTGTTTGGTGAAAAACAGCGGGATTGGCCTTCCTGACAGTTGCTTTAACTTAGGGGTAATCTCTCGTCTGAATTTTGACCGGATTGGCCTCTTTTAGGGGCGCGGTAAAACAGTCGGATTGCCCCTTTTTTTTAAGGTCGGATTGCCCCTTTTTTACAGAGGTAGAAAACAGCGGGATTGCCCCTTTTTTAACCCTTATCTTTACGAAAGTAGGTTAGCATGTTTGAAACACTCAGATTACCCTTTGTTTATCAGGTCATACTCCAACCTTTCTTTGATGCAGCTTACACCTATGATACAGTGTGGGATAAAGGTACATTCCATTCCTTCACTTTGTTCGATCAAGCTGGTAAGCACGTTTGCACCTTGTTCAATTGGCAAACGATGGGGTATCATCTTAACAGCCCTTTCATGAAAGGTGAGAAGCATCACAAGTTACGTTTGCTAGATACTAACAAAGTTCTGGCATTGTTGGAAGGTAACGAGGTACGTTATCAACAGCACACTACCGGGTAGAAAACAAAGAGGATTGCCCTATTTTATGGAGGTAACAATGAACAAAAATCAAAAGATTCAAGGTACAGTTCGTTACATTAGTGAACCTGGGAAATACGCTATCATTGAAGGTGACGGAGTAGGTTACGACACTGTTATCTGGAATTTCCCTCTGCCTGACAATATCACCTTTGGTACGAAGGTATTGTTTGAGGTAGAAATCACCGACAAAGGTTTCGTAGCCCGTAATGTTTCTCTTACATAGATTGTCATCGGGCTTGTGTGTACCTAAGAGGTGGCTTAGGTACATACTGTCCTGGTAACAATTATAGGAAGGATAACATGCCCAACACTAAACTATGTACCTGGAATGGTACAACCTATCCATCAGTAGTAGGTGCTGCGGAAGCTAATGGGTATAATATTCATACCTTCCAACGTCATCTACGTAGGGGGTACGTTTGTGATGCTGATACCCGATTGCCCGGTAGTGCTATCGAATGTACCTGGAATGATGTGACCTACCCTAGTATTCGGCAAGCCGCGATAACATTAGGCATTTTACCGGGTACGTTATGGAATAGGATACAAGCAGGGTATACCTGTGATGAAGATGTACCAGACAGGGGAGATAGGTCTATACCTTGTACCTGGAATGGTGTACAATACAGTAGCATCCGGGCTGCGGCTGATGCTAATTATTACTCGCACACAGCAATGCAACTACGTATCAAGGCTGGATTTACCAGCGAAAAAGATTACCAAGAAAGGAAACGTTATGTTAGAACACCTGTTACGAAAAGCAGAAGCACATAACCTGCTATACGTTAGGGCATACCTTGACCAAGATAGCCATACCCTTGTCCTTACAGGGTGGGACGCTGATTTTGAAGATGAGTACCCCTTCCTGTACTTCGTGAACGAAGATGGTACATTCATGTACCACTATCACGGAATAGGCTACATTGCAGAGGCAAAGGTTATCGAACTGAGTTGGGAAACGATGCGGTTAGCCGGGGTACTTATCCCGCAGCTTACTTGGGACTTATTCTCCGACCTAGCATTAGCCGTAACCTTTCCCTTACCTGACAACATGGTTGAGAGCGATTGGCCTGTTCGCATGGTATGGACGAGTGATACCGTCGGAGTATTGGGTATCGTTGACAAAGGTAAGTTCTATGGTAAACTACAAGGTAAACGCGACGATTACGGTAGTGTCGTATTCTACTTTGAGGGACATCATTCTACAACGTTCATGTCCACCCAGTCTTTTGACAATTATTGTGCTAAGCATGGCATAGAGGTTATCTTCTCATGACTTTTATTGAGGACAGCTTAACGTTCAATAACCTGCCTGATTTCTTTGCTCATGAAGAATCGTGTTTCTCTGTAATAGGTAATGGTTGGGCGGGTTTTCTAGGGTTATACACACCGTTTCACATTGCGGTAAAGTATGACGTTTTCTTGCAGGAAGATGGTACGGTCAACGTTTATAAGGTTGGTACAGACGAATTGGTCACATCGTACTCAACTGTTGATACCTTCTACCATGCCTTGCAGATGTTCAATGTCGGTACGTGGGGTAGAGAGCCACGTTTAGGTACAATTGAGTTTAACGTTATTCGTATCAGCAATGTATTGGAGGAATAAAAATGCCAATATCAACTAAATCACAGCCATCAGATGTACGTCTTATTCAGAACGTTCTGGACATGGTTGCTAATCATGCTACCGATGAAAATGTTACTTTTCTCACCGGTCAATACCACAAAGAAGAAAACGTTATCGAGATCGTTGGTTGGTACGAACTGGAACATGATTGGGTGTTGGTTGCTCAAGTATTTCTCGATCAAAACCGGCACGTTTGCTACCAACGTGAAGGTGTGCAAATCACAGAGGAACGTTCCTTCCCACTAGGTGGCGCACGTTATGGGGCAACCTATAGCGTTTTGATTTCTAACGGTGTTAACATCCCCCGGTATACCTGGGATAAATTCATTTACAACGAGAAAACTTACCTATGAGAACACACATCATTGTCCTGGTAATCAAACATTCTCGTAACCACACCGATTGCCGATACTTTAAGATTACACCCAAACAGATACATGGGTTGTTAATCACCGACTGGCACACAGCAACACAGGAAGCAAGGTCTTATCCATCCTTCTGTGTCTGTATGCCCCCAACCATTGCTGTTACTACTGGGTACGACGAAGCTGCGGCAGAACGTTTACCCAGAGATGTATCAGTCCGACAAAAAGCATTTGAGTTAATGGAGGGCTAATATGCCCATTACAACCAACGAATTAATCCTGATCGGGATGTTCCTCTTGTTCTTGATGTTCATCGCCTACATGAATAAGAAGTAATCCCTTACTGGTACGTTCTGATGAACGTCAAGCATAACGCAACCATCGTCAAGGTACAGGGGAAGGGGTTAACAATCGTTGACCCCCAACCCGATTGTACGTACATAGAAAGCATCAATGTACGTCCTGAACATCGTCGTCAGGGTTTAGCTACGGCTATGCTTAATAAGGTATTTGAGGTGTTCCCACCTCCTTACCACCTACACGTATCGGTAACAAACTACACAGCGATTGCCCTGTATAAAAAACTAGGTTTTCGTATGACTACCAGAACCTTTCGCAATCTAAGGTTAATGATTAAGGACTAATCATGATTAACATGAATTTCGTAGTGAAAGACGATCATTGTGTATACACTTACGTTATTTTACTATATGATAACAGTGAATACGTTGGTGGTTGTGGGTTAACAGAAATAGGTTCAAGAATTTGGATACACGGATTAGAAATATTCTCTGAGTACCAACGTTTAGGTTATGCTACAATGGTTTTGGACATAGCTAAACAAATAGCTTATGACAAACCATTGCATTTGCATGTGGTACAGAGTAACATTCCTGCTCAAGCCCTGTATGAAAAAGCTCACTTCGAGCGTGTTTCACCCAACCTTACTAAGTGGGGTGAATACGAAATGGTTTGGTATCCGCAGAATATGAGGGGGTAATATGATTCTCTGGAAGTTTTGTAGTTCATCTGGGAATGATACACATTATGAACCTACGCCTGATTTACCTACTACACGAGAAATTCAACGTGTTATAGAAGATAAGATATGGGCAATCGTATTCACCAATCGAGTCAAAGATCGTATGTCTGTTATATGGGACACAGAAACAAGTTGTGAAGTTTATCTGGATGATGGTCGGTTGTGGGTAGCTTTATGGTATGAATCATGAAACAACGACGAATTTACTGGACTTTTTATGGGTTGTACGATGATGTACATCGCAAACGTATCCTTCCTAATTGGACACAACGAGATATAGAACGTTGGATAGAAAGAAAAGTCCATCACCACGCTAAACAGTGGGCTAAGAACCTCCGGGTGGAGTGGGTGGATAACGTTTGTTGTGTCCGTCGTATAGACAGTAATAAGTTATACATACGTTTATGGTACGATAAGGAGGAGGTATGAGATACGTTATCCTTGAACATAAGGATTATATGCTTAATTTAGACTTTTCATACTTGGAGAAAACTAAACGTTTCTTCATGATTGAGTCTAAGTCGTATGCTACCATACAGGAAGCTGAACTTAAGGTAGAACGTTTGTGTCAAACGTGGCGGAATGTTACCGTTAGGCGCATAACCTGGGTGAAACACACCCCAGATGTTTTTGCCATTAATCAAATAGTTCAGGTATGTATGATACATTATATATCAACGGATGAGGTAGGAATTTTCGCCATAGCAGGGTGGGAGAACGTATGAACATCTATTACCTAAACCTATCGACCATTAAAATCTGCCAGGACAGAGATGAAAACTTTTCATCCTGGGAGGAAATGGCAGATTGGTTTTCTTATTCTTGTCACCTGTGTTATCTCACTATACGTGATGCTGAACGTGCTATAGAAACTTGGATACAAAGTCAACACAGTAGTACATACGATATTCGTATTGTGTGGTTACGAGAGATGTGCTTTGTCTATACGTATGGTAAATTACGGAGGATATACTGGTATGGCTGAATATGAGATATGGTTGGCAGATGATGAAAGGGTACGGTTTTGTATTGACAATGAAAGAGCGATAGTTAACTACGACATCTCCCCGTTTCGCTACTTTAGCGCTAGTTCGTATAAGAACGTAGAACGTTATATAGAAAGGGACATGCAATTATATGGCCAATCACTAATTCATCGTGTAGAATGGCATGACAACGTTTGTTATATGTACAACGTAGTCGGTGAACTCGTCTATGTTAGTTGGTGGAGGGTGTACTAACATGGTGCAGATGTTTGTTCTATACGTTAAGCACGATCAAGAAGATAAGTTCCAACGATCTCTTTACTCTCGCAGTATACCACAAACGTCATTACGTGATGTTGAACGTTACATTGAACACGTTCTTTTATTTAATTTTAGTCGTGTTCAATGGGGCAAAGCAGAAGGTTTTCTATCTACTTGTACTGTAGTGGGTGGTCGTAACTTTGGTCATTACACTATGTATGCTATCAAAGAGGAACATGATGGTTAAGAGATGGGTTATCTACTACCTATGGCACGACCAATGGACGATAGCAAAGCGTGCCGACTCCTTCATTACGTTTGAGCAAGCGGCGGAAAATAATCGTTGTTGGATAATCCAAAATGGTACAGAACAAGACATCCAACGTTTTATAGAACGTGAGTTTCAGAATCGTCCAGGTGTAGACCAAGTTGAATGGGATAACAATACCTGTAAACATACTTGTTTAGGGTTGGTCTTGGAGTACCGATACCATGAGTATGTCTAAGAAGTATCGTATCTATGTGTATTGGGGTCGCAAAGCATGGGAAGATTCCGAACACTTGGCGGTCTGGATAAGAGGGTTTCCTTTCGACACGCACCGAGAAGCTGAACGTGCTATCGAAACCCATATTCACAATCTTTGTCATGAGTGGGAGGACGATTCCGCCCAAATTTTAGAACGTTTCCAAGATACACCTAACGTTACTCGTATCCATGTACAGTTTAATCATGCAAACAATTCTCACAGTATATCTACATATTACATAGTTTATGGGAAAGGGCGTAGGTATGAAATATAGGCTGTACCTTCAATCTGGTGCGCCAGTAGTAGAACCATCTAACATCCTACGAGGTACTTGGCAATATTCATCCAACACACAGAAAAAGGTGATACGTTGGTTTGAAGATTACTTGTATCAATGCTCCATTCATGCCGATTGGAAGGAGACACGTGTACAGTATACGCAAATAAGCGTTAGTGTACTACGTTGTCGTGTATACTATTCTGATTGGACGGGTAATCCCAAGCAACAAACCGCGTTCATTATTCGTGAATGCACCGTATAAGAACTTGACAGAAATTTCGTCCTGTGGTAGACTAAGGGAGTGGGAATGATTCATACAATTTATGTAGTTGATGTTCACCCTTTATCTGAGCGTATTCCGTCTGATTTAAGGGTAATCAAATCATGGCATATTCTTCGGATACGTTCCACAACATTAAAAGATTGTTACCGGGATATACATGATGACATCTTTGACCTCCAACCTTCGTATAATGGTAGGCTTGAAGAAATTCAAGAAGATGGGTATATACGTATGGATTATCATTTTTCTGGGTCGTTACATAATCCTTACATTGTATCCTATTTTATTGTATCAACAAAGGACGTGTACAAATGATTAATGTGTATCCGACTAAATTGGTGCTAGGAGAGAAAGAGTATAAGGTTGTACCAAACATGATGCCGGGATGGTTAAACATCGTCCGTAATCATGCGATAAAGATTGACGAGATGGAGAAAGGAATGAGCGCCATCGGGACAACGTTTACGTTTGCTAGGGAAATGTATTACGTAGTTGGAGGTCATGTCTACGGGAAAATATTTGTACCCGATACTAACCCTAGATATGGGAAGCCGAAGGTCACTCAGGTAATGGCATACGTTGGGAGGTTCTAATGGAGATGGTAATTAACGCAATCATCCTTTTTGCGGTGGTTGTAGTGTGTCTACGTATTGTAGCGTCCATGTTTGACCGACGCTAAAACCTATCAAAATCTATCAAGGGAGTCTAAAATGCAAGACCGTGTATCGCAAGACCAAAAAAGCTCGTGTATTGCCTGGAATATGCACAGAACGTTAGAAGCTAACCCCGATCTTTTAGCCAAAGCTAAATCTTATACCGGCAATCGTTGGGAACGTATGTCCGATGAAATAGGACTCACGGTTATAGAACACGACACATGGAGTCGTAAGGTTGTTGGGAAGCAGTTCAAGGTAGTTGGTATGAGTAGTGAGTTGGTTGCCCGGACGTACCAGAAGCTATGGAAGATGCTCCAATGATCTACAAAAAAGTGTCTTACGTTCAAAGCGTTTCACTAGGCAGAACGTTTACTACAGACTGGTGGAATGTTTACAACGTAGGTACAGGCCGGGATTTAATCAAAGCGTTTTACCAATCCACCCGTTGTTTAGGATTAAGTGAACAGGAAATTAAAAGGAGAAGTGAAGATTTTCCTGATACTCTCGATGTTCACACAGGAACGAATGAATTACCGGCTCAGTTTTGGACTGTAGGTACACCGGGAACGTTGCGTTGTTTTGAGTTTGCTTACGGGGGTAAGTTGGTAGCTATGCACATACGTTGTTTGAGCCTAGCTGTTCATCATCCTGTAGTAACTAACCACGTTCACCTATCTAATCATCCATCTTATACCACATGGAGAGAAGGTGATTGGGACATCTTTGCCAAACGTCGGGACTCACGTATCTGGGATACTTGGGCAGTTAACGTAGAAACAGATGTGCATATCCGACAACCTATTCGTTCTGTTGGAATAGGTTTACCTAGAGCAATATCATATCTAATGGAGAAAATCTAATGAAAGTAGATAGGTACGAATTAAATATGTACCATACCAAGAAGATGTTACCAAATATATCTATGTTTGGTAACAATGTATACTCTGAGAGATTCTACGTAACACCTGTGTTTCCTCAAGATACGTACTCGATGACTTACACAGGGATGAGTCTCTATGACGATAAACTACAACAGGCAATGTTTAAGGATTTGGTTCGGCGGTTGGCTTACCGAACTAACAACAGAACGTTGTACAAAAGTCCTCATGAATTACGCTGGTACACCGAGGAAACAGCCCGTAAAATTGTTGGTGTTATTCGACAAAAGCGAAACGTATTAGCGAACCACAATCGCGACGTTACCATCGGGGTAGAAATTGACCGGCAAGGTCGTTTGTTTCGTGTAACAGCCGAAACACCGCCGATGTACTCGTTCAAACACGTTTGGCAATTGTACCGACGGAATACGCCAACTGTGTTTGAAACTCGTCATGGGGATGTGTATACGATTTTCCGACATCATCAGAAAGGTGGGTGGGACATAACCTTCTATCACAGGTTAGTCAAAAACACCCTGAACAAAACCACAATCTGCGGGTACTTGAGTATCAATCCCGGTTTCTACCCTATGACATATTATGCTCCTACCTCTGTTAAAGCTATGCGATTAATAGAGAAACGTATAGGAGATGATGTTTGGGGCTTAAACGTTAGTCGTCGTGGGGTACACTAATGGTAAAATGGTTAAGGAGAAACGCGGACGTAATTCGAGCTTGGGCAGAAGGTAGAGAAGGACGGGTAAAGAACTTACGTTCAGAAGGTGGGAGTCTTTTCTCATTCAACCAAGAGATAGGCCGTACTGTAGAAGGGAAACGTTATCTGCTTAAAACAGAGATAAGCATCACTACCAAGCGACACACTAACATGGCGAAACGTTATGCAGATGGTGAAGTATTTCCCAATCACCAGAATGTATATCAAAGAGGTGGGCATAAGTCTTGGAATGACAAATGGGAATGGCCGGATGTAATCGCTTATTCCCCGGAAGATGATAGCGTTATTTATGGGGGAAGGTCTACCTTCGGCAACCATTGGAGGTTAATCAAGGTACACTTAGCCGATACGTTTAGACAGCTTGACCTTCATGATTTTAGCACGCAAGCCTATAGTGCGTCTGTATGGGGCGCATTTAAGAAATTAGTTGAGAGGACTACAGATGCCGTTACAACCTAAAGTGTTCGTGGTAACTGATGTGCGTTTGGACGCACGTAAGAACAAAGCTCAGTGGTTGGTTGAATGTGAAATTCTACAGGAGTATGAGGATAGAATTGTGGAATTCCTGCGGAGCAACACATATGTTAACCAAATTCGCAAAGGTAGCAACTCCAACACCTTTTACCTTCGGTTGGCCTTAGTATGGGCATGGCCGGATGACGAAGAAAGTGCGAAGGAAGTTGTCACACGTTTGTTTCAAGAAATTTCCGCCTTGTTACAACGTGATGAAGCAGAGCAAAATTCACCCTGGTCGTCGTTTGTGAACGAAACTCTGTTTGATGATGACAGCTTAGACGATGATGACAACGTTGTCACTGACGATGACGATAACGGCAAACAGCCGGAAGGAATGTAGTATGGATGTACCACATGAGGTAGGCTTGTTACTTGATGTACTGAGTAAAGACACAGGGGAATACTACAAGCATCATGCACAAGGGTTATTTGTGGAAGTATACCCACCCCATACCATTGTAGCTACCGCGTCTAATGAAGCGCGAAAGTGTATGGACAACAGATACATCAAGATACATGGTGCTACACCGATGCAGTTGTACCTTTCGTTCATCCATCAAATATTTCAGCGGTATAACCCGCCCCTGGAATACACGGATGATAATATCACGTTCCGATACAGCGCAGGTATGTTATTGGTGGAGCAAAAACTTGACACCGAAACCGACCTGTGGTAGGATAGTTCTGGCAGCAAAAATCTAATCAATCTAAGGAGTTTCAATCATGTTATATCTGTACCTGAACGGCGCAAACAAAGAAAAGGAATTACCTATGGCACGTAACGGCAAACCCCTTCCTTGCGTACCGGTGGTACGTGTTCCCGGTCACGCCAAAAAAATCGTGGTCAAGGATACCGGCAAGAAAGCGGTACTCGTTCCGATCACCCTGCGGGATAACGTTCACAAGGTTGTTGAACAACAGAAGAATGATGGCAAGGTTATCGTGGTAGATGCCAATGAGGACTACTGCGGTGACTGGGATGACAAAGAGAAAGGTGTTTGGGCAATCAACGGACGTTCCTTCCTCACCATGTACCAGAACGATAGTCAGAAAATCAGTGGTTGGGGTGTACCTACCGAAAAAGCTCCTGCCAAACTTCCCAACGTCATAATCTCTGGCGTTGACCTCCCCACTATCAAACGTATTGCGGAGGAATTCTAGTGATGACCACCCTCATAACTATGGTATGGGTGTGCGGGTGTATTGCATTGGCGGGGGCTGGTGCAATAGAATTGTTCACACTCTGGTCATTTATGGGGGTGCTTATTTATTCTATCAGGGGCGGACGGGATTCCGCTCTTAATAAACAAGCACCGAAGTCAAAGGTTGTGTATCGGGATAGGCCACCTAAGTTACCACCCACACTAACACGTCCATTATTGGAACGTCATGGGTTAAGTGACCTGGATTTATCCGAAGATGATGTAACAATATTGCAGGGTTACACACAACGTGACCAAGAACTTAGACGACTACGTATGGAATTAGCTGATAAGGACGCAGCTAATAGGAAGTTACATACTCAAAACATTCGGCTGCAAAGGTTTGCAGATCAAGTATTTACTGCAACCAGTGGCGCTCTAACAGGAGAGACTTCTAATGAAAGGCAAGTCCAAAGTCAAAAGCGTGGGAGAACAAAGGGCAAAAAGAAAACATCGTCTACCCAATCCTATGAGCAAGAAAGGTAGACCAGAACGTATTCTCGTTTTCCTGCCGATGTACATACGAAAAACGTTGGCACACCGATGTAACAGAAAGTATATCCAACCCTACTTCATGACAAGAAGTGGATTTGTTTTCCGGGATGGTGTGCATGTTTACTCCCGTAGTTCGGATAACAGTTGGTATAACGTTCCTCATAAGAACGCGGTACTACCTCCCGATCATGACGATGTAATCTGGATGGAAGCGTTGTACCAAAGGTACTTCAAAAAGAAAGGAGCAAAGCATGGTTAAACTCACCGGGTTAGCTATGTGGGCAAGAGTACATCTCAGCAACACCCCCATGTTCAAGAAAAAGTTTGAACGTGACCATTCGTTTACGTTAGGGGAATGCTGGCGAAAATCTTTCGACACACCACAGGGGCGACTCGACGTTGCTCATTTCGATCATGCTATAATTGTTGCTGGTAAAATGACTGAGTGGGAATTACCAGCTTTGAGAAAAGCTGCACAAAAGTTAGTTCCTGCCCGTATCATACGAGAAGAAACGTATGGTTTTTATCGGCAAATAACGTTGGAGAATGACTGATAATGGAACTCTATAAGTTCTATCCGGTGTACTATGATGGTAGTAATGAGCGACGTTTGCTTATACCAGATGCGGCTAAGTCTCAGATTCGGCAGTTCCTTACCGAAACGTGGGGAGTGAACTTACCCCGCGAATGGAAATGGGACTGGTACATTCCAGGTTTAGGCACAATCGGGAATCGTATTGAACACGAACTTGAGACACAAGGTTACACAATGTCTAGTGGTCAATCAGTTATGCTACGTTTGTTCGCCAAAGAAGAACTATCACCTTTCACTCACTTCGTCATTAGTAATGAGATGATTTTCGGGAGAGGACAAGCAAACGATCATGAATCTCCTGAGTGGGAGACTTCCAGACGTATGCCAGAAATCTGGCAGGAAGTAGACGGTGAATACATGAGTATATATTCAAACGGTGTACGAGATGAAGTGGTGGTTGCGCCAGGTTGGGGTAGCGACGGGTTCAACGGCCTGAGTGAAAGTGATCGTAAGAGCATTTTGGTAAACAAAGCATACGGAGCATATGGTAGATGTCTTATCAAACGTAACTACCCCATTCAAGGTGTTCATCTTATCCTGAATGGTTACTCATTCACGTCAACTACCAGACAATCGCGTTTGTTTGCTCGTATCTTGTGTTCTTACACAGAGGGGGAGTACAGACGAGTGGAAGTGTACAACAAGGGTACGTATACCGGAAGGTTCGCCATTCAATTAACTTGGGATACCGTAGCTGATACCCAACGTCCTACTGGGTATTTGGTAGGTTCAACAGAACGACTTGAAAGAGTAACTGAAGAAAGAATTGACCTTCAGTTAAGCACTCCAAAAGCACGTTGACATCACTGTGTAATCTGGTATAATCTATCTATCGACGCAAGGGAGAACAAAATCTAATGATTAATAATCTGCGAATCAGTGATATTCATGTACGTGAACGTTACACTTACACACCAAGCGTTCATGCAGTAACAGAGGAAGGTCAAATCCTACTCCGCCAACTTTTAGACACGATCTACTTGGAAGATCAAACAACAGGTGTGTCTAAAGAATGGTGGGATAAGCATGGCTTTAAGTTCATCCCTAAGCTCCCGACTGAGTGGGACTGGGCGCTGGTGGGGGAATATGTTTTCCATATTCCAGGGGATAAGAAAGAACATAAGGTTAGTGGTAAGTTATCCAAGCGTATTGGTGCTTATTATCACAAGCGTTATGAAAACCTTATCAGTTTGAAGAAGTTCCATCTCGATTATACACACGATAACGGACGGAAGTTCAAAGGCAACCTTCTCCAAATTCTTGGAGAGGAAGGTTCACGTCATAGCGTAGCTAACATTCCGATGGTGTTCTGTTTTGACAACTCTTTCGACTGGGAAGCTGGTGACTTTGGTGATAGAGGTTCGTGCTTTTGGGGTGGACGTAACGAAGCACGTACTATTATGGAAAACCACTCAGCATGGGCGCTTAAAGTCTATCGGGAAGGTACAGCAACCCTTGATAATGGTGACGGTGTTGGGAGAGCTTGGGTAGCTTTTGACGAAGTTTGTGAGGACAGTATACTACTCTTTAACGGGTACGGGCCAAACGTTTGGGGCGACCAAACATTATACCTGGGTCAATTGATCTCCCAATGGTTAGGTACTGAATATACCTACAAGAAAATTAGCCTGCGTAACAATGGCGACGCTTGTGGGACATTATACATCAATAACTCTTGCGGCATTTTGATCGGACGTAAGGGTGAGATTGAAGATTACGATGAGTATGATTTTCACTGGCAAGACGATGTAATTGGAACGTGTGAAGTCAGCGGAGAACTGATCTTTGAAGGTGATGACTACATTGAGGTAGATGGCGCGTATTACCTGGAAGGTTACTATGACTCTTCTCAATTCCGCCGTTGCGAACATTGTGGTGACATCGGTAACATAGACAATATGTTCTCAGTCGATGAATGGGATACGTGCTACTGCAACGATTGTATCGAAGAAGTTGCAATATCTTGTGGGTGCTGTGATGAGTGGACGTTAGAAGAAAATACTCAGTACGTTGACGGTGAAGGTTTCTCAGTTTGTGATAGTTGCTTTGATACACAGATTGAAGAATGCCCGGTCACTCACCTTGATTACCTGTTGGATAACCTAATCAGTTACCCGTTAGTTGGGTATGTCTCACGATTTGGTGCAGACGAACAAACCGGACAGTTCATTCAAGCCTACACGACAACGTTCAAAATCGAGCGACCTGGACGTGATCGTTTAGTAGAACTTGGGTTAGCAGAAAACGATAATGGGATAACATCACAAACGATTGCTGATGTTATTGATAAACTATCTGTTATTGCTAACGAATACACAGATAATGAGCAACTAACCGACCTTGTTGCTTCTATCTTCCAACGTGAATCAGCCCGAATGGGCGCAGCTTTCGCAATTGCTGAAAGCATGAAGGAGAATTCCTAATGAAGCACCCCCTCTATACACACATCAAAAAGTATCACCCGAAGTACCATCCTCTGTACAAGTTTCTGGACTATGAACGTATGGAGGACATCTGCCTGAAACCAGAAGAATGGTTGCTGAAGCAGATGAAGCACATGCAAGTTGTGGATACCCCGGACGGTCAACAGTATGGGTATCTCAAACGTGGTAGCAAAGTGTTGGCTGTAGCCCACATGGACAGTGTACAACAGTATGAACGTACTAACCATTTCGGTGTCTCGCCCTTCTGTGCTGAACGTTACACACATGAAGAAACTATCTACAACGGTCAACTCGATGATCGCTTGGGGGTATACATAGTCATGGATTTGTTATCCAAGATTATGAAAAACCCGCCGGACATCTTGCTTACAACAGGGGAAGAATCAGGACGTAGCACCGCACGTTACTTTGACCCTGCTGTGCATGGTTTACCAGCCGATCATTACAATTGGATGGTTGAATTCGATTGTACTGGTGATAGTGATGCTAAAACGTATCAGTACGACGATGCGGATTTTCATGAACGTTTAGCTGAATCCGGTTTCGTTCCTGCCTGGGGTAGTTATACCGACATCGTTTCGTTAGAGCAACTGGGGGTACTTGGGTTCAACGTTGCTGTAGGGTACTATCGGTATCATAATGCTGATGCCTACGCTATCGTTAACGAGTTGCTAAATCAGGTGGCACGTTTCGTTCACTTCCACGATTTGTGGCACGATACAGAGATGGTTTACACACCGATGCCCCAAACTTCTCGATATGCCTATGCTTGGAATGACGATCAATGGGGTGATGAAAACTTGTATCACACATCATCTTACGAGAACATTCGTGGGTTTTCCTACAACCAAACCCTACGGCATGGTCATGATGCAGGTTCATCTGCTGAAGCATTCCGACCTAATAACTTCTTGTGGATGAACAACAAGAAGTTATATGAGAAGTGGACACAAACCTCTGATGGCAACTCTTCTGTCATCTACCTACACAAAGCTACCGGACACATGGCGACTATTTGTAGCCAGTGTAACCACACTATTTGGGAGGATGATGCAACATACGTTAGAGGCTTTGCTGTCTGCGATCAATGCAAGGGACAAAGAGCGGACTTTGCATTAGACGACCTTCAGTGGATGATGGACGGAGGCGTGTTAATCAAAGATGCAAATGGAGATGAACGTTGGACACGAGATGTTCTGGACGATGACCAGCAAAACTATTTCACCTGTGATATTTGTGAACAACTAGCCCTGAGAATCAAACGACAAGCATACGAACACGGTGATAAAACGTACAACGTTTGTCCTGGTTGCTTCACCTATCTGGAAGGAGAACCTTACGACCTATATTTCACCTGTGATATTTGTGAACAACTAGCCCTGAGAATCAAACGACAAACATACGAACACGGTGATAAAATGTACAACGTTTGTCCTGGTTGCTTCACCTATCTGGAAGAAGAACCTTACGACCTAGATGAAGAGGAGATTGAAGGTAGCACCGTACCTACGGTTGTACCTAAGTTCCCGCCTCTTTTAACAGACGGAGAACCCTCCTCTGTATGGATAGAAGGACAACGTTTCCCAGGACGTACCCAGTGTTGGTACTGCAAGGAAGGGAAAATAGACGTTGTGAAAATTGAGGGCGACCAGCTGGAAGCATTCGTTCAAACAGGTATGTGTCTGAAATGTTTCTTAGATGTTGCCGACAGGGGTATGTTGGACGCTTATAAAGTCCTGTGGGAAAACCAATGCTCCCACATGGAAAATGACTAGACGACAACCTACCTATGTACTCAAAAGAGAAATACCTCTGGAAAGCGGACGTTTATTCCTACGCTAGACCAGAGCACACGTTCAAAATCGAGTTCACCCTTCTGTGTATAACAGAAGGGTGGAGAGGCATCGGAAAAAAGATAGTGCCTTACCTTACTCGTAAGCTAGGTCTTGCCTCCGAACACGTTAGTCGTAAGGTAACATCTCGTGATGGTCTGATTACAATGTACCTTTCAACGATTGACCCAACCACTAAGCATGAGATCGTGCAAGGGAAATTCGTTCTCACAAAGCATTTGGTTAACGATGGGGTTGACACAGTAAAGAAAATCGGGTATACTAAGTCTAAAGGAGAGTGACTATGTTCACCCATAAAGGTAAGCGGGGGATACAGCCTGCTATACCAGTACCAATCAAACTCAATCGGGAAACGTCTAAATGGACTATCCCGTATACTCAAGAAACTGTCTCTGCTTTCGCTCCTGATACAGCTATTGGGAGGGCGAAAGAAGTGATGGAAACGAAAACGATGGAAGATGGTTATGTACGTTTCCCCTGGTTGGATACGGGGGAGGATGTCAACCCTTACATGGTGGATAAGGTTGTAGTATATCTTACACCTACTACGTTACAGACTTGTAAGGTCAAACTTTCCCGTAAGAATAAATTCCTGGTACGTCTGTTTAACATCCTTTTCAAGCAAGACCCGTTTGACAAAGATGCAGGGTTCTATATTGCAGATACCTTGATACGTGGTGTACCCATTCGGGTTGTTGCAAGTGCTAGACCCACCACTGAACCTCATGCTGGTTTGGACTGGACAGAACGAGTATGGTCAAAACTTGATGGTCATGAAAGACGTTTAGTTCGCAAGCGTATGCAAGAACTTCAGGACAAGGTTGGGACAATGGCGACAGTAGCTTACCAGACCCACCCTAATGCTGCGCGAGTAGCATGGCGACCCCTCCCTCCGACACCGGAAATGAAGTCCGCTTTAGAAGGTTTCCATGTTGATAGTGACTATATTGACGCTGGTGATAAAATCTACTTTGACAGCGTTGACATAGCTTGTCGAGTGGTTCTTGATAGCGGCGACCCAAACGTTCTCTATCGAGTACGTAAAGGAAAACGCTATGGCGTAGTTCAAGAAGAACAATTTATCTGGAAAGGCCAACGTCGTGACACCGAACCCACTCACTTAGAGGTTTGGGGGGTAGAACAACCAGAACAAGCTGGTGAAACGTACACAGAATGGTTGGCAAAAGATGGTGATTTACTACCAATGTTTGAAGAAGGGTGGCAACGTGAATTCTTTCATCATCAAGAATTTAATCCACGACCTTTTTTGTCACCGGATTCTGATGTTCCAATAACACCGTATTATGAATCTATACCCCATAGATATACTGCGGTAGACTGGCCTTCACTTTTCACCATGAGTAATGGAGATGAGGACGAAGATGAGTAACGTACCAGAAGAATTCAACGATTTGTGGTCTGCATACGTTGAATCAGTTAAGGACGCAGACGATTTTGAACAAGAGAACTCACGTTTCCTCTCTGTTCATAACCAGTTGAAAGACCGTAAGAAAGCCTTGCGGAGTCAAATTGTGGAGATGGCAACCGATCTACACGAACAAGGTTTGATTGATGACAAGGTATTCGATGACATGGTAGGTGTTTACTTCAAACGTGAGTTGAAAATCACCGTTGAAACCTTTTTCATTGAAATGCTTGTCAATAATACAACTGTGTTGGACTTAACGCTTGGGGAGATGCTTAGACCCAACTTGACAAACGTTAAGGCGAAATTCATTGACGCGGTTGTACATCGACGTATTCCGTCCGAGATTATACCGGGCGATGTTGCTGAATACTCAGGACATGGTTTCAAGGTGGTTGAGGAACGTAAAGTTTCTATTGCGAGAGAGCTTAAATAGCTCAACCACAAGCAACACTCCTTTGTGCTAGGGGGTGGTCTGGTCAACCACCCCCGAACCTCTATCCAATTGAAAGGAAAATCTAATGAGTAACGATACGATTGTAATTCATACGTTAGACGATATTGACGCGGCGGTTGATCTTATTGCCGAACAAACATATTTTCTTGCTGGTATTCAGTACGAGTACATGCAAGAAATTACAGGCAGTATTAACCCGCTTCGTGTAAGTATTTATTGTGGTGTAAGCCACATAGCATCGGATAGGTTTACTTGCCAAGCATTGAATGAGGATGAAGGTTATTTCGTAGCTGACGATGCGGAAACAGTGTCATTACGGGGAACGTTCATTGGTTGGACAGACGATGTAAACGTTGTCAAACGTGCCTTAAAACGGGAGTTCAAAGTAGCTGTTGAAGCAATCCGAACTCAAAACTTTCCGGTAAACGTAAGCTATGATGGCTGGACGGGCTGTTACGTTATAGCTTACAATATCAAGGACAGAAAATCTAATGAGTGATACATATCGTAACTGGTTAACCAATGAGTACAACCGTTTAGTTACTGAAGCTCAAGAACTAGGAGAACAGCTAACTAAGGCTTGGAGGCCGGATAACGTACAAGAAGTAATACGTATCGAGAAAGAAAGGGCTTACAAGCAAGGTCAAATAAATGCGATTTACCGCGCTAAAAGGGAGTATGTTAACAACGTATGCCACTACTGCCCTATTGGTACAGGCGGTCATTGTGAGTCTTGCGATCACTACGAAGGTTTGTCAGAAGCCGATAAACAAAGTATTGCCGCAAATGCGCGGTATGTTGTCGAAAGTGAATGGTATCAACCGTCTGAATTAAAGGAAATCTAATGAGCGATCAATACGTAACTTGGCTTGACACACGTATTAAAGAGGAAGAAAATACCAAGCATGTTTTAATTGGTGTTCTTTCTCGCCAGTTAGAATCCCAACAGGAATTTGAATTTAGGTTGGTGAGAACCGAGTCTCGGTTAGGTGCGTTGTACGAATGTAAGCGGCAATATCTTTCTTATACAGGTTTGTCAGATGACGACATACGGGAAATCGAAAGTGCGGCGTACTTTAACCGGACAAAGGAAGGAAACTCTAATGAGTAATAGACAAGAACCGAAAGTGAAATTCAAGGTTGAGGCAACGTACTCACTAAAAGGTGAAGTCTTAGATGCAATCGAACTTTCTACAGAAAAGTTTGCGTCATCTGTGACTCTCACACCAGAACGTTCCTTAATATTAATACTACGTTCTGAGGATGGTCACGGCAACAAAGAAAGAGTCCATATTACCATGTCCAGACAAGGTGCATACGAAATTGGTTTGGTAATATCAGACGCTATGCACGCTTTAACGTATGATTAAGGAGGACTAATGGCTAAACATTGGAAACGTCATCATGATGTGAAACTGAACGTTGTCAAACGTACTCTTAAAGAATGGGTACATGGTGTAAGCGGTGTATACATGACAGAGGAACTCGGATGTTTCCGGGTGGTATTGAACAAACGTACCGGACAACGTGCAGAAATCAATTTCACAACACACGATGGAATGCAATTCAAAGGTTCTCATCATCAGGGAAAGTCTACCGAACAACGTGTATATGTGTACCACTGGTCTGACTAACATACACCCTCACGTAAACATGCGTGAGGGGTATTTTTTTGCCTAAAATTCCAAACGTTCAGGCGCACGTTTTTTTGGTTTCAGTTTTACCCTATTGACAAACGATGTGTAATAGGTTATACTATACGAAAGGAGAAAGTTATGGAAAAAGATACTGATAATGACTGGGCATTAGCTTTACCAAACAGGTTGGAGCGTAGGTCTAAGGCCGCGTTTCGATTATTAGGAAAGCTCACAAAGGTTGCAAACAATCTTTCATTTAACCAAACCGATCAAGTGCTATCATTAGATGTTAATACATCATTAGGAATTGTACACGTTATCATTTATTACGCTGGTACAATTCTTACTATTGATTCTATTTCCGAACCGTATGAAGGGACAAAGAATGCCTACGTTTTATATCGACAAAGACACGAAGCTACCGGAACGCAAGCCGTTTGATTTTTATCCTACGGAAGATGCTATAGCTGATCTAGCAATACAACATTATATTTCACCTATGGCATCATTTTATAAGTTACAACGTTCCAAAGTATTAGACCCAGGTGCAGGTTCGGGCGTGTGGGGGCGTGCTTTACGACGTATGTATGAAGGTATGAACATACACGGTGTAGAAATTCGTGACGTTACCCCTGACGTTGTATATAACGAATGGTATAACGAAGATTTCCTTACATGGAACTGCCTCCCTGCACAATATAATTTCATTGTAGGCAACCCCCCGTACAAATTCGCAGAAAAATTTATCAGAAAGAGTCACCACCTGTTGAGACACGATGGTGTGATGGTTATGCTTCTCAAATTATCCTTCCAAACAGGTCAACGTCGCTACGAAGGTTTTTGGAGGGAGCTTCCATTATATCAATTGGGCGTGCTGGCACGTCGCCCGTCCTTCACAGGCGACGGGAAAACCGGAGGAGATGAGTACGGTTTGTACGTGTGGCGCAAGGGATACACAGAGGTACACAGATACCTTACGGAGCAGCTGACTTACGAGAGGACTTGACAAGATAATTCGTTTGTGGTAAGCTTAGGCTAATCTTAGAGAATGAGGTCTAAGCAATGTCTAACAACAGACGATTATCCGATTCGGATATTCAACGTGCTAGGTCACGTAAGAACAGACGTGTACAAAAAATCCGCTTGGTGCAAGTGGTTGCACCATATATTGTAGATCAAGATGATGAGAACGCGGTAGTTCCCGTGTTCACCGATTTGTATTACAACTTTGATGACCCAGACTTGCCTTTACCCTGGTCAGCGATTCAGGCGGGTAAGCGGAATCTGGAAGCAGAACTGGTAGCTATCGACTATAACGGCAAGGTGTTCAATGCCGATTCAGAGTTCTGTCAATCGCTTATAGCAGACTATCAAGCGAAAACCCAATATTTGTTGAATGCTGTGGTGGAAGCAGAAAAACCACCTGTAGTAACAAATATTATAGAACGGAGAGTGCCTGCATGGATGATACTTCTATGTATGATCGAAGCTATCACTGTGTTAGCACTCGTAGCTGAATTGGTGTTATGATGAGGATTAGAGACTACGGACAACGAAGATATGAACTACTGATAGAGGAAGGTGTGGAATGGGTACATCAACGAGCGAAAGCTGGTGGTGACATATTCCACGCCATTGATACATTTGTAGAAATGAACTGGAATGACGAACATTCAAGCAGACGTTTCGCAAAAGATATTGAAGATACTTACTTTATACAGTATGGTTATTTAGACGATGAGTACGAATTTGCGAAAGGTAGAGATGACGATGAAGCAGAACAATGGGAACGGCTCAACCCTTCCCCTCTTGAGAACAGGGTACGTCTTGTCGAACAATTTTGGGAGGTTGTTTCTCGTAACTATCCCGACGGAGCATACGGTAGTCCTCCAATCATTAACTGGGACTCTGAGCTATAGGTTTGTTCCGGCAGAGAAGGTATCTGAGGAGTATAATTTTGTCGAGTATTCTGTAGAAATATACATCGACAAAATTAACAAACAGGCGATACCTGTCCCTCAAGAGAGTGAGATTAAGTATGCAGATTGGAAAAAATGGATACTCGATCTGCATGGTATTCACGCACGAGCTATAGAAGACTTCTGTGAAGAAGAACTTATCTGGGAGACTGACAGGGAAGAAGTACGTATCCATGCCCAGAACATAATGTCAGAGCATATAGGTTCGAGTGACTGGTTAACGAACCATGCTGATAAGATATTACAGTTCTCTTTAAGTACGATGGACGTAGAACCAAAGGATATTACACGGTTCGTTGCGCCCAACCAAAGACATGACTGGAAAGAACTCCGTAAAGCCACCCTAATAGCTGTGACATTATGCGACTTAGAGAAAGTGTGGAAAGATACGGTTTCTGTGTTAGAAATGTCTTAGATAAATGGTACTGATTTGCTATATATATATTATAGTAAATCAGTACCATAAAAAGGAGTCACCGTAATGGCTAATATCCCCGATGCAGAACGCATTCGTTTGTGGGGAACGACAGACATCCTTTGCCCTGCTAGCGACTGTCTGTGGTGGAAGGTGCGTGCAGAAGTCGCCACGCATGTCACAGAGACTTGGTTCTTGGAAGTCGGCACGAATGACGTACATACGTACTGGAAAAAATTTGTGGAAGATCGTGGTATACCGCAAGACACTGTTCAGATGCGTAGCTTGTTCTGGGGCGGTGTCCGTATGAGCCTTATGAAAAGTCATAACACGTATGGTCGTATTCACGATATTATCAAACGTGTTATGATACCGGAGGAAGTACCTAAGCGTCGTTACGGAGATGGTTGGTTCAAACCCTGGGAGGAAAACTCTAATGCAAGATAGATGTGGTTGGTGTGGTATTCCAATGCCTGATGATGCACCGGAAGGTTGTGGTTCATGTCGTGAATACTCCGGTTATCCGTGTAGTGTTGAGCGAGACCATTACTCCCAAGAAATGAGTGACCTAGAACAATCGCTTATCGAAACGGAACTGTGGTTGAAGGAGAACAAAGAATGAGTACCTACTGCACACTGTATCGAGTACCTAAAACGGGGGAACTTCCACCGTACCTAACGTTCCACGACCCTGTTCTGTCACCTTTCATTGACAGTCTACATGCGATGGACTTAGCTCCTGATATTACTACAGAGCATTTCGATAAGTTTGTTAGACAAACCATAGAGAAGAAGTTCTTCCCGTTTGACGAAGATGATGCTAAATGGTCTAACGTTTCTATCCCTGTGACAGAAGAAGCAGTTAAAGAACTGTACCCGGTGTGGGCAAAGCATGATAAGTTTGACTTAGTATATTCCACTCGAACTTTCGAGTGGTTAATTGGCTGTGTAGGCCACCATATTCTACGGAGGATAGTCTAATGGGTGATGAACAATGTACTACGTGTGATGCAGATTCTTGTGCGGCGTGTGAGGTGTTGTTCGGTCTAACGGATGAGGAGTTGCAAGCATTAAAAGAGTGGCAAGAAGAACAAGCAACCAAATCCTAACTTGACAAATTTCTAATTCTGTGATAAGCTATAGTCAATCAATAAATCAAGGAGAAACTCTAATGGGTGCAACAACTAACGACATGCCTGATTATCTTGCTCAGGCACTTGCAAATGAAGAAAAAATGGGCAACCCCGATGTGTTCGCTAATGAGCGTCGGCAGACCCCGCGCATTCGCCGCATTGAAATTCCGCAACGGAACTCTCAAACGTGGGTAGGTGCATTCGGTAGCATTATTATCAACGACGATAATGATGCAGCAAACGTGGAAGAAGTTCAACACCTGGATTTCTTGTTGGTAGATTCGCTAGTGTGGCATCGTCTGAACGCAGTAGACTGGATGTGGGAAAACCCCGTTACCAAGTCTGCGGTGGAGGCCGGTGGTGTTGGTGGACGTACCATGTGGCAGTTTGACAACGAAGGTCGGCGTGTGAGTTCTGCACAACGTCCTGTATGCTCAACGCCTAATGGTTTCCTCCCCTGGTTCAGCAACGATGGTCAAGAAGTGTATGACTATCGCATGGGTGTGACTCATAAGATCGGATACGCTCATGGTGAAAACGGCGTGGAAAAAGTTGACTTCCCTTGCCTGACTTGCCCGTTTGGTCAGTGGGTTACTAAGCCGGACGGTAGCAAAGCTCCTCCGATGTGTCGTGAAACCTTTACGTACATTGTGTGGGACATTGACCGCCGCGAATTGATGTCGATTAAGGGTGTGAACGTAGGTAATCAGTTGGCACTCGTGGGACATCGTGGGAACACTGGTCGTCGCTATGACGGTCAAGAACTTCTGGGTATCCAGAACCCGTTCTCGTATATCGGCAAGCTGGATGGTACGGACACACCTTGTTTCCGCAATCGTCCTGAAGGTCGGCCTACGATGGACAATCCGCACGCTCCTGTGTATGCTGCTCGGTTGACTGTATCGTTGAACAACTTTACACCGCCTACGGCAATCACTGAGTTTACTCTGTTGGACGGTGAAGTTGAATCCATTCCGGTGCTTAACCCGGAAGCACGTCCTCAAGGTGTAGACGGTGGCAAGACGGTGGAAATGGGTACTCGCCAGTTGACGGACGAAGAATATGCCGCTTACCTGCAAATGGTATCGACAGTGTATTCACAGGATGGTTGGCGCGATCTGTTCATGTTTATGGGTTTGGCAGAACAACGTTTGAACGCTCTGCCTGCTCCTACGGCACAACAGTCACTACCCAGTGGCGACATGCCGGAAGAAATTCCCGAAGACGCGGTTAACCCGTTCTAGTTCAGCCGTAACACTCGATAACATAAAAGCCCTGTGTAACATGCAGGGCTTTTTAATCCCTGAGAACAACTTCTAATTAACCTTCTAATGATAACTCTATCTTCCCTTTCTGCCCGATCTGTGGTAGTATAATAGCACTCCCACACGCATCTTACAAACTGGACAGGTTAAGCATGAGCGTTATCAGATCGCTGCACGATTTAACTTCCTATTTCCCGGAAGTAGAAGAAGGACAAGGTGACAGATTATTTAGATCACCCTGTCCTTTTTGTTCTCCCGATGTTACAGACGGGGATGTGTGGACTGTTAATGACATTACCTTTGTTGGGGATGACCGTCTAGTATGGCGCAATGACCATGTATGGTGTAGTCGTTGCTACAACGAAGGACGTAAGCACAGACATACTTACCCAGAACTTCTGCAATACCTTGAGTCAGCCGGGTTGTCTTTTGATGTAGAACCATCGTTCTATGACATACAACCTAGTGTAATATCTGATAGACCTATTCAATTTTGGTCTGAATGGGATGTTATTCAAGCGCACATGCAAGTCCAGCGTGACTATTGGTATCAGTTTGGTTGGTCGGACGAAACTATTAACCACTTCAAACTAGGTTTGTCATCTTATAGAGGTCAATTAGCAAACGTTATACCAACGTATGTGCGTACCGCTACAGAAACAGGTGACTGGTGGTATCCAACCTTTCGACATGAGACTTGGAAAGGTTCTGTATCACTCTCAGGTAGTCGTAGGGACTACTTCTGGTTAATCCAAGACAACCCAGATGATGACCTTATCCTGTTGACAGAAGGTGAAAAAGATTCGGTAACTTTGTGGGACGCAGGTTATCGTAATATTGCGTCATCGTTTGGTGCTAGTAGTTGGAGTTACCATAAAACTCAGGCGCTTTACGACGCAGGTTTCAAACGTATCTGGGTACTGGGTGACAATGACGAACCCGGTGAAACGTTTAACACCAACGTATCTGGGTGGGCGAAAGACATAGGGTTTGAGGAAGTTAAGGCTATTCAATGGGGGGATTTACCCTCTAAATACGACCTTACTGATATATACGTCGCTCTTGGAACTGGTATTATTTCATTCCTTGAGGATAGTGTTAAGACATTAGACGTTGCTCCCTTGTCGCCAGCACCTTTGAAGTCTGAGTTTATCCCAGACTACACAGCGATAAAGTCTGACCACGTTCCCGAAACAGTAGACCCGATACCGTTGCAGGAAATTCGGGGAGAAGGTACTCGTTCCCTACGTCATCGTATTGTTCGATTCTTGGATGAGTATGATAGCAAAACAGTTCGGGGCAGAGGGGTTATGCTTCTGTTACGCCCCGGCCCAGGTGCAGGTAAAACGCACACGTTAGTACGGGTAGCGGAACGTATGGCTAGAGAAGCATACGCTGACAAGCTGGTGGAACGTACCGACTTGGAACAGCAGATTGAAAACCTGGGAGAAGAAATCTCGACAGGTGAATGGGTTGACACAGATGAACGTGATCTGATGATAGACCAGAAGCGGAAGATGAAAGATCGTCTGGATAATTTCTCTTTCACGTCTATCATGTGGGTGTCCCCTTTCCGTGTGGCCTACGAAGATGTTATGGAAGCAGGTGCGAACCCTAATCTGTGGTTTAACTTCAAGGCACGCGATATTGAGAACTGTCAAAACTTTCCTATGGCGCAACGCCTGGGAGCAAACAATCACAACGTTGGTAAGTTCTGTGAGATAGCTTGTCCGTTCAAAGGCGCATGTGTTAAAGCAGGGTATCTCTCACAGAATGAGACACGCAAGGAAAAACCAATCACTGTATTTCGTCACCAGAGTTTGGTCAAAGGTTCTCTGGCTAACGATTACAAAAACTTGGTGGTAGTTGATGAATCACCTTTCCACGTTCTGGAAGACCCGATGGTGTGTGAGGCACGAGAGATGTACCCGCACAGAGATGGTTGGGAATTAGATGTGGAACAGGTAACGTTGGACGCTATTGAGCAACTCATTACGTCCCTGCGTCTGGTAATGAACACCAATGTAGGACAAAATGATATGATTTCTGGGGCAGGCTTCCTGAAAATTTTGGATTCGCAAATGCAGGAAAAACTTGCTGAGACAATTGATCTTATATCGTCTAACGATTTGCATACATATTACCAACCGGAGTACCTGGGGGATGACCCAGATCAAGTCCTCCCCCGTTGTGTACCTTTTGTTTACGATGCCATCAAGTTGGAGATAGCATCTTATGTAGCTGACCCAGAGAACAAGCTCCCCAGTCGCATACACTTGGTATCGGGTAAACTAGAGGTTTACCCGATGGCTAAGGTACGTATAAGTTCTAACACACCTGTTATAGCAGCTAACGCTACCGGGATGATGGAAGAACTCTATGAAGCTATGTTTGGTCGGACGGTGGAAGTGTTTCAACCCGTCATCAACAATCCTAATGCGACAACTACGGTGTTTCATGGGAGTGACTGGACATTAAGCACTATTGAGCAGCAGATAGGTAAAGAGTTGCGGGAACGTCAACGTAGAATTGAGTACCCAATACTTGACATTAAAGGTCAGGAACTCGACCTGTCTACCTTACCTGTGAAGGACAAGCTCTATGACGCGCCTATTATCAAAGACGCACGAGATGTAGTTAAGGTGTTGGCAGAACGTCATCCTGAACTACTGGTAGTTACCCACAAACGTATAGTCGGGGTGTTGAAGGAACTGTTTGAAGAAGCGTACCCAGATGCAGCAGCTAGGTTACACTGGGGGCATTATGGCTCTCTGCGGGGTACTAACAAATTCAAGGACGTTCCGGCAGCAGTCATGATAGGTTTACCACGTATGCCTTACAACGTCATGTGGCGGCGTATACAGGCATGGGGGAGCTTACTTGAGTTAGATGAGCCTATCCCATACGAGATGAGCTACCTGCCCTCTCCGTACCATACTAAGAACGCAGGGCATACTCATTACACGTTCACTCATCCCTTTGCCCGTAAGTTCGCAGATGATTACGAGATAGGTGAGATGATACAGTGTCAGGAACGTATTCGTCCACATGCAACAAACGAAGAAAAGCATGTGTATGTATTTGCTTCCCGACCAGCGGGTAACTTTGTGGATGAGATCAAAACCAAACGGGCGGCATTAGATTTCTACAGAGGTGAGAGTAAAGCCAGCCGCGTGAAAGATTTTATGATCGCAACCTGGAATGAAACTAATGATGTTCCACGACGTAAGGACATTCTCTCGAAGTTCTCGTGTGGTACGTCAATGTATACCAAAGCTAAGAAAGAAGCGGAACGTGAACTAGGTGTCACTTTCCCAACTAAAAGGAGATAACGATGTCTGATTACTATGAGCAAGATTTCCGAGAAGTAATGCCTGATGGACGTGAGAAAGTAAAGAATGTACACGTTTTACACCCTCATGTCATTCCGTTGTACCCTACCCCAGACGACTTGATTAGGGAATGTGTACGAACACGTAGACCAGGAACGTTTAGATCATATGTAAACGGGATGCTCTTTCTAACGGTAACAGACGGTGAAGTAGAAATCTCGCATAACTTTCTATCAAACTTCTGAAACCATCTATTTGTACATTCCGGAAGAATCGCTTGACAAATTCGTAATAGTAGTGTATAGTAGGAGGACAGATGACTGCACGTATGCAAGGTTGGGTGTGGGAAGAAGCAGATAACCAGCGTTTTGTTAACTATGTTCACCGTAATGGGGGAAAGGTTAATAAAATCATAGCTTGGAAAGCAGGTTATGAGTTCGACATCATCCCTCCCGACAATGTGAGACCGTCTGACATGATGGTGAATTTCATCCACATGAGGAATGAGGAGTTAAGACATGGCACAGATTAGTATCGGTGATGAGGTTGTTCATATACGTTCTGGGCAAATCGGAACTATTCGGGAATTTATCACTGTTGATGGTGAACCTGCCATTTTAGTCAATGACTCAACAGGGCAATCTCTTGACACAGGCTTTCGTCTGGATGAACTAGAGCTTGTGCCACACAAAGACACCGCGCTTGCACAAATTATCGAATCAGTCGTAAAGGCTGTTGTTCCTTTTGCGTTGGTTCTTCCCGCCCTTCGTAGCCTACACGAAGGGGAGCAAATAGAGATAGGACGTACAGGCCAGAGTGTTCAAGTGCGTGATTTCTTACGCTTGGAACGTTTGTATTATAATGTTAAATCTATAGAAGATGAGTTGGAGGTTGTAGCATAGTGGATAAGAAAGAGAAGAAAGAAGTACTGGCAATTATTGAGGTAGAAGTTGAAGGTAGACCTCCTACTCAAATTGTTCAAATTGAACACGCACATTTGGAACTAAAGATAGTATTGCAAGTTAAAAAAGAGGAGAATCAGGATGGCTAGTTTCTTTTATACTAGGTCAGTAGCGTCTTTGTTACAAGGTAATATTGCTCTAGCAACTGCTACAATGAAAGCTACGTTGGTTGACTCAGCTGACTATGTAGCGAATAAAGATACACATGATTTTTATGATGATATTACAGCTGCTGGACGGGTTGCAACAGGCACACTCGTTAATGTTACTGTAGTAGCTGGTGTAGCCACTGTAACAATTGATGCCAATGATCTAACTTTGTCGAGTGTTTCTGGCGACCAGTCAGAAGCCGTTGTAATCTGGGAGGATACTGCTGGTGCGGAAAGCGCTGACCCGGTGGTACTTTATTTAGAATTGGTAGCACCTATCACACCAAACGGTGGTGACATTGTATTACAATGGCATGTAAATGGGTTAGCTACTGTAAGTACGTAGGAGAAATATAATGGCTTTAACACCAGCACAATTAACTTATCTTCGACATTCGTTGGGTAAACATTGGACAAACAACAGAGATACGATCAATGTAACCAAAGCAGAATTATACGCAGCGGTAGAAGCTCTTGATCTTTACTTTGATACAAAAGCAGCCGAGATCAATAATACTATTCCAGCAGCAGCTAGGACAGGGTTAACAGCACCCCAAAAAGCTAAGTTAGCTGCTGAAGTTATGTTATCTCGTTATCAGGCAGGGGGTTAATCATGGCTTCAGGTGATACGCTTTGCACTTTTGTTGCTCCCGGTGAAAGTCCTGCTACTAATGGGTCAGTTTTTACAACCCGAAATGAACATCCTGTTGAAAGTTTTGATGATACAACTAATCAGTCAATTATTTTTTCCGGTATCCTGCCACAACATTACGGTGGCGGAGGTGTTACAGTGTATTTACACTGGACAGCCGTTGCTGTTACAGGAGATGTGGACTGGGATGTAGCCTGGGAAAACTTAGTAGCACAAGATATTGACAGTGATGGGTTTGCAGCTGTTAATAGTGCGGATAATAATGCACCATCAGGTACATCTGGTATTCCTGTAATAGACACGGTTGCCTTTACTGATGGAGCAGATATGGATAGTGTGGATAAAGGAAACGCCTTTCGCCTAAAAATTACCCGTGATGCGTCCAGCGATACGATGACGGGTGACGCAGAGTTGATTCGGGTGGAAGTTAGAGAAACCTAATGGCTCGTGGATTTGGTTCAACCTGGGGCGTTGATAACAACGACCAGATTATTACCGCGTACACAGGCAATAATTCGCAGATTACGTTATCCATCTGGACGTACATGCAGGGGCTTGGTGAGGGCGCTGGCGGCAATATGCTGTACAAGAACAATGAGTTTTTCCTGCGCAATTTGGGTGGGGGAAGCCCTGAGTTTCAGCATTGGTTTAGTGGAACAGATGGAAAATGGCGATCAGCGAGTGCGCAAACGTGGATTGATTCGCTTTGGCATCATGTGGCGATTACATATGATAACAGTGATGTTGCTAATAATCCGGTTATGTATTTCAATGGTTCGTCTATTAGCATAAGTGAAATAGCTACTCCATCGGGAACAGCGGATAGCAACAGTAATGCGGTGTATATAGGTAATTACGCGCATTGTTGGGATGGAATGCTTGCTGAAGCAGCTATTTTTGATCGCATTCTTAGCAGCGATGAAATTGAAGCACTTGGTAACGGGGTTAGTCCATTCTGTGTACGATCTAGTCCTGTAAGTTATACACCAATGGTAAACTCATTAATTGATCGTTGTGCAGGTGGAACGGTATCTGTTACCCAAACGGTGGTACAAGATCACCCGCGTATTTATTACCCACGTATTTTTACGATAGGAGTACCTTCGGTAACTGGGCCACAAAGTATCGGTCTAAGTGTAGCAACCGCAACAGCTACGGGGTTACAGCCTACCGCAGTTCCCGGTAGTATCAATGCACCTATGGATGTAGCAACCGCAACAGCTTTGGGGTTACAACCTACCGCAGTTCCAGGTAGTATCAATGCACCTATGGATGTAGCAACCGCAACAGCTTTGGGGTTGCAACCTACCGCAGTTCCAGGTAGTATCAATGCACCTATGGATGTAGCAACCGCAACA
>Ga0257125_1000221_pt1 | contig 82764 bp, 60 predicted proteins | sample SI106_200metaG_FD_190183 | JGI IMG/M metagenome (GOLD analysis project Ga0257125, IMG submission 190183) | Marine microbial communities from Saanich Inlet, British Columbia, Canada - SI106_200 | ecosystem: Environmental > Aquatic > Marine > Inlet | place: Canada: British Columbia | collected... | reverse complement strand
GCCCCGGCTAAGAAGAAGGCTCCAGCCAAGAAAGCCCCGGCCAAGAAGAAGGCTCCAGCCAAGAAAGCCCCGGCTAAGAAGAAGGCTCCAGCCAAGAAAGCCCCGGCCAAGAAGAAGGCTCCAGCCAAGAAAGCCCCGGCCAAGAAGAAGGCTCCAGCCAAGAAAGCCCCGGCTAAGAAGAAGGCTCCAGCCAAGAAAGCCCCGGCCAAGAAGAAGGCTCCAGCCAAGAAAGCCCCGGCTAAGAAGAAGGCTCCAGCCAAGAAAGCCCCGGCCAAGAAAGCTCCGGCCAAGAAGAAGGCTCCAGCCAAGAAGAAGGCAGCCAAGAAGAAGTAGCAATCGATTTATCATCAAACAAAAGCGCCGATCCCATTCGCGGATCGGCGCTTTTGTTTTCTCTCCCAGTCTATCCTCCTGCCTCTCTATTCTACGGCACTTCTCCTAACGCCAACGCCTTCGCCTTCAACTGCTCATAGATACGCGGTCGATACTCCGGCAATTGACTCTCGCGTAGATCGAATCCAAAGGCGCGCTTGCTCAGCACGATGATGGGTGGTGCCTGAATGCGTTTGAAGTAGTTGATGCGCATCTGTCGATCGACCCACTCCAGATCCTCTACCCAGCTCTGTGCATCCGGGAAGTAGGTCTCGAACTTCTTCCGGTCGCTCCATCCCAATTGCTCGAACAGGGTCTCGTCGATAAACCAGCGCAGGAAATCGACCGGGTGGCGGCGATATTCGATCATCTGGCGCAGCACTGCATCGTGATACCCGTACTTGATCGGATCTCCCAACCCTTTGGTGACGTCCTGTGCCTCGGACAACTCGGCGCTGGGCACGATCGTCCCCCCTATCAGATTCTCTGGAATCACCTCTCGCCCGAATATCCGGTCGTTCAAGAAACGCGCCAGCTCGATGACCTGGACCTTATAGAGATCGGCGATCGGTGCCACCGCCCCATTGATGTCGCCGTACAGCGTGGCGTACCCGAGCGCCACCTCCGTCTTGTTGCCGTTGTTGGTGAAGATCAGTCCGTATTTGGCCGCCAGCCCCGCCAGCATATCCGCCCCCCGGATGCGCGCCTGGAGATTCTCATCCACCAGCCGGGTGTAGTTGCCCGCTCCTCTGGAAAATTCCACACCCTCGATCTTCCGGGCCAGATTTTCGTACAGGTCCTGGATCGGACAGCTCAGATAATCCACTCCCAACTGATCGCACAGCTGACGTGCATTTTCCTGCGTGACCTCCGCATTGAAACGCGTCGGCATATTGACCGCGTACACCCGCTCCGGCCCCACCGCCTGCGCCAGCAGACAGACAACCAGACTCGAATCGATCCCACCGCTGGTGCCGATGAGAAAGTTATTCTCCCCCCCGCGAATGTGGTCCAGATGGCGGATACCGGCGAGAATCGCATCGTACACCCCCTCGGTCTCTCCCTGCATCTCCGCCACTTCCGGCATATTCGACGTCAGCAGCAGTTGCTCCCGCCAGTGCTGCGCCCGTCCGATCACCTCTCCGTGCGCCGCGTATGCCGTAGTATCCCCGTCGAAGACGATGATGTTCTTACCGTTGTTTTGAGCACCCACCTGGTTGACGTAGAAAAACGGCAGCGGCGAACCGGCCAGAATCTCGCGCACGACCCGATTGCGCTTGTCGTTTTTCTGCCAGGTCCACGGAGAAGAGGAGAGATTGAAAATCGCCTGTGCTCCACGCTGATGATAAACCTTCAGCGTGTTGAGGATCTCCTGCTGGTAGCAGTAATCCTGGCACCAGATATCCTCGCAGAGCTGCACCCCGAACCTGAAAGCGTCTCCGTTGCACAGCTCCACCTCAAACGGCGCGATCCAGTCGTACAATGAACGATCCTGGCACTGAGCCAGCTTGCGCAGGGAGTAGAAATGCCGGTCGTCGTCGAAAAACCGGTAGTTCGGCTGCAGCGTCTTGGGCTGCACCCCGGCCGGCAGCCCGTCGGGTATGTCCGCTCGCTCGACGAAGCGACCGTCGCTGCACACCTGCACGGCGTTGTACTTGCGCAGCCTTCCATCCTCACCGATCCGCTCCCGGTCGACGACAACGTTGCCGAAGATCGCCGTCAGTCCCTTGCTGGCCGCCCGGATCTCGTCGCTGTACGCGGCGAAGTCCTCGACCAGCGCGTCTACCTCCCACAGATCGCCGATGACGTATCCGCTGACGCACAGCTCCGAAAAGACTACTAGCTCGGCTCCGGCGTCGCGCGCCTGGCCCATGAGCTCCTTCATGCGCGCCGCATTCAAATCCGGCCGCCCCGGCTTCACCTCCATCTGCGCCAGGGCGATCGAAGGCAGATTGTCGCAGTTCATCAGATTCACTCGGCTTATTTCACTCTCTATCCTTCGAGTTCCAGTCGTCGCAGGCGCCGGTTCTCCGTAATACCGGGTATCCTTCCTCGCTTGGCCACTGCCCTGCCGTCCACTTCCTTGATGTCGGCGGTGAAATCGATCGCCGCCGCCCCGCTGATCGCCGAACCCACGCCAAATGCGTCTACCGGAGCGCCGCTCTCGCGGAAGTGGGCGATCCGTTCGGGGTCGAGTCCCCCCGAGACCACGATCTTCACCTCTCCATGCCCGGCCCGATCGAGTCGAGCGCGCACCTCCTCCACCAGCCCGATCGTCACCCCTCCCCGCTCACTCGGAGTGTCCAGACGCACCCCCCAGAGCCGTTCACCCATCCTCTCCGCCACCCTCAGACTCTCTTCGGCTTCATCCCTGAAAGTATCGACCAGGGCGATCCGCTTCACCTCCGGATCGATGTGGCGGTCGAATGCCTCGGTCGCCGCCAGCGTATCCCCCATCGCCAGAATCAGCGCGTGGGGTATAGTGCCGCTGGTCTCCAACTCCGCTCGTTCGGCCCCCGCCGGGGTGGCGCAGCCGCTGCAGCCACCGACAATCGCCGCGTACTCCATCCTTCCGCTCACATCCGGATGAATGTGCCGCGCACCAAAGCTGATCACCGGTACCTCCCCTGCCGCCTCCACGCACGCCGCCGCAGCCGTGGCCCAGCCGGTGCCGCTGGCCAGCATTCCCAGAATCGCCGTCTCATACAGCCCAAAGCTGCGATAATTCCCGCTGATCCGCAGCACCACCTCCTTCGGCTCGAACCAGTTCCCCTCCTCCAGAAGCCACGCCTCCGCGGTAGTCGGCAACGCCCTGGACAGCAATGCTTCCACCTCGCGCATGCCGCACAGCAACGCACGTCGCCGGGCGAAGAACTCCATCGTCACCAGCGGATCCAGTCCCTCCGCCTCCAAAATCGCCCGACTGCGCTGGAAATACACGTCCGCGTTGTACCCATCCAGAGTCGCCCGGCTCGGTTGGAACAGTTCGTCGATTCTCTTTTCACCCATCAGATCTTTTCTATCGGTTGGAAATTGTCGCCCCCAAAATTTTGTCCATGTGTCCCAGCGCCCATTCGTGCTGCTCCGGATCGAAGCTCGCCACGCAGTCGGCCGGCACCTCGACCGCATAGTCTCGATTGCGCAGATCCGCTACCGTGTGCAGCACGCAGATGTCGGTGCAAACGCCTGACACCACTACCTTCTCCGGACCGAGTGCGGCCAGCTGCTCTGCAAGATCGGTGTCGAAGAAGGCGCTGTATCGCCTCTTCTTGACCATCCTCCCCGCCGCTGCGAGTCCGGATAGTTCACCGATGATCTCTTCATCTCGACTGTCGATCACGCAGTGCGGCGGAAACATCTCGAACTCCTCGTCGTCCGGCGCGTGGCTGTCCTGAGTGAAGAATGCGACCGCCCCGTCTTCCTTTTCCCGCTCAACCCGCGCCCGCACTCGCGGAATGATCTCCCGTGCCGCATCTCCACAGTAGAGCGTTCCCTCGGCATCCATGAACCCCTTCTGCATGTCGACCACGATCACGACGTTGGCCATCTTCCATTCTCCTCAGGACTAAATGCGGAATAATACCAGATCGATCGCTGAATATCCTGATGTTGGCCGGTTTTTTCTCTGGAATGGGCTGCGAACATTAAGACATCAGCTCCTCAAATCGGTATAACTCAGTCAATCTGGATTTCTATCAGCTCTCAGGACTTCCCTCTATTGGCGGAATTACTGAATTCGCAGTCCTCGATCACGTAGATGCTCAGACTCATTTTCCGAAGTTTTACAGAACACACTCGCTCGTTGGATGCGGGCCAAACCAGACCTACACTTCACCGGACATCCACCCAAATCGGCGACGACCAGGCGAGCTGGCCGTTGAGCTGTGAAGCCCGGACATACAGATAGTTGCGTCCCGGCTTCAGCGCTACCTGGCGAAAGGTGTGCTTCGCCCGGTAGCCGCTCTCCGGTATCGCTCGATGGATCTTGATCTTGCGGGCGTTGTGGAAATACGCGTCAGGATTGGTCACATCCTTCTCCTCCAGCCCGAATGTTGCCGCCACCCGCCGTTTCGACTCCTCCAGCAGCGGCACCAGCAGCGATCCCTTCAGCAGTTCTCCGATCGTCGGCTGCATCCGGACTCCTTCCAGTTCCAGACGCAGCCGGGTCCGCGCATCCCCCCACATCTCGGCCACGATCCCCTGCGTCATCCCCGGCGTCTGATTCTCCCTGCGAAAAGCGGTCACCAGATTCCACTCGCAGGACCTCCGATCCCGTGCCCTCACTCTCTGCCCGAACAGCGAGAAGCAGCGCTCCACGCCTTCGAGCTCTCCCCCCTCCAGTTCCAACCGGCACTCCCATCGATTGTTCCCTCCCCTCTCGAAGCCGTAATGCTGAACCGGGCCCCATCCCGCCTCGACGAAGACCTTGAAACGCTTCTCCCTATCCGCCTCTCGCTCCCAACTCCCACTGTGACAGTAGCTGTCGGCCACCACGCCGTCGTGCACCAACTCGATCCGGTCGATCGCCTGGGTCCCCGCGACCGCCACCTCCACGTCCACCCTCTCTCCCGCTTCGATCACCGCACCCATCGGCGCCCCTTCGATGCAGAACTCCAGCTCCATCCGATCACCGGTAACCGCGTAGGTGCGCCGCGCCAGAATCGCCTCCCAGATCCCCTCCCGGGTGCACTCCGTCGCCCACGCCGCCGCCCGGCCGATCCCCCAGCGCCCCTGTAACCCCCCGCCGTCGTTGGAGCCTATCACTCCAATGCGCAATCCGCGCGCCAGCGCATCCTGGAAAGTCCCCCCCGTCACCCGGGGCCCCATGCTCCCATTGCTCTCCATCGGCCGAGGCAGATCCTCTCCCTCCGAAGAGCCGTGCGTCGAAAACACTTCCATCACCGGTGATAGTGCCTCGTCGAACACCGACCAATCCCTGCCTCGCCACTCGGGCAGATACCCCGTGTGGTGCGGAATGGCAAAAGCGCGGCGCTCCCGCAGGTGCCGATACAAATCGGGCAACTCCCACGCGTCGTCCAGCGGAGCGTCCTCATCGCAGTAGATGACGTTGTGATCGCCGTACCGGGTCCGATTCCCGTGCCACTCGTATCCGAGAAAGGTGGTAAAATTTCCCGGATCGTAGTGCGCCCTGTTCAGCTCCTTCAACCGTTCCCACCAGTTTGAAAATTCCGACCGTTGCTGCACCGATTCCATCCGGAACCCATCCTTCCAGTCCCAGACGAACGGATAGCAGAGCACGGCGCAGAAGTCGACGTTCTCCCGCGCATCCCTCAGGACTTCATCCCCCCCGTCGAAATCCAGAAAATGGGTGTGGAAATCCCCCCAGAACAGCTGATGATCGCTCATTTTCTCCCCTTGATCGGCAGCCAGGCGAGCACGTTCTGGATCTGTCTGTCCCAGTACCCCCATTCGTGCTCTCCCGGACCCTCCTCGTAGGTGAGATCCAGTCCCAGCTTCTCGGCGTGCTTGCGAAAGCGGACGTTCCCTCTCCGCAGGCTTGTTCCGTCGAATCGGGAATTCCCCTGGATCGGGCTGTGAGAGTGTCAAGATAGCCACTTTCGCCTGGAGCAACAAGAGTTCTCAATCCTGATTGCCCCTTCCTGAAACAGGCCCGTTAGTGATGGAAATCCACACACAAAAAAAGCGGTGCACGGTCTCGCCGCGCGCCGCTTTAGTCCGGATGTCCGCTCTCTACAGGATCTTTTCGATCTGTACATCCCCGCTCTCGGTTTTGACCAGCAGATCCGCATCCCCCATCTCGTTCCAGGCGCCTCCCTGTGCCATTACCGTGGTGAGAGTCGCGAGTTGGGTCGAGTTGGAGTCGCTCTTTTTTAGATCCCGATACCCCTCGTAGCCGATCGAACCGCACATCGTCGCAACGGTCAAACGGAGATCGGCGATCGCATCCTCGTGAAGAAAAAGGCGCACCGAACCGCACACCGACTCGATATGTGATTTCATCTCCTGCGACCACTCCCGAACGTGATACCGGGTATCGCCGTACCGATTCACGACACTCACATTCCCCCTCAAACGCGCCAGTTCCAGGCTGACCCTGCCCACATCCAGATCCACTCCTCCGCCGATGTCCTCCACCCTGCTGGCGAACTCTCGCCAGCGCCTGCCGAGAAATTCTCCGTTCTGCCAGTTCATCCCGCCAAAGCTGTAAAACCGCTGATACAACCTCCCCTCGACCTGACTCACCTTCTCGGCAGGTGTGTCCAGCAGATACACATCCCCGCCGACTTGCTGCACGTCGGACGACCTGCACTCCACCAAAAAAACCGAGGAATCGATGTCCCGCACCACTACCTCGTCCGCTCCGATCACCGTCAAATTTTTGCCCGGAGGAAGCATCACGGACATGCTCACATACCCGACCGGGCCGTGCATCCAGCCCACATCGGAGGCATTTGGCCTGAACACCTTTTGCAGTTTGGGTCGATAGGCATCGCTGGGCAGCACCAGATCCTGGACCTTTTCCTGGACTATGCCGATCCTGGCAACGCACTGCAGAACCTCTTTGAGTTCATCTGGGAAAGGCAAGAAACATCCGCCCAACTCCGGAAAGAGGTCGCTCGGACATAGGTTGTTGACACCTCCTCCTTTCCCTCCGCGGTACCAGCCCCAAAAATCCGCCGTCGTGCAGGTGCTGGCGTATGGTTCCCCTTCAGATGGTCTGTTGGTCCCCATAAAGAGTTCCCCCGGATGTGGACCAACCTCTTCAAAATCGTCCACTTCATCGGCGCGTATCTGTATACATCCGGCGCTGGCGCGCGCCTCCTCCGGCGACAGCCCCATGGACACTCGGCTGCCCTCCACGACCATTTCCGGACCTTCGGCGGCCCGAACCTCGATATCCACGTTCACGCCGCAAAACAGCACCACATTGTCGCGCTCTCGCAGATCCACCACCTGCCGCACCGGTTCGGTGGCGATCTGATAAACCGCATCTTCCACTTCGGCGCTGACGTCGATCTTGCTCATCTCGATACCCTCCAGTTCGACGGGATTGAGTCTTTGTCGCAGATGCAGACGAGCCTGCTGTAGCCGGCCGTTGACCGTGGAGACGGGGACCTGCAGAAAGGCGGCGATCTCCCGCTGCGAAAAATCGCTCAGGTAAAACAGCAGGGCTGCAGAGCGATACGGTTCCGGAAGACCATACACCTGATCCCAGACCCGCCGCTGAGCGATGCGCGCCTCCTGAGGATTGGCGACCGAATCAAATTCTCGCTCCGCATCGGTCGCCACTTCCGCTATGTACCGCTGCCGGGTGTTTCGCTGTTTCAACCACCTCCGGCACTGGGTCACCACGACGCTCCGAAACCAGCCGGGAAAGGCATCCGGCTCCCTGAGCTGTCCCAGTTTGCAGTACGCCGTGATGAAGGCATCCTGCAGCACATCCTCGGCATCGTCGCGGTTGCGCACAAAACCGAGGGCTATGGCGTAGCCCGCATTCTGGAATTTCCTCGCCAGCGCTCCGAACGCTTCCGGATCCCCTCTGCGACTGCGCTCCACCAGTTGTGCGATATCCATACCGTCCTCGTCCACGTTTTTTCAACCTGGCTCTACGACGTTACACCCCTAAGAGGCCCGAGCAGCGGGAATGCTAAAAAAAATCATAGATTCTGCGTAATCATAAATTCCGCGACATCAACGCCATCCGCTCACTGGTGCGGAACCCGCTCGCGGCGTAGAACTCCTCCGCCGGCCCATTTCTGCGCGTCAGCAGATAGACCTGTCCCACCCCGCTCTGCTTCAAGCGACACTCCAGCCGGCGCAGCAATTGGGTGCCGATCCCCTGGTGCTGCCATTCCGGATGGACGCACATCTCCTTGAGATAGAAGACCGGACCGCTGATCGAGCGCTCGCAGTATCCGGCGACCAGGCCGATCACTCTCTCGTCGACGTACGCCAGGCCGACCGCTCCCGGCGTGCCCAGAATCTCCTTCAGCCGCTCCCGCGCCGCCCCCAACGTCCAGTCCTCGCACCACGGTTCGCCGTTGAACACCTGCATGAAGAGCAGGGCACAATCGTCCAGATTCCCCGCCGTCAGAGCCACGATCCTCTCCATCACGCTACCTCTCGCTCCCCCGCTATAGCCAGCAACTGCTCCAGAGGCAGATCCGCCAGGGAATCCACCCTCAAATCCGCCCCCTCCAGCTCCAGCTGGCGCGTTATCGGATTCGGCACGGCCAGACAGAACATCCCCGCACTCTTGGCCGCCAGCAGACCGTTCGGCGAATCCTCCAGTGCTATCGCCTCTTCCGAAGAAACCCCCAGCGCCGCCATCGCTGCCAGAAACAACTCCGGATCCGGTTTCGCCCGCTCGACATCCTCTTCCGTCCTGACCGCGGCGAAATAGGAGCCGATTTTCAGCCGCTCCAGATGCCCCTCGATCCAGTCCCGCGACGCACTCGAAGCCAGGCCGATCGCCAGCCCCATCCTCTGCGCCCCCTCCAGATACTCCCTCACCCCGGGCAACATCCCCCGATCGGTAAAAAAGAGCTGGAACAGCTCCCGCTTGCGCGCCCGAACCTCTTCCCGTACGACGGATCGACCGGTCTGCCGCTTCAGTTCGGCGTACGGATCCAGACAGGGCTCGCGGCTGCCGATGCTTCCCGCCCAATCCTCGAGGCTGAGCGAACCTCCGTATTCGTCGAAAACCGCTTGCCACGCCTTGAACTCCGGAGACTCCGTATCCACGATGAGACCGTCGAAGTCAAATATGAGCGCTCGAATCACGCGCCACCTCCTCTATTTCAAATATTTATTGATCTCTGCGTTTCTAATGGAGCACCCTCTCGCCCTTGATCCAGTCCGATCAGTGTTCCTTTAGCTATGCAGCCCTCAATAATGTCCATTGAATCTTCCGATATCTCGCTGTTTCGACGCCCATCACCCTTCGGGCCTGTAGAACACCTCGCTCACCGACCGGTCGTAGTGGATCCGATTAATCGTCCGCGCCAGCGTGCCCGACAGGCACCGGACCGCCACGAACGGCAGCTCGGTGAACTCATCCGTTTGCGGAATGCTGTTCGTCACCACCACCTTGCGCACCCTGCACTCTTCGTGTAGCCTCTGCAGCCGTTCCCGCCCCTGCTCCACGCAGCGGTTGTGCGAGACCGCCAGGTAGATCTCCTCCAGATCGTGCTCCTCGATCAGCTTGCTGACCAGATTGAATATCGTTCCACCGGTGCTGATCTCGTCGTCCAGCACGATCGCCACCCGCTTCCCGGCGAAATCTCCGATGATCTGCGAGATCTCCGACTCGTCGGGTCGCGGGCGGTGCTTCGACCCGATGGCGCATTCCACCTCCAGCGCCCGACCGAAGTGGGTCACCAGCTTGGACGCCCCGGCGTCCGGTGCCACCACGATCGCATCCTCCCGCCCTCTGAAGCGCTCGAACTCGTCGATAAACAGGGTCAGCGGCTCCAGCATGTGCACCGGCATACTGCCGTAGAACCCCCTTATCTGCCCGCAGTGCGGGTGCCAGGCGACCAGCCGATCGACTCCGGCTCCGGCCACCAGGTCCGCCATCAGCCTGGCGGTAGTCGCCTCGCGCATGAACTCCGTCGGCTTGTCCTGCCGCCCGTACGCCAGATAGGGCAGAATCGCCGTCACGTGATTCGCCCCGTTCTCGCGCAGCGCTCTGGCGGCGATCAGCAGCGCCATGTAATTCTGATCCACGCTCCCCTCACCGGTCGGATCGCAGAGCGCCTGAAACAGGTACACGTCGCAGCCGCTGACGTGCTCATCCAGCCGCACGCACGTCTCCGAATTGGCGAACTGGTAGTCGATCCCATCCAGAAAGGGAATCTCCCCCTCGCTGCCCGCCTCGCTCAGAAACTCGCGATACCGCTGCACAGTCTTGTTCGCCAGCTGCGATCCCGAGCGACAGCTGGCTACCATCAGTGCGCCGCGCGGCGATTCCATCTTCCCCATTTGATCTTTAGCGAAACCCTCCGGGGTGAAAAAACCCTCTCCTGCTATTTCACCTTCTGTCATGATCCTCTTCTCCTGTCGTTACAGCTGTTTTTCAGGCAGTCGCGTCGAAGTTTTTCAATCGTTCTGAAAGTCTGGATGGTTCTGGAGCTTCTGTGAACATCATTCGAGATCCGAAACCTTCCAGACTCCCGCTTTGCACAGCCATCTCTTCACCCGCTCCGGCTGGCGATGTACAATCCCCTGCCGATCAGACCTTCCGGATCGTACTCCACATCCAACCCGGTCCGTCGGAAAGCGATCTTCATCTCCTCCACCGTAAATAGCCCCATCTCGTGCACCTCCTCCACGTGTTCGACGCCGTTTTCCGTGCCGATCAGATAGTGACAGGGATTGATCGAGATGCGCTCCAGCGCATCGCTGAATCCCATGCGGCAGATCTTCACTCCACCTCTCTCCGCGTTGAGCACGTGCACCGCTCCGGGCTTCCAACTCTCCGGCGTAAACCAGGGTTCGATCAGCACGATTCCCCCCGGCGCCAAATGCTCCCTGAAGCAGTCCAGGCAGCGCTCCACCTCGTCCAGCGTCTGCAGATACCCGATCGAGCTGAACAGACAGACGATCGCATCGTAGAGCCGATCCAGGCGAAAATTCCGCATGTCGGCGTGCTGGTAGTGCCCCCGAGGATTCCTATCCCGCGCCCTTGCGAGAAACTCCGGATTGAAATCGATCCCATCCACCTCGAAATACCGACACAGATGCAAATCGTGCGATCCGGTCCCGCAGGCCACGTCGAGCAGAGACTGCGCCCCCGGACACCGATCCCCGATCAGATTCCGGATCTGGTGGGCTTCCCGTTCGTAGTCCTTGAAGCTGTACACAATATCGTAATATTCGGCGGGCAGTTTGTACATCGCATCCTCCTCTACGCGAATTCCAGGCCGTCTTTGCCGATCTTCCGGTAGTAGCACCCCGGACGCGCCACCCCGTCGCTCTTGGTGTGACAGGCGCCCTCTCCCCGCATATTGACCCGATAGAGCAGAGAATTCTGCTCGCAGTTGACCCGCACATCGACCACGTCCAGAAAATCCCCCGAAGTCGCGCCCTTGATCCACAGCTCATTGCGCGAAGTGCTCCAGAAGGCGGCCACTCCGTTCTCCAGCGTGTAATCCAGCGCCAGTTGATTGGCATAGGCTACGATCAGCAGCTCGCCGCTACCCGCGTCCTGCACTGCCACCGGCACCAGCGCCTGACCGCACGACGCCACCTTCCCCAGCTTGTCGAAGTCCAGGGCCAGCTCTGTCCCCTCTTCCAATTCCTCGTGACTCATCTTCGCTCTCTCTTTCATCCGTCGTCCTTTCGCCAGTGTGTGAATGTGAAACCCGTATAAATTTCTATTCTGATTCCGGGACCCAAATCTCGTACAAATTACCGAATGCGCGGAAACAAACTTCCAAACGCCCGGATCGGATCTCGTTCCAGCCCTTTCAGCACCCGCTCTGCTGCCTCGGGAAGGAACGGCTGCAGCCAGTACACTATCCGGTGCAGTTCCGTCAACCATCTATCCAGAAGTCGATTCAACGCTTCCTGGTTCCCCTCCGTCAGCAGTTCCCAGGGACGCTCGATCTCCACCTCCCTGTTCACCTGCCCGATTACCTCCCACAGGTAGTCCAGCGATCTGTCGAACTCGTGTCGCGCGAGCGCTTTTTCAAAACCATCCGGCGGATCTGGAATCGGCTCCGCGGTGAACGATCCGTATCCACCCCGCTCCGCCAGCGCAGTCAGCCGACTCACCAGGTTGCCCAGCCCGTTGGCCAACTCCCCGTTGTACGCGTTCAGCAGCCGCTCGCTGGAAAAGTCCCCGTCGTCGAACGGCGACACGCTCCTCAACAGGTAGTAGCGCACCCCGTCCGACCCGAATCGCTCGATACTCTCGAACGGATCGACCGCATTCCCCAGCGACTTGCCGATCTTGCGACCGTTGGTGGTCAAAAATCCGTGCACCACGATCTCGTCCGGTAGCGGCAACCCGGCCGACAGCAGCAGCGCCGGCCAGTACACCGCGTGGAACTTCCACACATTCTTGCCGATCACGTGAACCTTGTGCGTCGCTTCATTCCACCACTCTCGCCATCCTACACTTTCGTCGGGTTCCGATTCGCCGAACCCTGGTCCCGAGAGATAGTTGATCAACGCATCGATCCAGACGTAGATGATCTGACCCTCATCCCCCGGCACCGCAACGCCCCAATTCGCCACTCTTTCAGCCCGGCGCGAAACGCTGATGTCCTGCAATCCCCGTTCCACGAAGCTCAGCACCTCCCGCCGTCGCTTCTCCGGCGCAATTCCGAGCCTTCCGGAGCGAATCAGCTCCTCAATCTGCTCCTGATAGGCCGACAGCCTGAAGAACCAGTTCTCTTCCTCGACTGGAGCTGGCTCGGTCTCGTGGTCCGGACAGCGCCCATCGACCAAATCCCGCTCCAGCAAAAAATCCTCGCAGCCGGTGCAGTACAACCCCTCGTAACTCTTGCGATACACGTCCCCCGGCCGCAGCTGCTCCCACAGCCGGTGAACTCCCAGCCGATGTCGCTCCTCCGTCGTCCGCACGAAATCGTCAACTGCACAGTTCAGCGCCTCACCTAATGTACGAAACACCTCGCTGTTCCGGTCGACCAACTCCTGTGTGCCGACCCCCAGTTTCTTGGCCGACAGCACATTTTTGAAAGCATTCTCATCCGTGCCCGTCTGGAAGCGCGTCTTTTTCCCAATCGACCTCTGATACCGCGCGATCGCATCCGCCTGCACCAGTTCCAGCGCGAACCCCACGTGCGGTTCGCCGTTGACGTAGGGAATCGAAGTAGTGATGTATGCCCTGTTCATTTTTCCCGCTCCTTTGAGTGGCTGACCATTGGTCAGCTGATCAATGAAAAAGGCCCGGGAGATCTGCGCTCCCGGGCCTGGTTGCTGTCTGATTTATGAGGATTTGCTCGTTCTTATTTCATTCCCTCAGACATATACCAGGCCCCGGGCATCATTCGGTGGTGATGATGGTGGTGAATCGGCGCATGCGCGCAATATGAAAATCCAGCTGTCCGTATCATGAGATCCTCCTGGATCGAAGGTGAAAAAGAAAAAGCCCGGAAGCATTCGCTCCCGGGCCCGATCTGTGTTGTTCGTCTATTCGCCTGTATTTTACAGCGAACCGGACGCAGACCGAGCCCACGGCATCATATGGTGATGATGCATCATCGCGGCGTTATGCTCGGTATGGATAGTCCAGTTCAGCACGAAATTTCAGCTCCCGTTTGTCTTTTGAACCTAACGCATCGCATCTTCCATGTCAAGCGAACTACGCATATCGAACGGCAATACGCGAGGAAGCCGCTGTGTGCGCAAAAGATAGGATTGCATATGGTGAAAACTCACATATCGACTTGATAAGTATGATTATTTTTTTATATTATCCTCAAAAGAGGAGAAAAGAATATGAGAATTACTATCGATATTGATGAAAAACAGCTTGCTGGCATTCAGCGGGAAACGGGAATACGCAAAAAATCCCCTGCAGTGCGCCGCGCTCTCGAGTGCTTCATTCGCGAAAGGGAAAAGAAGCGTTTCTTGCTGAAAGTGATGGAAGGCAAATGCAATTATTCCCTGACGAACGAACAGGTCGAGGCGCTGGGAATCTATGACACTGATTGATACTTCGGCCTGGATCGAGTTCCTGCGCAAAATGGGAAAACCGGAAGTCAAAAATCGGGTGGCGGCCTATATCGATCTGGGAACGGCGGCCTATTGCGGCCCGGTTGAATTCGAATTGATGACCGGTGCCAGAGATTCCGAGATCGAAACAATACGCACGGCTTTGCGTTTCAGCACGTTACTCGACTTCCCACTCGCCTGCTGGCAAGAAGCGGCCAGAATTGAAAGCCAGCTCCGCAAAAAAGGCGTGACCGTACCTCGCGACGATATCTTCGTAGCCACCACCGCGCTTTGCCACGACACACCGGTGTATGCGTGTGACCCCCACTTTCTACTTATGAAGGATAAAGGGAAACTCCCTCTCGAAATCGCGTAACAGAGGCGATCGACTTGACGAACTCCCGCCGATCGATCTGCTGCTGCCAGAATTTCTCATTCAAGCGCTTTTCTCCCAACGCAGATAATTCTCCGCGATAAACCGCTCCACCCGCCACATAGCCTCCCCCATCTCGGTCAGCTCGTATGCCCTGTCTGCTCGCCTCATGATCCGCTTCACTACCAGATGGCGCCGCGTATGCGAGTAGTCGTAGTCTACCTGGGCGATGTGATAGGTCAGTTCGCGCTCGCTGTACGATTTGATTTCCGGCAGCATACAGACCGCCGCCGTGGTGACGCGCATCAAAAAAGGATGGGCATCTCCCCGCACCTTCTCCGCACGCTGAGCAGCCAGCACCTGCAACCGTTCCGGCGTTTTTTCACCCTCCTCCGACTGCCGAAAGACGTTCTTCTTCTTGCCGCCGTACAGAGCACTCCCGGCCGCCTTGACCAGCTTCCGATCCTTTCCGCGCACCAGCCGCTCCAAAGTCTCCCTGGCCAGTTCTCCGCCGATCTCCCCCATGGCGATGACCGCTCCCTCTCGCACCTGCCCCTTACCCCCTTCCGTCAGTTCGATCAGCAGCGGTAGCGCTTCCTCCGCCCTCAAGCGCCCCAGCGCTTCGATGGCGATTCGCTGTTCCGCCACTTCTCCTTCCCGGGCGACGCGCATGAAGAGCTCCAGACTGTCTCCGTCCAATGCGTTGCTCAGCCCTCGCAGAGCGGCCAGTCGGGTGCCGATGTCCGCATGCTCCGCCATAGCTCGGATACTCGAGTAATAATCCGGAAGCATCAAATCGCCCAGCAGGGATACCGCCGGATTGCGAACCTCCCCCTCGAGATGTTCCAGCAGCGACGCGAGCCGCTCGGCCATCTCCTCTCTGAGCGTCGAATCGGCATTCATCTGCTCCATGCTCGTCGGCGGCAGCAGCTTGCTGCGAAAGCGCAATTCGAAGCGTCGCTGGAAATCCGACACCTGGTCGATCCAGTCTCCGTTCGGCCAGGGAAGGAGCACCTCCAGGCCGGCCAGAGCCAGTTCGAGAGACCGCCGGTCCTCCCCTTCGAGCGCATCCAGCAGCGCCCGGCCGAATCGCGGTCCCGTCCGCTTCAGCGCGTAGAGTATCCAGGCTTGCTCGTGGAGCTCCTGGCGATCCGCCATCTCCCAGAACCGCTCCACGAGCAGCGGAAAGGATCGGTCCGCGTAGCACAGCAGTGCGTGGACCAGCAGCGTCTCTTCACTCTCGTCCGGAAAGAGTTTGCGATCCTCGTCGTGGCAGGCCTCCAGCAGTTCGGCGATCAGTTCGACCCTGACCTGTTCCTCCCAGTCCACCTGAAACAATTGATCCAGGAGAAAATACGCCTCCCTCCCTCTGGGAACGTTCCCCTCCTCCGACTCCTCCCCGGGAGGCCGTTTCCTCGCCGTAGCCACCAACTCCCGCAGCAGCAGCAGCGCGTGGGTCCGCGTCTGCTCCTCTTCCGTCTCGAAGTAACAGACCAGCAGCACCTCCACCGCCGGCTTTCCCAGCCGTTTCAGCAGCAGCACCAGCGGTTCGATGAGTTCCTCCTCCATCTCCGCCACCAGTTGAACGAACCGCTCCGGCGCGTGCTCCAGAATCTGTTCCAGCCGCTCCATCGATTCGGGCTTTTCCCCGAACATCTTCAGCAATACCTCGATCTCCGCTTCTACCGCCCTGCCGAATTCTTCGTCCGGTGCCATCTCTTCCTCGTCTTCTTTGAAATCGTTCACGATATCTTTCAGCGCCTGCCGCGATCGGTGCAGGCGACTCATCACCGTGCCGATCGGCACGTCCAGAAATTCCGCCGCATCTTCGTAGGAAACCCCCTCCCAGTAGTGGAGCACCAGCATCATCCGCTGCTCCGGCCGCAGTCGCCCCAGGCCGCGAATCAGCCGCCCGGACAACAAATCCTCACTCTCCGTCGCCACAGCTTCGGATTCGTCCCCTTCCCCCTTCCATACTCCCTTCTGAGCCCGCAGCCACATCCGGCAGACATTTAGGGTCAGCGTCCGCAGCCATCCGGAAAATCGCTCTACTTCCTCCAGCTGGCCGATCTTGAGAAAGGCATCTATAAATGCGTCGTGCGCCAGGTCCTCCGCCTCAAAGCTATCCGCCGTCATCCGCAGACAGACGCCGTACACCATCCCCTGGTAGCGCTCCACCAGCGCTCCAAAAGCCTGGCGATCTCCCTTCCGGGCCGCCTGCACCAACTCTCTGTTATCGATCTCTTCCATAATCTCTACTGACAAAGATGCGGAATCCGGAGAATTATTCCACCTTGACAGGAATTTCTCGATAACGTAACATTCGTCCTTCCGACTCATTACCGTAAGTAAAGGAGCGACTTATGATTACCTCCATCGTTATGATCAACTGTGCCGTCGGCCAGGTCCACTCCGTCGCCGAGGCGCTCGTCGACCTGGAAGGAGTGGCCGAAGTCTACTCCGTCTCCGGCGAATACGACATCATGGCCATCGTCCGGGTGAAGGAATACGATTCCCTGGCCCAGGTGGTTTCCGAAAAAATAGCCTCTACGTCCGGTATTACCGGAACCGACACGCACATGGCCTTCCGCTGCTACTCGAAGCACAACATGGAGCAGATGTGGGCGGCGACCATCGGCGAGTGAATCCCGACCTGCCCCTCTCCCGGGCGATCCTCTCCGCTCAGGAGCAGGGAATAGTTCCGGTAATCGCCGATATCAAGCCGGTCTCGCCGCGCGACGGCGATCTCCTGAGCCATAGAGCGCCCGCCGAACTGGCGCGCACCCTGGCCGGCGCCTGCGCCTGCGCCCTGTCCGTAGTCACCGAACCGCGCGACTTCGGCGGCAGTTGCGCCATGCTCGCCGAAGTCGCCGACGCCGTCTCGCTCCCGGTGCTCAGGAAGGATTTCTTCTCCGCGCCCGAACAGATCGCCGAATCACATGCTGCAAACGCCAGCGCAGTATTGCTGATCATGGCCACCATACCCGATCCACTGGCATCCCAACTCTACCAGGAGACGCGCCGGCTCGGTATGGAAGCCGTGGTCGAGATCCACACTAGGCGAGAGCTTGATCGCGCCCTGGCGCTCGATCCCACGATCATCGGCATCAACAACCGCAATATCCTGGAACTGGAGACCGACCTCAGCGACGTCCGCGTCACCGAGGAACTGGCGCCGTTCGTGCCGGACTCGATCACCACTATATCCGAGAGTTCACTGAACACGCCGGAAGAGGTGCGGCGCGCGCGACAGGCGGGGGTCGATGCCGTCCTCATCGGCACCGCCATCCTCCAGGCTCCGGATATTGCGGCTCGCCTGAAAACTTTTATCGATGCAGAAGAATCACACGCTGTCTGAGAAAAGCAGATGACCCGAGTCAAAATTTGCGGACTAATGAGCGCCGATGACGTCGACCTGGCGGTGCGCGCCGGCGCCGATGCCCTCGGCTTTGTCACCGAATATCCGGTCTCCGTGCCCTGGAACATCCCCCGCCAGCTCTCCGCTGAACTGGCTATATCGGCCCCGCCGTTCGTCACCACTACCGCCGTGGTCGGCGGCTCGGTCGAAAATATCCTGGCAATCGCCCGCACCGTCCGCCCGCACTTCCTCCAGCTACACGGCGACGAGAGCCTGGAGGAAATCCGGGAGATCTGCTCCTCTCTCAGAGACACCGGTATCAAGGTGCTGAAGGCGCTGCGCATCGACGTCGACACCGGCAAAGCACTGTTCGACGTCGACGACCCGGTCGAAGCCTCCACCATCCTGGCCGCCTCGGGCATCTCGGGACTCGTGGTCGATTCGAAAACCTCCTCCCGCCCCGCCGGCACCGGCATCACCCTCGACTGGAGCGTCATACAGCGCGTCGCCGCCGCCATCTCCCTCCCCCTGATCCTGGCCGGCGGACTGAACGCCGAAAACATCGACCAGGCTATCGATATCGTCCGCCCTTACGGAGTCGACGTCATCAGCGGCATCGAGGAGAAACCCGGCGTCAAAGGGGAGCAACTCGTAATCGACTTCGTGCGCGCGGCCAAACGCGCCCTGGTATCATAAGGAAAGTAGATGGATCGCCCCTACATCATCATGCTCGTCGCCGTCAGCCTGGACGGCAAGATATCTCCAAAACGGCAGCCCGGTCAGTCCAACCCGATCGGTCCCGAGCTCATCGATCCGGAGATCATGCAACTCCACAACGCCCAGCGGGCCTCGGTGGACGGCATCATGGTCGGCCGCAACTGCATCCTCCTGGACGACTCGCGGCTGACGCTCAGAGATGCCGACGGCAAAAGTCCCACGCGCATCGTCCTGGACGGGCTGGCCGAGATTCCGCCGACTTCCAGAATCCTGGGCGACGAAGCGTCCACCATCATCGTAGTGACCGAAGACGCCCCCGCCGAACGCGTGCAGGCGTTCAGGGATCGCAACGCCGAAATCGTCGTCTCCGGGCACGGAAAATACGTCGACCTGCCCTCCATGCTGCCCGAACTGCGCCATCGTTTCGGCATCGAGCGCCTGCTGGTCGAAGGCGGCGGCACCGTGCACCGCTCCATGATCGCCGCCGACCTCTACGACGAAATACAGCTGATCATCTGTCCCTTCGTGATCGGCGGCTCCAACTCCATCACCCCGGTCGGCAGACGCGCCTTCTGGCCGCAGGGAACCGTCCCGAAATTCCGCCTGGATCGCAGCGAAGTGATCGGCGACTATTTGTACGTGATCTACAAACCCGAGGATGCACCTTCGGGATAGAGCACCTCACATAATATCGAACTTTTGAAAACCAATTTCCCCATCACCAAGGGAGTAGAGCAAATGCCAAGTCAGGAAGATCGCTGGAGAGAGTTCGGCGCCATCGTCGTGCGCCTGACCCAGGGACAGGACATTACCCGCGAAGAAGCCCGCGAGTGCTGGCGCCAGATCTGCGAAGAAGAGCAGTCAGACCTGCAGCAGGGGGGATTCATCGGCGCCCTGAAGGCCAAGCCGGAAACCCCGGAAGAGGTGGCCGGCACCTTTGAAGCGCTCTACGAATACGACACCATCAAGGTCCAGGTCGATACTCCCGAGCCTCTGATCGACAACTGCGGCACCGGAGCCGACACCCTGAAGACCTTCAACGTCAGCACCGGCGCCGCCATCACCGGAGCGGCCTGCGGCCTCTACGTCGTTCGCCACGCCGCCCGCGCCATCTCCTCCAACTGCGGCGCCATCGACGTAGTCGAAGCGCTCGGCGTCAACGTCGAGTCCGCCCCCGATGTGCCCAAACAGAGCATCGAAAAGGCCGGCATCTGCGCCTGGAACGCCTTCCTACCGACCGTCCATCCCAAAACCCTGGCCCGCGTTCTCTCGCAGATCCGCTTCGGATCGGCCATCAATCTGGTCGGACCACTGCTCAACCCGACCATGCCCTCCTTCAAGGTCATGGGCGTGCCCAACGTCGATATGATCGAGATCGAAGCCAAGACCCTGCGCGAGATCGGCTTCAAAAAGGCATTCGTCATGCACGGCCTGGACGACAACTCCGACAAGGGCATGGACGAAGTCTCCACCCTCGGACCCACCCAGGTCGCCGAATTGCACGAGGATGGCTCCATCGAAAATTACACTATCACACCCGAGGATTTCGGCTTCGCCGAGACGACCTTCGAGGAGATCGCCTCAACGCGCGATGTCCAGAACGATGCACTGGCTCTGCTGCGCGTGCTCGCCGGCAAGGATTCGGGCCCCAAGCGGGACATCGTCTGCCTCAATGCCGCTCCCCTGCTCTACGTCATGGGCAAGGCCGCCAATCTCAAGGCGGGCGTCGACATGGCCAGAGAGGCGATCGACTCAGGCAAGACCCTGGACAAACTGCGCGACTGGGTCACCCATCAGAACGTCAAACCGGAAGACGGCATCCCCACCCTGGAGAAGATGCTCGAGCAGATATGAGCGACACCACCGAAGTCAAACACTCCACCTGCTACTTCTGCACCAGCAAGGGCTGCGCCATGAAGGTGCACGTCGCAGACGGCAAAGTGCAGAAGGTACACGTCGACACCGAAGCGCCGGTGACGCCGGGTGCCTTTTGCAAACGCCCTCACCTGGCCGCCGACTACCAGCACCATCCCTTCCGCCTGAAGTTTCCCATGAAGCGGAAGGGACCGCGCGGCTCCGATCAGTGGGAGCAGATTTCCTGGGAACAGGCGCTCGACGAGATCGCGACAAAACTGGCGCAGATTCGCGAGACATACGGAGCCGAAGCAGTCGCCACCAGCTCCGGCACCGGACGCGGGGCGGCCGACTTCGCCAAGACCCGCTTCATGAACCTCTTCGGCAGCCCCAACCGCTTCGGCGCCGTCACCATCTGCTACGGCCCCCGCAGCATGGTCTGGTACTCCACTTTCGGCGGTGCCGTGGTCCCCGACCGCAAGCCTGGCCTGACGCAGATGATGGTCCTCTGGGGCCGCAATCCACACGAAGGCGGTCCCTCCTCCTGGAACAGCTTTCTCAAAGCCAAAAAAGCCGGCATGCGGACCATGGTCGTCGATCCGCGCAACACCGAGCCCGCCCGCCAGGCGGATTGCTGGGTGCCGCTCCGGCCGGGAACCGACGCCGCCCTGGCTCTGGGGATGATGCAAGTCATCATCGCGGAGGAACTCTACGACCGAGAATTCGTCGAAAGCAGCACCTCCGGCTTCGAGGCGCTGAAGGAACGAGTTGCCGCGTTCCCCCCCGAACGAGTCGCCGAGATCACCGATCTCTCCGCCTATACTGTAGTGGAGACCGCCCGCTTTTTCGCCCGTAACCAGCCCTGCAACATGGTCATCGGCGAGGCGGCCGAACACTCCGCCCCCAACAGCATCCAGGCGATCCGGGCGATCAACATGCTGCGCGCCATCGTCGGCTCCGTCGACGTCGAGGGGGGCGGCCTGATCGGCGGCCCCTGCCCCGGCTTCATACCCGATTCGACCATGGAGCGCAATGACGCCCTGCCGCCCGAACAGCGGCGCAAGCAGCTCGGTAGCGACCGCTTCCGCTATTTGAGCTATCCCGGTTGGGAGTTGGTGACCGAGCAGCTGAGCAAAAAGTGGGGCGACCGCCATCCGGCCGCCGCCTACCTCAACTGCATGGCCCACGCCCCCACCGCCTTCCGCGCCATGCTCACCGGCGAACCGTACCCGGTAAAGGGGCTGATCGTCTCGGCCAGCAACCCGCTGCTCTCCTTCGGCAATACCAGGCTGGTCTACGACGCGCTCAAATCGCTCGACCTGCTGGTCACCCTGGACATTACTCCCACCCCCACATCCGCGATCTCCGACTACGCCCTGCCCGCCGCCTGCTGGCTCGAGCGTCCCGACATGGGCAACTTCGCCTCGGTCGGCGCCTATCCCCTCGTCCAGGTCGGAGAGGCAGCCGTTCCCGCCCGCGTTCCCGGAGAATACGAGCGTCTGGATGACTACGAATTCTGGCGGGAACTCGGCCTCCGACTCGGTCAGGAGGAGGAATGGCCGTGGAAGAGTTTCGAAGAGGTGTGGGAGTACCGCCTGGGCGAGATCATGGAGGAGCGCGGCAACCGCACGCTCTCCGAATTCATCCGCGAAAAGCGCTGGGCGTTCGAAGTACCAGACCCCGGTCTCGCCCGCAACGGCGAATTGGCCACACCATCCGGCAAAATCGAACTCTATTCGACGATTCTCGAACAACTCGGCTACGACCCTTTGCCCGACTACGTCGAGCCATCCATTCCCACCGAGATCAAACAGAAATACCGCTTCCTCAACATCAGCGGCTGCCGTTTCCGTCCTTACCACCACAGCGAATTCCGCCACGTCGACAGCTTCCGCAGTCAGGCACCCGACCCGATCGTCGATATCCACGTAGACGCCGCCCTGCGGCTGGGCATCGCCGATGGCGACTGGGTCTATATCGAAACCAACAAGGGGCGCGTCAAACAACGAGCCCGCCTGAGCACCGACTTCGACCCGAAATACATCTCCACCCAGCACGGCTGGTGGTTTCCCGAACAGACTGCTGCAGAGCCGCACCTCTACGGCCTCTGGGAGTCGAACATCAACGTCACCACCGACGACGACCCGGACCTCTGCGACCCGCTTTCCGGCGCCTGGCCCTTCAAAGGCCTGTACATGCGCTGCAAAATCTACAAAGCGTGACTTCCATCCACAAAGACGTGGACATCTTCATCGACCGATGTATCTCTTGAGGGTTGTCCACTCCTCTTCTGTCATGTCCGAGTAGTGCCAGTAGATCATGCTGTGCAGCCCGCTGTGGGCAACGGCATCCAGCATCTGCTCGAGCTCCCTCGTCGAGATGCGCACTCCGCCGTGGTGCAGCCCGAGCCAGGGCCGCAGCACATCGGCGCCACCGCTGCGGTGGATCATCTTGGCGATCTCCGCGGGAACCGTCTCCTGAAAGAATTCGGGACTCAGCGGTTGCGACAGGTCATCCAGAGTCGTCGCGCCCGGCACAGCCAGATCGAAGAGCCATTCGGCGAAACGCAGGGCGAGGGACTCGTCGGCATCGGCGTTCCACTCCATCATCGTCTTCGCGTAGCGATAGAGGGTGCCCTTCAGCCCGTCGATGCCGTGCTGCCAGAAGTAGAGCTTCGGGCAAAAGAAATCAGTCACCTCCCGCAGACGCCGGTAATTGTATCCCGTGAGCGGCGCGAAGGCCGAGGTGCGAGGCCCGCAGGCCAGCTCCAGGCCGAGGTCCAACTCCTTCACGCAGCCGTGGAAGGCGCCCACGTAGTCCTGGATACAGTCGGTGCGGAAACGGATCAGATCGAACACCTCCGGTGCCCGCAGCAACAGGTCCACAGTGTCGAAGGGACCGCCCCGAGATTCGACAAAACCGCGCATCCCCTCGGCACCGAGGGATTGCAGCACCCCCTTCAATCGCGCCGGCGCCGCGCGCAAGACGTCGGCATCGTAACCCAGCTGCCGCGCTTTGTTTTCGTCCGCCGGCGTCAAACCGGCGAACACATCACTGCGGTGACCGGGCTCGATCTCATAGCCGTATTCGGGACCGTCGAGGATGAACCCGCTCAGCTCCGGGAACTGCTCGTAGGTGTCCCGGGTGCGGGCCAGTCCGTAGAGAATCTGCTCGGGATCGTTCAGACAGGCGCCGTCGAGGAACCAGCGATACTGGCCCCAGTCGTGGAGGTAGAGTTTGAATCCGCGGTCCCCGGCCGCTTTGACGGCGTCGCGGAAGACAGCGGCGCTCTCCACCAGAGCCTCGGGCAGCGCCGGCGGCTCCGCGTCGATCCCGGCGTAGTGGTCGCGGTTCGGCGCGAAGGCCGGGCCCTGCACGTCGCCGACCCCCAGCATGAGGTCGCCCAGGACGAGTTCGCGGATGCCGCCGTCCCACAGCCTGGTCAGCACGTGATCGGCGCCCTCCTTCTCGAAAGCCTGGATGTTACCGATAAACATGAACGGTTGAAAAGCCATTGCTAACCTCTCTTAGTCATTCAATCTTGCGGCCAGGATTGGCGCAATCGGTGTCGGAAAGAGCATTATATGAATTTATAGGGAGCGTGTCTATCATTCTCCAGAGCCCTCCTTGATCCTCCCATATAGCAAGAGGGCAACGCTTCTGCGTTGCCCTCTTGCTACCCACCTTTGCAGCAATTTCAGATCTACAGATCTGGTATTGCTGCAAAGGCAGCTTCCTTTACCACTTCCGAAAGCGCCGGATGCGCGTGCACCGTGCGCGCCACATCCTCGGCGCTCCCCCCGAACTCCATCGCCATCACCGCCTCTGCGATCAGATGGGAAGCCTGTGCCCCCAAAATGTGCACGCCCAGCAAGCGATCGGTTTGCGGATGGCTGAGCACCTTCACCAGACCGTCGATCTCGTCCATACAGTGCGCCCTGGCATTCCCCCGGAACTGGTATTTCCCCACGCTCACCTCCCCAAACGCCTCCCGCGCCGCCTCTTCGGTCAACCCGACCGAAGCCAGCTCCGGATGGGTGTATACCACGCCGGGAATCGCATCGTAGTTCACATGGCCACCCTTGCCCGCCATCTTCTCCACCGCGGCCACCCCCTCCTCCTCCGCCTTGTGGGCCAGCATCGGCCCGGCGATCACATCGCCGACTGCGTAGATACTAGGAACACTGGTCTGAAAATCTCCGTCCACCGCAATCCGGCCTCGCTCGTCCAGCTCCACCCCCACTTCCGCCAACCCCAACCCCTCGGTGTGCGGCTTGCGACCGACCGCCACCAGCACCCTGTCGCACTCCTTCACACTCTCCTTATCGCCGGCGGTCACGGCCAGCTTGACCTTACCCTCTTCAATCTCCGCCCCTCCGGCACTGGCACCCAGCTGAAAGCTCATCCCCTGCCGCTTGAGCAATCGCTGTAGCTGTCCGGTCATCTCCACGTCCATGCCGGGGAGAATCTGTTCCATGTATTCGATCACCAGCACCTCCGCTCCCAGGCGGCTCCACACCGAACCCATCTCCAACCCGATCGCACCCGCACCGATCACCACCAGCCGACCGGGAACCTCGGCCAGCGAAAGCGCCTCCGTCGAACTTATGATCCGCTCCCCGTCGAACGGCAGTCCACGCAGTTCGACCGGCGCACTCCCGGTGGCGATGAGGATCTTCCCTCCCTCCAGCAGACGCGTGCCACTCTCTCCCTCCACCTCTACCTTCCCCCCCGCGGCGATCCGCGCCGTGCCGACGACGTGCTCCACCTTGTGCCCGCGAAACAGGGTGCCGATCCCCTTGCACATCGCCTGGACGATCTTCTCCTTGCGCGTCATCATCGGCCCCAGGTCGAAACGCACCTCTCCCAGGCTGATGCCGTGGTGCTTCAACCCTTTCTTGTTCCTGGCGTAGAGTTCGCTCGATTCGAGCAGCGCCTTGCTCGGAATGCAGCCCACGTTCAGACAGGTGCCCCCCAACGCTGTTTTTTCGATGCAGGCCACTTTCATACCCAGCTTGGCCGCTCGGGTCGCCGCCACATACCCGGCAGGACCGGCCCCGATGACGATCAGATCAAACCCACTATCATTCACGAAAAACGACCTTTCGCTATCCTGCGTTGTCTGAAAATCTAAAGGAAAGGCGGTCGCCGGTTCCAATCGCGGAAAACCGCAGCGCCGCCTCTCTCATGTGAATCGCGTTGCTCTATAATTCGCTCAAACCTGCAGCAGCAGTCGCACCGGATCCTCGACCAACTGCTTGACGCGCACCAGAAACGAAACCGACTGCTGCCCGTCGACCAGCCTGTGGTCGTAGGAGAGCGCCACGTACATCATCGGCCGGATCTCCACCTTCCCATCCACTGCCACCGGTCGCTGTTGAATCGCGTGCATTCCCAGGATGCCGCTCTGCGGCGCATTGAGGATCGGCGTCGACAGCAGCGAGCCAAAAATCCCGCCGTTGGTGATCGTGAAGGTGCCGCCGGTCAAATCGTCCATACTCAGCCGGTTGTCGCGCGCTCCCCGCGCCACCCGCTTGATCTCGCTCTCTATCTCGGCCATCGACATCTGTTCCACGCGCTGCAGCACCGGCACCACCAGGCCGCGCTCGGTGCCCACCGCAATGCCCAGATTGACGTAGTCGTGGTAGACGATCTCCTCCCCCTCGATCCAGGCGTTGATCACCTCGAACTCCTGCAGCGCCATCGCCACCGCCCGTGAAAAGAACGACATAAACCCCAGCGAGACCCCGTGGATCTCGGTGAACTGCTCCTTGTACTCGGCGCGCAGCGCCATCACCCCGCTCATATCCACCTCGTTGAAGGTGGTGAGCATGGCCGCGTTCTGCTGGGCGCCGACCAGATGCTGGGCGATCCGCTGACGAATCCGCGTCATCGGCACCCGTCGGATGCCGCCGCCCTCCGCTCCCTTCTCCACCTTGGCAACTTTGGGTGCCGGTTTTGTCGCTGGCGCCGGCTTGGCGACCTGCGCCGGTTTGGCCGGCGGTGCTTTCTCGCGGGGTTCCTCCACCTTCGGAGTCTCCACCGGCGGGGCCGGTCCAGCCGGTTCGGCCTCTTTCTCCTGCGCCGCCAGATACGCCAGCACATCCTCTTTGGTCAGCCGTCCGCCCTTCCCTGTTCCCTCGATATCTACGGGGTCCAGATCGTTTTCTTCGACCAATCGTCGGACCGCCGGACTCAGCATCTCCTCATCCGCCGGTTCAGCCGAAGCCACTTCCGGCTCCGCAACCGCTTCCTCAGCCGGTGCCACCGCCGCTTCAGCCGCCACTCCCTCTTCGATCCGGGCGATGACGTCCCCTACCTCCAGGGTATCGTCCACCGCCTTGAGCTGCTGCACGACGCCTGCAGCCGGCGCCGGCAGATCCACATTCGCCTTGTCCGTCTCCAGAATGCAAATCGGTTCATCCCTCTCTACGTATTCCCCCTCTCCCTTGAGCCATTCGATCAGAATGACCTCGGTGACCGACTCGCCCATGCCCGGAATTTCTACATCGATAGCCATTGCCTACTCCTTGAAACCGGCGCTACCTGCAGCGCGCGGCACGTTGCCCTGCATACAGTTCTGTCTCACAGTTCTGTCTCAAAATCCTAGACCGCCCGGTGATCGCTACTTCCAGTCGCGGTCAGAACCACCTCTTTCTCCCCCATCTCCATCGCCCGCTCCACGATCTCCTGCTGTTCGGCCTGGTGTATCTGGAACGAACCGGCCGCTGGACTGGCCGCCTCGTCCCGCCCCACGTAGAAGAGTTCGAACTCCGCGGGGATCAGTGCCTTGACCCGGGAGTGGACGAAGTTCCAGGCACCCATGTTCTGTGCCTCCTCCTGCACCCAGAAGATCTCCTGAGTATCCGGATAGCGCTCCAGCACCGCCCTGAGCTCCCGCTCCGGAAACGGATACAGCTGTTCCAGCCGCACCAGCGCCACCGCTCTCTGCTCCCGCTCCCGGCGCGCGTTGAGCAAGTCGTAATAGATCTTGCCCGTGCACAGCAGCACCCGGCGCACCTCCGCCGGATCGGCCACCTCGTCATCGTCGATAACCACCCTGAAACTCCCCTCGATGAACTCCTCGATCGGCGAGACGCACTGCTTGTTGCGCAGCAGGCTCTTAGGGGTCATCAAAATCAGCGGTTTGCGGAAATTCCGGTGGATCTGCCGACGCAGGACGTGGAAGAGTTGGGCGGGCGTCGTCGGATAGGCCACCTGCAGATTGTTCTTTGCGCACAGCTCCAGAAATCGCTCCAGACGGGCGCTGGAGTGTTCCGGCCCCATCCCCTCGTACCCGTGCGGCAGCAGCAACACCAGACCGCACATCTTCTGCCACTTCGCCTCGCCGCTGACCAAAAACTGATCGACGATCATCTGGGCGCCGTTGACAAAATCCCCGAACTGCGCTTCCCACAGCACCAGCCGCCGCGGGTCGGACGCGCTCAGGCCGTACTCGAAACCCAGGACCGCCAGCTCCGAGAGCATGGTGTTGAGCACTATAAACTCCGCCTGGTCGCGGGACAGGTGCCGGAGTGGAACGTGCTGAGCCCCGGTCTCCACATCGTGCCAGACCGAATGGCGGTGGGCGAAAGTGCCCCGCTGGCTGTCCTGGCCCGCCAGGCGCACCGGCACTCCCTCTATGAGCAATGAACCAAAAGCCAGCATCTCGGCCCCCCCCCAATCGACCGGCTGCTCTCCAGCCACCATCTCCTGGCGCGCCTTGTTGACCCGCTGCACTGTGCGGTGCAGAGAGAACCCCTCCGGCACCTGGGTCCCCCTGTCCACTACCCTCTTCAGCACACGCGAATCGACCGCCGTGTGCGCGCTCCAATCGCCGGAAGCCCAGGTGAGCCCTTGCCATACCCCTCCGAAGATCGGCGCCTGAGGCAGCACCTGCAGCTTACGCCCGATCTCCTGCGACTCATCCAGCTTGGCGCGCACCCGCGCTCTCACATCGTCGATATCTTCCTGGGCGACCTTGCTCTGCGCCGCCAGTTGGAAGGAATAGAGATGAAAGACTGTCGGATGCTTCTGGATCATCTGATACATCAGCGGTTGGGTCAGAGTGGGATCGTCCGCCTCGTTGTGTCCGTAGCGCCGATAGCACCACAGGTCGATCAACACGTCCCGCTTGAACTCCTGACGGAATTCGATGGCCAGGCGTGCCGCCTGCACCACCGCCTCCGGATCGTCGGCGTTGACGTGGAAAACCGGTGCCTGCACCTGCCGAGCTACGTCCGTGGGATAAGGGGTGAAGCGCGTCTCCTCGGGCGTGGCCGTGTACCCCAGCTGGTTGTTGATGATGATGTGGATGGTTCCTCCAACCTGGTACCCATCCAGCTGAGATAAATTCAGCGTCTCGGGCACGATCCCCTGACCCGTGAAAGCCGCTTCCCCGTGGATCAAAACCGGCACCACCCGTCTCCTCTCCCGGTCGTGCAGATACGACTGCTTGGCGTACACCATCCCCTCTACAACCGGATCGACCAGTTCCAGATGGCTGGGATTGGAACTGAGAGAGAGATGGACTTTGTGACCGCTGTCGCTCACGTAGTCGTACGGATATCCCATGTGGTACTTGACATCCCCCTCGTCGGCTGGCCGGTCCCTTAGGGCGACATCCTCGAACTCGCTGAGGATGACTTCGTACGGTTTGTGCAGCAGATGGGCGAGAACGCTGAGGCGGCCCCGGTGGGCCATGCCGAACACCAGTTCGTCTATGTCCAGACCCGCTCCCCAATCGACCAGCGTATCCAGCAGCGGCAACAGCGATTCCGCCCCTTCCAGCGAAAACCGCTTCTGGCCGATGTAGCGCGTGTGCAGAAAATTCTCGAACTCCTCCACCTCGATCAGGCGCGTCAGAATCCGCCAGCTCTCATCCTCGGAACACTCGGTGCGATTGAGACTCGGCTCGATCCGCTGCTGCAGCCAGTCGCGCTGCTCCTTGTCGGCAATCGAGATGTATTCCACGCCCAGCGTCCGGCAGTAGGTGGCCTTCAACTTGGCTAACAGATCCCGCAGCGTGCCGTCCGTCTCCCCCAGAAATCCTCCCGTACCGACGACCTTGTCCAGATCGTTCTTTCCCAGACCGAATTCCGAAAGCTCCAGAAGAGGATGGCTTTCGGGCGCTTCTCCCAACGGATTGAGGTGGGCGATAAAGTGACCGAGTTGGCGATACGCCTGCACCAGGCCGTAGACTCCTCTGTCCCCTCCTACTCCTACCCCCTGTCCCCCCTCTATCACCCCGGAGACATCCTGTTCCTCTTGCTCTTCTCCGGATCGCTGGAATCCGAATTCAAACCCCTTGAAGAAAGCCACCCATTCGCCATCCAGTGAGTCGGGGTCGCGCCGGTATTGTTCGTAGAGTTGATCGATGTACTCGACGTTGGCGCTGTTGGGATCGAACGACTTCATCGGCCTGTCCTGCATTTGGCGTATCGAGCACCACACGGGCACACGACCGCGGTTTCAATTGAATCCGGAAGAGCTTGAATAACCTCAGGGAATGCTGATATATACGCTATTCCCCGCCGACCGCTGCTCGATGGACGATGTTGAATACAATGGACAACTGGAAACTACGCGGATGTGCTGGGAAAATAGCGAGATATAAGATATATACCGACCCATAATTGGTAAAGGAGTTTATGCGATTTCCGCCTCCTTTTATCCGAATTAAACTTGTGCTATCCCCTCCAGAATCGTTTCTCTGCCACCATCCTCATCGCCCGGATTTCCCCCACTTATCGGTTGGATTGTTTTTTTTAATCCCGCTTTTCTTGAGTCCCTCGGAGTAAACCGCTAAATTTAAAATCCACTTCAGAAGCCTTCTTTGACGCTCATCCCCTTCACTCATCTGCGAGCCAATTCCATGATACTCACGTTCGACGGTCCCGCCGCTCTCTCCGACTTTCGCAGCACCCCTCTGCTGGCGCATTGCCGGGAGCGCGTTCCTCGAATCGCGGCTTTCGAATCCCGCTTCATCTACGCAGTGCACCTGGAATCCACTCCGGATCGAGGCCAGATGCAACGCCTGGAACGCATCCTCGACGCGCGCGGCTCCGCCGATCTGGATGCCGGCATCCAGGCCCTGGTCTGCCCCCGTCCCGGCACCATCTCACCCTGGTCCAGTAAGGCGACAGATATCCTCCATAACTGCGGCATGGAGATCGTCAAGCGCGTCGAGCGCGGTATCGCCTACACCTTCACCGGAGACCGCCTTTCAAACCGGGATATCCAGCCCGTTCTGCCCCTGCTCTACGACCGCATGACCGAAGCCGTAGTCGACGACGTCGAACTCCTCTTTCAGACCGTCGAACCCCAACCGTTGATCTACATCTCCCTCCAGGATCAGGGTCGGCAAGCGCTGGAAAAGGCCAACTTCGAGATGGGCCTGGCCCTCTCCGCCGAGGAAATGGACTACTTCCAGGATGTCTTCAAGAAACTCGAACGAGATCCGACCGACGTCGAGCTGATGATGTTCTCGGTAGTCAACTCCGAACACTGTCGCCACAAGATCTTCAATGCCGACTGGATCATCGACGGTCGAGAGCAGGAACGCTCCCTCTTTGACATGATCCGCCACACCCACATCACCCATCCCGAGGACTGCATCAAGGCCTACTCCGACAACTCCGGCATCATCCGGGGCTTCCAGTCGCAGCTTTTCCGCCCCGACGGCAGCGGCGACTTCCACTACGCCTACCGGGACCAACTCGCCCACATCCTGATCAAGGTCGAAACCCACAACCATCCCACCGCCATCTCCCCCTATCCGGGCGCCTCAACCGGCGTCGGCGGCGAGATCCGCGACGAGGCCGCCGCCGGCACCGGTGGCCACACCCAGGCCGGCCTGGCCGCCTTCTTCACCTCGCACCTGCGCATCCCCGACTTTCCCCAACCCTGGGAGCGCGACTACGCCGAATTCCCCGGCCGCCTGGCCACCCCACTGGAAATCATGACCGACGGTCCCCTTGGCGGCGCCGGCTTCGGCAACGAGTTTGGGCGCCCCAACATCGTCGGCCTCTTCCGCACCTACGAAGAGATGGTCGCCGACCGCTATCGCGGCTACCACAAACCGATCATGGTCGCCGGCGGTCTGGGTCTGATCGACGCCGAGCACGTCGAAAAACAGACCCCGCAAAAAGGGGATTACGTGGTCCAACTCGGCGGCCCGGCCATGCTCATCGGCCTGGGCGGGGGCACCGCCTCCAGCATGGCTACCGGCAGCAGCCAGGAAGACCTGGACTTCGCTTCCGTACAGCGCGACAATCCCGAAATGGAGCGCCGCTGCCAGGAGTTGATCAACCGCTGTATCGCCCTGGGGGAGGCCAACCCGATCATCAGCATCCACGACATCGGCGCCGGCGGCCTTTCCAACGGCTGCCCCGAGCTGGTCGAAGAGGTGGGCGCCCGCTTCGATCTGCGCGCCATCAAGAACGACGAGCCGGGCATGAGCCCCATGCAGATCTGGTGCAACGAGGCCCAGGAGCGCTATGTCATGGCCATCCGCCGCAACGACATGGAACTCTTCTCGCAGCTGGCCGCCCGCGAACGCTGTCTCTACGCCGTTATCGGCGAGGTCACCGGCGATCGTCGGATCACCCTGCACGATCCCCTCTTCGACAACGACCCGATCGACGATCTCGATCTGGAAGTAATGCTGGGCAAACCGCCGCACATGCTGCGCGATGTCGCCCGCCTGAAAGAGTCCCATCCGGCCCTGGATCTCTCCGCAGCCAGTCTCGGAGAGGCTGTCGGACGCGTCCTCCGCTTCCCGGCGGTCGCCAGCAAGACCTTTCTGATCACCATCGCCGACCGCACAGTGACCGGCCTGATCGCCCGCGACCAGATGGTCGGCCCCTACCAGGTCCCCATCTCCGACGTCGCTCTCACCGCCCACTCCTTCAAGGGATACACCGGTTCGGCCATAGCCATGGGCGAGCGCACTCCCCTGGCCCTGCTCGACGCTCCTACCTCGGGCCGCATGGCCGTTGCCGAGGCGATCACCAACATCGCCGCCGCGGCCATCGGCCCCATACACCGCATCAAGCTCTCCGGCAACTGGATGTGCGCCTGTGGTGAGGACGGAGAGGATGCCAACCTCTACGACACGGTCGAAGCCGTGGGTATGGAATTCTGCCCGACCCTGGGCGTCTCGATCCCCGTCGGCAAGGACAGCCTGTCGATGCGCGCTTTCTGGCAGGACAGCAAGGGTGCAGACCACGGCATCGTCGCCCCCCTCAGTCTGGTGATCTCCGCCTTCGCCCCGGTCGACGACGTGCGCAAGACCGTCACTCCCGACCTTAAACAGGGCGAAGACACGCGCCTGATGCTCCTCGATCTGGGCCACGGCCGCAACCGCCTGGGCGGCTCGGTTCTGGCCCAGGTCTACAACCAGATGGGTGACATCTGCCCGGACATCGATCCGCAAGAACTTCGCAATCTCTACGACGCCGTACAGGAGCTGATAGACCGACAGTTGCTCCTCGCCTATCACGACCGCTCCGACGGCGGTCTGTTCACCACCGTCGCCGAAATGTCCTTCGGCGGTCGCACCGGCGTGGAACTCGACATCACCGCTCTAGGCGATGACCCCCTCTCAGCCCTGTTCACCGAGGAGGTCGGCGTCCTCTTCCAGTACCGCAGCGCCGATGAAAAAGCAGTACACACCATCCTCGCCGAACGCGGTCTGCAGGAGATCGCCCACATCATCGGTCAACCGACCGACGGCGACCAGCTGCACATCCTCCAAAACGGCGAGTCGATCTACCAGGTTCCCATTCCCAACCTGCACATCACCTGGTCGGAGCTGACCTACCGCATGCAGGCGCATCGCGACAATCCGGAGTGCGCTCTTCAGGAGTTCAAGTCGATCGCCGACCGCAACGATCCCGGCATGAACTTCGCCGCCACCTGTGCTGCCCCCACCATCGTCGACGCCGTCCGCCCGCGCATCGCCGTGCTCCGCGAGCAGGGAATCAACGGCCAGGTCGAAATGGCCGCCGCTTTCGACGCGGCCGGCTTCGAATCGATCGACGTGACCATGACCGACCTGCTGGAAAACCGCGCCGACCTGGCCGACTTCCAGGGGCTGGTCGCCTGCGGCGGCTTCAGCTACGGCGACGTCCTCGGCGCCGGCGCCGGCTGGGCCCGCTCCGTCCTCTTCCACGAACAGCTACGCGATCGTTTCGCCGCCTTCTTCGCCCGTCCCGACAGCTTCTCCCTGGGCGTGTGCAACGGCTGCCAGATGCTCTCCCATCTCAAGGAGCTGATCCCCGGCGCCGAACTCTGGCCCCGTTTCCTGCGCAACCGCTCCGAGCAGTTCGAGGCGCGCTATGTCACCGTCGAAATCCTGGAGAGCAAATCGGTCTTTCTGCGCGACATGGCCGGCTTCCGCCTGGGCATCCCCTGTGCCCACGGAGAAGGTCGCATCGAATTCGCCAGTCCCGCCGACATGGAGCAAGTCGTCGCCAACCACCAGATCTGCATGCGCTACGTCGATAACTACGGCAAGCCGACCGAGCGCTACCCCTTCAACCCCAACGGCTCTCCCGATGGCCTCACGTCATTGACCACCGCCGACGGTCGGGTCACCATCATGATGCCCCATCCGGAGCGCGTCTACCGCAACGTCCAGCTCTCCTGGAGACCCGCCGACTGGACCGGCGAAGAATCCCCCTGGCTCAAGCTCTTCCAGAACGCCCGTGACTTCGCCAGGCAGAGTTGAAAACATTGCCCAAGAGCTGACCTTTTCTCTCTGCAACTGCCAAAACAAGAAGCGGGATGGAGCTTTGATCCATCCCGCTTCTTGTCGGCTGGAGCTAATTGTTAGCCGGCATCCCCTTCCCTTGCCATGAGAACCATTCATGTTAAGCGAATGGTTATGTGCCGGTTTTTGGTCATAAATTGATTCCCATAAATTCCCATTCAAATGGTCTTTTCAGGGAATCCAATATTTTCAGCTCTCCCAACTCAAATTCTTTCCACTCCACTAAACCGGGGTAACTCCACCCGCATGCTGGGTGGTTGTTCGGTCACTGGTAATCCTTCCCATTCGCGCTTTTCTTGCACGATTGCTGCCACTGTTCAAGTGTCTGTCTCATACGCTTGACGATATGGGGTTGTCGATCTGCGATGTCAATCTCTTCGCCCTGATCAGCGATCAGGTCATATAGCTCATAGGGCTGCCCCTTGTCCTTGCTGTAGATCTTGTACTGATTGTCCGTGAGGGAGACCTGGTTCTTCGATTCAAACGCGATTGGGTGTGACCGTTGGTCCATCTCTCCTTTAATCAGCGGCAGCAGGCTGATCCCATCATACGGTCGCATCTTGGCTTCCGGGAGTTGATGGCCCAACGCATCCAACACGGTTGGAAAGTAATCGTTTGTACTGCAGGGCATTGAAACGACCCGACTCTTCTTGATCATCTTCGGCCAGACCAACAAGCCAGGGACACGTACGCCGCCTTCGTAAAGACTGCGCTTTCGCCCTCTTAGCCCATTTGTCTTACCCGGTCCATTGCTGTTTCCTTCCGGCCCGTTATCCGAGCAGAACCATAGCATTGTGTTGTCTTCTACACCAAGGTTCCTCAGTTCTTTGCGCAGTCGTCCCATCTGCTCGTCCATGGCGGTAATGCACCCGTAGAAATTACGCATGTGAAGATCGTGCTCCGAGTACATTGCCGCATACTTCGGCCCGGCGACAACCGGCAGATGCGGAGTGTGGAACCAGATCACGGCGAGGAATGGTGTCCTCTGTTCCGCTGCTTTGCGGATGAACGGTAGCGCCCTGTCCATGATGACTCGCGAATCATCGCCGTCCAAGTTCCCCTCGGCCACTTTGTCCTCGCCCTCCCAGTACTGCGTACCATAGTGCGTGAACTTCTGTCCCGGCGTCAGGAATGGCCACCCGAGCCCCTTGCTGCCCGACCCAAAATCCCCGGGGAGCTTCATGGGATCCCAGGTCGGCACCTTGGCTTCAGTCGAGAAACAGGCATCAAACCCGCTGTCCCACGGTGGAGAATAGTGCTTGGTATTGCCCGGCCGTGCACGATTCGACTCCTTGATCCTGGTCGTCAACGTACCCAGGTGCCATTTTCCAAAGTGACCTGCTGAGTACCCCTGCATTTTGAGAACCTCGGCCAGGGTAATCTCTTCCTTTTTCATATGGCCGACGTTGGCAAACCGTATGCCGTAACGATACGGATGCCTGCCGGTTATGCAGCTGCCGCGGGTAGGAGAGCAGACCGGAGCTCCGGAATAGAAGCGTTCAAACCGCATACCGTCCTTCGTCATTTGGTCGAGGTGCGGAGTCCTGAGTACGGGATGCCCGTTGTAGCCGGTATCCCCCCATCCCTGATCATCCGTCATGCAGAGAATGACATTGGGCCTCTGCGGAGCCGCATCTCCGGCAAATATCGTCCTCGGAAGCATTGCACTCCCGGCAAGTAGGGCGGTGTTGGTGAGGAATTCTCTTCTCGTAATCTCGTGCATGTCTTCTTCTCTCCACGACGCGGCAAATGAGAGTTTGGCGCGCCAACGACAATACTTCCCATTTGTCTTGTTGGGCTGTCAGGTTTCCTTGCCTAAAGGCATCTCACCAGTGTTCTGCTTCCTCGTGTGTCTCTTCAGCGCCGACGTGGAATGCTCAGGCCACCGCAACAGCAAAGCAGGTGATCGGGAAGTTCGTCAGGGGCATAACCGCCTCACGCGGTATAGAAGGTGATTTTTTTTCACCATAGAACGATTACGGAATCTCGGGAATATCCGTATTTCTCCTATGGCTGTATGCTGTATTAAGATAGAGCGACCGCACAACGAGGGTCAAGAAACATTCCTTTGTGAATGCGTCCGTGATATCCCTCACTTGACGCCGCCGTCCCATCGCGCCAAACTATAACCCACACCGATAAATATTATGGAAAGGATCTCTCCCAATATGCCCCGATCCAGACCCAACGTCCTGCTCTTCATGAGCGACCAGCAGCGCCTCGACACGGTCAGCGCCTATGGCCGGAATCCGATTTGTCGCACGCCACACATTGACTCCCTGGCGACCCGCGGCGTGCGCTTCGACAGCGCCTTCACCCCCACCGCCATCTGTTCCCCCGCCCGCGCCTGCTTCTACACCGGCCTCTTGCCCCACAAAAACGGCGTGGTCAACAACGGCGGCGTCATCCGCGAGAGGGTGCGCGGCCTCAATCAGTATCTGGATGATGCCGGCTATCGCAGCGGCTACGCGGGCAAGTGGCACGTCGACGAGCAGCGCGGCCCGAGCGACTTCGGCTTTGTCGGCAAGGACTTCCTCGGCTACGCCTTTCCCGGCTCCAAGCTCCTACCCGGCCTGCAGTTCGGCGCAAAACCCCGAGGTCACAACCCGTACGCCGATTACCTGGAGGAGCGCGGTTTCGACCCGCTCCCCACCGTATCAAAACGGTATGTCGGCACCAACCCGTCAAATCAGGACCAGGAGATGTTCGCCCTGCACGACGGACCGGTGGAGTCCTGCATCGAGTATTTCGTCGCCGAAGAGACCATCCGCGTGATGGACGAACTGGCAGACGACGACCAGCCGTTCTTCATCTGGGCCAACTTCTGGGGGCCGCACAGCCCGTCCCTCGTTCCCGAACCGTATTTTTCCATGTACAATCCCGACGACATTCCCGAGCACCCCTCCTACAGGGAGACCTTCGCGAACAAGCCGTATCGCCAGCAGCTCATCGAAAAACTTTGGGGACTGGGGGACTACGATTGGAAGGGGTTTCAGGAGATCGGCGCCCGCTATTTCGGTCACTGCACCCTGATCGACGATATGGTCGGCCGCGTCCTCGACCACCTGGCAGAACTGGGCCTGGCCGACGACACCATCATCATCTACACCGCCGACCACGGCGACTGCATGGGCGCCCACCGCTTGATCGAAAAGGGGGAATTCATGTACGACGAGATCTACCGCATCCCCCTGGTCGTCGCCCACCCGGACTGCGAGCATCCGGGTGCGGTCTGCGATGAGTTTGTGTATCTCCAGGAACTCATGCCCACCATCCTCGAAGCCGCCGGCCTGGAGCCTCCGGCAGAACTGGACGGACAGTCGATCCTGCCGGCCACCCTGGGTCGCGATTACCGCAACGACCGCGAGGAGATCTACGCCCTCTTCGACCGCCACTTCACCGTGGTCAACCAGCGCATGGTCCGCACCCGCACCCACCAGTTCACCTTCAACTCCGCAGATCAGGGGGAACTCTACGACCTGGAAAAAGATCCGCACCAACTCGACAACGTGTACGGTCATCCCGCTTACGAAGACGTGCGCCTCGATCTGATAGAGCGCATGGGGCGCCATATGGAAGAACTGGACGATCCACTCAGAGGCTGGTTCAATCGCATCAAGGGAGCGTACTGAGAGCAAAAAAAACGGAGGGGAGGCAGGGATCTATCTCCCTGCCTCCCCTCCAAACCCAATTGGGTCATAAAACCGCACTCCCCATCCTCTGCCTAATCTTCTACTCCTTCTTCCCCTGCCGCACCGGAATCCGAATTTTCACCGTCGTCCCCTTCCCCTCTTCGCTCTCAATTAAAATATTCCCCCCGTGATCCTGGACGATGCGGTAGGCCATCGACAGGCTGGAGCCCATCTTGACGCGCGAACTCGTGGAGCGGAACCCCAGATCGAAGATCGACCCGATCTGCTCCGGCGGGATGCCGACGCCCGTGTCGCGTATCTCGATGAATATGTCCCCCTCTCGCTGCGCAATCCCAATGCCGATCTCCCCCTCCCCATCGATCGCCTGCGCCGCGTTCTTGAGCACCCCCATGAACACCTGATTCATCTGACCGGGGGAGCAGTAGGTGCGCGCAATATCCCCGTACTCCCTCTTCAGCTCGATACCGTCGCCGATCTGCTGATGCAGCAGATTCAGCGTGCTGTCCACCCCTTCGCGCAGATCGGCCATCTGGAACTCAGCCTCGTCCAGACGGGCGAAATTCTTCAGGCTCTGCACCAGAGTGGTCACCCGTCCCTCCGCTTCCGTAACCACCTGCATATTCTCCTTCAGGATGCCGATCGCCTGATGGAAACGCTTGTCCTCCCTGAGTTTTTCGACCGACGTGCTCTCCTCCATAACCTGTTCGATGCGGCCAAAGCACCGTCCCACGACGTCGATACCGCTGCGCACGGCGCCCATCGGATTGTTGATCTCGTGGGCGAATCCGGCCACCATCGTTCCCAGAGAGGCCATCTTCTCCTGGAGGATGAGCTGGGCCTGCGCCTCCTGCAGCTGTCGATGCGACTCCTCCAGCTCCTGATACGCCCTTTCGAGTTCCTGGCTCTTTTGCAGTTCGACTGTCTGCCGTTCGTTTTCCGCCTGCAGCGCCCGGGAGCGCAGTTCGGCCATCTCCAGGTCCTTGACGCGCCTCTGATTCTCCTCCTCGATCTGCTGTCGTTCCAGCTCTCGTTCCCTGGCCAGCTGCTGGTTCTCTTTGATGGAGCCGATCATCCTGTTGAACGAATCCATCAACTGGCCGATCTCATCCTTGGAAGAGACCTCGATCCGATAGTCCAGATCTCCGGCCGCCACCGTCTGCGTCCCCTCGACCAACCGGAGCAAGGGGGAGGTGAGGCGGCGCGAAAAGATGTATCCGACAAAGACGGAAAGTGCCCCGATCGACACGTAGAAGAGGACGAAGAGGACGAGAAAACCGAGCCGGATATCTTCCTTGTAATAGTCCAGCGCCTTGAATATCCGATTGACCGCCACGATATGTCGTGCGCCCTGAGTGAACTCCTCTTCCATGACCCGGACGAGAATCAAAGACCCCAGACGACTATCGCCATCCATTATCGGGACGAAGATAGAAATGAATTGGGGATCGTCGCTCCCCTCCAGGACCTCCGCCTCCGTCTTACCGACCAGCTCTTCTATCCGGCTCCGATGCTTCTCAATCGGATTCTCCTCCATCTCCGTGGAGAGCGCCTCGAACGCCTCTTCGGCTATCCTGGCGCCGATATTGATCCCCGAAGATTCCACTCCCTCCATCTCCGCCCCCGACTCTTCCCCATCAACGGGAGGTCCTTCCAAACGGGAGAGAGGGAGAGGGAGAACCGATCGATTCTGCAGGTCGAAGATATCGAGGACATACGCCCCCATTCTCTCCGCTTCCTCAGCCAGCATCTGATGATCTTCCGGCCGCGCTTGCCCCAGGCCGCGTCGCAGCACTTCCAACACCACTTCCGACCTCACCAGTTCCACCCCCAGCTCCAGCGTCTCATCCTTGAAGTGCCCATAGAGCTCTCCAGAAATCCGCGCAGCCCCCTCGATGGCCGTTTCCACGGTCTCGTTGAACCCCAGCTCGAAGCTGCGGTTCACCAACCCTTTCAACAGATAATAGGAGGGAATAAGGGGAATCAAGGTGACGACCAGCAACGACAGAACCAGCTTGGTGCGAATATGGTGCATCAAAAGCCTCACGTCGAAATCTGCAGTTTCACCTCAATCGACCGGATCGCCCTTGAACGGTTCCGAAACATGCCAGGCCGATCGGTTGCGCGCCTTTTTCCCCTTCTCCCAGAAAGAGGATATCAACCGGCTGACGTTCAGCTGAAAGCCGCTCTCCCCCGAATCGTCTGCCAGCTCTTCGCCCATTTTGTGGGGGTTTCGCAGCCAGTCGGCGATCTTGTCTCCCTGTTCGGCCGAAATCGGGATGATCTGTGCCCTTATACGCACCGCGTAGGTCGCTTCCGGCTCGAGCTGCGCCGCCTCCGCCAGCCACTCCTCCCCGAGCCGCCCCACCTCCCTTTCGGCGGTGGCGAAATCGCCGTAGATGGCGGTATCGTCCCCCTCGCGAATGGCGTACCGTTCGTCCCAAATATTGTATGTGATGGAGCGGGCGATGTGGACGGTGCGCACCGTCCGAAAATTCCCCTTTTCATCGGAGAATAGCGTCTTTGCCCTCTCCGCTTCGAGCAGACCAATATCGATCTGGACGACCGCGGGCAGACCGCTCTGCAGCGTGCTGATACTCTTTCGAGAAAACAGATTTTTACACTGCGCCGAAACCACGAGCCGATCCTCTATCCACACCGGCTCTATGTCGACTACCTGAATAGCAATATCTTTCTCTCCCCCCGCAGCCCCGACGCTCCCCGCAAAGCCGACCAATATCAGCACCAGCCAGAATAGCCAGCCCCTGGCGAGTGAATTCCCGTATGATCGCTTGCGCGGCGCGACCCACCTTACCCGTTTCAAAAGGTGTTGCCCAGGGAGATCTGGAAGCGGAAGTCGTTCTCATCGACTGCACTGCTCGGCAACGAAAAGTCGATGCGCAGCACGCCGATCACCTTTGTTCTGCGCCGATAGCCGACCCCCAGAGAGCGTGAGAGATCGCCCGGACCGGGCAATTCCCCCGGCAGCCAGATGCCGCCCAGATCGCAATAAATCACCGCAGTGTGCTTGTGTTGGGGAAACTTTTTTTCCGACAGCGGAAAGCGCATCTCGCTCTGCACCAGGAATAGCTTGGTGCCCCAACCGACCGGAGTGAGTCGACCGGTCTGATACCCGCGCAAAGAATAAGGGCCGCCCAGATAGAACCGCTCGAAAAAGGGAGCGTCTTCACCCACGTACCCCCCGTGCAGACGGAGGGCGAATACATTCCTCTTCGACATCCTCTGGTAAAACCTGATGTCCATCTCTATCTTGGGAAAATTCGCCGCGCTTCCCAGCGCCAACTCGCCGCTCAAGCGACCCCACAGTCCCTTCAGCGGATAGTAGTCGCTGTCCCGCGTATCCCCCTGTAATCCGAGCACCAGGGCGGCGATTCGGGTGTTGCGGAAATCGTCGGGAAAAAGCGAGGCCAGCAGCGGCTGGAAGACCGGTCTGAAGTGCTGACCGCGCACCGCGATAAAGGCGTGCCGATACCGTCCACCCGTCCCACTCAACTGGGCGAACACCCCGCCGGACTTCACCATTTCCTCCACTTCGTTGCCGTCGATAAAGTGGAAAAAACTCTGCTCCTCCCCGAACAGCTGGACATCCAGCGCACCGGCGCCGTCCATCATATAGGGATGTCTATAATGAAGCTCATCGCGGGCAATACGGTTGCCGATCTTCCACTTCCAGTCGAGCTGATGTCCCCGACCGGAAAAGTTGTCGAAGCAAAAACCGACCGGGGCCACGTACCATCCGTCCAGATCCCCGTGCCCTCCCTCGAACCGGTAATACGGCCACTTCCGCTCCTCTACTTCGACGACGACGACGACCCTTCCCTTTTGCGAGCCGGGCCGCGTGTACACGTCCGCCTGCTTGAAAAACTGCGTTGCAATCAGGCGTTGCTTGCTAACCAGTAGCGCTTCGGGGGTGATCGGACCACCCTCCTCGAGCACCAGATAGCGAGAAATGACCTGTAGTTTGGTCTTGGAATTCCCCTCGACTTCGATCCCTTCGACGATCAACTGTCGAGTTCTCTCTATCTCCTGTCCCACAGCGAAAAATGGGCAGAAGAGCAGCAAAAGGGCGATCAGCGCCTGCGTATAGCGATGGATGGCCATGGACCTATGGACCCACATTCATCAGAACGAACCAAACTTGAAGGTCAGCACCGCCGCTCCGCCGCTCAGATCGCCGCTGTCCAGATCGCCGAAATTCACGCCCGCAGTGTAGCGATAGCTGGCCCCGAACCCCATGCGAAAGAACTTGGTGATGTTCAGCATCAAGCTGACTCCAGGCTCGGCGACAAAAAAGGCGTCCTCCTCACTCCCCCTGGTCGTCGTCACCCCACCCGCGCCGATGAGCACCTCGGTCGAAAAATGTATCAGCTGATCCGAAGCGATAATGGCCTCCAGGATTAGCCCTCCATATCCCATCTCCAGATCCTGTCCCGAGACTTCCAACCCCTTCGCCTTGTGGCGAGTGGCCAGTCCGTAGCCGCCACCACCCACTACAAAACGGTGATCGATGATCCATCCTCCCTTCCCACCACTCAGCACCGCAAACGCTCCATCAACCTGAGTGAATTTGACCACCGGTCCCCCGAATCCGCCGTGGTCGATTTCGCTCATATCTCCCAGCAGCGTATTCTCGTCCGCCAGCGCAGGAGCACCCAGCACTCCCGCCGCAAAAATACCCAACAGCAACAAATTCCGGATTTTCACCGCACTGTCTCCTGACTTAAAGAAAAAACAGCACTCTGTGCACCTTATCTGTTTTAAAATAGCGACAAGGGGCGACAATACCAAAAGAGAAGTCGATCCCTGGGGACCGACTTCTCTCTCGCATTCCACTTCAACCTGCGGCAATCCGCCTCACTGCAACAGCACGTCCAGCAGCGCCTGGGCGATGATCATGTGGCCGGTGTGGTTGGGATGCACCGGCTCCGGGCAGAACGTATCGGCATCGCGGTATTTCAGATGCTCCTGAAAAACGTCGTGTAAAGCTACCAGTCGCGCGTCGTATTTCTCGCTCATCTTCTCCACTGTCTCGATATAGCGAGGGATGATCTCCAGCACCTGACTGCGGAAGCTCTCCCCAGCCTGGTCCGTCGAGATGTAGAACGGCGTCAGCAGCGTCACCGGGCAATCCAGCTCCCGTCTGGTCCAGTCGAGCAGTTCATCATAGGTCGCGGCAAACAGTTCCGGGCCAACCCCATCGGGCGACCCGCCCAGATGAGTGTGCAAATCGTTGATACCGATCTTGATCGTCAGTCGGTCCGGACGATGATAGATCACGTCGTCCTTCCACCGATTCTTCAGATCGGTGATCTTGTTGCCGCCGATCCCCTTGTTGATATAGTTGATCTTCCGCTCGGGGAAACGCGCCGTGATCAGCTCGGCAGTCATGCTTACATATCCGCTACCCAGCGGTCCTTCCGCTCCCCGCCGTCCGCAGTCGGTGATGCTGTCGCCGATCAGCAGCAGCGTCTCTCCATCCTTGACCCACAAATCGCCCATATCTCCTCCTTTTTACCGGTGAGATGAGTCACTACAGGTTTTTTCTGAAAGTTAACCAAGACAAAATAGGAGGAAGGAGAGGGAGCGTCCAGAGAGCAGCTCAGTGCCCCCCGTGGTGATGTCCGCCCATCGCCCCATCCAGCACCGGCGACACATATGGAATCCCCAATCCCAGACCGCGCAGCACGAAGAGGATGCCCAGCACCACCATCCCGACCGGCAGCAGCCGGCTCACGAACTGCCGCACCCCGACGCTGACCAGGTGACCACTCAGCGAAACGACGAGCATCAGCGGCACCGTGCCCAGACCGAACAGCGCCATGTAGGCCATCCCCTTCAGCGCGCTCCCCGTGGTCAGTGAACCGGCCAATCCCAGGTAGACGAACCCACAGGGCAACAGGCCGTTCAGCAGACCTATGAACAGCAGGGCAAAACGACTCTGCGAGCGAAACAGGCGTCCCAATCCCGCCTTGAGCGCCGCGATACCCCGAGTAAAAAAAGAAGTGGACAGTGCCAATCGCCGGCTCGACAGCAACGGCACCAGCCCTGTCAGGATAATCCCCACTCCCATCAGAATAGACAGCGTTTGCTGCAAACCGGCCAGCTGCACCATCCGTCCCACCAGCCCGAAAATTCCTCCCATCAGGACGTAGGTGACCACCCGGCCGAAATTGTAGAGCAATCGCCCCGCGACGAACTTCATCCGCGCCTCCGCGCTGCCCGGAAGCGCCAGCGCCAGCGGACCACACATCCCAACGCAGTGAAAGCTCCCTCCCAGACCGACCAAAAAAGCCGTCCAGACCTCCATCACATCCCCTCTATTCGATCATCAGGGTGAATTCGCTGTAATACTCCTCGTCGCCGAGGTTCCAGGCGATCTTCACCCGCCACAGACCGACGTCAAACTCGCCTAGTTGCAGGCTCTGCCGCCCCTGCTCATCCAGATCGATCTTCCACTTCCGATCCAATCTCGCATCGGAAGGGCGATAAAAGTGCAGCGTGCCCGCCACCTCCCCCTCGATGCGATCCAGAGGAAACTCGCAAACCAGTTGGTCATCGACTTGCCGAAGATCCCAGGCGACATCCTCGGGCAGATCGCCGGTGCGCTCCACCCGATCAATCTGGCGCTGGTGCTCGATCTCCTGCTGGTAGTAGTCTCGGCTGACCAGATCGACCTGCTGCGAAAAGGCGAAGAAGACGAAAGCCAACATCATACAGATGAAGACGGCGCACGCCACTATGATCCCCCAGGCCCATGCCCTTCCACTGTTCCTGGTCGGCACCTCATTCATCCCGCTGCGCCCTCTTGCGCACATCCTGCGGCGCCAGGAAGCCCGACTCGACTGAATCGATGAGCAGGTCGTTCGAATAGACGGAGAATTTCACCCGGTTCCGCCCGGGCTGGAGGCTATCCAGGGGCAGCGCCAGAAAAAACCGCCCCTCCCGAATCTCCTGCGGGGGCACCGCATTCAATTCGCCCAGAACGGTGATGCGTCCCACACCGGGCTCGTCGACGCGGATCTCGACCGGCATCTCCTCCAGCGTCTTGTTGATGATCTTGAACGAATAAAAGTTGGCCAACCGCCCGTCCGCCAGCTCGTTGAACAGCCGACCCGGCTCTCGCAGAATGATCGCCTGCGCCTCCGCGCGCGTGCTGAACAGGTAGATCACCACCACCAGAAGCAGCGCCAGCACCGCCGAGTACCCCATGATGCGCGGGGTCAGCAGCTTCCTGCCGCTCTGCTCTATCCCCTTGTAAGAGGAATAGCGGATCAATCCCCTGGGGCGCTCCACTCGCTCCATCACCTCGTCGCAGGCGTCCATGCAGGCGGTGCAGTTGATGCACTCCAGCTGAATCCCGTTGCGGATGTCGATCCCGGTGGGACAGGCGTGGACGCACAGCTTGCAGTCGATGCAGTCGCCGTTCTCGGGTTTCTCCTGCCCCCGCTGCATCTTCCCTCGCGGCTCCCCGCGCTTGAAGTCGTAGGTAACCGCGATACTGTCTTCGTTGACCATCACCGACTGCCAGCGACCGTACGGGCAGACGATGATGCAGGCCTGCTCGCGGAAACGGGCGAACACCCCGTAGAACACCAGGCTGAAAAGAGTGATCACCACCAGCCCTTTCAAATGCTCCGCGGGGGGATCAGTGACGATATCCCACAGCTGCTCGCTGCCGATAATGTAGGCCAGAAAGATATTGGCAATCAGAAAGGAAAGGCCGAAGAAAATACTGTGCTTAAGGGATTTCTTGAAGATCTTTTCACTGGTCCAGTCGCTCTGATCCAACCGCCGTTGACTGCTGGCATCTCCCTCGATCAGGTACTCGATCTTGCGGAAGACCATCTCCATAAATACCGTCTGCGGACAGGCCCAGCCGCACCACAGGCGGCCGAAGACGGCGGTGAACAGCACCACGAAGACCACCAGGCTCAACATGGTCAGCAGGAACAGATACAGATCCTGCGGCCAAAAAGGGACGCCAAACAGCACAAAACGGCGCTCCAGGATGTTGAGCAGGAGCAGCGGCTGGCCGCCGATCCGTATAAACGGACCGGCAAAGAGAATAGCCAGCAGCACCCAGCTAACCGCCCGGCGCGCCGTGTGGTACTGCCCCCGCGGTTTGCGGGGATAGATCTTCAGCCGCTTCCCATCCTGGGTCACATTCCCCAGATGATCGCGGAAATTGTCTTCGTACGTCTCTTCTCTGCCGTCTTCTTCCTTTTCCGTCGTCGAAACGCTCATCATCTCACCCGTCTATCCACGTTCAGAACAATTGAATCGACCTAGGGAATCGCCTGGTACCCGGCATCGGCCATCTCGCGCAAAAACTCCTGCTCCATGCTCGGTCCCATCCCCATCAAATGGTAGTATAACAGATAGGCAACAGCGAAGAAAATGGTGAAGTAGAACCCCAGAAGCCACCAGCGCGGCAGTTCGTTGTCCAGCTCCTGAATGCCGTCGTACTCGTGACCAAGCAGCAGCTTTGCTTCGATCTCCTTTTCGATAGCCGCCTGCTTCTCCTCGACAGTCGGCGCCAGATACGTGCCCTCTTCGATCCTCCGCTGCCAATCCTTTTCGGTCCGGATCAGCGCCTCGACCACGAAGACCAGCAGCGCGCACAGCGTTCCCAACACAAACAGCAGCAGGCTCTGCGAGCCGGCCATCCCTTCGATCGCCGCCCCGGGCACGCCGTATCCGGCATCGGCCATCTCGTGCAGGAACTCCTGCTCCATGCTCGGCCCCATCCCCATCAGATGGTAGTAGAGGAAATAAACCACACCGAAGGCGATGGTGAAATAGAAGCCGTACAGCCACCAGCGCGGCAGGCTGTTGTCCAACTCCTGGATGCCGTCGTACTCGTGACCGAGGAGCAGTTCCCCCTCCTGTCTCAGCTCACTCATGGCCATCTCCTTCCATCGTTTGCGCCGCTTCCCCATCCAGGGGCAGGATCGACAGCTCGCGCAGCCGCTCCTTGTCGATCCTGGTAGACCAGACGATCACCCCGACAAAGAAGGCGAAGAAAATCAGTAGCGCTATAATCGGATAGATCTCAATCCCCTCTATCGATCTCAAGACTTCCTTATACATGACTGACCTCCCCTACCAGGTTGTCTCGCAGACCTGCGCCCGCTGCTGATCGACCTTCTTCGGAGCCTCCGGATTGCTGCCCTGTTTCGACAGGATGTAGCTGGCGACCTGAAGCATCTCTTCGTCGGTCAGCCGCTGGCCACTGCCGTAGGGAAGCATCCCCTTCTGTGGAAAACCGGTGCGAATATTCTTCAGGATGTTGGGAAGATCGCAGCCGTTCAGCCAGTACTCGTCGGTCAGATTGGGACCGATCTGGCCACCCAAATCCGTGCGGTGACAGGTATAGCACAGCCCTTTGGCGCCGTCGAAGATCACCTTGCCGGCCTCCAGGCTCGACGCGTCGGTCAGCGGCTCGCTCACATCAAAATCGCCACCTGCATCCGCTGTCGCCGTCACCCGTCGGGTCATCAGCTTTTCAAAACCGGCTACGTAGACCGAGTCGCTCTTGATATCGGTCCCCAGCCGCTGCAGATAGGCGACCATGGCGACGATCTCCCGATCGTATGTCACGTCGAAACCGCTTTCCTGCAACTCCTGAGCAATCTCTCTGGCCTGGGCGACCAGGTCGTCCGCCGCCCGCTCGGCAGCCCCCTCCTCGTACGGCACGCCCAGAGTGCGCATCGCCGCCACCTTGGCGGAGATATCCGAATAATCCAGCGCATCCTCTTGCATCCATGGATACGCCGGCATGATCGATCCCGGAGAAGTCAACTGCGGATCGATCATGTGCCTGAAGTGCCAGGCATCCGGGTACTTCCCACCTATCCTATGCAAATCGGGCCCGGTCCGCTTCGACCCCCACAGGAAGGGATGGTCGTACACGAACTCCCCCGCCTTGGAGTAGTCGCCGTAGCGCTCTACCTCCGACCGAAACGGACGGATCATCTGCGAGTGACAGCCGTTGCACCCCTCTCGCATATAGAGATCGCGCCCCTCCAGCTCCAGCGGCGTGTACGGCTTGACTGCTGCGATCGTCGGCACGTTTGAATCGATCATCGCCAGCGGCACGTATTCGACGGCGCCGCCGACCAGAATGGCCACCAGAGTGAGGAGGGCGAACTGCGTCGGCCGTCCCTCCAGCATCCGGTGCAGCGCCGTCTCCCGCTCGCCGCGATGCGTCGTCAGCGGCGCCGCCTCATCATCCTCCGCCGCCAGCAGCGAACCCTGTCGGGCGGTCATAAAGAGATTGTACACCGCCGCCAGCGCACCGACGATGTAGAGCATCCCACCAACTGCGCGCAGGATGTACATCGGCATGATCTGCAGCACCGTCTCCAGGAAGTTCGGATAGCGCAGCAGACCGTCCGCGGTAAACTCCTTCCACATCAGGCTCTGAGCCAGACCGCCAAAATACATGGAGATCACGTAGAAGAAAATCCCCAGAGTCGCCGCCCAGAAGTGGAAGTTCGCCATCTTGACGGAAAACAGCTCCGTCCGGTAGATCCGCGGCATGATGTAGTAGAGCATGGCGAAGGCCAGACCGCCGTTCCAGGCCAGCGCCCCCATATGCACGTGGGCGATGATGATGTCGGTGTAGTGGGCGATGGCGTTGACATTCTTGAGCGAGTACATCGGCCCCTCAAAGGTCGACATCCCGTAGGCGGTCACGCCGATCACCAGAAACTTGAGCACCGGATCCCTGCGCACCGTGTCCCAGGCTCCCCGCAGCGTCAACAAGCCGTTGAGCATGCCCCCCCACGAAGGGGCGATGAGCATGATCGAGAAGACCGTCCCCAGCGACTGCGCCCAATCCGGCAGCGAGGTGTAGAGCAGATGGTGCGGGCCGGCCCAGATGTAGATGAAAACCAGCGCCCAGAAATGGACGATCGACAGCCGGTAGGAAAAGATCGGGCGGTTGGCCGCCTTGGGAATGAAGTAGTACATGATCCCCAGGAAGGGAGTGGTCAGAAAGAACGCCACCGCGTTGTGTCCGTACCACCACTGTACCAGGGCGTCCTGCACCCCGGCGTAGAGCGAGTAGCTCTTGGTCAGACTGACCGGTAGCTCGAACGAATTGACCACGTGGAGCACGGCCACGGTGATAAAGGTCGCCAGATAGAACCAGATCGCCACATACATGTGCTTGACCCGGCGCTTGTAGAGCGTGCCCAGCATATTGGCACCGAAAATCACCCAGATGACGGCGATCAGCAGGTCGATCGGCCACTCCAGCTCCGCGTACTCCTTGCTGGTATTGTATCCCAACGGCAGGGTCAGCGCCGCCAGGACGATGATCAGCTGCCAGCCCCAGAAATGGATACTGCTCAGCGCTTTGCTGAACATCGGCGCCTTGCACAGCCGCGGCAGGGAGTAGTAGATCCCCATGAAGATCGCGTTGCCGGCGAAAGCGAAGATGACCGCATTGGTGTGCAGCGGGCGCAGGCGACCGTAAGACAGCTCGGGTAAAAAAGACAGAAAGTCCGGCATGACCAGCTTCAGGGCGACGATGAGCCCGACGAGGAAGCCGACGATGCCGAAGACAACGGTGGCAATGGCAAAATTGCGCACGATGCCATTGTCGTACTGGAATTTCTCCATGCTCATTGAGAGACCTCCCTTGGAGATTCCTGGGAACGGGTAGATGTTGGTGAATTGTCGTCGAAGAGAATGCGCATAGCAGGCGTATGTGTGTCCCGATATTGATCGTTCTTCATCGCCCAGAAGAAGGCACCCAGAAAGACCAGGGCAACCAGCAGGCTGAAACCCACCAGCAGATAGAGTGCACTCATTGGGGGATCCCCACCTGTTTGGCCGCCAGGCGCGTCGCCATCGTGGTGAAGGCGATGACGCTTACCGAACTGAGCGGCATCAGCACGGCGCTCAACAGCGGCGACAGCGTGCCCTGGACCGCAAAACTAATGCCGATGATATTGTACAAAATCGACAGCGCGAAGCTGGCTCCCACCACCCACATGCAGGCGCGGACGAAGCGCAGAAAGCGCGGTAGGTCGGCCAGCCGGTCGGCGTCCAGAATGCCGTCGCTGGCCGGTGAAAAAGCTCCTTCGGCCACTGCGATACCCACCGCGCTCTGGCGCAGGGCACCGGCGTCGTTCAAACCGTCTCCGATCATCAGCACCTGGCGCCCCTCCCGCTGCAACCGGGCCACGAACTCCAGCTTGTCGGTCGGCGACTGGTCGAAGTACATCCGCGTCGAATCCTCGAAGTGGGGCAACAGCCGCTCTCGCTCCCGATCGTTGTCTCCCGACAGCAGGAACAAGTCGAAGTAGCGTCGCAGAGAGGCGAAGAGCGCACCGATGCGGGATCGGTACGCATTGCCGAAACGAAAATACCCCGGCGCCCTCTCCCCCACGGCCACAAAGGTGGCGGTGCCGACCGGCGCTTCCGGCAACTCGCTTTCCAAAAGTCCGTTTTCCATCAACCACTGACGCGAGCCGACCAGCACCATCTGCCCATCGACCCCGCAGCGCAGTCCCCGCCCCGGGCTCTCCCAATAGTCGACCACCTCCAGCCCTTCTGTCGCGGGAAGCTCCTGCAGCAGCTTGCGGCTCAGCGGATGTGTCGAATTGCGCAGCGCCGCCGCCAGCAGCCTCTTCTCGCGCTCCTCCAGCGACCGACCGACAAACTCGGCGGTCGCGGCCCGAGTGGTGGTCAGCGTACCGGTCTTGTCGAAGACAATGGTGTCGATGTGAGCCAGCCGCTCGACCACGCCCGGGTGCTTGAGAAAAAAGCCGACCCGGGCCAGCAAATTGATCGCCGTGCCCATAGCGAAAGGGGTGGACAGCGCCAGAGCGCACGGACAGGCGATGATCAGCACCGAGGTGAAGGCGTTGAGCGCCAACCCCGGATCGGTCCGCAGCCAGAAGAGCGCCGCCAGGACGGCGATGGCCAGTACCGCACCGGTGAAGTAGCGGCTGACCGCGTTGACCATCTGATTCAGCTCCTCCCCCTCCTCCTTGCGGAACGCCTCGTGGTTCCACAGCCGCGTCAGATAGCTCTGCGATACCTCCTTGACCACCGTCATCTCCGCCGCCGTGCCGACGACGCGCCCACCGGCGTAGAGAATCTCCCCGCGCTCCCGATCGACCGGCTCGGCCTCTCCGGTCACATAGCTGTAGTCCACCCTGCACAGCGGCGAATGGAGACAGCAGTCGGCCGGAATCAGTTCCTCGTTGCGCACCAGAATCGTCTGCCCCACCTCCAGATCGGCCACCGGTACCGCCCGCTCTTCTCCCCCTTCCCTGACCGCTACCGCCAGCGGAAAATAGGAGCGATAGTCCCGATCGAAGGATAGACTGGCAAACGTCTTGCGCTGAAACAGCTTGCCGATCAGCAAAAAAAAGATCAGCCCGGTGAAGGAATCCATGTAGCCGCTGCCCGAGCCGCTGAGAACCTCGAACAGGCTGCGCCCGAACAGCGCCGCGATCCCCAGCGAAATCGGCACGTCGATGGTGATTGTCCGCTGCCTCAGGCTCTGCCAGGCGGCCCCCAGATATTCCGTGCTGCTGTAGAACAGCACCGGCAGGGCCAGCAGTACATTCATCGCCGCAAAAAAAGTGCGCCAGTTCTCCGCCAGTTCCCCCGGTCCCGCGAGATACTCGGGAAAGCTGAAGAGCATGACGTTCCCAAAACAAAAGCCGGCCACCGCCAGCCGCTGCGTCGCCCCTCGGGTCCGCAGCCGTTCAAACCGTCGTTTCTGCTCCTGCGGCCGGGCGCTTTCCAGCGTGATCTCCGGCTCGTACCCCAGTCCAGCCAGCAGTTCCACGACCTGACGGAGCCCGATCTCCTCGACCGCATAGGTGAGGGCGATCTCCCGGCGCAGGAAGTCCACCTCCGCTTCCAGAATCCCCTTTTCCAACCGATTCAGATTCTCCAACAACCAGACACAGGAGGCGCAGTGGACCTGCGGCAGGCGCAGTGTGATCTTGCCGATGGAATCGTCACCGAAGTCGAGGAGCTGCCGCTGCAGCGCCGGATCGTCCAGATAGGCGAACCGCCCCGAGCGATCCTGCCGCTCTCGCAGCGAGATGCCCGGTCGGCTCTCCAGATCGTAATACCGGCAGAGATCGTTCTCCTGCAGGATTTCGTAGACAGTCGAACACCCTTCACAGCAGAACGGCTTTCCCCCGGTTTCCACGGGCGGGTCCGGACAGACCTCCCCACAGTGGAAGCACAGCTCTTTCTGGCCTGCCTCTTTGGCGTCTGATATTTCGGAGGGGATACCCACGCGAACCAATATTCCGAATTAAAGATCTTTAGGTCTATTAAAGACAGCTATATAAATTGTACACAAAAATCGAGTTGCGAAAGAGTTTTTTATTTGGCCCTCCCCTAAACCTAATTGGTATATCCTCTTTCTGTCCCCTCAATCTGCCACTGACCACTCCTGCTCTTCCAGTCGATTCCCCCCCTCCCAGTGTCGGCTCGAACCGCCACCCGAAATGGCGTATTCCGCCATCCTCTCTCTTTTCTCTTTATTCTTTAAGCACGCTAATTATATGAAAAATATAAACTTTAAACGTCTTTCAATTCCTCGATCGGGAATGGCACAGCACTTGCATTATCCATTACACCACGACCGTGTAAAGAAAAGCATAACATTTCAACCCGCTCCTCCGTTGTACAGAAAGTAACGACAATCGCTCGACGGGTGTTTAAGTAGATGAGCCTCGCAGAAGAAAAACGGCCGCTGCCCATCTGCAGACGGCAATCGCTCATATCCAAGGGAGTGTTTCAGTGATGAAAAAGACCATCGCCGCCGTCGTCATCCTGGCCCTGGCCGGCACCGCCTTTGCCTACTTCAAGTTCGGCAACGGCAACGACGAGGAAAACGGCCCCAAAACCGTCACCGTGGAAAAGGGCACCCTTGTCGAAAAAGCCCTGGCCATGGGTGCAATCGTGCCCCGCCACGAAATCGCCGTCAAATCCAAGGTCTCGGGCACCGTGGCCCATCTCTTCGTAGAGGAAGGAGACTACGTGCAGGCCGGCGCTCGCCTCATCGAGGTGAAACCCTCGCCGACTCCTCTGGAATACGCCCAGGCCAAACGCACCCTCGAAATGCGCATCCTGACCGAAGAGCAGCGCAGCGCCGATCTCGAGCGCGCCCAGGGTCTCCTCGATCAGGGGATGGCCTCACAGGCCGACCGCGACAAGGCCAACGAGGGCTACGAGCAGGCGGTGCTCCAGCGCCAGATGGCCGAGGAACAGCTGGCCATTTTGGACCGCGGCCGGGCCGTCGTCGCCGGTCGCACCGTCGACAATGTCATCCTCAGCCCGGTCTCCGGCAACGTGCTCGACATCATGGTCGACGTCGGCGATCCGGTCGTCCCCCTGACCTCGTATCAGCCTGGCACCGAGCTGATGGCCATGGCCAATATGGATGAACTCCTCTTCGAAGGCACGGTAGACGAAATCGACGTCGGCAAGATCGCCGAGGGCCTGCCGGTGGAGATAAAGGTCGGCGCCTTCCCCGACGAGATCGTCAAAGGGGAACTTTCGCGCATCGCCCTCAAATCGCAGAAACGCGACAACGCCACCGTCTTCGAGGTCGAAATCACCCACTTCGTCGTCCCCGAGGCGGTAATCCTGCGCGCCGGCTACTCGGCCAACGCCGACATCATCATCCAGCGCGTCCAGGATGTCCCGATCCTTCCCGAGCGCGTCCTCCTCTTCCGCAACGACTCCACCCTCGTGCGTCTGCCCTCTGACAATCCCGAAGTCGAACCGGAAGAACAGTTCATCGAAGTCGGCATGTCCGACGGTATCCAGATCGAGGTCGTGAGCGGCCTGGCCCTGGGCGACACCGTCCTCGACAAGGAAACGCGGGAGATCGAGTAAGTGTACGTCTGGGAACTCATCCTTCAATTCTTCCACGACATGCGCCGCCGCAAGCTGCGCACGACCCTGGCCCTGTTCGGCATCGCCTGGGGCACCATCTCCGTGGTCCTGCTGCTCGCCCTGGGCAACGCCTTCCATGCCACCTCGAGCAAGGCGTTCCACGGCATGGGCGAAAGCATCGTCATCGTCTGGACCGGTCGGACTACCAAACCCTTCGAGGGGATGCAACCGGGCAGGAATATCAATATGAAATCCAGCGACGTCCTCGCCATGGGCGCCGCAGTTCCCGAGATCGACCTGTGTTCTCCGGAACTGACCTACGGGGGCAGGACCCTCTCTTTCGACGATCACCGGGTCAAGGCCACGGTGGCCGGCGCCGTCCCCGCCTACGAGATCATGCGCAACATGATCCCCGAACCGGGCGGCCGCTTTATCGACAGACTCGATATCGAAAACCGCCGCCGGGTGATCTTCATCGGCAACGAACTCAAACAGAAACTGTTTGGCGAAGACGAGGCGGTTGGCCAGACTATCCTGGTCGATTCCCGCCCCTTTACCGTCATCGGCACGCTCAAGAAGAAGGTCCAGAACTCCAATTACTCAGGCCCTGATTCTGACCGCGCCGTCATCCCCTACACCACCTTCATCTCCATCTGGGGCAACTGGAACGTCAGCAACTTCCTGGTGACGCCCAATCCGCCCCAGGCATCCGCCCCGATGATAAAGGCGATCTACCGCTATCTGGGACAGAAATACCGCTTCGATCCGGATGACGAAGGCGCCCTGGGCACCTGGGACACGGTCGAGATGGAGAGCTTCACCGACTGGTTTTTCTGGGGTCTGAAGGCGCTGTTCGGCCTGGGAGGCGCTCTGACGCTGGGCGCCGGGGGCATCGGCGTCGCCAATATCATGTTCCTGATCGTCCGCGAGCGCACCCGCGAGATCGGGGTGCGCATGGCGGTCGGCGCCCGCGACGGACACATCATGGGGCAGGTGCTGCTCGAAGCATTGATGATCGTCGGCATCGGCGGCCTGCTCGGTTTCTCCTTTTCCGCCCTGGTCATCTTTCTGATCCAGGTGGCGCCCATGCCCGACTGGCTGGGCAAACCGGAACTCTCCATGTCCGTCAATCTGGTAACCGTGGGCATCCTCTCCCTGGTCGGCCTGACCGCCGGCATCTTCCCCGCCCGCCGCGCCTCCCAACTCGATCCCGTCCGCGCTCTGGAGTTCTGAGATGATACCTCTGGGACACGTATTCAAAGAACTGTTCACCGAGCGCACCCGCGTGCTGCTTACCATCCTGGCCATCGCCTGGGGCACCGCCTCGATCACCACCATGCTGGCGCTGGGCGAGGGACTGCGACTGACCTTCAGTCGCTCGGGCAAGGGCATGGGAGAGGATATCCTCATCGCCTGGCCGGGGCAGACGTCCAAGCCGTACGGCGGCCTCCCCGAAGGCCATCCCGTTCCTCTGAACGCAGAGGATTTGAACCAGATCCGCGCCTCCATACCGGAAATCGGCGGCATCAGCGGCGAGTATCGACACTACGCCGGGATGCGTTACGGCGATAATCTGCGCACCGGCCGCCTGATGGGCGTCCACCCGGCGTATGGCCCGATGCGCAACATCATTCTGGAACAGGGTAGCCGCTTCATCGACCCGATCGACACCGCACAGCGCCGCCGCGTCGCCGTCATCGGCCCGCAGGTCGCCGAAGAGCTATTCGGCGAGGGAATCGATCCCGTCGGTCTGCAGATCGCAATCGAAGGTCGCCCCTTCACGGTCGTCGGTCTGATGAAGAAGAAGTACCAGATGTCGACCTACGGCGGCCCCGATCGCGACGGTACATGGATACCGATCTCCACCTTCGAGACCATCTACAACCGCCGCCATTACAACAATCTGGTGGTCAAACCACACGACCGCTCCGACATGGAGTACGTCAAGACGCGCATGCGCGAAGTGATCGCCAATCGCCACGGTTGCGACCCGACCGACGAAGAGATCACCAACAACTGGGATACCTCAGAGGGCAAAGATATCGCCATCGGCATCCTCTATGGCCTGCAGGCCATGCTGGGCATCATCGGCGGCCTGACCCTGATCGTCGCCGGCGTCGGCATCGCCAACGTCATGTACGTCTCGGTCAGCAACGCCACCCGCGATATCGGCATCCGCATGGCCGTGGGCGCGCGCAGCTATCAGGTTCTCAGCCAATACGTGCTCGAAGCCCTGGGAGCCACCGCCATCGGCGGTCTTCTCGGCATCGCCGCCAGCCAACTGGTCGTCTGGATCGTCGAGCAAGTGCCGATGGACGGCGAATTTTTCGAATTCGTCGGCCGCCCGGTTCCCGTCCTGTCCCTTCAGGTCGCCCTGATCGTCGTCGCCGTCCTCGGCATCATCGGCTTCCTGGCCGGCTTCTTTCCGGCCCGCAAAGCCGCCCAGGTCGACCCCGCAGAAGCACTGCGCTACGAGTAGGAGAATATCAATGATCGAAGTAAACGACCTTCGCAAAGCATACCCCATGGGTCGCGTCACCGTCGAAGCACTGCGCGGCGTCGATCTGAAAATCGGGCGCGGCGAATACGTCGCCATCCTCGGCCCCTCCGGCTCGGGCAAGTCCACGCTGATGCATCTTCTCGGCTGCCTGGACACTCCCACTTCGGGGCGCTACGAACTCGACGGCAGACCGGTCCAGGGGCTGAAGCGCAACGAGCTGGCCTATCTGCGCAACGACAAGATCGGCTTCGTCTTCCAATCCTTCAACCTGCTGGCTCACGCCACCGCCCTGGGCAACGTCGAGCTGCCGCTGATCTACAAAGGCACCCGCCGTCGCCTGCGCCACAGCCGAGCGGCCGAACTCCTCACCCGGGTCGGTCTGGGCGACCGCATGGACCACAGACCGAACGAGCTCTCCGGCGGCCAGCGCCAGCGCGTCGCCCTGGCCCGAGCCCTGGCCGGTGACCCGGATCTCATCCTGGCCGACGAACCGACCGGCAACCTGGACACCACCTCCGGCGAAGAGGTGGTCGCCCTCTTTGAGGAACTGGTCGCCGAGGGCAAGACCGTCATCGTGGTGACCCATGATCAGGACATCGCCCGGCGCGCCCGGCGCATCATCCGCCTGCGCGACGGCCTGATAGAGGAAGATACCGGCGCCGCCACCGCTGCCAATGCAGTAAGCTCTCAAAACTAATTCTGGTAAAAGGGAACTGAAAAATGCCGCTGAAGAGACATCTGCACTGCGCCGCACTCGTCATAGTCGCCCTGATCGCCGCTCCAGCCGTTGCCCAGGAGAGACTGGAACTCTCTCTGCAGAAGGCCGTCGACATCGCCATGGAGAACAATCTGGGTCTGCACACCGCCCGCCTGGATACCCAGATCCAAACCTCCCAGGTCGCCGCCGAAAAGGCTCGCTTCGGACGCAGCCTCACCGGCGGCGTCTTCCATCAAAGTGATCGCGCCCCGTCGATCTCCACTCTCGAGCAGGTGCAGAACACCACCAGCAACAGCCAGGCTCTCACTCTCGGTCTCTCTCAGGAGCTAGCGAGCGGAGGCCGACTGGGTCTGGAATTGAGCAACAGCCGCTCCTCCAGCAATGTCGCCTTTCGCACCATCGATCCGGTTTACAGCTCCAGCCTGAGCCTGAACTTCACTCAGCCGCTGATGCGGGGGCGCGGTGCAGTCAACCAGGCCGGCCTGGAACTGGCTCGCAACGACCTGGAAGGCACTCGCGTCGATCTCGAAGATCGGATCCGCAGCCTCAGAGCCGAGGTCGGCCTGGCCTACTGGGACCTGTTTCTGGCCCGAGCCAATCTGGAGACCAGGCATCAACTCCACGCCGGGGCTCAGCGCGTTCTGGAGACGGTACGCACTCGTGCCGAAATGGGCACAGGCACCCGCAACAGCATCCTCCAGGCCGAGGTGGGCGTCGCCCAGCGACAGGAGGAGATCGTCGTCGCCGAGGGCATCGCAGAAACCGCCGAAGACCAGCTCAAGGCCAGCTGCGCCCTGGATCGAGATCCGGCTGCCTGGGATCTGCAGCTACTGCTAATCGACACCCCCTCCCTCGCACCCTTCGACGCCGATCTGCAGGCCGGTATCCTCCGCGCCCGGGACGCCAGCGCCGGCTATCGCCAAAACCAGCTCCTGCTCAAAAACCTGGAGCTGCAGATCGCCCTGGCCCACGACCGCACCCGTCCGGACGTGGCGCTGAGCGCCAGCGTCGGCCTCTCCGGTATCGGCGCCGACTACGCCGACAATATGGAAGTGCTGGGCAAAGCGGACGGTCGCTCGTGGGGAGGAGGCGTCAATCTCAGCCTTCCCCTGGGACAGACCTCCGATGATGCCCGCTACGAGCAGCGGCTACTCGAAAAACAGCGCCGCGCCGTAGACCTGGAAAACCTCGAACTGAAAATCTCCCAGCAGGCGCGCAACCAGCACCGCCAGGTCCGCGTCAACTACCAGCGCACCGAGGCGGCCAGCGCCGCCGTCCGCCTGGCCACCCAGAACTTCGACGACCAGGAGGCCCGTCTCGCTCTGGGCATGTCGACCGTGCGCGAAGTGCTCGATGCCCAGGACGATCTGGCCAGCGCCCGCACCAACCACCTGCAGGCGATCGTCGACTACAGCAAAGCCCTGATTCTCTGGAACCAGCTCACGGAGGAATGAGATGAATTTTCGCCTGGCACTCGCAGCCGCTCTCCTCGCTCTGCCTCTGCACGCTGCTCACGCCTCCCTCGATCTGGCGGTCGATAATCGCGGTCTGAGTCTGGGAAACTCCCCGCATCTCACCGGCCTCCGCATCAACTTCCGCGATTCCGACGTGCGCGAGATAAACGGTGTTAACATCACTCTCTGGAAAGCCCGCGACAATTCGCGCGCAGTCTACAACGGCATCTCCCTGGGGCTGATCGCTCCGGAAGGCCGCCACCTGAACGGCATCTCAATAGGCCTCGGAGGTGTCGCCGCCGACGGCGATATCAAGGGCATCGCCATAGGTGGCCTCGGAGCGGGAGCGGGAGGAGATATCACCGGCATAACCTTTGGCTTACTCGGTGCAGGCATCGGCGGTGACGCAACCGGCCTCCTGATCGGAGGCCTGGGCAGCGGCATCGGCGGTGACCTCACCGGCGTGAGCTTTGGTCTCATCGGCACCGGCACCGGTGGCAATGCCAGAGGATTCGTCCTCAGCGGCATCGGATCCGGCGTCGGCGGCAATCTCACCGGCCTTTCTTTCAGTATCATCGGCGGCGGCATCGGCGGCAACATGGACGGCATCGCCATCGGCGGCGTCGGCAATGGCGTCGGCGGGAATGCCAGAGGACTGGTCGGTGGTCTGATCGGATCCGGCGTCGGCGGCAGCCTCACCGGTCTCTCCATCAGCGGCATCGGAGCCGGAATCGGCGGCGATCTGAAAGGGATTGCCATCGGTGGCATCGGCGTCGGCGTCGGCGGCAATCTCACCGGCCTGATCGGCGGTATTGGCGGAGCCGGTGTCGGCGGCGACCTGAAGGGCATCGCCATCGGCGGTCTCGGCGCCGGCGCCGGAGAAGATATCGAAGGAATCGTCCTGGCAGGCCTCCTGGCGCGGGGCGGTGGTGATATCACCGGCCTGACCGTGGGCCTGGGCGGCGTGCGCGCCGAGGAGACCCTCAAAGGTATCTCTCTCAGCATCCTCAGCATCGGCGCCGAAGAACAGAAAGGCTTTAGCTTCAGCGCTCTGAACGGCTACGTCTTTGAGGATTTCTGGTTCCGCAAAATCAACCGCACTACGACTGGAATCTCCATTGGCCTGATTAATTATGCTCCCGAACTCAAGGGGGCCCAGCTGGGTCTGCTCAACTTTGCCGGCAACAACCCGAAGTGGGCGCGTCTGTTGCCGTTTATCAACCTGCACCTGTAGACGGTTCCGTTCCCGCGCCCACCGGGTAAACCTTTTTCCGCGCGGGAACGCATAAGATAATTGGGAATTCGGCCACGCAGGTTTTATATTGTGGGCGAAATCGAGGAATGGTGTTTTCATCCCCCAAGGAGGTGCACTATGCCGGGCCCCATCCTCTCCATCGCCGTCGTCATCGTCGTCTTTATCCTGGTCATCATCGGCCTCATAAAGGCGAACCTTTTCATCTGCCCACCCAACGAGGTGTTGATCTTCTCCGGCCGCAGGCGCCAGACCGCCGACGGCCGCCAGGTTGGCTACCGCGTCATAAAGGGCGGGCGGGCATTCCGCATCCCCCTGCTGGAACGGGTCGATCGTCTCGACCTGCGCACCATTCCACTGGAGGTTGAAATCACCAATGCCTATTCCAAGGGGGGCATTCCGCTGAGCATCCAGGGGATCGCCAATGTTAAGATCGCCGGCGACGAGCCCCTCCTCGGCAACGCCGTGGAGCGCTTCTTGAGCAAACCTCTGGACCAGATCCAGGAGATCGCCAAGGACACCCTGGAAGGCAATCTGCGCGGCGTCCTGGCCACCCTCACGCCCGAAGAGGTAAACGAAGATCGACTCAAATTCGCCCAATCCCTCATCGGCGAGGCGGACATCGATCTGAGCAAACTAGGCCTGATGCTCGACACCCTCAAGATCCAGAACGTCTCCGACGATGTCGGCTACCTGGACGCCATCGGCCGCAGGAAAACCGCCGTCGTGCACAAGGAAGCAGAAGTAGCTGAAGCGGAAAACAAGGCCGAGTCCATGGTCAAGTCGTCCGAATCCCGCCGCCGGGGGGAAGTGGCCGAAGCGCAGGCCCAGCTCGAGATCGTCGACGCTCAGAACGAACTGCGAGTCCGCAAAGCGGAGCGCGAAGGGGAGTCCATGGCCGCCGAAAAGCGCGCTCAGCAGGCCGCCCGCAAGGCCGAAGTCCAGGCGGAGCAGGAAGTGGAGCAGGAACGCCTGGCCCTGCAGAAGAAGCGCCTGGAAAACGAGGTGATCGAGCCGGCACGCGCCGATCGCGAATCCGCCGAGTTGCGCGCCAAGGGCGCAGCCGCCAATATCCTGCAAAACGGCCTGGCCGAAATCGAGGTCCTCAAGCAAAAAACCGAGATCTGGCAGGCTACCGGCGGCAAGAGCAAGGACCTGATGCTGATCCAGATGCTGCCCAACATCGTCGAGCAAATCGCCGACATGGCCAAGGAGATCCAGATCGATCATCTGGCCGTTGTCGACAGCGGCAGCGGCAACGGCGGTGGCCTGCCCGGTCTGGTCAATCAGATCGGCGGCCTGGCCCCGGCCTTCTTCGAGAGCATCAAAGCCACCACCGGAGTCGACCTGGCCCAAACCCTGACCGGCGGTGGATCCTCTAAAGCACTGCCCGAACCGGTAGGTTCGGCTGAACCGGCCGGTTCGACCGAACAGTCCAGCTGAGGGAGCGAAAATGGAATCCCTGTTTTACATCTACATCGCCAGTCTACTCGTGGGCGGCACCGTCGTCGTCCTCTCCGCCCTGGGAGGGCTGGGTGGAGCCGACCTGGACGTGGGCGGAGATCTGAACGTAGACGCGGACGTCGGTGCGGAAGTGGAGCTGGGGACCGACGCGGGAGACGCGGGCCACGGCATCAGCTTCCTCTCCATTCTGAAAATCCGCCGGCTCTTCTTCTTCGCCTTCTTCTTCGGGCTCACCGGCCTACTGGTCGGTCTGGGTGCCGAGCCTGTCGAAACCCTGTACACCGCCGTGGGTATGGGCGTTCTATGCGCCTGGCTCGGGGATTGGATCATTTCCAAAATGACCCAGTCCTCCGCCAGCGGCAGTCTCGAACCGGAGGACTATATCGGCCTGGAAGCCCAGGTCACCGTGCCCATAGCCGGTGGCCAGCGCGGCAAGATATCCGGAATCATCAAGGGGCATACAGTCGAACTCCTGGCCCAGGCATCGCAGGCAGACCAGGAACTGACGCCCGGAGCCAAAGTTCTCGTCCTGAGCCTGGAGGACGGCGTCGCCGTGGTCGATCGCCAGCAATAGGGTCGCATTCGGAACAATCGCCAATCTACAGCATGCCCCATGAGAAAGGGGGAAGGAACGCATCCCTTCCCCCTTTGCTTTGTGATCTAACCTTCGGCTACCCGCCAATTCCGCGCCTTACCTCAGAAGCTCCCGCCAACCTATAAAAATCGCAGCCTATCCTCCTATTCCAACCCCGCCCCGAACACCGCCCCCTCGGCCGTCGGTCCCACCGTCTTGCTGTAAAACCGCAGCAGCGGCCCGTATTCCCGTTCCGGCCCCGCGAATTCTCCACTTCGGCGCCTCTCCTCGAAGAACACCTCCCTCGCCGGTTCCCCATCCACCAGCAGATTCAACGTCCTCTCATACAGATCGATGTCGATAAGATCCCCGTTCCGAATCAACCCGATCGGCCCTCCCTTCGCCGCCTCCGGATCGACGTGGCCGATACACGGCCCCCGCGTCGCCCCGGAATACCTCCCATCCGTGATGAAACTCACCGACTCGGCCAACCCCATCCCCTGCGCCGTGGCCGCCAGTAGCGACAGCTCGCGCATCCCCGGCCCACCCGCCGGCCCCTCCCAGTTCACCACCACCACATCTCCCGGCTCGATCTCCCCGGCGGCCAGCGCATCCCGCGCATCCTCCTCACAGTGGAACACTGTCGCCGCTCCCCGATGCCGCCACATCCCCTCCACAACCCCGCTCGCCTTGACCAAAGCGCACCCCAAATTGCCGCGCAGCACCCGTAATCCCCCCTCCGCATACAGCGGCTTTTCAACCGACGCAATAATCGCCGCATCCCGATTCTCCACCGTCGCTAACAACTCACCCACCCTCTTCCCCATTATCGTCGGCACCCCTTCGCCCACCAGTCCTCCCGCGCTCAGCTCCTTCATCACCGCCCAGATCCCACCTGCCCGTCCCAGATCGGTCGGAAAGTAGACCGACGCCGGCCGGAACTTCCCCAGCAGCGGCGTGCTCCGGCTCAGCCGGTCGAAATCCTCCACCGTGACATTCACCCCCAGCTGCTGGGCAATCGCCGGAATGTGCAGCGCCGCATTGGTCGATCCTCCCACCGCCAGCACCGCCCGAATCGCGTTCTCGAAACTCTCCCGCACCATCATCGCCGAAGGCAATGCCGTCTCGTCACCCCGCAGCCAGAAATCGGCGCAGCGCCTGACGATCAACCCTCCCGCTTCCTGCCCGATCTCCAAAAGTTCATCCGACAGTTCATCCCGACTCCCCTCCCTCATCGCCAGCACCGTCGAATTCCCCGGCAGCGACAGCCCCAGCACCTCGCAGACAATCGCCATCGTCGTCGCCGTGCCCATCATATTACAGCCGCCCGGCGTGGCGCAGGTGCAGGCGACGATCCCCTCGTATTCCCCGTCGCTCAGCTTGCCGGACAGATGCATGCCGTGCGCCTCCTTGATATCGGAGGTCCCCAGTTCCTCCCTCCCCGGTACCCGCTTCGTCCGGTAAGTCCCCATCAGTCCCCCGGTCACGAAAATCGCCGGCACATCCACCCGGGCGCAGGCCATCAGCATAGCCGGCGTGATCTTATCGCAGGCGGTGATGCAGACCATCCCGTCAAACTGATGCATCTGCACCTTCGCCTCCACCGCTCCGGCCCCCAGGTCTCTACTCAACAACGACCAGTGCATCCCTTCTCCCTGGGCGACCCCGTCGCAGCCGGCCGGAATGTGGGCCACGTATCCCTCCGCCCCGGCCGCGTAGATCGCCTCCTTGGCCACTTGCGCCAATCGGCCGAGATGCACGTGCCCGGCCGTCGACTCGTCGGTCGACGAAATGATGCCGATCTTGGGACGAGTCTGCACGTCCAGGGGGATCGATCCCGCACCGATATACAGGGCGCGGGCGTAGTCGCTCTGATTGGCGGTTCGATACCGGCCTGTCTGGCATTTTGCCATTCTTCGGCTCCTTATCGCATTCGTCCAAGTTGATATTCAGCTGGACGTGAGAGGATGGATATAGGCATTGCCCGAATTACTCCCATTCAAAGCACGGATCGATTTATCCAAGAGACAAATGCAAAATACGATATAACTCAGGATAAGTTAAGATTCCAAATTTTAGTGCCTCAGGGAGGCAATTCGATCTGGCTACCATCTTGCTTTGCGCCCATAAAGATCACAGCAGTCGTCCGGGATGATAGACGGAGCAGCAACGGCACGCGAGACTATAGTGCAACAGGTCGCCGCTGCTTATCTTTATAATATGGGAACGACAGACCAACATCGCACCTGCATCCGCGCCTGGCGCGCCCGCTTCAAACGCGCCAGGACGATCTGAAAAAGCACGAAGCCGAAGCGCGCGCCCAGGCATATTCGTGCGCCCGACACCTGACCGAGCGCTTCGGCGCCAAACAGGTATTCCTGATCGGCTCACTGGCCCGGCAGGGCTGTTTCCACGCGGTATGGACGCAGTTCGCGGGAGAAATGAAGAGTTTCAGGAGAGTGCTCAAGGAGCTTCACGACGGATGCCGGTAGGAGGTTCACTCACGGCCGATCCAGACGCAAAGGCCAGCGCCGCTCCGACCGGGGCGAACCCAACCGAAATGCAATACTGGACAGATTGGACTGGCTTCTCACCCAAGAGCACCTATTTCCATTGACAAACAAAGTGCTGCAATTGAGAGATAGCACTTTCAGGTTGCGTCAATCTGGATAGACTTCAGCAAACTTCCCTTTCAGGCAAAACTTCGTCAAGCAACACTCGCACAATTCTCTCTCGACCGTATAGCGCTGCCTTCGCCGCGCGATCCATTCCACGTGCATACGTAAGGACCGGGATTCCATCCTCTCCGTCAATACGGATAATTTTGGGAATCAGCAGGACTTCGGATGGACCGAGCTATTCCGCTTCAGCAGTCCCGCACCATCCTCGCCCATCAACGCACTTGAAAAGGACCGATCAAACCCCTATCCTTGATTCAATCCTCGCCTGCACCTCCGCCACACCATCCAGAGGTTCTGCCCGTGATCCGTCAGGTAACCCCCGAAGACGAGCCAGAGCGACAGCCCTCAAAGAAATCGCCCGATTCGAAAGAATCTGCTGATAACACAGAATCTGCTGATTCCAGAGATCCGGCCGACTCCAGGGAGTCGGTCGCCCGATTTCTCGCCTACCTCCAGCGCCGCGTCCTGGGCAATTTCGTCGTCCACCACGAGACCATTCCCGCCCAGCCCGAAAACCTGGTCACCGACCTGAGCCGCTTTCCCGCGGCCGTGGCCGATATCCTCAAAATCGCCGACATTCCCGCCCTCTACTCCCACCAGGCCGAGGGGATCGAAAAGATCCTGGCCGGCGAAAATGTAGTCATCGCCACCCCCACAGCCTCGGGCAAAACCCTGGTCTACAATGCGCCGGTGCTCACCCGCCTGATGGAGGATCAGACCGGCCACGCCCTCTACATCTTTCCGCTCAAGGCGCTGGAGCAGGATCAGTTCAACGAACTGCTCACTCTCATCGAGGCCCTCGACTGCGGCCTGAGCGCGGATATCTACGACGGCGACACCACCGCCCACCGCCGCAAAAAGATCCGCGCCAATCCGCCCAATGTGCTGATCACCACCCCCGATATGCTGCACGCCGGCCTCCTCGCCTTTCACGAGGCCTGGGCCGATTTCTTCAGCAATCTCAAATTCGTCGTCATCGACGAGTTGCACACCTACAGCGGCGTCTTCGGTTCGCACGTGCTCCACCTCTTCCGCCGCCTCAATCGGGTCTGCACCCACTACGGCAGCGATCCGGTCTTCATCACCAGCTCGGCCACCATCGGCAACCCCGAGGATCTGGCGTCCAAGCTGGTCAACCGCCCCTTCCACCCGATAGTCGAAAACGGCGCGCCGGCCGCCCCCCGTCACTTCCTCTTCGTCAATCCGGGGGAGAGCCCCAACACCATGGCCGCCAATCTCCTGCGCTTGAGCGTCATCAAGGAGTTCCGCACCATCGTCTTCACCCGCGCCCGGGTGATCACCGAGCTAATCTACCGCTGGGCCACCCAGTCGCGCCCAGACCTGCGCCGGCTCATCTCCTCGTATCGAGCCGGCTATATGCCCGAAGAGCGCCGCCAGATCGAAACCGCCCTCAACACCGGCGACCTCCTCGGCGTGGTTTCCACCTCCGCCCTGGAACTGGGCATCGATATCGGCGGCCTGGACATCTGCATCCTGGTCGGCTACCCCGGCTCCATCGTCAACACCTGGCAGCGAGCCGGCCGCGTCGGTCGTTCCGGTCGCGAATCGCTGATCATCCTCATCGCCAGCAAGGACGCCCTCGACCAGTTCTTCATGAAACACCCGGCCCAGTTCTTCGGCCGCAACGTCGAAGATGCGGTGGTCGATCCTTCCAACAAATACATCCTCAAACACCACCTGGCCTGCGCCGCCCGCGAAGCGCCCCTGACCGCCCAGGAGCCGGAATACCAGCTCGAAGGCTGGCGCGAAGCGGTCGACGAACTCGTTCGCGAAGGCGCCCTTCTCGAAAGCGCCGAAGGAGATGCCTGGTACGCCGCCCGCAAACAGCCCCACCGGCTGGTCAACATGCGCACCATCGGCGAATCGTACACCATCTTCGAGCGCGGCACCAAGAACATCATCGGCACTGTGAGCGGCGGTCAGGTCTACTCTGAGTGCTACGACGGTGCCATCTACCTGCACCGGGGCCGCCAGTATCTCATCGCCGGCCGCGACCCGGCCAAGGGACAGATCTACGCCCAGGAGATCGACGAGCCGTTCTACACCCGCTCAAAAAACGAAAAAGATACCGAGATCCTCGAAGAGCTGCGCTCCCGCCCCATGCAGGGTTTCATGGCCAAGCTCGGTCGCCTCAAGGTCAGCTCGCAGGTGGTCGGCTACGAAAAAGTCCGCGTCGGCGACCAGGTGATCGTCAGTCAGCACAAGCTCGAATCCCCAGTGGAGCACATCGAAACGATCGGCTTCTGGCTGGAATTAGATGCCTGTTACAAGAAGGATCTGCGCCGCCACAACTTCCACTACATGGGCTCTATCCACTCGATCGAGCACGCCATGAAGTCCCTCTTCCCCCTCCTGGCCCTGAGCAACCGCACCGATGTCGGCGGCATCTGCTATCCGCTCCACCCACAGCTGCGCAAGGGGGGAATCTTCGTCTACGACTACCATCCAGGCGGCATCGGTCTGGCCGAAAAGGGGTTCAATGTCCTAGACCGGCTACTGGAGATGACTCTGGAAATGGTCTCCAACTGCGACTGCGAGCTGGGCTGTCCCTCTTGCATCCACTTCCCCACCTGCGGTGCCGGCAACGTCCCCCTGGACAAGGCTGGCTGCATCCACCTGCTCGAAACCCTCACCGGCCGCCGCCAGCTCGACATCACCCACCTCCCAGCAAATGATATGGACGAGGAGCCTCCCATCTTCGCCGATTGGGAGGAGGAGAAGGAAGAGGAAGTAGCCGACCCCAACGACAAGGGCCCACACATCGTCGTCTTCGACCTGGAAACCCAGCGCTCCGCCGCCGAAGTGGGCGGCTGGAACAAGGCCTACATGATGGGCATCTCCCTGGCCGTCATCTGGGACAGCCATCTGGACGACTTTGTCACCTACTTCGAAAAAGACGTCGACAAATTGATTGAACACCTGCAGGCCGCCGACCTGGTCGTCGGCTTCAACACCCTCGGCTTCGACTACAGCGTGCTGCGCGGCTACTCCAAGTACGACTTCCGTCAGCTCAACAACCTGGATATCCTGCGCGAAATCCACACCCAGCTCAAATACCGCGTCAGCCTCGACTCTCTGGCTCAGGCCACCCTGGAGGTAGGGAAATCGGCCGACGGTTTGCAGGCGCTGCAGTGGTGGAAAGAGGGCAAGGTCGATGAGATCGAGAAGTACTGCAGAAAGGATGTAGAGGTGACCCGCAACCTCTTCTGGTACGCCCTGGAAAACGGCTACCTCCTCTTCGACCGGAAAAACGAGGGGCGCATGCGCATTCCCCTGGAATGGAAGCTGGAAGAGCTGGTGGCAAGTGAAGAAGAGGCGGAAGAGACTTGACCATGAGTCACCTGTTTCCACATACTCCTGTGTGAATAAAACGCCACACTGGGAATAGTAGAGCAGCGACCGCTGTTGGCCGTATCCTCTTTCCAAATTCTCCACATGACACAGATGACCCCAAATCTCGTCTTCATTTTCCCCGACCAGTTCCGCCAGCAGGCCATCGGCTGCATGGGACAGGACCCGGTGATAACCCCAAACCTGGATCAACTGGCTGCGGACGGCCTGGTTTTAACCCACGCGGTGAGCAACTTTCCGGTGTGCAGTCCGTATCGCGGCATGCTGCTGACCGGCAAGTACCCCTTCTCGAACGGGGTGTACGGATGCTGCTACTCCAAGACCGCACCCCTCGGCATCGAACTCGGTGAAGAGACCTGCTGCTTTTCCGACATCCTTTCTGGAGCCGGATACAGTCTGGGTTATATCGGCAAATGGCATCTCGATGCGCCCGTTGAGGAGCATGCAGAATTTACCGAAGGGTGGCGCGGGAAGCCGGGGAAGAGATCGCTGTGGGATGCGTATACCCCTCCCGGCCCCAGGCGGCACGGCTTTGATTTCTGGCATTCGTACGGTTGCTGCGACCGGCATTTGAAACCGCACTACTGGGAAGGAGCCGCCGCAGTAGACGAGCGAATCGACGTGGAAGGCTGGTCGGTCGAACACGAGACCAATGTGGCGCTTGACTACATCGCCAACAAAAACGGAGTGCGGAATTCAGAGCACCCGTTCGCGCTTTTCGTGGCGTTCAATCCGCCGCATCCCCCTTACGATCGAGTGCCGCCCGAATACCTCGAAGCCTATGCGGATGCCCCCCCCGAGCAATTGCTCAACCGGGCCAATTTTACGACTGATGGCAGGGGAGAAACCGCGTTGAAGCACGCTCGCAACTACTTTGCGGCGGTTACTGGCATTGATGAGCAGATCGGCCGCATTCTGACGGCGCTCGATCGGGCCGGCTTGCGCGACGATACCATAGTCGTCTTTACCGCCGACCATGGGGAGATGATGGGCAGCCACGGACTCATGCAAAAAAACGTGTGGTACGACGAGTCCCTGCTCGTGCCGTTCATCATTCGCTGGCCGGGCCGGATCGCGCCGGGACGAGATGATCTGTTGCTGAGCGTGCCGGACATCATGCCTTCCCTTCTCAGTCTCATGGGACAGGAAGGCGGGATGCCGGATGATGTGGAAGGGAACGATTATTCCAAAGCGCTGCGGGGCCAGGAGTGCCAGCGACCGGATTCGGCTCTATACCTGTTCGGCGACCCGGCGCAGTCGGAGAGAGGCAATCGCGGATTGCGCACGCACGACTATACCTTTGCTGTGCAGAGGTGGGAGGGAGCAGAAGAAGCTCTCTACCTGTTCGACAACCGCTCCGATCCGTATCAGCTGCGGAATATCGCGGCGAGCAGATCGGATATTGTCAATGAACTGCAGGGGAAACTGGCGAAATGGTTGACTCAAACGGATGATCCGTGGATTGCGGAAGGTGCGGGACAGAGTGGATAACAGCTATTCCCTCCGCATTACACCGATTTAATAAAAAGATCACTTTAACGGAGCTGAGCTCGTCCTCAAGCAGTTCCACACTTTCGTGCTCACCTTCACGGAAGTGGAGACGGCACGTGAGAAGATGCTGGCCATTGATCAAGCCGTTACACGCCAGAAAAGATATACAACCCATGAAATCGAGATTAAAACTCACTCGGGAAGGTGGATTAGCGATCTAACTTCTGTTCCCGTTGTTCCTCAGTTCAAGCTGGGGAAGCGTCAAGAATACAAATATGTCGGACAACTTACAGAAACTCAGCGGTCACACGGCTGGCTACGTAAGATTGCCCAACGAAACGGGTACTTTGCAGGAAGATATCAAGTAAATTTCCTCGGAGATTCCCAAGCTCCTAAAAGAACATGGAATCGACATCAATCAGGTCTCCCCAACCGGGACGATCCAAATGGGCGTAGTACAGCGTCCAGTGAAAGGGCATTGGTTATTCGTTGAAGGCTGAACATCGGCTAACACCGTGCCCCTGGCTACGGCGCATTCGCGCATTCGCCCAACCGCTGATGCGGTTCAGGAGGGCGAAAGACTTTAGCCATCATTCTCAAAAAGACTAAAGATCATGCCAGATCAGACAACATGGGAATCCAAAGAAGTAGCAGATCATTACATAAAAATTGCGGATGCACTTGTGCCCAGGAGACAGGAAATACTCTCCGTCATTTCTTCATTGGCAACAGAGTTTTTCAAAGATCCGCCCCGAATACTCGACCTTGGTTGCGGACATGGTGATGTTAGCAACGCAATCCTAAAAGCTCAACCAGATTGCTCCATTTGTATGTGCGATTTCTCCGATGGAATGGTGAAGTTGAGCACCCAAAGGTTTTCAGCCAACTCCAATATCAGGGTATACAAACAGGATTTGAATGAAGGACTCCCAGATGAAATCGCTGAAGAACGATTTGATGCGGTCGTCTCCTGTTTTTCACTCCACCATATCGAATTCACAAATCGAGTGGGCTTATATCTGAACATCCTGCATTCATTAAAAGAGGGTGGTTTATTTGTGAATGGTGATCGTTTCAAGGGTGAATCATCTCAACTTGCAGGGTGGGAATTCGACAACTGGATTAGGTTCATGGTGGAGCAAATCCGGAAGGTATTCGATAGGGTAAAGAATTTTGAGGATTTGAGGCAAAGTCAGTTTGAATCGGATGCGAAACTCGGAGATAAACCAGGAACGTTATGGGAAATGGAGGATGATCTTAGAGAGGCTGGTTTCAACCATGTTGATTGCATATGGAAGTATCACAACCTTGCCGTGATCGCTGCATCAAAATGATTCGGAGAAACGACAGCTAACACATCCATACCCGGCTTCGGGCCATGCGACCCTTCGCCCCGCCGCTATGCGCGGCGCGGGTATGGCGAGGACGTTATCTGTAGCCCAATTGAGATTCGACAATGACCATTGAAGTTCCACGCGCGCATCAAATCTTTGTGAACGCTCGTGCTATCCTTTGGCGCGAGGGTGACAATGGCATCGAGTACGTGGTACAAGTTCGCAATCGTCCAGGCCAGCGACAGAGTTTAGAATTTCCTGGCGGTACGGTGGAAATACACGAATCCTTGTTGACAGCACTCCGTCGTGAAGTCCGTGAGGAAACGGGACTGGAGGTGGTGGAAATTGAAGGACGTTCCGTGGAACACTCAGGCATGGAATCGACCGTAGAATGCCTTGAACCTTTCGCGGTCTACCAGACAACGCGAGGCTTTAACGGTATGGGAGTATATTTTCGTTGTCGTGCTGAAGGCATATTATTGGCTGAAGGCGATGGTACTCGTGCTATTCGCTGGATGCCAGTGGCCGAACTAGCTGTCCGTTCATCGGATGATCCTGACCAGTTCAACGCCATTACGGCAGCCGTTTTAAATCTGATGCGGCAAAAGGAATTACTCTAAGAAGAGATAGAGAAGGTGGATAAATGAGATTTTCTCCACCGGGAAAAGAGATATTCACAATCAGGCCACTTCCTTGCTCCACCATGATAGGTGCTGCTAAAGCACTCGCTACGTAAGGATATTTCCTGAATCGACTGAGATATACCGAATTTTAGCAGTACATTTGCAGTATTGATTTCTCACAGGAAATGATCCACGCGGGCCAGTCGCTCGTCAACGGCGACCATCCGAATCTTCAGTGGATACATGGACGAGTTGAAGAAGTGTCTTTACAGCCCACATACAGCATGATAACTGCCGGAGCAAGTATTCATTGGATGGAGTGGAACTTGGTGTTTCCGAGATTCAAGGAAGTGCTGACAGCAGATGGGTACATCGCAACATTGACGGCGACCGTCCACTAAGATCGCCCTGGCGTGACGCAGAGCTTCCTCTAATTCGCAAGTACACGACCAACCACCATTATGAGGAGATTAATTTGATTCAGGAGCTTGCGGACAGGGGACACCTAATGTCAATTGGAGAGAGACTGACGATGCCTGTCCGCTTTTCTCAGTCAATTGAAGACTACATTGAGTCATTAGCGCATCGAATTAAACTTGAAAATTCAAACGCTATGTGATAATTTATCCGTGGCGTTGCAGGGCGCATCCAGTCCGCGGAAAGGGCAGGGCCCACCTGACGATGTAGAACGACCGAATCGCAAGACCTTCTTTGCCTGATAAAGCGGACAACAGGCGCATCCAAGGAGGTCTCTCATGACCGCAGTAACATTCCCTTTCCGCTTCAACTTCGAACAAGCTCGCAGACAAGCCAAGGACCTGCACCGGTCATTGCTCAAAAATGATGCGCAGGCTCTTCAAAGATTCGAAGCACACCACCCCGAACGTCTCATAGCTGCGCAAACTCAATTAGCCGATGCTCAGCTCATTATAGCGCGGGAACACGACTTTGAATCCTGGGCCAAGCTCAAAGAGTACGCCAAACCGGAAATTCTGTATCAGTCAGAACCAATCACCGATGGACAAAACAAGTATGTTAATGGTCGGCGCTGGGAGGACCAAGAAACCCGGTTGCGCAAAGCCGCCGATGAGGCGCTGGCTAAATGTCACTTAGCCCCTAAGCAGATGTCTGTGGCACGGCACATGGGCAACTTCGGCTACAGTGATTTCACGCTTGCCGTGGTTACGGACGGCCAGGGGCCGTCGCATCGTGTAACTGTCCACTTCCCTTATGATCACTTTCCCCTGGATGAAGTGCATCGACAGGTTGCATCCATGTGTGCCTGGCTCTTAGCACTTGACCAAGATACGGAGTTAGAAACTCAAGTTCCGGTTGCTGATGAGACCGGTGCCCTTTGTCAGCTTATCGACCATCGCCCCGATGGCCCAGCGGCGGTGTGCACCGTCCAACGATGGGTGAAAGGAAGTGACATAGTCCCTACTGTTGTGTACGAAAATTGGGAAGTCGCGCTTATCGCGGCTCGAACGCGGAGGTGTGCCTATGGAGGACAGCTTCCAACCAGGTTGATTCCGGAGTGTAAAAAATATATGTCTGGAAAGGCCTTTCTGTTGACTGCCAAATGATTCGCTCCGGAGGATCCCCACATCACGCTCCTGTTTACGCCGGCAGCGAGGCGAAATCACAGGCGAAAGCCAGAAGAACCTGGGGCATGGTTAACATGAGAAGGAAACCAAGCGCAGTCCTATTTGATTTCTTCAATACGATAGTCAGGAGAGTGAATTTCGACCCTGAGATGGGAATCAGAACTCTTCTGAAGCTTGCCAAGAAGCCATCCTCGATTTCGATACATGAGGTACTTGTGCGAAATACAACTCTTGAGGACCGGCTTTGCGAAGTTTGGGATACATCAGATGTATGGTCGACGTCACAGCAATTCCAAAGACTGCTCTTCGATGGACTTGGCGTCAATTTCGACGCCAGGCCGGACGAACTCGAGCGGTGTTTTTTCGAGGCTGCGATGGAGTTTGAGAGGACTGAGGGAATTCAGCGGTGCCTGTCGGAGTTGCGTTCTCGTGGACTTCGATTAGGGGTCGTTTCGAATCATAATTGTACGGGAGAGTCGCTCCGATCTGCGTTAAGTCATCTGGAGATTGCTGATCCATTTGAATTCGTGGTGTCGAGCGCTGACTACGGAATAGGGAAGCCCCATCCTCTCATCTTTGAAACCGCAGTGGCGAAACTCGGAGTCGAGAGCTCAACGACTTGGTTTGTCGGCGACAATTTGGAGAACGACATCGCCGGGGCGAATGAGGCAGGCCTATTCTCCGTGTGGTACAATCCCGATGAGAACGAGAGTGGTCGCATAGAGCCCAATGCCACGATTAGAAGCTGGGAGGAATTTGAGGAATTAATCGAAACGGTGGGATAGAAACTGTGCCTCTTTCCCGGCACGACGTGGGATCGAATGCGAATGGTCATCTGAAGAGTGCGAAGAAGGGTTGAGCCGACGAACTCCGAAGTACGGAAAGGCACTCAAATACTTTTTTAAAAATATGTCGGTTTATTTAGAATATTCACTATGATGTTATGAGCAGGGGGCAACCCTTTGTTGCTCTCGCTGCGCTAGTCTGATCGCGTGTCGAATCGGGCCGGATCGGTTTTTTCGATGAGCGCGGTCAGCGTCTGATCCCCGCCCATGCAGAAAATCAAAAGAAAACGGCTCGCCCGAAGGTCAGACGCCCGGGCGGGCCGTTCCATTTCTTCATCTACGTCAAAACGACCTATTGCCGGGGCGCGATCTTCGGGAAATAGAGCCACAGGTGTCCCAGTTCGTCCTCCTCGCCGAAGATGATCTCACCGTCGCGACCGACCACCGCCGCCCCGAAGGAATACCCGTACCGACGCCGCTCGAAGACCGACGCCGCACCACCCAATTGGCGCACACCCTCTTCGTCCAGCGTGAAAAGACGGGCCATCTCCTCGCCGCAAAAGCCGAACAGACGCCCGTCGAACGTCACCGCCAGCGGCCCGACCGGGGCCAGCGGCGCCTGCCCCAGACTGTCGCTCCAGCCGGAATCGGGACGATAGGAAAACATCCGACCTCCCCCATCGGCGGTGTAGAGCGTGCCATCTCCGGGATCTCGAGCCCAGCGCAACTCGACCCCGTCCCACGTAGCGGACGGCAGCTGAATCGATTTTCTCTCCAGCTTCCCCGTTCCCCGGTCGAAGGCCCACAGCGCATCCCCTTCGTCCATCCCCAGAAACCGCCCCTCCGCATCGACGCCGATCTGTCCGCAGCCACCGAGTTCGCCGACGGTCTCCACTTCCTTTTCCTCCAGATCGACGACGAACAGATGTCCGGAACTCGCCCCCACGGCGAACTTCCGCTGCGGATCCGCTGCCATGTGGACGATCGGCTCTCCTCCACCAATCGCCCCCATCTCGTCGAACGGCTTGCGGTCGAACCCCCATTCCTGAATCAGATCGAACGGCAGCGGCTGGAGATTCCTGCCGACCAGCCTTCCCCCCTTTTCCCCGTTGACCCCGGCGACGAAATTCTTCTCGCCGCAGCAGACTGCGGGGCAGTGCGTTCCCCCTTCCACCGTGCCCAGATCGAGGACCGCTCCGGTGACCCCGTGGAACATCCCCACGAACAGATGGGTCGCACGACCGCTGGTGCCCCCGTACACGCCGCCGTCGAACGTCGCGTCGAGCGCCGTGATGCGGCTCTCGTCGGCGCGAATCGGCGCGCTGCTCCCCGGGAAGCAGGTCGGAAAGGCCAGCAGCGTTCCCTCCTTTACAAAGGTGCCGTGGACGATTTCATCCACCAGTTCCCTCGTGCCGGGTGTCTTCATGTCGTACTGTTTTCGCTTTGCCATATCGCCCCTCCTCATTAACCCCAAATCCGAATCGGCAGATGGGCGTCGGGCCGCTTGCGGCGCTCCGGCATCCACACCTTGAAAATCCCCGTCGGCCTGGGGCCGACGTGGCCGAAAAACAGATCGCCGTTGTGATCGACCGCTCCGCGCGAGACGTACTGCGCAAACTCGTCCGGCCGCTCGAGACGGGCCACTTCCTCCCGCTCCAGCGTGTCGACGTCCAACCGCCAGACCACCCCCTCGCGCGCCTTGTGGTCCGCAGGTAGTGGATTGTACCGCTCGTCCCGCCAGCGCGAGGCCACGTAGTAGAGCTGCCCATCGCCAGCGAAGGTCAGCCCGCCGCAGTGATCCAGGAACATATTCACCGGCAGGGTCGGATCGCGCTCCTGCGTGGCCGGGCCCAGATCCTCCACCCGACCCCACTCCCCCTCATTCGGCCAGATCCGCATCAGGCGCGGCTGGGCGATCCAGGTGCTGGCGTACACGCAGTCGCCATCCGGAGATGGCGCGGCATCGTAGAACACGCTGTGCCAACCGCTCTGGAACTGGGGATTGTGCGGCAACGCAAACGGAGACGTTTCCAGACGGTCGGTCTCCGGGTCGTAGCGCACCAGATGCCCGTAGTCGTCGGTCGTCCACACCCGATGCCTGCGGTCGAGAAAGAGCAGCTGCGCGTTGACCGAACCGATCCGTCCGATATCCCTCCCCTCCCGCTTCTCAATATCATAGATGATGAAGTGATCGCGCGGATAACTCAGAGCGTAGAGCAAACCGCGCTCTTCATCGATCAGCAAACAGCGGCACCCCTCCTTGGGAATGAGTGTGTCGTACCACAGCACCTCATCCGCTGCTGTGTCGAAGGCGAGCAGCGCGCTCCCGCGGAAGCAGCGCTCCTCGTCGTGCCAAAACCGCCAGGGGGAGTACGCCGGCAGATCGATCGGCGGCCCCGACAGGTGCGTGGCCATGTAGAGCACGCCATCCTTCATCGAAGGAGCGAAGCTGTAGTGGATCTTGCACTGCGTCGCTCGCCCCGAGTCGTGCGGATCGTCGACCACCTGATCCAGATCGAACAGATAGTCGAGCCGATCCCCGCTTTCGTTGTAGCGCACCAGCTTGACGATGCCTCCCGGCGTCCCCTCGGCGCAGGCAGCAGCGTAGATGCGCCCATCCGGCCCCACCGACAGCGACCAGCAGGAGTCGGCGTCCGGATGCTCGGTGAACTGGTACCAGGTGGCTTTGTATGCTTCCATGGTCAGTTCCCATCCTCCCTTCGAACAGAGGAGATGCAGTTTTTTCTGCCTCTCCCGATTGAGTTGCGAAAATTCAGCCGGCCGGCCGCTCTTCCTCCAGCCATTCCAGGTCGAGTTCGGCCAGCTTGGCAGGGCTCGGAAAACCACTCTTCCGATCCCAACCCGCCATGTCGTAGTACAACTCCAGCATGCGCGCGAACTCCTCCCGATCGATCGCCACCCCCTCCAGCGCTCCATTTTCCAACGGCTGGAACATCCGCTCGGGCAGGCAGTCGTCGGCCGGGCCAAACCCCTCGCGCACATTGAACACCCGCTTCAGATTGTTGGCCCGCTCCGAAACCTTGATCAACTCCCACAGGCTCACCGGCCAGCCGGTCACCGCCTCGACGCAGTCGACCAGTTTACCCAGAGGCAGCGCGTTGATCGGCTCCCCCACGAAGTCGCACATGCCGACCGTATCGTACAACCCCCAGACCAGCTGCGCATAGTAGTACGCCTTCACCTTCTTCGGCCCCATATCGAGCCGATCGACCGGCTCGATAAAACCCATCGCCGACATCGCCCCGGTACCCTGCGGGTCGAACGATTCGAAGAACGGATCGTGCGGCGCCTCCATGTGGTCCGCCCCGGTCGCCGAAGTCGAATAAGCCAGTGCCAGGGTCCGCTTGCCGCGTGGTTCGTGCATCGGCAGTTCCTGCCCCTTGACGTGCATGGCGTACTGGTCAGCGCCGTTGCCCAGTTTCTCCGCCGCCCGCTTCACCCCCTCGGCCAGCAGGTCGCCGATCCCCTCCCGTCGGGCGATCATGTCGATCAGCTTTATGGCTGCCTCTTCGTTCCCGAAGTTCAGCTCCAGGCCGTCGACATCCTCACTGGCAATGATCCCGTTTTCATAGCACTCCATGGCAAAGGCGATGACCATGCCGGTCGATATCGAGTCGAGCACGTACTGGGCGCACAGCTTGTTGGCCAGGGCGATCTGCTTGAGATTGCCGATCCCCAAAACCGAGCCGTGTGCCCCAATCGTCTCGTACTCCGGCCCACCGTATTCCGGAGTCACCCCCAGCTCGGACACCTCCACCTCGCGCTTGCAGGCCACGGCGCAGGCGTGACAGGTGCCGCGATTGACCAGGATGGTGTCGCGCATGGTCTCGCCGCTGATGTCGGCCGCGTGCTCGAAAGAGCCCTCGCGAAAATTGCGCGTTGGCAGGATGCCGTCGGCGTCCAACGCCCGCACCCCGCGCGAGGTGCCCAAGTCGTGCATCCCGTCCCCCTTGCGGTCGTAGTTCTCGCGAAACCAGCCCAGCACCTCCTTGAAGCCAGCGTCATCGGCAGCTTCCACCTTCTTTTTGCCGCGGCAGACGATCGCCTTCAGCTTCTTGGCCCCCATTACCGCTCCAAGGCCCGCCCGCCCGTGGAAGTGGCGCTGCTGGTTGACGATCGCCGCGTAGCGCACCAGATTCTCGCCGGCCACCCCGGTCTGCAATACCCGGATCCTCTTGTCCCCGATCTCCTCCTCCAGCCCGTGCTGCACCGCGTCGGCCAGCTGGCCCCAGTAGCTGGAAGCGTCCCGCAGTTCCGCCTCCCCGTCGTGCACATACAGGTAGACCGGCTCGGCCGACTGCCCCTCGACGATAATCCCGTCGAAACCGGCCATCTTCAACTCCGGCCCCCAGTACCCCCCGGCCTCGGCCTCTCCGTAGCCACCGGTCAGCGGCGACTTGGCGATGGCCGAGTAGCGGTTGACCCCGGACAGCGGCGTGCCGTTGAGCGGACTCGTCATGAACATCAGCTTGTTCTCCGGCCCCAACGGATCGGCGCCGCGCGGCACTTCCTTGAGCAGGTAGTACGCGCCCATGCCTCCGCCCCCCAGATAGCGCCGATACAGCATCTCGTCGGGCTCTTCCACGCCGATGTCGCCGCTCGCCAGATCGACTCGCAGGATCTTACCGGTGTTTCCGCTGGCCATATTCACCTCCTGTATGTTTTGGCATCGACCATCCTTTTAAATCTCCTATTTATCCGGGGAAATGCAAGCGCAAACACCTCCCTTGACACCGCCCGAAACCAGCGCGATTATTCTTAGTGCTAAATGCAGAATAACCGGATCAAATGGAGATACCTTTCGCTCTCGGAATTCCACTATATCGGCTGAATGGGTAAATTTTCGGTCCTCAATAGGAAACCGGGATAATTCGGTTCTTTCCATCCTTTTCATTAGGAGTGCATCATGGCACAGTACGATCGCATGGCCGTCCTCAACGCCATCTACGACGTCGGCATCGTTCCCGTCTTCTACAACAAGGACGTGGAGACCACCATCAACGTCATCGAAGCCTGCCTCAAGGGCGGTTCCAGAGTATTCGAATTCACCAACCGCGGCGACCAGGCCTACCACGTCTTCACCGAGGCGGTTCGCCACGTCGTTGCCAACGACCTCGACATCATCATGGGCGTCGGCTCGGTCGTCGATGCGCCCACCGCCGCCCTCTACATCGCCAACGGCACCAACTTCGTGGTCGGCCCGCTGCTCAATAAGGAGGTGGGACTGCTCTGCAACCGCCGCAAGGTCGCCTATTCCCCGGGCTGCGGCAGCGCCACCGAGATCGCCCAGGCCGAGGAATTGGGGGTCGAGATCGTCAAGGTCTTCCCCGGCAGCCAGGTCGGCGGCCCCAACTTCGTCAAATCGGTCATGGCCCCCTGTCCCTGGACCCGCATCATGCCGACCGGTGGCGTCGACTCCACCCGCGAGAGTCTGGAAGGCTGGTTCAAGGCCGGCGTGGCCGCGGTCGGCGCCGGCTCCAAGCTGGTCACCAAGGAAATGGTCGCCGCCAAGGACTGGGACGGCATCAGCGCCAAGGTCGCCCAGTGCATCGCCTGGATCAAGGAGATCCGCGCGGAAATGGCCTCTTAGGATAGCGACGGGGTTGCTATCCTAAGAGGTTGTAGTTTTGAGACCAAAATCAATTTTGGTTTCAAAACTACTGCCTGACAGCATATCAGCAGTAGTTCTTAATGGGCGATTCCGCTTGTCGGCGGGATCGCCTTTTTTTGTGCCGAAAGTGCATCCGAAACGGTGTATAAGCAGAGAGTCCACCCCGTCCATCTTCACCCCGAAAGGAGGTCGCATGCTATGAAAAATATCGCGATTGCAAGAGATTGGAGAGCTGGCCTATAGGTCCGAAGTTAACGAGCAGTAACGGGAGTTTTACCTCCCTGAAAAAAGTCTATCCGCGGACCAAAGGCCATCCCCAAAGGGATGGTTTTTTGTTCGCCCACCACAACGAGGAGTGTTGATATTGGGATTTAAAGCAAAGGTTTCGCAGCGCAAGAAGGAGCGGGAAAAGAGTGTGCAGGATCGCCACAGGGTGAAACAGCTGCGCCGTATGGAGGCCAAAGAACGCAAAGCCAGAAAGAAAGAGCTCCGTCGTAAAGAGCTTCAAAATCGCAAAGATGGCGTAACGGAAAACGTCGCCGAAGATCCGGATATAGTCGGCATCGCCGTCGGCCCTCAGACGCTGCCGGATCAGTGGGAAGAGATCTGGGACGATCAGTGAAGACGCCCTTGCAATAGCAAAAACGCCAGGTGCTGGCGGCACTTTGCTGGCCCAGGAATCTCGTGTTATAATATTAGTTGTAACAACGCCATTCGGACCTTACCTCATGATTGGTCGTTCGCTCCGGCGAAGTGTTGAAGATTGGGGAGGTATGTCGCATGCGTGTTGTAGTTGCCGCCGCATTGGTGCTGATTTCCAGCGCGGGCGCTTCATCCGAGGGAGTCAACCTCGCCGCGCTCGACGGGTGGGACATCGTGGTCTCGCAGGAGGCAAGCCCAAGCGAGGCCTATGCCGCGGAGCAGTTCCAGGCGTTTTTCGAACAGGCCGGCGGCGGACGGTTGGCGATTGTGACGGACCCGGTACGGGCGGACCGGCATGTGTTCATCGGCCCGAGCGCGCCCCTGGCCGCTAGCCCGGCCGGATTCAGCGTCGAGGGGTTCGGCGACGAGGACCTGCGCATCGTCATCCGCGACGAGGCGATCGTCATCGCGGGCGGCCGGCCCCGAGGCACCCTCTACGGCGTCTACACCTTTCTCGAGGACTACGTGGGCGTCCGGTTCCTCACCCACGACCACACCCACGTGCCCCCCTTGGTCCCATGGCGCGTCGTTGGGCCGGTGGACCGCTTCTATCATCCTCCCCTCGCGTTCCGCTGGAGCTACTATGCCGAGACCAACCGGTATCCGGCGTTCGCCGCGCAGAACCGGACGAACACGGTGCCCACCGAAGCCAGGCTCGGCGGGAAGACGGGGCTCGATCTCATCAACCACAGCTTCGTGTCTCTGATGCCGTCGGGGGAATTCGGCGAGAAGCACCCCGATTACTATGCCCTCGTCGACGGCGAACGCCGGCCCGACCTGGCCCATGGCGGCAGGGCCACCGAGTTGTGCCTGACCAATCCCGACGTGCTCCGCATCGTGACGGAGCGGGTTCTGGCGATCCTGCGCGCGCACCCCGAGATGGAGAACGTGTCGGTCAGCCAAAACGACAACACGATGTACTGCCGGTGTCCCGATTGCGCGGCCATCGACGAACGCGAAGGCAGCCCCTCGGGCTCGCTCATCACCTTCGTCAACGCCGTGGCCGATGAATTCGGCAAGGAGTTCCCCGACGTGCTCGTCGGGACGCTGGCCTATGCCTACACCCGCAAGCCCCCGAAGACGGTGAAGCCGAGGCCGAACGTGCAGATTCAGCTCTGCAGCGTCGAGTGCTGCATGTTGCATCCCATCGACGATCCGGACTGCCCCCTGAACGTCGAGTTCTGCCGGGACATGGCCGAATGGGGCAAGGTCAGCCGGAACGTATCGATCTGGAACTACAATACCAATTTTCACCACTACCTGTTACCCTGCCCGAATCTGCGCGTCATCGAGCCCAACATCCGCTGTTTCGTGGCCAACAACGCCATGGGGGTGTTCATGCAGGCCGCGTACAACAGCCCGGGTGGCGAGTTTTCCGACCTGCGCAACTACATCATGGCCAACCTGCTCTGGGACCCGAAACACAGCGGCGAGGCCCTCCTGGGCGAGTTCCTGCAACTGCACTACAAGGCCGCGGCGCCGCCCATCCGCCGGTTCATCGACCTGACGCACGACAATGCCGCGCAGCTTGGCCTCCACAAGGCGTGCATGGGCCCCGCGGCCGACTACGGCATTGACGCCACCATCGCCCAGGCCGGGATTGAATGCTTTGATGAGGGCCTGTTGCTGGCCGACGACGAGGTCGTGCGCGACCGGGTCGAAAAGGCCTCGATCTGTGCATACCGGGCGGCCCTCGAACCGTTTCTCTCGCCGGGCGCCGACGCCTTGGCCGACGCCGGCATGATCCGGCACTCCCTGGCGTTGCGCGAGCGGTTTATCGCGCTCTGCGAGAAATTCGGCGTTGAGAGGATGGCGGAAGGGACGTTGTTCGAGGTCTTTAAGGCGCACCCGCTTCCGCTCGAAGCGTTGAAGGGCCGGCGCGTGGTGCAACTGCCCGAACAGTGGTTGTTCAGGACCGACCCGGGAAACGCGGGGGAGGGACAGGGGTGGTTCCAGCAGGCGCCCGACGCGAGTTGGAGGGCCATATCCATTCTCGAAAGCTGGGACTCGCAGGGCTACGCAGACTACGACGGTTACGCCTGGTACTCGACCGAGATCACGGTGCCGCAAAGCGAGGCAAAGACTCTTTGGTTCCTTTGCGGCGCGGTGGACGAGACCTTCGACCTGTGGATCAACGGCGAACCGGCCGGCGGGAGTTCGGGCGACCCTGACACGCTGTGGGACAAACCCGTCGCCGTCGACATCACGGGAACGCTAAGACCCGGCGCGAAGAACCGCTTCACCGTGCGCGTCCACGATCGAGCGTACGCCGGCGGAATCTGGAAACCCGTCTGGATCACCGCCACGGACTGACCCCGGGGGGACGTGCAACGTCCGTCAATATGCGGTGGCGAGAAATTCGGGCGCGGGCCCACAACGGTAGGAGTATAGGACGGATAAACGGCCTTATCGATGGTCCGTCAAGTAGGTGAGCGAATTTATCGCCAACGGCCTTTCCTCCTGGTTCGAATAAGAAAACGCCTCTGGCTATGCCAGCTGTAATGCGACAAAATATCCCCTGATCCATTCTCCCGTCCGTCCCGACAAATCGTGCCCAGGACACAGGGCGAAACCCAGTTCCTTCCACATGGGGATGGCTTCCGCTTTGTCTTCGGAACTCCAGGCTCCGATCTGGTGCAACCCCTGCTCTCGCGCCCTCGAGATCGACATCTCGATCAGCCGACGAGCGACCCCCCGTCGGCGATATTCCGCCACCACGTCGATCATGTCGATAAACGCCTCCCTAACCCCTGACAGCGGCGGCGGCAGCGCTCGCGGATAGACTGAAATCAGACCCGCCGCTTTCTCCCCGCACATTGCCAGGATCGAAAATCCGTCCTCGATGTGGAGATGCCTCGCTCCCACCTCGCCCCAAATTTCGGCGACCAGACCGCGCATCTCGGAGG
>Ga0257125_1000220_pt1 | contig 83008 bp, 66 predicted proteins | sample SI106_200metaG_FD_190183 | JGI IMG/M metagenome (GOLD analysis project Ga0257125, IMG submission 190183) | Marine microbial communities from Saanich Inlet, British Columbia, Canada - SI106_200 | ecosystem: Environmental > Aquatic > Marine > Inlet | place: Canada: British Columbia | collected... | reverse complement strand
ATTTGCTGTTTATGACGATGGTTACGGAATGCCTTTTGATAAATTTCGTTTCAGGGGGTATAATCCATATTTAGGTACTTTTTATGAACCAATTAATAGTTATATAACTACAGATGTTATTGAAAACCCCAGTATAACGCGCTATGCCTCTTATTCCAATAATTTGGATGCAAGCTCGCCGTGTATTGATGCAGGGAATCCGGATATAGTTTTTTATGACCCTGATGGTACAGTTGCTGATATGGGTCCACAATATTTTCATCAGGGAGATCCTGGTACTATACCTGCTCCTGTGGCAGATTTTACGGTTTCTTCCACGACTGGTTCATTTCCATTTTTTGTGGAGTTTACCAGTTTAAGTACCGGTGCGATTACAGCTTACACTTGGAATTTTGGAGATGGAAATATTTCATCCTCAACTCGCCCAGTACATTTGTATAACCAGGAAGGGGTTTATTCTGTCAGTCTCACGGTGACAGGTCCTGGTGGTGAATCGACAGAAATCAAAAGTGACTACATAACCGTTAGTTCTCCATCTTATCCACCCATTGTTTCATTTGCGGGCGAGCCCACAACGGGTTTAGCGCCATTAACAGTTTCGTTTACGTCCAGTATCATCAATAATGTTGAATCAGTTGTATGGAATTTTGGTGATGGCGAAACCAGTACGGAACTTAATCCAAGCCATACCTTTGATTCGGTTGGCGTTTATACCGTATCTCTATCTGGAACAAACCAGTTTGGAACAGATATTATATCAATTGATTCCTATATTTCTGTTTTAGCACCTTCGTCCGTTGCATCCAGTTTTACGGGTTCGCCTTTAGTCGGAGTGGCACCTCATGAAGTGTCCTTTATCAATGAATCAATTGGAACGATAGATTCTGTGAAATGGAACTTTGGAGACAATGTAATCTCGACGCAATTAAGTCCAGTGCATACGTATTTAAATCCAGGTATTTTTGATGTATCTATGACCGTATTTGGGTCAGTAAACAACGATACGACAAGCGAAGAGAATTATGTATTTGTGTATGACGCAAAGCCAGATATCTATGCCATTGAAGATATCCCAGATGACCAAGGGGGGCAGGTTTTATTGCGTTGGTATCCCAGTGGACATGATGGGCCCGTAGATGCAATGGTTACTCAATATTCACTTTGGGAAGATTATAATGGAGAATGGATTAATATTAATAATGCAATGGCAGCCCAGAATGAATCATATACATTTTTAGCTTCCACCTTTGGTGATTCGAATGGGGCTGATGTTCATTGGTCAAAATTTAAAGTGATTGGCCATACAAATAATCCAAGTGTTTTTTATGAAAGCGAAGTCGATAGTGGATATTCAATTGATAATGTTCCACCACAGACCCCGCAAGATCTTGTTTTAGCTGTTGTTGGAAACGAGAGTGTTTCTTTGACTTGGTCTAATGTGGATGAACCAAATTTTATGTATTACAATATATATAAAAATGGTGCAATGATTGGTCAAGTTACAGATCCTTCTTTTGTTGATATAATCGATGCGGTTCAGACGCCTCATTATTATCGAATAACATCTGTTGATGACGGCGGGAATGAAAGCTCCCCGTCAAGCGAAGAAATGATAAATACATCAGATTTGGATTGGTTTATTAATCTAAGAACACAGTTGTATAGTGGGCCTACTGATTATTATAATTTTATCGGTGTATCTAGTAGTGCTGGACTTGGATTTGATGTAAACCATGATATCTTGGAGCCACTCAATCCACCAGGCTCCTTTATTCAATTGGCTTTTCCGCATCCTGAGTATGACTTAGAGCTAGGCGATTTGTTTTCACAGGACATTAGATTGAACTCCTCTCTTGCAGATACAATGCATGTTTGGGATTTTAATTTGCATTCTAATGTTTCTGATTCTGGAATTGTATTTTTTGATTTCTATGATTTAGGAAATCTTCCAGTGCTCATTGAATATCTCGCAAGCGGTGAAAGAATGTATGTTTCTGATAGTTCACAGTTTGTATTCAACTTCGAGCAAGATAGTGTCTATGCTTTCCGATTAAGCATTGGAGATACAACCTCTCCCAGCTTATCTCTTGGAGATAATACCAATGGTCCTTTGATTCTATTAAGTGATTCTACGTATCAAGTGACATGGAATAGCATAGATGGTAATACGATTGATTCGATTTTTACGTCTTTTTCAATGAACGGAGGTGAATCATTTCAAGTGATAGAACAGTTTGGTGAAAATAGCACTATTGTTGATTGGCTCATACCTGATACTACAATTTCACATCAAACAATTCTAAAAATTGTTGCTAAGGATTATGCTGGTAATATGATTGAAAAATTGACTGAACATCCAATAACAATTGTAGGAGATAGTCTTACTGTTGATATTCATTCAGGGTGGACGTTATTTGGAGCGCCGTTGGACCCTTATATGGCTAATATGAGCGCAAACCTCGGCGATGATTTTAGTGGTTATTGGTATACCTATGGATTTGAAAACTTAGGGTATACTTTTGATAGCACGCTATCTTTGTCATCTGCTTATTGGTTAGCATCTATGGAAGAAACCATTTTGGATATTGAAGGAATGCCAATGATAGCTGATGTTTCATCCTCTCTTAATTTAGGATGGAATCTCATAAGTAATCCTTTGGTGTTGCCTGTAAATAAAGACAGTTTACTGTTCACAATGGATAATGTAACAAAATCGTTTAGTGAAGCGACTTCTGAAGGATGGATCAACGCGCTTTATGGATATGATTCGCTGGGCTATAATGAACCAGCAGTTCTTTATCCATGGCAAGGCGTGTGGCTATCTAGTTTAAATACTGACATAATGGTAACATTCCCAATTCATAGTCAAACAAATGATGCGACTAGAGAATTTCGGGACGAACCACTTTGGCAAATTTCATTTATAGGCGAATCTGAACATTCGATCGATCGATTACTTCATATCGGTGTTATTGAAGATGCTTCAGATGGGTTTGATTCGCAGTATGATTTTGCCAAAGCACCAAATTCGCCAGGAAGTCATTATGTATCTATTGGTATAAATCATCCAGAATGGGAGCATGTTCTTGGAAGTAAATTTGCGACAGAATTCAGAGGCGTTATTGAAAATAATCTATATCACGAATGGACAATGTCAATTGAATCAGATGATCCATCAGTAACCTTAACGTGGGAGGCGACATCGATTCCGAATGAATTTGAATTTGGATATAGAATTGGTGGTGATGGCAATTATATCGACATGACCAATTCGGATTCCATTATAGTAAGCTCAGGTTCTGAGTTAAGCATAAAAATTGGTAATTCCGTATTAAGTACGGATGTGGCACTAACGCCAAAGGTATTTGCTCTTCATCAAAACTACCCCAACCCATTCAATCCAATTACGACAATCCAGTATGATCTTCCAGATCAATCTCAAGTGGAAATTATCATATTTGATATTATGGGTCGCGAAGTAAAAATACTTGTGAACCAAAAACAAGATTTTGGATTTAAATCTGTTGTTTGGGATGCAACCAATAACTTAGGTCAACCTGTGAGTGCGGGGATGTATTTGTATCGAATTAGCGCTGGAGACTTTCATCAAGTAAAGAAAATGATTTTGCTAAAATAGGCAGAATTGCTCCTTGTGATAAAAAAGCCTCTTTCTTTTAAGGGGCTTTTTTCTTCTATAATAAATTTGTGTCATTCCCGTAAAAATAATGTAAATTCTCGAGCTTTATCGGGCGATATCAACATCAAACGGAATCTATTTAGTATCGTTTCGGGCGATTAGCTCAGTTGGTTAGAGCGCTACGTTGACATCGTAGAGGTCGGCGGTTCGATTCCGTCATCGCCCACAGTATTGCTCTCTTTTGAGAGATTGAAAATGAATGTAGAACTGAAATCGGTATCTCAGTAAAAGTGTTATTTTTAGATAACCACCGACGAAGTCTTTTTTAACCCAAATCCGGTTAAAGACCTGACTGATTGTCCGATTTCCAACAATAATAAATATGAATCAAATAACAGTCACATTACCGGATGGTTCCACCCGATCTTTTGAATCGGGTATTACGCCTTACGATGTCGCCCTAGACATTGGGGAACGACTTGCTCAAGATGTGGTTTGTGCCAAAATTGATGGCGTGATTTCAGACCTTTCAATATCTTTAAGAAAAGATGTTTCATTGGCATTATTTGATGGACGTTCACCAGAAGGGCACGATGTCCTTCTCCACAGTACCGCACACTTAATGGCCCAAGCGGTTATGAGTTTATACCCTGATGTGCAAATTACCATTGGTCCCACAATTGAAAATGGATTTTTCTATGATTTTGACTTTCCTCAAGAATTTTCTGAAGAAGATTTAGAAAAAATTGAAGCCAAAATGAAGGAATTAGCGAAATCGGCTTATAATGTTTCACGTAAAGAACTTTCAGCAAAAGAAGCTTCTGATTATTTTAATAAAATGGGACAAAAATATAAAGTGGAGATTGTTGATAGCATAGATCCAAAGGAAACGATTTCACTTTATTCTCAAGGCGATTTTACAGACTTGTGCCGTGGACCTCACGTACCCAATACGAGCAAAATTAAGTATTTCAAATTGCTCAGCACTTCTGGAGCTTACTGGCGTGGCGATGAGAAAAATAAGATGCTTCAGCGCATCTATGGAACCGTGTTCGCTAAAAAGAAAGATTTAAAAAAGCATCTTCATCTTTTGGAAGAAGCTAAAAAACGGGATCATCGCAAACTGGGAAAAGAATTAGAACTATTTACCTTTGATGAAGAAGTGGGTCCAGGTTTGCCCTTGTGGCTTCCTAATGGAACCGTCTTAGTGGATGCACTGGAGGACTTGGCGAAAGAAGTAGAGCGAAAAGCAGGTTACGAACGGGTTCGCACACCTCATTTAAGCAAGGGACTTTTATACGAAAAATCCGGACATTTAGCGCATTATCGTGATAGTATGTATCCTGCCATGGACGTGGATGGAAACGAATATTTCGTAAAGCCAATGAATTGCCCTCATCATCACAAGATTTATGATGCGGTTCCAAAAAGTTATAGAGATTTGCCTGTTCGATATGCGGAGTATGGTACCTGTTATCGTTATGAAAAATCAGGACAACTTTTCGGGTTGATGCGTGTGCGAAGTATGCAAATGAATGATGCGCATATCTATTGCACAAGCGAACAATTTAAGAGAGAATTTTTGGCTGTTTGCAAAATGTATTTAGATTATTTTGAGATATTTGGTATTGAAAAATATCAAATGCGTCTTAGTCTTCATGATCCAAAAGCGCTAGGCGAAAAATATGTGGATGATGCTAAATTATGGTTAGAAACGGAACAAGCCGTCAGGGAAGCGTTGGATGAAGGTGGATTGAATTATGTGGAAATTCCCGGTGAAGCCGCATTTTATGGTCCAAAAATCGATGTGCAAGTTTGGAGTGCGATTGGTAAAGAATTTACCTTGGCAACAAACCAAGTTGATTTTGCCATTCCAGAACGGTTTGGATTGACTTATACGGACGAAGAAGGGAACGAACAAACGCCCTTATGTATTCATCGTGCACCATTGAGCACGCATGAAAGATTTATTGGATTTTTGATTGAACATTACGGTGGAAATTTCCCTCTTTGGCTTGCGCCGGTTCAGCTGATGATTATTCCTATTTCAGATAAATATCTTGAATATGCAGAGGAAGTTTGTCTCGCATTGAAATCTGAAGGGTTTCGTGCTAAAACCAATAAGCGTTCTGATAAAGTTGGCGCAAAAATTAGACAAGCGGAATTGAGCAAAATCAATGTGATGCTCATTGTAGGAGAAAAAGAATTACAAGATCGGACTGTGTCAGTCCGAAGACGATTTGAGGGAGACAAAGGGATGCAAACTTTGGAAACCGTCATTTCGGAATTAACAGAAGAAGTTAAAGATAGGAGGCCATCTCATAGCCAAGAAAGCTAAAATACGGTTAAACGATCAAATTACCGCACGAGAAGTAAAACTTATTTCAGATACAGGTGAGCAATTAGGCGTTATGCCCATTAATGATGCGATTGAAGAAGCGCAAGATCGCGGATTGGATTTAATGGAAGTTGCGCCAAATGCAAAACCCCCCGTATGTAAGATCGTTAATTACGGAAAATTGAAATATGAAGAAAAGAAAAAGAAACAAATTAATAAAAAGAAACAACATGTAGTCAAGTTGAAAGAAATTCGATTAAGACCACGAATTGATACGCATGATCTTGAGACAAAGCTAAATCGAGGACGAAAATTCCTTGAAGATGGTTGTAAACTCAAAATTACATTGATGTTTCGCGGACGAGAGTTAGCCAGAACGGATTTAGGCATTGATGTCATGAATGAAGTTTTGGAATCCTTAAGTGACATTGCTGTTATTGAGAAGGAAAATCCTTTAGAAGGCCGTCGCATGTCCGTTGTTTTAACTGCAAAATAGGGAGTAAAAAATGCCTAAAATGAAAACCCGAAGAGGTGCCGCTAAACGATTTAAGTTGACTGGTTCAGGGAAAATAAAAAGAAATAAAGCAAACCATAGACACATGCTTGTCCGTCGTTCAAATTCTGCAAAGAGAAAAATGCGCCAATCTGCATTGGTGAATAAATCTGACCAGAAAAATGTTCGCCAGATGTTGGGCGTGTAAAGAAATAGGAGTAAATCATGCCAAGAGCAAATAGTTCGGTCCCGCGTCATCGCAGGCACCGTAAAATCATTAAACTGGCCAAAGGCTATGTTGGAGCCAGAAGTCGGACCTTTAAATCAGCGAAAGATGCGGTTGTAAGAGCAGGATTATATGCGTACCGTGATCGTCGTCAAAAGAAACGGATGTTTCGTCGTCTTTGGATTACGCGTATCAACGCTGCCGCTAGACTAAATGGAATGTCATATTCAGCATTGATTAATGGTTTAAAACAAAAAGAAATTGATTTAAACCGTAAAGTCTTAGCTGATATGGCGGTTTCTGATCCGCAAGCATTTACCGATTTGGTTAAATCAATTAGCGAGTAAGAGACGAATGTCATTAAAGGAAAATATCGATTCGGTCAGAAGTGATTTTTTGGCCGATATCGAATCCTTTCCAAATGATGCGCAAGACATTGAGAATCTTCGTGTTAAATATCTGGGGAGGAAAGGGCTGGTCGCTGGATTATTTTCGAGTATGGGAAATTTGTCTGCAGAAGAAAGACCCCAAGCAGGCCAATTACTCAATGCCTTAAAAAACGACCTTTCAGAGCAATTTCAAAAAAAGATGGATGAAAATAATTCCGGAGCTCAAACTCAGGATCCATATTTTGACGCCACTTTACCTGGCATCGCACCAGCATTGGGTTCGATGCATCCGTTGGAACGAACTTTGCAAGAAATTAAAGATATTTTTATTTCCATTGGATTTCATGTGGAATATGGCCCGGAAATTGATGACGATTATCACAATTTTTCTGCTTTAAATTTCCCAGAACATCATCCAGCACGAGATATGCAAGATACTTTTTTCGTTGCGCCCGATACAGTTTTAAGAACCCACACCAGTAACGTGCAAATTCATCTTATGGAAAATGAGGATCCGCCCATTCGACATATTGTGCCGGGACGTGTTTATCGAAACGAAGCGATTAGCTTTAAGAGTTATTGCCTCTTTCATCAAGTGGAAGGCATTTATGTTGATAAAAATGTTTCCTTTGGTGAATTAAAAGGCGTACTAGAATATTTTGTTAGACAAATGTTTGGCCCTAAAGTAAAAATGCGATTCCGACCTTCATTTTTCCCCTTTACTGAACCGTCTGCCGAAGTGGATATTTGGAGCACAGAACGAAATCAATGGTTAGAAATTTTGGGCTGTGGCATGGTTGATCCAGCTGTTTTTGATAATGTGGGTTACGATTCTTCCATTTGGCATGGATATGCCTTCGGGATGGGCGTAGAGCGCATTGCTATGTTGAAATATAAGATAGATGATATTCGCCATTTTTACCAAGGCGACGTGAGATTTTTGAGGCAATTCAAATGATTGTTTCTCAACATTGGCTCAAAGATTATGTTGATATTGATGCGACAGTTTCTGACTTAGCCGATATGCTTTCTCTCTTAGGATTGGAAGCGGAAGTGCATACAGAAATTCAACCCATGAGCCATGTGGTCATCGGCAAAGTCAAATCTGCAGAAAAACATCCAAATGCGGATAAATTAAAATTATGCCAAGTTTTTGATGGAAAAAAAACGCATCAAGTTGTTTGCGGTGCGCCGAATATAGATGCGGGACAAACCATTGTTTTTGCAAAAGAAGGGGCAGTTTTACCCGGAAATTTTAAGCTTAAAAAAGTAACAATTCGTGGTGTTGAATCCAATGGAATGATTTGTTCAGAGCGAGAATTAAATTTATCAGATGAGCATGAAGGCATTTTAGTGTTGGATGATACGTTTCAAGCTGGAGATTCTTTTAGCGATGTGATCGGTCCAATTCGTGCGTCCATAGAATTAGATATTACACCTAATCGCCCTGATGCTTTCTCCCATATCGGTGTCGCAAGAGATATTGCCGTAAAAACAAACAAAGTTTTGGCGTTGCCTAAAGTCCTCTCCATTGAAAGTGATGGCGAAAAAACGATTCCGATCACAATGGAAAGTAATGACGATTGCCCTCGATATATTGGGGGAATAATGGAAGGCATAACAGTTAGTCCCAGCCCGCAATGGCTTGTGGATAGACTTCATGCTGCAGGACAAAGAAGCATCAATAATTTAGTGGATATTTCTAATTTTGTTTTACTCGAATTGGGACATCCGACCCATATTTTTGATTACGATAAATTAAAAAATAAAGAGATATTAATTCGTCGATCAAAAAAGAATGAATCAATTGTGACTTTAGATGAGGAAAAACGCGAATTGTCAGAGGGACAATTATTAATTACGGATGGAAAAATTCCAATTGCTATTGCGGGAATTATGGGTGGATTGGAAAGTGCTGTTTCAGAAAAAACTACATCTGTTTTAATTGAAAGTGCTTATTTTAATGCTGTAGTAATTCGCAAAGGGGCAAAATCATTATCAATGCAAACCGAATCTTCAAAGCGATTTGAACGGGGTGTGGATCCAAATGGGGCTGATTTTACATTCTGGCGTGTGGTTAATCTTATCCAAGATTTAACAGGAGGCAAGCTTGTTTCTCCAATAATGGATATATATCCAAAAGTAATAAAAGGTAAAAAAATAACCTTGCGGAAATCTGAACTAAGTTTAATTGCAGGTTGTAAGATTGACAATAAATTTGTTGAAAATACTTTATCAAATTTGGGATTTAAAGTACAATCCAGTGAAAACGAATGGAACTGTACCGCGCCTACATTTCGACCTGATATCGAGAGAGAAATTGATATAATCGAAGAAATAATTCGTGTTTATGGATATGACAATATTCCGTCTGACAATAATATATATGGATCTTATCGCATTGGAAATCCTGACCCTGAAACATACTTAAAGCAATTCCGCAAACTCATGATTGGATTTGGGTATAGACAAGTTTATAATAATTCTTTGCAGAATGAAACGATTTCTCAAATGAGTGGAAAAACATCCATTCCCATGATGAACCCATTGTCCACAGAAATGGCTTTTTTGCGCACATCATTATTGCCGGGGCTCATTCAAAATGCTGATTTTAACCAAAAAAATGGCACGACGGATATACGATTATTTGAATTAGGAAATGTGCACGCAAAGCATGGCGATTCATTGGGTGAGTTAGAAGAATCTTTGATATTATCTTGCATTACAACAGGAAATTATATTTCTGATTCGGTGCACGAAAAAGCCTTAAATCAATCCGTGTTTACTCTCAAGGGAATTTTGAGTCAAATCATTGAATCTCATTTAGGCTTTCGCTTGGTTTTGAAAAAATCGCAAACGCCAGGATTTGATGTATCTTGGGAGATAAATATCAATGGAAAATTGGTAGGATATATGGGACAGATTTCCTCTTCATGGCTGAAAAATTTAGATACAGATATTGAATCTGCTTTTGCTTTTGAGTTCTCTTTTGAAGCTTGGAAAAACATGTTGAAAGGGAAACAAACATTTAAGCCAATTCAAACATTTCCGAAGGTTTCGAGGCATTTGAATTTTGTAATGGAAGAATCGATTCGTGTTGGGAATGTTCTTGATGGTATTAAGAAAAAAGCGGGAAAATTGCTGACGAATGCTGAACCTGTTGATATTTTTAGAGATAGCGAATTAGGAAAAGATATGAAAAGTGTTACTTTCTTCATTGAATTTCAGAGCCCGAGTAAAACGCTTGAAGATAAAGATGTAAATCCCATTATTGATGAAATTATCGGCTTTGTATCTCAACAATATGATGCTAAATTGCGTGTATGAAAAATCCTGAACTACTCAATGAACTAGAACAAAAGATTAAAGATATGGCTACAGCTTTATCCCAATCTCGTGAAAAAATTGCTTCTGGCGTGGCACAAGAAGACGTCTCTGGAAAATTATCTTTAATTGAAGATCATGTTAAGAATTTGATTCAATTATTAAATCAGTTGGAGAATGATTGATATGAGTAATGAAAATAATCAAGTCAAAATTACGATTTTTGGGCAAGAATATTCCATCAAGGCGCCTGCTGACCCAGAATATATAAAATCAATTGCTAAATTTGTGGATGAAAAAATGCGAGAAGTGCAATCTGGATTTTCAACCACTCAATCTTCAACACGGATTGCAATTTTGGCCGCCATGAATATCTCGGATGAATTGATGACATTGAGAAAGAATGATGATTCGGGTGATTTAGCCATTGAAGAAAAACTCTCCACAATGATCGAGTTCATTGACGATTCCCTTAATGCATAATTAACCAATTAACTTGGTGAATATTCAAGAAATATTGCTTTGTTTCTTCTCATCTATATCGCCTATAACTAAAAACACATTATGAATCAATTTGCCATGAATTTCATGCACGTCCTTTCGGGTAAAGAAGTGAGTCATTCTGTTTATGAGGACCTTAAGTCTCGTATAGATTTTTTAAAGAAAAAAGGTGTCGTTCCTTCTTTAGCGGTGATTTTAGTTGGTGATGATCCTGCGTCGAATGTTTACGTTCAATCTAAGTCTCGTCAATTCAAAAAAATGGGACTTCACTCAGACACTATCACTTTTCCTGAGGAAACATCTGAAGCTGGATTGGCTTCCTTCATCGAAGAATTAAATCAAGACGATACTTTTCATGGCATTTTAGTCCAACTCCCGCTACCAAAACAAATCGATGAAAAGCGCATTATCCGTGCAATTTCACCAGAAAAAGATGTGGATGGATTTCATCCGGAGAATTTGGGCTTATTAACTGCAGGAAATCCAAGATTTATTCCTTGCACGCCTAAAGGTATTTTGAGAATATTTTCTCATTATGACATAAGTCCATCCGGAAAGCATATTGTCATATTGGGGCGAAGCAATATCGTAGGGCGACCTATGTCTATTTTGTTATCTTTAAAAAACGATTCAGGAAATGGAACAGTAACGCTTTGTCATTCCAGAACAGCCGATTTAAAATCATTCACAAAAAAAGCAGATATTTTGGTGGTAGCTTTGGGCTCACCAGAACTGATTGACGAATCGTATTTGAAAGATGGTGTTGTAATCGTGGACGTTGGTATTAATCGCGTTTCAGATGATTCTGAAACACGATATAAACTTGTGGGAGATGTGCATTGGGAATCTATCCAAACAATTGCATCTTATGCCACACCTGTTCCTGGTGGTGTTGGTCCTATGACCATTGCTATGCTCGTGGAAAATACGATAGAAGCAGCAGAACAAATTACAAAATTGTCTTAACGTCCGCCTCCATTAGACAAGATTCAATATCCTCAACTTTAAAATGACAATGAATTGAATGATTCATTTCCGTTAATCTTCCCTTAATTTCTCAGGATGAAAACAAAGTACATACGAAACTTTTGCATTATTGCCCATATTGACCATGGCAAATCCACTTTGGCAGATCGCCTATTAGACGAAACAAAAACCTTGAGCACAAAAGAGATGAAAGCCCAAGTTTTGGATAGTATGGATTTGGAACGCGAACGAGGAATTACGATTAAAAGTCATCCCATTCAAATGCATTATTCTCATTCCAATGGTGAGGAGTTTATCTTTAATCTTATTGATACGCCAGGGCATGTTGATTTTTCTTACGAAGTCTCCCGTTCATTAGCTGCTTGTGAAGGCGCGTTACTTTTGGTGGATGCAGCGCAAGGCGTGGAAGCTCAAACCGTCAGTAATACATATTTAGCCATTGAAAACGATTTAGTTTTGATTCCAGTCATCAATAAAGTTGATCTTCCCGTGGCACGTGTAGAAGAAGTTACACAACAAATTATCGAACTGATTGGATGCGAAGAAGATGAGATTATCTCTGCCAGTGCAAAATCGGGCATTGGCATTCAAGATATCTTTGATGCAATTATTGAACGTATTCCTGCACCAGGTGACAACGCGAAAGATAAAACCCGTGCTTTAATATTTGATTCTATGTATGATAATTACCGTGGTGCCCTTGCTTATGTCCGCGTTTTTGATGGGAGCTTAAAAGCGGGAATGACTGCAGAATTTTTTGCTCACAACCAGACATATGATATCACAGAAGTGGGTCATTTTATCTTGAAACACGTGAAAACGGATGAATTAACAGCAGGAGATGTGGGGTATGTGGTAGCCAGTATTCGCGACATGGAACACATTTTACCTGGCGATACGATCACGGCAAAAGAGAATCACGCGGACACGGCTTTGCCCGGATTCAAAAAAGTCCAACCCATGGTTTTTTCAGGCTTATATCCGGCAGATTCAGATGATTATGAACATTTAAGACTGGCTTTAGATAAATTGAAATTGAATGATGCCTCTTTGGAATATATCCCTGAAACCAGTGAAGCTTTAGGTTTTGGGTTCCGTTGTGGTTTTCTTGGGCTTCTTCATTTAGAGATTATCCAAGAACGATTGGAGAGAGAATTTAATCTATCTTTGGTGACCACAACTCCGAACGTTATCTATCAAGTGGAAACGGGAGATGGGGAAATTATTGAAGTCGATACGCCAGCAAAAATGCCAAATTCAGGAGGAATCAATCGCATTATGGAGCCGATTGTTACGGCTGAAATCATTACGCCAAAAGCATTCATTGGAAGCATTATGGGATTATGCCAAAAAAAGAGAGGCGTCTATCTCAACACCCAATATCTTTCACCAGACAAAGCGCAATTACATTATGAACTTCCTTTAGGTGAAATCATTTTTGACTTTTATGACAAACTCAAAAGCATATCAAAAGGATACGCTAGTTTTAATTATGAATTTAAAGAATTTACAACAGGACATTTGCAGAAATTAGATATTCTCATTCATGGTGAGCCTGTAGATGCTCTTTCCACTATTTGCCATCGTGATGATGCCTATCATCGTGGATTGGCGCTCTGTAGTAAGTTGAAAGAATTGATTCCCAGGCAAATGTTCGACATTGCAATTCAAGCTTCATTAGGTTCGAGAATTATTGCTAGATCTACAGTGAAACAAGTGAAAAAAAATGTAACCGCTAAGTGTTATGGTGGAGATATTTCCCGAAAAAGAAAATTGTGGGAAAAACAAAAAAAAGGGAAGAAACGGATGAAAATGATTGGAAAAGTAGAAGTGCCCCAAGAAGCCTTGCTCGCTGTTCTCCAAATTGACGATAATTAATGCAACCTTATTTTTCATTATCGAAGTCTCCTTTTTATAGTTTTCTTTTTACTATTCCTTTATTCATTTTGTATGAATTGGGTGTAATCGCTGTTTCAGGCAATGATGCTTTTGTCCTTAGAAATGGTGCGGATGTTTTTATGAGACAATTCCTTACTTTGTTTGGTGTGCTGGGCGTATATGGATTTTCGGCGTTATTTTTACTGGGATTTTTAGCCACTTATTTTTATCATCGTCATAAATGGGAAACAGTGGACTTTAACAGTAGCTATTTAATCGTCATGTTTTTAGAAAGTATTATGTGGGCTGTACTGTTATACTTTTCCTTAGCGCAAGCTATGTTAACCTTAATGAATCCAAATGGTATTATGCTAACTCAGCAGGTGGTTTTAGCGATTGGTGCTGGTATTTATGAAGAAATGCTATTTCGCGTTTTACTCATTGCTGGCTTGGCTTCTTTATTCAACCTTATCTTTCAATGGAATAAATCTGTGAGTCAATGGGCGGGGATGGTCCTAGCAGCCATTGTTTTTTCACTATTTCATTTTTTAGGAGAATTTGGAGATCATTTTCGATTTGATTTATTTTTCATCCGATTTATTGCAGGCATGATTTTGGGAACCTTATATGTTTTTCGTGGTTTTGGTATCACAGCTTATGCGCATAGCATTTACGATCTTATAGTATTAACGCAAATAACGAAAAATGATTTTTAAATCTTATAAACCGCAAACGAAAAATCAAAAGATATATTCATCTTCATTTTATTCTTTTTCTCAATCAATAAACCATAAATTCCCCACTATGAAAAAAATACTTTTGATCCCATTCGTAACATTATTTTTGTCAACTGCTCTTTTCTCTGGAGGGCTCGAATATGCCAGAGTTTCCATTGTTCCTGAATATGAATCTAATAATATCGTGATTTTTGTTAGTGGAAAAACAGATTCTACAGGCATGGAAGGAGACTTGGCTTTTCTCATACCGGATAATGTGGATTCACTCATGCAAATCACATTTGATGAAAAATCAGATGTAGAAGTTCATCCATTCCCAATTTCAACGATACAGGGGAAAAGTTGGGTTAAAGCGGGTGAGATTTCGGGAGAATTTGCATTTATGCTTGTAAGTGAACATTTTCATGCTCCAGGCAAGCGTGATTTTTCTTATGATTTAGAATTTAACCAATCTATCAAGGCTTTATCTATTGAAATTCAAGAACCACCCATGGCAAGTCAATTTCACTCTTCAGAAGAAAATGCAGAAATTGAAGATGATCCTCATGGTCAAAAAATCCATCGAGTTCATTTACATGATTTTATGGCAGGAACCAAGAAATCCATGCATATTTCATATGTAAACAGTAAAGGAATAACAACACGCCAAATTTTAGAAGAAATGATGGGGAATCCTAATGCTCAAGTACAAAATCCTGCCCCACGCATGCAAACAGCTCCTATTCGGCACAAACTTTATCTTTGGCAGCCAACGGCGATTCTCTTGGTTTTAGCCGTGATTATTGGAGGTGTTTTTGTTTCTCAGAATAAAACCAAAAAGAATAATCTTTGCCCATCTTGCAAGGCCGAAGTAAAAGACGCTTCTAAATTTTGCTCTAAATGTGGGACTCAACTTTTATGATTCCTGTTTTATTTAAGATTGGCCCACTAACAATTTACTCCTATGGTGCTGCTTTGGTGGCGGCATTCTATACGACTTATTTTTTATTGAGTCGTGACTTAAAACGCCTGAACTATGATGATAAATTAGCCTCTGATATGATTTTTTCTGCTGCACTTGGCGGGATACTGGGTGCAAAAATATATTATCTTATGGAAAACTTTGGGCGAGTCCTCGATGATCCAACAGGGATGATCTTTAGTGGTTCCGGTTTGGTTTTTCTAGGCGGATTAATGGGTGGAACACTTGGCGTCACAATCGTTTTACGGCAGAACAAACTCCCATGGCTCATATTTGCGGATATTGTGGCACCTTTATTGATTTTAGGCTATGCCATTGGTCGTGTCGGATGTTTGCTTGTAGGTGATGATTATGGGCTTCCAACGCATTTACCTTGGGGCTTGACCTTTGAAAATGGTTTGCCTGCGACAAGCTATGCGAATTTTGCGCTTTATTATCCCTGGATAGATTTAACGGGATTTGAGCCTGGCTGGCTTAAAGTTCATCCCACTCAATTATACGAAACACTTGCAGGCTTAGGGATATTCACTTTTTTGTGGCGCAAAAGGAAAAATGTAAAAATAACAGGGAGTTTGTTTTTTACCTATTTGGTTTTTGCTGGAACCGAACGATTTTTGATTGAATTTTTACGAACAAACGAGAAATACCTCTTTCAAATGTTTTCTGGCGCACAGGTCATTTCGATGATTATGATATTGATTGGAACCTATTTTTTATTCCATCCGTTCAAACAGGATGAAGAACTCGGCACTTAGAAGATATTTTCTTTGCATGGCATTCGTTGTTTCGTTTCTCTTTGGGAGAGATGAAATAACACTGATTGAATATATACCTTTTCCGAATCTTTTTGATCAAATGGGTTTCACGCCCGATAAAATTCAAATAGGATTCTCTAACCAAATTTATCTCTTAGATCAAGATTCCCGACAAATTTGTCGCTTAAGTTCGAATCAAGAAATACTTTTTTATGGTGGTTTTGGTCAAGGAGAACACACATTTTTTGATCCAGTTTGGATGGGCTTTTTCCCTAATGGTTTATGGATATTAGATCGGACAGAAAATCAATTAATCCAATTGGATTTTCGTCTCAATAAAATTCAAACGCTTCGTATTCAAAAGAGCTCCTCACCTGATTTGGCGTCCATGGATCCATCGGGTGAAATATATCTCCTTAGTAATCAAGAAAGAATTGTCCATACCTTTGACGATTTTGAGATGAATAATGCTTTTATCACCTTTAATGATTTTGATAATCTCATGCCCTGTATTCAATCAATGCACATTAACGAAGCTGGTGTTTTGGGTTTATTTTCATCCTGTGATAATACGGTTCATTTTTTCAATCGTATTGGACGAAGATTCCAAGTGATGAATGTGCGACTTTCTGAACCGAAATTCTTACTCTCAATAAGAGAAGAATGGCTTTTGCTAAATGAAAAAGGGGAAGGGCTTTTTTTAGATTCTGGGGAGAAAATAAAATTACCCGGTATTGTGGGAACCATTCTCGATGTGACGTCTAAAAATAGAACGCTTATTATACTCTCAAAAGATCAAGTACTTTATCTAAATGTGCCTCAGTCATAAGTCTTGGATTTTTCCGGGATTATTATGTTTTAGCGTACTCCTAGGGCAAACGACGAGTCATACGGATACCTTGACATTTCAGTCGGGTGTTAGCATCTATGCTCTATCTCATCCTTTTGTGCTCAGCGAATCGCTCCATTGTTTATCTCACACATCTGCAATCATCGATTCTATAGATGAAATTCATGGAAACGTTTATTTGGCAGATCTTCCCAAACTGGGGACGAATATAATATTTTCGTATGAATCGCTTCAAAATCCAATTCCAAAACGCGTTTCACCTTTATTGAATTTTATAAACATATCTACAGAATTGGATAAATCTATAGCTGATGATAAAAAATCTATTCAAGCTATAAATCAAGAAAATAATGTCTCTACAGCGGGTTCATTTTATCGCCAGTTGAATCTCTCACAAAAAGGTGGATCAGAATTTACAGGTGGCTTAAAATTTCAAATTCAAGGTTTTGTGAATGAAGATATTCAAATTAGCGGATTTATGAGCGATGAAGATATACCGCTTCAGCCCGAGGGAAATACGCAAAGGCTACAAGAAATTGATCAAATATTTCTGCAATTAACTCATCCAAAAGATGTGCTAGAGATTGGGGATATAGATTATAATATCAACTTAGGTAAACTCATTAATTACAGAAGAAAACAAATAGGGATAAAGAATATCTTTAATACTAATAACACTGAAGTTCATAGTATATTATCAAACTCAAAAAGTCAATTTCAGCGGATGACATTTTATGGAAAAGATGGTATGCAAGGTCCGTATTTTTTATCATCTAAAAATGGAAATGTAGATATTGTGGTGCAAGCAGGAACGGAAAAAGTGTGGCTAGATGGAAAGGAGCTAATCCGCGGTGAAAACCATGATTACATTATGGATTATCATGCGGGAGAAATTTTGTTTACGGCGCAAAACTTAATCCATTTTGACTCGGAAATTTATATTGAATTTCAATATAACGATTTTCAATATACGAGAAATCTCTTTGGGAGTGGATTTACAAAATCATTTAGCCGTCGAGGAGAATTTTCCTTGCATTGGGTTCAGGAAAGCGATTTTATCTCTCAAGATCGATCAGAACTATCTTCTGAAATGCTTTCTGCTTTAGAATCTGCTGGCGATACGGATATTTTCCTTGAAGGTGATATTGCAGATTCAACCGGTGATTATTTTTGGCAAGATTCAATTTGGATTTATAAAGATGAATGGACTGGAGAAACATCCAGTCGCTCGTCTGTGATATTTCATTATGATCCAAATGGAAATTATATCAAAAAGATATCTCAATCAGGGCAATTATATTATCAATATTCTCACAAAAAAAATGACACTGATTTATCATATTCTCCTGGACAAAAAGGTGTTTCTCCAATAGCAAATCGTTTGTTTTATATGAGCTCAAACTGGGATTTTTCAGATGATATTCAATTATCATTAGAACTGGCAAGATCGAATCATGATTTGAATACACTTTCATCTTTGGAGGATGAAGATAATTTAGGATATTCCTATTTTTTAAAATTTGATAAAGAGACTGGGCAATCTTCAGAAAACTTTATATTGAATTATCGTTTTAGAGATTGGATGAAATCAACGCATTATGCTTCGCTTAGTCGAGATGAGGATATTTTGTTTAATACGGCATGGAATTTAAATTCACCCTTGTCAAAGAAATTACGCGTGACGGATGGGAACTTTTCTTTAAATTGGCCCAAAATTGGAAAAACTAAAGCTGAATACGCCGTTCTTCATTTTGGAGATATTGCGAAAGAGCGCTTCCAATTTCAACAAAATATCTCCATGCCATTTTTCAATAACTCTGTATTTAAAATCAATCGCGTTTTGAATGATTCAAGTTTATACTTTCAGCAATCGGTTTATCTTTCGTTATTTTCGGGAAGTCTCCATCCATATTTTTCCTATGACGAAGAATTAGATGAGAAAATAAAATCATTCCGTAAGATATGCTTAGGATTGAAGAGAAAGATTAATTCAAATACATGGAATATATCCTTACGTCATCGTAAAGATGAAGTGGAATTGGATTCACTGTCGAGTGGATTAGAATTGAGCCAAGAAGGTTGGTTTGGGGAATTTGATTATTTGTCGGAATTCCAAAAAGCGTGGCGAACAAAACTCACGATTCGAAATCGGATTCAACGAGATGAAATCCATCAAAAAGATTTGAATTATATTTTAGGGCTAGCTCAAATCTCTTTTCGAGAAAGGAATCATCCTGCTCAATGGGATTTTCAATTTAATTCAGAAGAAACGTTTAAAGAGAATCGAGTGGTGGTTTATGATTCTGTGGGACTTGGATTGGGGCAATATCGATATGATTCTGATTTCAATGATTATATTTCTGATCCCAATGGTTCATATATTGCCCAGTCGATTCCTTCGGGCATTTTAAAGCAAAATACGTCTATTGCTAGTATGCAGAGATTTGTCTTTGATTTTTTAAAGCGGAATCAGAAAAATAGCATTCCCATGCGAATCCAAATTGAAAATCGATTAGATTTCCAAGGAGATGCAAATCAGGCTCAAAATATGATTTCACCTAGCATTAAAGATTCTTCTGTTGTGCGGTCGCGCTGGAATCATAAAATAAAAGTGGATTATTCACCAATATTAAGTCTAACAAAATTTCAATCATGGGTGCAAATTTCAAGAGACATGAATGGCATGGATTCCAGAGGAAATGATATTAAGAATCAGAGAGAATCTGCCCTTTTATTTGAGAATAAACGTCTTGGGAATTGGCGAATGAAAAGTCGTGTTCAATGGAATTATTTTAAAATGGAATCTGGATTGTCGGTGCTACGGAATCGAGAGATTAATGATTGGTGGACAGAAACAAAATTCACAAAAAAAATCCATTCAGACTTACAATGGACCATCGGATTGCAAGGCGGAGCGGGGAGAGGCTCTCATTCAGAAAGTGCTTTTACAGCAAATGATATAGGGCTTTCTCTTGAGGGAAAAATATTTTTCCTTAAAAAAGGGAGAATCGAATCAAAATGGACATGGGATCATGTGCGGTTAGAATCTGGGGATATTTTACCGCCGGAAGCACTCATGGGGCATCCCGTTGGGGACGCATTTCAGACACAAACAAGATTTCGATGGATGATGGACCAACGTGTTTCTCTCAATCTTTCTTTGTTGACGATACGGGATTCACGTTACGGAAATTTGATTACATTTAATGGAGAATTTCGTGCCTATTTTTAAGCAGTTCTCAACCTTCTTAATTATAAAGCGGCAAGTTTTAGTTGCAAGCCTATTCACGGTGGGTCGCAGTAAGCTAAGTAACTTTTATTTTCACCCATTTAAATCCAAAAATGTGGGGGATAATAGGGGGTTTTTAAAAATATGATGAAAATAATAATTACGAAATTTTTTTATCTAAGTATAAAAAATAAAAGAAAATGGAAATATCGTTTTTATATTATCTGTTTATTGCTGAGTCTTGGATTTTCACAAAGTCCCAGTCAGATTTATTTTATGGAATTAGATAGTAGCGTTATTCAAGATTCTCTCTCGGCTTTATTAAGGAATAATTTTGATGATTTTCATGAATATAGATTAAAGCAATTTTCACTTCATGATTCTATTAAAGCTTTTTACGCTTTACGTCCAATTGAAGCAAGAATAGATACACTTATTTTTTCAAATCATTTTGATATTTCACCTCAATATTTGCATCATATATTTTCTTTAAAGACAGAGAATACTATTGGACAAAATGTAGTAAATGAAAGATTAAGAAACATTCAAAAATTATATCCATTTATTCTGGAAATACCAAACTATCGTTTTGGGCGTATTTCAGAGGAGAAAATGGGATTACAAATTGATTTTAGTCCTGAATTTCAAAATTATTTTTCAGCCTTAGTGGGCGCAAATCAAGGCATTGACTTGGGGTGGGATGTCACCGGGGAAATTGAAATGCATTTTGAAAATACATTCCATCGCACAGAAACAATTGGGTTCCATTGGCAAAAATTGGATTCTCTGTCGCAAAATTTACGATTCGAATATGAAGATCCATTCCCATTTGGCCAGCCTATTGGAATTAATCTAAGTTATGAACGAAATGTGATTAATGGTCATTTTTCTGAAATTTCCTCTCAATTAGGGTTGAGCATCAATACGACGATTCTAGGACAAATCTCTTTAGCGGTTGAAAGCAGTGATATTTTTGCAACAGCGCAAGGCAAAGATCTTGGATTTATGTCGAATCATTCAAAATCTATGGTGGCCAAAATTAGTGCTCAAAATTTGAATCACCGATGGCTTCCCAGCAAAGGATTTAATTATTACCTGGAAGGAAAAATTGGCAATCTGCAGGATGGGCTTTCGTATGGACTATCATTTAAGGGAAAAACAATTCTTCCCGTTCGCGGTAAATGGATTAGCACATTTCAATTATGGGGAGAAAAATTTGCCATAAAAAATAGCGAAGTCCCAGAATCTCGCAAAATCCGATTTGGTGGATTAGAAACACTCAAAGGATTTCGAGAAGATGAATTTCTTTCAGACTGGGTCGTGATTCCGGAAATGAAATTATCCTATATTATGAGTGAAGATTTACATTTTATAAGCTTTATCCAGTCGGGATGGTTTCATGACGCTTCATCGCCAAAGTCATCTTATGGTTTTGGTATAAGTCAAATCAATAAAAATGCAGTCATAGAAATACATTATGGTTTAGAAATGGCTTCTCTTTTTTCCGATGGAAATATCCATATTCGTTATAGTTCTCGGTTTTAGGAAAAAATGGGAAATAGCCCTCACTTTCAGTAATTTAAGAGGATGAAAATGAACACTAAAATTTTGATTTTTGTTTCTTTGACCATCGTGATGTTCATGAGTTGTGAGAGCAAGCGAGACGCACTTGGCGTCGATAACGAATTAATCGTGATTTGTTCTGAAGTGGATAAACCCGCGATGCGTGATTTCGTGAATGCTATATTAGATGATACGCTTTTCACGCCTCAACCAGAGCCTTATTTCAAAATTAGATTTGTGGCGCCTTCTGCTTATGCGGATTTGAAAAGACAAGCGTATGTTTTGGTGGGTGCACTCGGTGATGATCCATATAACGATGGCGTGAGTTTAGTGAAAAAATTACTTCCCGAAGCGCAATACAAAAAAACGCAAGCCAACGATCCTATTTTATTTAGTAAAGATTTATTTGCGTTAAATCAAATATTTATGATGGTAAATGCAAAAGATAAAGATCATTTAATGTCAGCGGTGGCTTCAAAAAAAGAATGGATACAAAAGAAATTTTCTGATCAATTTGCGAAGCGACAGGATAAATTTCTTTTTCAAAACGCACGTCGATTAGAAGTGGAAGATACGCTTTCTCAAAAATATGGCTGGACCTTGAAAATTCCTTGGGGATGGGAAGTATTGAGAGATAGCAGTGAACTTGGATTTTTTTGGTTGGGCAGGGAAATGCCTTATCAATGGATTTCGGTGCAGTGGGAAGAAGGAAAAACCATTGACGAAGTGAATGATTTAGATATTGGACAAAAAGTATGGGCGTATCCAGAAAACTTTTATGATCATATTCGTTTTCATGAGTATAAATTTAAAATGGAGAAAGTTTATTTCCATCAAAGGAAAGCGTGGAAAATCACAGGCATTTGGGAATCCATTGAAGAGGCACAAGGCGGACCCTTTTTATCTTATATTTTTTATGATAAAGCTTTGGATAAAACCTTTCATTTGAATATGTTGATGTATCATCCAGGGAGAGAAAAAACAATTTTTATGGGACAATTAGACTTAATTGCAAAATCATTTACTGTGACAAAAAAATGAACCAACAAAAAATATTGATTACGGGAGCCTTTGGACAATTAGGGAGAGCCCTAACTTTGGCGTTAAAAAATAGCCATGAACTCATTTTAACGGATTCAAATATTCCATCTCGTGGCAAAGGATTTGTCTTGGACATTTCTGATCGCTCTTTCGTGAAGGATTCTTTAAGTGCGTTTGAACCCGATTTGATTATAAATTTGGGGGCCATCACAAATGTTGACGCATGTGAAGAAAATTCAGATAGGGCTTGGATTGTCAATTCGACTGCTGTGCAAAATCTTTTGGATTTCGGAAAATGTTCTTTGATTCACCTTTCCACAGATTATGTGTTTGATGGCGAAAATGGACCTTACAAAGAAGAAGATGAGCCAAATCCCATCAATATATATGGTGAAACAAAATTAGAATCAGAAGAACGGATTTGGGCTACAGGAAAGAAACATTTAGTCATTCGGACAAATGTGGTCTATGATTATGCACCTCAAACGCAGGCCAGCTTTTTAAAATGGGTCGTAGAATCTTTAAAAAATAAGCAGAATATTTTTGTAGTTAATGATCAATATAATAATCCAACTTGGACAAATTCGTTGGCAGAAGTCATTAAGCGATGTATTGAACAAGAGGTGCGTGGATTAGCACATTGGGGAGATGAAGACTACTTAAATCGTTACGAATTTGCCTTAAAAATTGCGAAGCAGTTTGGTTTAGATCAAAAATTGATTCAAAAAATATCTACAGATTCTTTAGATCAATTAGCACCACGCCCACTTAAAGGAGGCTTGGATGCGTCAAAACTATCCAAAGCCATTGGATTAAAAGCACCCTCACTCAATGAAAGTTTACACATTATCAAAAAACGGTTTTAGGAGTGAAATACACTCCACTTATTTTTCTTTTTTCTGCCTGCTAAATTAAAAAGTTGCTTAATTTATTGCACACTTTTTTATACTAGGTCCAAATGTTGCATAAGTGTATCTAACGAGGTTAAAAATGAATAAACATATTATAGTTATTTCGCTCTTTATATTTATGAGTAGTGTAGGTTTTAGTGAGCAAGACCCTTTTGTAATTCCAGAAAACATTACTGACATATCCACAGGTTATGACAAAGGTTATGATTTTCGCCTTGTTATTACGAGGCTCTGCTCACCTGAGCATTGTGTAAGCCGTGGTCGAATCGAATGGTTTTTCAGTAGCAATTCATCTGACCCTGCAACGGTTGAAAAATCTATAGAAGTCGAGGAAGTAGGCGGTTTTAATATTGTAAGCAATATCACTTATCATTATTCATTAGGAGACACCCCTCCTTACTTTAAAGTTGAAATATCTAATACTTATTCTAGTGATTTTGATAGCGAAATAATTCATATTTATATTGAAGGAGTAGGGAAATATCGATGTGAAGAACAAAAATGATATGATGCTTGAATGATAAGGTAATATCGGATTCACAGATAGTAAAAAGTTATCTATACAATTTTCAAACGATCAAAAATCCTATGAATATTGCGCCATAGGGTTGGCGAATACCTACAGATGAAGATTGGGATGAATTAGGGAATTATTTAGAAAGCTCTCAGTTTATTAGTGGGGGCTTATCCGTTTTTGAAAATGAGGAATTATTCGTTCTACCTAACTGGATCCGATTTCAATATGATTACGGTGAAGGGTTGGGTGGAGGTCTAGATCATTTTTGGTCATCCTCTGGTAAATTATGTGAAGTTAAATTTGCAGGATGGAAGTATTCCGGGACGTTTCTTATACATATCCTAATCCATTTAATCATAGAGTTTCGATACCCTTTGCTTTGCCTCTTTCCTCGTACGTTGTAATTTCCATTTATAATATCATGAGACAAATCGTAAAGACACTTACAAAGGCACAATTATCACTTGGGAATCATTCGGTTCAGTGGAACAGCTTAAATGATGCTGGAGAGAAAGTCCCAAGTGGCATGTATATTGTTAAAATGAATGCCATTGCTAGCGATGGAAAGAACTCGTTTAACAAATCACAAAAAATAGTCTTGTTGAAATAAGGAACAAATCAGATGAATAAATGCACGTTAATCCTATATTTTCTCGTATTTGTAGCTTGTCCTAAACAAGATGGAATTATTGAAGATGGCGATTTATTTTGAAAAAAATTATTAAGAATATTTGTTTGATAACGTTTGTAATAATTTTAACTACCGGGACATTATTTTCAGACAATACAGATATTAGCGGGTCATATATAAGTACAAATGATGAATATATAGCTGGCTTAACTCAAGAAATTTCATTTTCATTACATATTGAGTCTTCTGATGATGAATATGTTGACTATATAAGTATGACGTTTCCCTCTTCATGGGCAATTAACAATGCAGACGATATTAATTATAAAATTGCCACGATTAATTCCAATTTAGTGGAGTGGGGGGATGATAATGATTGGTATGGAGATTTCCCACCTGACGATTACAATTTTATAATTGAGGTTAATGTCCCTTATTATGAATCAGGCGACATAACTGTTAACTATCATTTATCTGGAGATATGGATGGTGATACGCCTCACGAAATAAATTCAAGCCTAACAATTCAGGAAGAAGAACCTTTTGTTGATCTTATTTTTAATTCCATATCAATTACCCCAGGCTCACCCCAATATGAAGATGAGTTTTATGACATTGAAGTTGTTATAGAAAATATCGGGAATGCAAATTCTGATTTTACTTGGCTAAGTGTCAATATCAATAATGTTGCATCAGAAAGTGAATATTTTTATACATTTCAGATTTATCCACTTAGCCCTGAAGAACAAATAACTATTTATTTCCAAATTTCATACTATGATAATACACAACTTTATGTCTATGGCGAGAATACATTATATTTCCATATTGATGAAACTGAAAATGAAAATCCGGAAAATAATAACACTGAATTAGATGATATTGGATGGGTTGAAAATATGACAATCCTATCTTACAACTGGCCTGTTGACTCCATAGAGGGGACAACACCATTGAGTAGTGTGGTAAATGAATATAGAGATGGTTCTAGAACACATAAGGGTGTGGATATTTTAGAGCCTCAAGGACAACCCGTTTATCCTGTTTCTTCCGGTAAAGTATCAAATGTTGAGAATCTATTTGAATTAGGCTTTAAAATTGAAGTCAGCGATGAGTCAGGATATTCTGAGGGAAAATTCGTCTACACACATGTGAACCAGGTAAATATAGGACATTGGGTTTATCAGAAAACAACATCCAATAATTTAGAACCACTATCAACAATTTTTAACTATGCAAACTCCCATTTACATTTTGAAGATTGGACTTATGAATTCGATAATAGTTATGCCATTAACCCACATCATCCTGAAATACTTGATAATACCGGATTTGCAAATCAATGGTATGGCGATGGACAAAACCCTGTGTTTTCAAATGAAGAGGGTGGATTAATTATATTAGAGAATGGAACCAGCAATGTTGTAATTCAACATAACCAAATTGATCGGGATGTTGATTTTGTGATAATTGCTAAAGACATAATTCATGAAGATTATCGGGGCGGTCTTGCAAGGATTCGATACAAAATAGATGATAATGACTGGGTTGAAGATGTTATTTTAGACGAATTGGTTTATCCCAATGCTGTAGTTCCCTATTTGTATTGCAGTACCGATTGTGATGATACAGATCCATACACCAATAATGATTTTGTACGCTATTTTATTACCAATAATATCTCACCTTACGCCGGAGGAAATTACCAAGGTGCTTTTTATCATGATGAATCCATGCTGGGCACCCACACTCTTACGGTGGAAATTGAAGATTTTCAAGGAAATACCATTGACCATTCTTGGGTAATTGAAATTGTACAATCAGCTTATTAATTGAGAGGTTTTAGAATGAAAAAATATATTTTAAGTGCAGTCATTTTCTTGACGTCATCCTTTTCTCAAACATTACCGGAAGTGGGCGAATTTCAATTGATCTATGAACACACCCTACCAGAAGAGACAGTAAATGTAGGCTATGGACAACCCACATTTGAAGAATCAGGAAAGCTAATGGTCAGAAAAGAAACTATCAGGAATAATGAGCGCAAAGCTACAAATAAATTATATCGGTATTCGGACCAAAGCTATTTTGTAGAAAATACAATGGTTACTACAAATAAGCGAAGAAATGTAAACGAAAACAGCAATAAAGCTACATTTTTTAATTTATACCAAAATTTGGGTATGATCAGCAAAAGAGAAGTAACCATCGCAGATACAGCTAAACACTATTATTCCGAGACCGGATATTCAGATGATAATCTGCATGATTCATTAGAAGTTTCTGTCCTTGATCTAAACGGAAATTTAATACATAGCTACAATTATGATGGATCTATGGGACAAAGCCTTGCTTCGTTTACTCTTGATGGAAGACAATTTCAGTATAGAAATAATGCGATTTGGATAATTCATCCAAACGGGGAGCCTATAAAACTAATAGACAATATCCCTGGTGTCCCTTGGGGTGGTGGTGCAATGGTATATTATAATTTCAATAATCAAGATATGATACTTAATGGGAAAATTGAAGCTTTGAATTACCCAAAACAAAAATTATTGGCAGTCATTGATGGGAATAATAATCTTTTGTGGAAAAAAAGAATAGACCTGGTAGGTCGGGATGAACACAGATATATTGGGTTTTCAATGTCGGGGAACTATTTCAGTATTATTAAACCGGTTCGACAAGACCGTAATAGACTTATAGATTTAGAAATAGTAAATCGAATCGGGAGTGTGGTTGCTTTTTATCCATCCATAAAAGGCGCCTTTGGCAACCACTTTCAAACAATCTCAGAAGATGATAAATATTTTATTTCATCCTATAATTATAATTCCATTCTTGTTTATGACTTACTCACAGGAGAACTTATAAATACATTCAAGTTTAGTGGCGGACAATCAGTAAAACAATTTACCTATAATGGCGAGAATGAAAAATTGTATGTATTATTTTCTTACCCCAGTGGAAGAGGCGGTGGAAGATATTTAGGCATTTATCCCATTGATGGCAATGCAAAAAATCCGTTTTTACTCATCAACATTGGTGAATTTGATTTGTCTAATTACATGGCTGGTTATTTATCTGTATCTGGAGACGGAAATGAGGTAACTGTGAGAGTTGCAGATACAATCAAAACTTATCAATTAACACTTGAAAACTAGGAGAGGAAATGATGAAAAACTATATGCTAACTATCATCTCGCTTGTAATAGTTGTATCTCATGTTTATGGGAATGACCCTATTACTGAATCTGATTATCTTCTTATAACTCATCCAACTTTATCGGGAGAGTGGATTGATGATTTAATTGATCTTCAAACAGAACGTGGATTTAAAGTTGGGGTTTACCAGGAATTGGAAAATGGCGTAACCACAAATGAAAACATACGTGCTTTTATTTATGATGCTTACTCTACAGGAGTGCAGGTAAAATATGTTCTTTTGGCCGGTGCAGGTGCTACAATTTATGACGGCACATTGGGCTTTAAAGGGTATGCAGGTGATTCTCAAAGGACAGAAAGTAATATTGTTAATGATGATGAAAACAATTTTATACCATTTTGTTATGAAACCCATGATATTATTTATTGGGGAGAAACTCAAATCCCAACGGATGATTTATATATTTGGGATGAAAATAATGAATGGCTAAATGGAATTTCAATCGGCAGAATACCAGCAAGAACAGAAAATGAAATGAATATTTTTATTACAAAATTAAATGAATATTATTCCACATTTAAATTTTACAATCATTGGCAAGAAAACAGCATTTTTTTGAGTCAAGATTTTGACTGTGATATTACCAACTGTGATGGTTTTAGATTAGATCAGATGTATGATGCAGTCTTTGACTATATAAATTATGAGGAAATAAATGACTCAATATATTTTATAAAAGCTACAAATTTATTAGAAGAAACAAGTGCATTTTATCAATGCGGTGAAAAAGAAATAATTTTTGAAAATGAAATAATGAGTAAAATGAACAACGGAGTGGCACTAATAAATTATATGGGGACTTCAGCGGGTCCCAACCATTTAGGTGGATTTTTATGGGCGCAAGATACAGAAAATCAAAGCAATTTTAGTTTATTAACAAACAGTGGGAAGTACCCGTTCTTGAATGGAATGTCATGTAATATCGGGCGAACACAATTCCCTAATGACGATTTCAGTCTAATTAGAGATTTGTTATTTCTTCCTAATAAAGGTATTATTTCTTCTTTTGCACCAACAATTCTTACAGAACAATGGGGATGTCAGGAGTTATCAAAAAGGTTTTTTAATATAGTCTATAATGAAAATAGTATTATTACAGGAGAAGTAAGTCATAAGTCTAAAATTGTTTTAGAGGAAGAAGTCTCCGTAAGGACTTGGATGAGTCGTGGTTTTATTTTATATGGTGATCCATCTATGCCATTGTCATTATTCCAGCATAAAGAAACAGATATATTAGAAAACACTGTTTGGAACGGCAGTATTGTGGTTGAAGGCAACATAACCATTCAATCGGGTGCTACCCTTTCCATTAAACCAGGTACAGGAATATTTTTCACACCGGGTTCACATTTAATGATTGCAGAGGGTGCAACCTTGAATGCGGTTGGGACTGAAACATTCCCAATCGTTTTTGCACCTGCCACAGAAGACGAGTATGATAATGACTATTGGTTTGGCATTAAAAATTGGGGTGAAATAAACTTAAACCACTGTGAAATAAAAGGTGCAAGAATTGGCTTGAATATATCTCAAGGGAGCGGAAATATAAGCCAAACATTATTTAATAAGAATACAACGGGTTTAAATTTAATTTATTCAGATTATTTTACAATTGACCACTGCACTTTTACAAAAAATGAGACGGGTGTTCAACTTCTTTATTCTTCTCCATATCTTACTCATAATTTTATTTCAGACAATAGAGATTACGGTATATATGCTTATCGTTCAAACAGTAAACTGCGCAATAATACAATCCAGAATAATGGAATTTATGGTGTAAAAATATCTAACCGAAGCATGGCAGGATTTATTGCTAATCATCCAACAGATAGTCCAACAGTGAATAACGTATTTGAGAACAACGGGGTTGCATCCGTAAGGATAGATGCCAACTGCCGTCCGAACTTTGGAATGTACCGGGAAATAAATGGGCAAACCTATGGTGGCTTTAATCATTTTATTAACCATGACAATAGTTTTAATATATTGAATAATTCCCGGCTTGTTTATGCAGATGTGAATTGGTGGGAAAATATGAATACAATTGCAACAGCATCAATTCATACAGACCCCACAGCAGATCGATTGTTTGGTCCACTGGCAAAAACAACCGGCTCCGATCAAGATCTGGTTCCACCTCAATTAGAACAGGCATTACTCTTGGAATTAGACAGCAACTTTACAGAAGCGCTTCCATTATTTCAGTCAGTTATTTCGGATGAACCGGATGGTGACTTTTCTGTGAATGCCCTTTATGGCATTATAAGATCTTACACAGGGTTGGAAAACGATGATGAATTAGATAATGAATTATTGGATTACTTTTCTGAATATCCTGATTATCCCATTGGCATAGCAGCTTATGATTACAGCATTACCCAAAAAGCACATTTAGAAGATTATGATGATGCAATTGATAGAAGTATAACATTAGCTGAAATTGTAGAAAATACCGAGAATGAAGCACATGTTTTACTTGAACAAGGTATTCTTTATGAACTCATGGAAAATAATGGTTTGGGCGATGCACCAAAACAAACCCAATCCCTTACAGAACTCGCACAAAGCAACTACACCTTTATTTTAGAAAACTATCCTGAATCATCTGCCTCAGAAATTGCGGCCTGGCTTTTAGGAGAGAGGCATATAAATAATGTGGATTACTTTGAAAAACAAATCATCCCGAGTATTTATTCCATGAGCCAAAATTATCCCAATCCTTTTAACCCAATCACAACCCTAAAATATGAACTGCCGGAACGTTCCAGAATCAAACTGCAAATCTTTGATATTTCCGGACGATTGGTGAGCACCATTACAGATAATGAGCAAACTGCAGGAATCCACATCACCCAATGGCGTGGCACCAATGAACAAGGTGAAACCGTTAGTTCTGGGATGTACTTTATTCGTCTGGAAGCACAATCTAGAATAAGTGATAAACATTTTCAGAAATCACAGAAAATAATTTTATTAAAATGAAAACACTTATCATATCCCCAACGTATAACGAACGAAAAAATATCACCATTCTCGTTGAAGCTATTTTCGGCATAAATCCAGATTATCACTTACTGATTGTGGATGATAATTCTCCCGATGGAACAGCTGACGTGGTGCGTGCTTTGCAGAAAATTTATCCCAATCTTTTTTTAGAAGTTCGCCCAGGGAAAGCAGGTTTGGGGACGGCTTATCTTTTTGGATTTCAATGGGCCTTAGATAATGCTTATGAACGCATGGTGCAGATTGATGCAGATTTATCTCACGATCCCAATGATGTACCAAAATTATTAGCAGGATTAGATGAGAACGATTTGGTGATTGGCAGTCGATATTGCCAAGGCATTTCTGTGGTCAATTGGCCATTAAGACGATTATTTTTGAGCTATGGTGCTAATTTATATTCACGGATTGTTACAGGGCTTCCACTAATGGACAGCACGGGCGGATTCAAAGCGTGGAGTCGAAAAGTATTAGAAGCGATTGATTTAAACGATGTTCGATCTCAAGGCTATTCTTTTCAAATAGAAATGAATTTCCGTGCGTGGCGGAAAGACTTCAAAATCCATGAACATTCTATCATTTTTGTTGATCGAACCATTGGGGAATCAAAAATGAGCAGAAATATTATGTACGAAGCCATTTGGATGGTTTGGCGATTGCGGATTTGGAGATTTTTTGGCTGGCTGTGATTAGTTGAAAGTCGTAAAGTCGTAAAGTGGAAAGTCAAAAAGTCGAAAGTCGTAAAGTCATTAAGCTCTCCATTTGTATCGTAACGCTCAATGCTGAGCGGGTCATTCAAAATTGTCTCGATTCTATTCCTTCCGCTCTGGGTGATTTTCCATTTGAAATTATCATTGTGGATAATGCATCAAAAGATGGAACTATATCTTTAATCCAAAATCACCATTTAGACATTAAACTCATCCAAAATAAAAAAAATGATGGATACACGACGCCTATGAATCAGGCATTACAATGGGCAAAAGGCGATTACTTACTTCAATTAAATCCAGATGTGGTTTTGAGTAAGGGTGTTTTAGATGGGCTCATCAATTATGCTGAAAATAACGTAAAAATTGGTCTATGTGAACCAAAAGTATGCCATGAGGACGGAAGCTTTCAAAAATCAACAAGACGTGGATTAGCGCGACCTTGGGCTGTATTCACTTATTTTACAGGATTGAATCGTCTTTTCCCCAATGATGCACGATTTACGGAATATCAATTAAATCATTTGGATGAAAATAAGATTCACCAAGTCCATGGTATTTCTGGCACATGTATGTTGACAAAAAGAGCCGTATTTGATGAAATTGGGTATTTAGATGAGCGCTTCTTTGCTTATCAAGAAGATTCTGATTTTTGCATTCGGGCAGAAAAAGCAGGATGGGAAATTCATTATAATCCCAATTTTTTCGTAACGCATTTTACGGGGCAAGGTGGCTCCGATTCTGTGTCTTTTCTTGCTAATTTTGAGTGGCATCGTTCTTATTATCGCTATTACCGAAAGCATTTTTCACAGGATTATTTTTCGGGTTTTAATGCCTTTTATTACAGTCTTATGATGCTAAAATGCGTATTTTCGGCGATCAAATTAAGCATCATAAAATCATAAAAATATGCCAATGCCCTTAAGCAATATTGTCCAAATTGTCCTCTCATCAGCTGTTTTAGGATTAATTTTATCTACTGTTTTTATGTATTTAGCGCCAATAGTAGGGTTAATGGATGATCCCAAAAGTGCAGAACATAAATTACATCATAAACCGATTCCTTTAGTCGGTGGTCTTTCTCTGATTTTGAGTTTATGGATTGTATCCAGTTATTATGAAATTGCTCATCTAAACCCAATTCGTGGTATTATCATCTCTACTTCACTGATTTTTATTTTTGGATTATGGGATGATCTAAAAAATTTATCCCCCTGGATTAAACTAAGTGGACAAATATTCGCGGCCTTATTATTAGTGCAATTTGGTGTGCAAGTTCATCTATTCGATTCTCCTGAATTTTTCTTTACACCCAGTGAGCCATGGGGGAATATACTCAATACTGGGCTCACGATATTTTGGATTGTTTCTATTGTAAATGCCTTTAATTTTATTGATAGTTTTGATGGTCTAGCGACGGGATTAGCTAGTTTATCTTCCTTATTCTTTTTGATTATTTCTTTAGAATCAGGACAGAGTGAAATGGCGGTTTTGTGCGCCATAATATTAGGGGGAACCATGGCGATTTATTATTTGAATTCTCATCCTGCAAAAATATTTTTGGGTGATTCTGGTTCTCAAATGTTGGGCTTCATCTTAGCATCGATTGCGATTTTATATCAACCCCATGCCGTGAGTCAATTATCTTCTTGGTTTGTCCCCATTATGATTTTTTCTGTCCCACTATTTGATATTTGTTTGGTTTCCTTTTCTCGATTACGGCGAAAAAGAAAAATTCATTCTGCCTCACGAGATCATACATACCACCGCTTAACTGAACGAGGTTTGGAATTAGAACGAGCCGTTTTATTAATGCATGGCGTATCATTGTTTATAAGTGTTATTGGATTTTTATGTATAAATTTGCAGGCATTTTGGGCAAATGCAATTTTTATATCTTTCATTGCTTTTGCCGTTTATGTATTTTTTCTGTTAGATAAAAATTACGAATAGGAAATAATGGAACAATATTATTTAGATTTTGAAAATCCACTCAAAGAAATTGATCTTGAAATTTTGGAATTGGAATCAGAAAAAGATTCGCCCGATGGACAAAAAAAAATCGCTGCACTTCAAACAAAACTAACGAAACAAATTCAAAAAATTCATGGGAAACTCTCTCGTTGGGAAAAAGTTCAATTAGCCAGACATCCACAACGTCCCTATACGCTGGATTATATTCAGCATTTAGCACCCGATTTTATCGAATTACATGGGGATCGACATTTTTCCGATGATACGGCTATTATCGCTGGGATTGGGCATATCGGCGAACAGAAAGTAGCCATACTGGGTCAACAAAAAGGACGAAATACAAAAGAGAATTTATATCGTAATTTTGGCATGATGCGTCCAGACGGCTATCGAAAAGCAATGCGCATCATGAAATTGGCTGAAAAATTTAATATCCCAATAATTTCTTTAATTGATACGCCTGGCGCTTATCCAGGATTGGGTGCGGAAGAACGTGGGCAAGGAGAAGCCATTGCGAAAAATTTATCGGGAATGTCTGCACTTCGTGTTCCTATTATTTCTATAGTAATCGGAGAAGGAGCCAGTGGAGGTGCATTAGGAATCGGCGTTTGCGACAGAATGATTATGTTAGAAAATACATGGTATTCGGTGATTTCTCCAGAAGGCTGTGCGTCTATATTATTTCGGGATGCCTCTAAAGCACCTGATGCTGCGGAAGCCCTAAAAGTCATTCCCAATGATTTAAAAGAAATAGGCATCTGTGATCGAATTGTGGAAGAAGTCAATGGGGGCGCTCATCGAGATTTCAAATCAACCGCAAATATATTGAAAAAAGTGATCCATGAAGAATTGGATGCATTAAATGATATCTCACCAGAATCATTTTTAGATAATCGTATCGAAAAATATGATAAATTGGGATACTTTGAAACGGAAACCGAAGCATAAAAATTTCATGCTAAACTATGATTATCATTTAAAAGTATTTTATAAAGATGTGGACCAAATGGGTATTGTCTATTATTCTCGGTACTTTGAATATTTTGAGGCGGCCCGGACAGAAATGCTCGCCAAAATCGGTTTAGATTATGATAAGGTTGAAACAAATGGCGCCATGCTTCCTGTCATAGAATCTCATGCTGAATACCAAAAAGGGGCAAAATTTGGGCAAAATCTTTTGGTAAGAACAAGTATTCAAGAAATGCCAAAAGTAAAATTAAAATTTGAATATCAAATCTATTTAGCCGATTCAGAGGAAAAACTTATGAAGGGTCATACGATTCATGCATTCACCAATTTAACAGGGAAGCCCATCCGAATACCAAAATATATATCCAAAATCCTTAAAGATAAAATGGAGTCCACGCATGAAGCATAAAATCATTTTTCTAGTTTTTTCACTATTTTTCATTAATTGCGAAAGTAATTCAAGCTATCCTTGGATCTTAGACCAATCTTATAATGAAATATTAAAATCAGCTGGTGATAAACTCGTTCTTTTGGATTTTGAAACAGATTGGTGAAGCTGGTGTGATCGGCTGGATGCTGATACATACTCAGACAAAAATGTTCAATCTTTTGCTAAGAAAAATTTCTTAAGTCTCAAAATTGATGCAGAAAAAGGAGAGGGAATTGCTTTAGCCAAAAAGTATGCGGTTCGAGGCTATCCAACGATTATTATCGTGGATGGCAAGGGAAATGAACTGGATCGTATTGGTGGATATTTACCTCCAGAGCCATTTCTTGAAGAGCTAAAACGTATCCATCAAGGCGTAAATACTTTGCCGGCTATGATTCAAAAATATGAGGCAAATCCAAGCTCCTTTTCTTTGGCTTATGCTTTAGCGGAGAAATATGAATCTATGGGTGATATGCTATCTGCGAAAAAAATGATTCAAACTATTTTGGATGAAAAAATCGATTCGCTTGGAATGGCTCAATTTAAAAGCATACTATATGAGGCAAGAGTAAACAAAGATGCTTCTATTCTCATTGCGTTTGCAGATCAAAATCCTGAATATTCTCAATGGAATGCAGCTCTTTCCAATGCGAAAAATATTGTGAGACAGGCTGGAGATAATCCACAATTGGAAGCGGATTTATTTTTGCGATTGATACAAAAAGTAGAAAATCCCCGTCCGGATGATTTGAATGCGTTTGCCTGGCGTATGACAGAATTAGGAAAGAACCTTGATCTTGCTTTAGCAAAAATTTCTTTGGCGATTAATTTGGAAACTGACATAGAAAAAAGAGTAATGGAAATGGATACCAAAGCGGAAGTTCTGTGGAAATTAGGTCGAGTCGAAGACGCTATAGTCGAAATTCAAAAATGTATCAAAGCTAAACCTGACGATTCCTACTATCAGGCGCAATTAGCAAAGTTTAAAAAGTAAAAAGTGTGCCTATCATTTAAGGGACTTTTTAGTTCAATAAAAAATTAGATTTGTTATTCCGTGCGAATACACGGAATCGATATTTTGATTTATCAATGGAAAAAGTGGATACCGGATAATTCTTTCAGAATTTATGGTATGACAATTATTTGATTAACATTACAATTACATTCGATAGACTGGTGCGAGCGTATCTGGTGCGGGATGATTATTGACAGTCTTTAACGCTGTAATCAGAATTTTCCGAGTCTCTGTTGGTTTGATAATTCCATCATCCCAAAGTCGAGCACTGGCGTAATAAGGATGTCCTTCTTCTTCATATTTTTTTAAGATGGGTTCCTTCAATTCTTTTAAGGCTTCATCAGAAATTGTCTTCCCTTGTGATTTTAATTGTTCTTGCTTGACGGTCGCTAAAACATTAGCTGCTTGTTCGCCACCCATCACGGAAATTCGAGCATTGGGCCACATCCAAAGAAATCGCGGCTGATAGGCTCTGCCAGCCATGGCATAATTCCCCGCACCAAAACTGCCACCAATTATAATGGTTAATTTCGGCACATTTGCAGAGGCAACAGCTTGGACCATTTTTGCTCCATTTTTTGCAATGCCACCTGCTTCTGCTTTTTTTCCCACCATGAATCCAGTGATATTTTGTAAAAAAAGAAGAGGGATTTTGCGTTGGGAACACAATTCTACAAAATGCGCTCCTTTTAAAGCGGTTTCACTAATGAGCACACCATTATTGGCAACAATACCAACGGAGTAGCCTCCAATTTTTGCAAAGCCCGTTACAAGTGTTTTGCCATAATCGGCTTTAAATTCTTCAAATTCCGAAGCATCAACCAAACGAGCGATAATATCTTTTACATTAAACGTGGTGCGATGACTTTGGGTCAATATACCTAATATTTCATCTGCATTGTAAAGAGGTTCTTCAAATGAATTTGAATCCAAATTCGCTTTACTTTGAAAATGATCTATAATCCCACGAATTTTCCCTAAAGCTTCTTTGTCATTTTCAGCAAAATGATCTGCAACGCCCGAAATGCGAGTATGAAGTTTTGCTCCGCCCAATTCTTCCGCTGTAGCTGTTTCTCCAATGGCTGCTTTCACGAGAGGAGGTCCACCTAAAAATATGGTGCCTGTTCCATTTACGATAATGGCTTCATCGCTCATAGCAGGGACATAAGCACCCCCCGCAGTGCAAGAACCCATCACAGACGCAATTTGTGGGATTTTTGCCGCACTCATTCGGGCTTGATTATAAAATATTCGTCCAAAATGATCGCGATCAGGAAAAACTTCATCCTGTTTTGGTAAAAATGCACCGCCACTATCTACGAGATAAATGCAAGGTAAATGGTTCTCCATTGCGATTTCTTGGGCACGTAAATGCTTTTTAACCGTCATAGGATAATAGGTTCCACCTTTGACCGTGGCATCATTTGCCACGACCATGCACAAATGTCCGTGAATAGAAATAATGCCCGTGATGAGTCCTGCGGATGGCACATCATCTTTATAGAGATTAAATGCGGCTAAAGGGGAGAGTTCCAGAAAATCCGACCCTGAATCCATTAAAGATTTAATTCGGTCTCTCGCGGTCATTTTACCCTTATCTTGATGCTTCTTGACTCGATGTGCTGGTCCCATTTGTTTGATTTTTACAATGATATCATCTAAAGATTTAGTTAAAGCTTTATGATGTTTATAATTGGATTGAAATTTATCCGAAGATGAATCGATTCGTGTTTCGATTTTAGCCATGGTTTACAATATCCTTTTTCAAAATTGATTGAATAAATTGTGCTGCTAATTCTAATTTTTCTCTATGAACTCCAGTCTCTAATTTAAGGGATTCACATAAATCTAAAATGGATTCAGTTGCAATATTCCCTGATGCACCTGGCGCATAAGGGCAGCCTCCAATTCCTCCTGCGGATGCATCAAAAGTGGTGAAACCCATTTCTATAGCTTTTTTGATATTATTTTTTGCGTAGCCATACGTATCATGAAAGTGAAGAGCGAAATGAGAGACATCAAATCGTTTGAGAATCTCAATAAGATAACGCTCTACTTCAGATTCGCTTGCTTTTCCTATGGTCTCTCCCAAAGAAATTTCTTGAATGCCCAATGACAGTAATTTTTCGATAATCGGGAAGAGCAAGGTAACATCCATTTTACTTTCATAAGGACAGTGCCAAACGGTGGAAATATATCCACGAACACGTAAAGATTTTTGCTCAAAAATATGACGCATATTTTTGATTTTCTGTAAACTTTCATCGACAGAGCAATTGGTATTTTTTTGAGAGAAAGATTCACTCACTGTGGTAAATACAGCTACCGATTGGTATTGAGCATCAATAGCAGATTGAAGCCCAAATAGATTTGGAACTAAAGCTGTGTATTGACTGCTTTCATTTTGGGTAATTTTAGCTGATACTTCTTTTGCATCTACAAGTTGGGGAATCCACTTGGGTGAAACGAAACTCGTAACTTCAATTTCGGGTAAATTTGCTTCTGATAATAAATTGATAAATCTGATTTTATCTTCTGTCGAAATGATTTTAGAAACACTTTGTAAACCATCACGCGGTCCGACTTCAACAATTTTTATTTTCGGAGTTTGTGGAGACAAATTATTCCTTAATCCACTTAGGTTTTCTTCTTTCTAAAAATGCGGACAACCCTTCTTGACCTTCCTTTGTGGCACGAATATCTGAAATCACATCTTTTGCGTCTAACGTATCCATATTTTGAAGATAGTTTTTGAATGTGGCTTGGGCTTGGGGACTTCCTTTTTTTAGTTGTTTAAGTATCTCCTCTAAGGTTTTTTCTACTTCATTTTCGGGAATGGCATATTGAACCAATCCAATTTTTTCCGCATGTTTTCCATCAAATCGTTCACCGGAAATGCCTAAAGCGCGAAAGGTAGAAAGTCCAATTTTTTCAATGGTATAAGGACCAATTACAGCAGGAATAATTCCAATCAAAACTTCACTGAGAGCAAAGATTGTATTTTCTTCTGCAATCACAATATCGCATACATTACACAGACCAAATCCACCGCCAAAAGCGTGTCCATGAACGACAGCGACCACTGGTTTTGAGCAGGTATTCACAGCTTCATACATATCCGCCAAGTATTGGGAGTCAGATTGATTTTTATCAGCGGAATCACGTCCAGCATCTTTCATGTGTTTAATATCGGCGCCAGCACAGAACGATTTTCCTTTCCCACGCAGGACAACAATTCGCACATCATCTTGACTCGATAAGCGATGAAAACAATCCCTCAGTTCTTTTAAGATTGGAAGATTCATTGCATTTCGAAGTTCGGGGCGATTGAGTGAGACATGTGCAATATCGTTGTTTATCTCAAGTGTAATGAAATCATAATTCATAAGAAATATCCTGTTTGAAGTTCAAATACATCTTTAAATTTACTTTTAAATTTAAAGAATCGCTCAAATAAAAAAGGCTCGGAAAACCGAGCCTTTAAAGTGGGAAATTTCTTAGGAAGAATGCTAGAAATAATATTTTCTATTATCAATTATTTCGGCGTTATTTTTTAATTCCCCTAGCCAAGCTTGAAAAAATTGATTCTGTTTTCGTGTTAGCAAATCAGTAAATAGTTTATCTTTTTGGATCACAAAGCTTGCGGAATCAAAGTCGCTTACTTCCAACAATTCAATGATTGCGTAGCCACGTTGAGTTTCGATAGGTCCAATGATATCTCCAGGTGTTGCTTGCAATAAAGCACCCGTCACATAATTACTTCGTCCGATTGAGGTAAAGCCATTGTCCAAAGTGTTAGTTTCCTTATTGACTTTATCGAACTCTTTTTGGTTCTTCATCATGTTTGCAAAAGATTTATTCGTGGTCGCTTCTATGAGAATTTCACCAGCCTTAGATTTCGCCAATTCGTTCTCTTTTTGCGTGGATAATATGCGTGTGATATTAGCTTCCACTTCAGATAGGGGCGCAACGCCTGCTTTTATGACAGAATCTGCAATGACTACAGCAAAATGCCGATCCGTTTCATAAACGGATGAAACCGTATGGATAGGATTATCAAAAGCAAATCTAACGGCAGAACGAAGAGAGCCAATCTGAGGAAAAAAAGAGGCGTCTTCTTTAATATTATCAGCACGAATGGGTGCTACTTGATGTGAATCAACGGCCACATCAAAACCCTCATCTTGTGCATCATAAGTAAAAAGGGTAGAAGCTTGTTTGAGCTTGTCTAAGGTCATAGCGCTGACTTCATACTTTAAGAGAATATGGGCTGCATTGACTTTATCTTTTCCATCTTCTGTTTTTTTGTCTTTTACCCAAATAATGTGGTACCCAAATCGAGATTCAACTGGACCAACAATAGAGCCTTTTTTTGCTAAAAAAGCGGCTTCTTCAAATGGCTTTACCATACGCCCTTTTTCGAACCATCCCAAATCACCACCCTTATTTTGACTTCCTGGATCTTGTGAAAATTCATTTGCCAATTCAGAAAAATCATTGCCACTATTTGCTTTTGCATAAACTGTTTTTGCCATTTCAAACAATCTCAATGAATCTTCTTTTGAGGCATCTTTTGCCCATGAAACCAAACGCAGATTTCGGAGCTGGCCTCTTTCAAAGTCCGATGAATTTTCTTTGTAATAATTTTCAATTTCATTTGGACTTGGTTTTTCTGCCAATTTTGAAACAGCTTGATTCGTTACATGAACACCGTTTATGGTGTAGTTTACATTTTTATGTGCAAATTCATCTTTCACATCTTCTGCTGTTGCAACAACAGAAGCGGTTAAGTATTGTTGTAATTTATAGTTGGGGAGATAATTATTTTTCATAAATGATTCAATCGGCGCCCACTCGTTCCCTTGCGGATTTTGAATCGCTTCTTGATATTTGCCATAGTCGAAGACACCATCCGTCATAAAACTTGGATTATTTTGCAAAAAGGGTGGAGGATTGTTCTGCAAGTGAAAGACCACTTCTTTGTCACTTGCAGTAAGGTTTAATTTTTCCACCTCTTGTGCCACAAGAATTTCACGAATGAGATTATCCCAGGCTTGCGCCCTCGCTTGTTCAATATGTCTGTCTGTAATTTGTTGTCCACTGTTGCGGATATTGTCCAAATTTTGGCTTACCAATTGATTAAAGTATTGAGGGGAAACATCTTGATCATTGACTCGTGCAATGACCTTAGTGGGATCAGCACGATTAAATAGTTGGTCGATGATATCCGCACCGCCCACAAGTCCACCCACAGTCATACTGAGGATAAAAAGTGCTAACACTGCCCATAAAACTGCATGCATTTTATTTCGCATGGTCGTCATTACTGCCATAATATTTGTCCTTTAAAAAAGTTATTTGATTGATAAAATGGACGGGAATTTAGGGAATGAAGTTTGATGAAACAATCCTTAGACTATTGTATTTTCAGCTAATGAAAAATAATAATATCTATATCTCAGAAGTAATGAAACATGGTAGGCCTAATGTTTTAAAGTATCATGAATGCACTTTATCATCTTTAAAAGCGAATGAATTACAAATACAAGTTCATTATTCTGGAATCAATTTTGCAGATATTTTGGGCAGAATGGGATTGTATCCATCAGCACCAAAACCACCTTACGTTCCTGGGTTTGAAATTTCAGGAAAAGTAATGGCGGCGGAAAACGATTCTCATTCTCATTGGATTGGAAAAAGTGTCATGGCAATGACACGATTCAATGGGTATTCATCCGTTCTCAATATACCAGAAAATCAAGTGTTCGAAATTGAGGAATCATTTTTAAAACAAGGTGCGGCTATCCCTGTTAACTATTTAACTGCTTATTTTATGATGACAAAGCAAGCCAACCTACAAAAAAATGAATGGATATTGATTCATGGAATCGGTGGTGGCGTGGGAATTGCTGCGCTTCAATTGGCGAAATTTTTAGGTGCTAACATTATTGGAACTGCCTCTAAGCAAAAGCATGAACGTTTGCAAGGAATGGGAATTGAGCATTTAATCGATTATCAAAGAGAAGATTTTTATGAACAAGTGATGAATATCACAGATGGAAAAGGTGCGGATGTAATTTTAGATTCGTTGGGAGGAAAAGCCTTGAAAAAAAGTTATGATTCATTAGGAGAGTTTGGTCGGCTCGTGACTTATGGCTTTTCTCAAGTGGCGTCAGGCAATAAAAAAAACTGGCTAAAAATTATTCCTGAATATTTAGGCATGCCCAAATTCAACCCAATGAAATTGATGATGGAAAACAAAGGCGTTTTTGGTTTCCATTTAGGTATGCTAAGCCAACGACAAGATTTGATTCAAGAGATTTCTCGCCACCTGATACAATGGCTTAGCGATGGAAGGATTTCACCTGTGGTCGATAAGGTCTTTCCCCTAAGTGAAGCAAAAGAAGCGCATCAATATATTGCGGATAGAAAAAATTTTGGAAAAATATTATTAAGCCCTATTTTTGATAATAGTAAGTAGTATGAACTTATATAATAATTAGATACGTAATAAAACTTAAAGAATAAGATTAGATATAATGAAGCGCATATATGTTATCGGATTATTATTTAACATTTGTTTTGGTCAGATAGAGCAAGCCTTGACTTTAGATGATATTTTTGATGGAAAATTTGAAACGGCTCATGTAAAAGTACAATGGATTCCTGGAACTGATTCCGCCATTTCTATAAAATATGATTCCACGTTAAAGACAAAACATATTCAAAAAATTGATATGCTTTCAGGCGATACGACAGAATGGATTCATGGTGAAAATTTAAGCTGGAATGGTGAAATCATATCAATATCGGGTGTCAGCTTTGACGCTAAAGCAGAACAAATGCTCATTAAATCAAATGTAATTGCCATTTGGCGTCATTCACGAACAGCACAATATTTTGTATATAATATAAGTAATAAATCCATAATCCAATTAACCGATGGTGAACAACTTTCAAACGTGAAATTTTCACCCGATGGGAAATGGCTTGCTTATTGTAAATCTGATAATAATTTATATGTAATGAACATAAATCGGCAAAGAGAAAAGCGACTCACACGAGATGGTTCTTTAACAATTCTCAATGGGAAATTGGGGTGGCTTTATGAGGAAGAATTTGGGCTTTATGATGGATTTGAATGGTCGCCTGACAGTAAGAGAATTGCTTTTTATAGAGAAGACCAATCCGAAGTGAAAAAGTATTCTCTCTTTAGTGACGATTCTCTTTATCCGCAAATAACAGAAATACATTACCCAAAAGCTGGAGAAACAAATCCATCGTTAAAAATTGGAATCATTAATCTTAAAGGCGGAATAAAATGGGTGCCTATCCAAGGAAATAATAAACTGTATTTGCCACGCATAGATTGGAGCCCAGCTGGAGATTTATATATCCAATCATTAAATCGATTGCAAAACCATCTGCTTCTTCGGAAATATGAGTTGCGAACACGAAAACTAATTACTATTTTGAGCGAAAATTCTGAAACTTGGGTGAATATTCATGGGAGTCCATATTTTTTGAAAGATGGATCATTTCTATGGCTTTCTTCTCGAAGTGGATATAAACATATATATCGAATTGCGAATCACAAAATGAAAGCGGTGATGAGCGGGAAATGGTCGGTTTCTTCTATTGGATTTATTGATGAAGATAATAACAATGTCTATTTTTCGGGAAAAAAAGATTCGCCATTAGAGCAGCATCTTTATGAAGTTCCGATTTTGGGAGGAAAAATTGTAAATATCACGCCAAAGAAAGGGTGGCATTCTGTCAGATTTTCGCCAAAGGGTAATTTTTTCGTTGATTCTTTTTCTTCCACCACTCAATTACCGAGCATTTCGCTTAAGGATAAAAAGGGAAATCAAATCCGTATTCTTAAAGAAACAAACATGATGCCATTTGTAAATCTTCCGTTAACGTCTCCAAAACTAACCCATTTTAGAAGTGATGATGGCGTCGAATTAGATGTGTCCGTTACGCTTCCTTGGGATTTTGATTCAACAAAAACATATCCCGTTCTCATTTATGGTTATGGGCTTCCTAATTCCCAAACGGTTACGAATAGATGGGGAGGATGGCGATATATGTATCATCAGCTTTTTGCTCAAAAAGGATACATTGTAGCATCGATTAATAATCGACAAGTGGGCGGATATGGACAGACATTTATGGATAATGGATATGAAGATTTAGGTGAATATCTTATTGAAGATCATATCAATCTTGTGAAGGCCTTAGGTAAAAACGATTGGGCGGATACATCTCGTGTTGGCATTTGGGGATGGAGTGGCGGTGGATATTTGGCGTCGTTAGCACTTACAAAAGGTGCTAAATATTTTGATGTAGGTATTGCAGTTGCGCCTGTCACGGATTGGAAATATTATGATTCAGCCTATACTGAACGATTTATGGGAATGCCGAGTGAAAATAAAAAAGGATATAAAAAAGCCTCCGTCATGACTTATGTGGACAGATTTAAAGGTAAATTGTTGCTCCTTCATGGAACAGGTGATGACAATGTTCATGTGCAAAATACGCACCAGCTTATTAATGTATTCATTAAAGAAGATAAGCATTTAGACACGCATCTTTACCCTGGAAAAAGTCATGGTATTTCTGGTGGTAATACGTCTAAGAATCTTTATAGAAAAATGTTATATTATTTCTTTGAAAATTTATAGAAAAGCGTGGAGCCAGACGGGATCGAACCGACGACCTTCCCGAAATCCTTCGAGACGCTCTTTATTTTTGATTAATCAGGCATTCAATATATTTACGACTTTTTTTTGATTTAATTTCGCTTTCTCTTATCACTGCCTCACTTCGACTCTTAAATATTTCTGTAAATTTCAATTCCCACGGTACACCAGATTTTGTTGATAATTCATAGCCATTATTATGTTTGACCATTCGACTATTAATATCCTTCGTATGTCCAGTATAAAATCGCTTTCGTGATTTGCTGTATAATATATAGACAAAATATGTCATAATGTGGAGCCAGACGGGATCGAACCGACGACCTCTTGAATGCCATTCAAGCGCTCTCCCAACTGAGCTATGGCCCCATTTCCTAAGGAAACTTACATTGAAAAAAGTGATTATTAAAAATAGTTTATACAAATAATAGTTTATAAATTCACCGACTTTATGTGGTTCGATTGAATTGCAATAGAAAACCGGAATAATTTAGGGAGTTTACTTTTGGCTAAAAAAGAAAAAAAGAAAAAAGTTGTTGAAGAAAAAGCTGTAGGCAAAAAGCTTAGTAAAGCCCAAACAGCAGAACCTAAAAAAAAGAAAAAACGAGCAAGTAAAGTTTCCAGTGGGAGCATTAGTATGTATCTTGCTGAAATTGGTCAGTTTGAACCTTTGCCCCCAGAACGGGAAGTTGAGCTTGCAATTCGCATCCAAGATAATGATGAATTAGCCATGAAAGAGTTGGTGGAAGCCAATCTCCGATTTGTGGTATCTGTAGCTAAAAAATATCAAGGAAATGGATTATCGCTTGCTGATATAATCAATGAAGGAAATTTAGGGCTCATTAAAGCTGCGAAGCGGTTTGATCACACACGTGGATTTAAATTTATTTCATACGCAGTTTGGTGGATTCGTCAATCTATATTACAAGCTTTAGCCGAACAATCTCGATTAATTCGCCTTCCTTTAAATCGTGTTGGAACCATTACAAAAATCACACGTGCTGCAGAAAAATTAGAAGCTGAAATTGAACGTCAACCCAAAGGAGATGAAATTGGAACACAGTTGGAAATGGGTGGAGAAGAAGTCTATCAGGCTTTACAGTATTCCCGCCGCCACAGTTCATTGAATTCTCCTTTTCAAGAAGGTGAGAGTAGCTCCTTGCTTGATATTATCGAAGATACAGAGGAGGCGCCACCAGAAGCACAGATTATGAAAGAATCTATGACTGAAGAAGTATTATCTTCTTTAGATACTTTAGCAGATAGAGAGCGTTCTGTCTTAGAAATGTATTTTGGTATTAGCCGAGAAAGCGCAATGACTTTAAACGAAATTGGAGAAGAATTTGATTTAACACGTGAACGTGTTCGCCAAATAAAAGAAAAAGCTATTCAAAGATTGAGACATCGTTCTCGAAGTAAATCACTTCGAAGATATTTAGGATAATTAAAAAGGGAAGAAATTCCCTTTTTTGTTTTTTAGTATTGTTTCTAAAATAAATATGTTTTTTATATATTGAATTTCCCCATATTACAGTATAAAAAGATAGAGATATCCTGTATAATTTTGTAAATTTTCCTGTTCATTTCAAATGAAAATGAAATGCTTGAGATATAGTAACGTAGGTTAAATGGAGGAAGATATCATGAAAAGAGGACTCATCCTTATATTTGGTTGTATGGTTGCAAGCATTTATGCAGATAATTGTGTAAAATGCCATACTGACATCACACCCGGAATGGTAAAAGATTGGAAAATTTCCGCACATTATGAAGAAGATGTTTCTTGTGCAGACTGCCATGGTGAGGAGCATCAAAATAATACTGATTTTGAAAAAGCTGGAATTCCCACACCTGAAACTTGTGCAGGATGTCATGAAGATCAAGTAAGCCAATATAAAAAAGGAAAACATTCGCTAGCTTGGGCTGCGCTAAAAGCAATGCCGACAACACACTTTAAGCCAATGGAATTAATTGATGGAGGAAAAGGTTGTGGTGGATGTCATAAAATAGGTATTAAATCAGAAGAAGATATCGCTCAATTAAAAGAGGATGGACATCATTTTGGTTCTGGTTCTTGTGATGCTTGCCATACACGCCATGCCTTTTCATTAAAAGAAGCACGTCAACCGCAGGCGTGTCAGACTTGTCATATGGGCTTTGATCATCCTCAGTGGGAAATGTATTCAACATCAAAACATGGCGTAAGAGCGCTTTTAAAACAAAATGGAGTGCTTCCAGAAGATACAGCAGCGCCTACTTGTCAAACGTGTCATATGAAAGATGGAAATCACGAAGTGAGAACGGCTTGGGGCTTTTTAGCTGTTCGCACCAATGGTTTAGAGCGTTATCCAGGTGAAAGCGATGAATGGTGGGCAAATCGTGTTACTATTCTTCAAGCTTTAGGTGTTTTAGACCCAGATGGAAACCCAACGCTTCGATTAGATGTAATAGCAGGAGCACAGGTCGCCAGATTGACAGCAGAAGGATTTGATAAAGAACGAAATAAAATGATTGAAATCTGCAGTGAGTGTCATTCCGAAAATTATGCACGTTCAGAGCTTGAAAAAGGTGATCAAATTATTAGACGTGGCGATGAATTATTAGCCGAAGCAATTCTAATCATTGCAGATTTGTATAAGGATGGCTTATTAGAAAAGCCTGAGCACTATACTTACGATTTTCCTGATTTGTTGGCATTCCATGATGCGCCTACACCTATTGAGCAAACGCTTTTCGTAATGCATCTGAAGCATCGCATGCGACTTTTTCAAGGTGCATTTCATAACAACCCTGATTATACACTTTGGTACGGTTGGAACGAAATGGTGATGGATTTGACTGAAATAAAACATGCGGCAAAAGAGATAAGGAAAGATGCTGAGCCAAATAATGGCGGTTTCTTTTCAAAAATATTTAAGTAAATCGTAAACCTATTACTATAATTTGTAAATTAGCGTGCCCCTTGAAGGAGGCGCGCTAATTCTTGATTAATAAAAGGGATAATTCAATGAAAATAATACAAATTATATTGTTAACATTCATGATTGGTGTCATATCTGGTCAAGATTATGTAGGCACGCATAAATGTAAAATGTGCCACAAAAAAGATAAAACAGGAAACCAATTTAAAATTTGGTCAAAAAGCCGTCATGCAAATGCATTTGAAACACTAAAAACTGATGAAGCCATCAAAATTGCAAAAGAAAAAGGGTTGGGAAATCCTTGGGAAGAAGAAAGCTGTGTTAAATGCCATGTTACAGGACTTGGAAAAGGTGGTTTTGAAATAAAAGATGCAAAATTTTGGACTCAAACAAAAGATAATGGGAAACCAACTAAAGCGGTAAAACGTATGGAAAACCTAAAGGGAATCGGTTGCGAAGTCTGTCATGGGCCAGGTAGTAAATATAAATCAAAAAAGAAAATGGTCGCTATTAATAAAGGAACAATGGATGGTAGTAAATTAGGCTTAATTGAGCCAACAGAAAAATTATGTATTCAATGTCATAATGAGGAGAGCCCCAGCTATAAATCTTTTAATTTTGAAGCATTTTATCTTAAAATAGCTCATCCAATAGCAACGCACTGATAGAGGATTTTAAATGAGTCAAACAAAAAGATCAGAAGTTAAAAAAGAGCGACGCTCTTTTTTAAATACCCTTTTAAAAACAGGACTCGTTGCTTGGGTTGCATCTGTGATTTATCCTGTTGCACGGTTTCTTATCCCGCCTAAAATGGCAAAATTAAATGTGAGCAGTATCGAAGTCGGTTTGATATCGGACTTTCCAAAATCATCCTCTAAAATTGTAAGATTTGGTCGAAAACCCATTATTGTTATTAGAAAAGAAAGTGGCGATTTTAAAGCATTGGAAGCAACATGTACTCATTTAGATTGCAATGTTCAATTCAAATCAGAGACTGAACAAATTTGGTGTGCTTGTCACAATGGACTTTATGATATTGAAGGAAAAAATATATCGGGGCCACCTCCGAAGCCATTGGCGCAATTCAAAGTAGATATTGCACGAGAAAAAATAATTGTTAGTCAAATGGATTTAAGTTAATATGAAAATATACGAATGGATAAATGAGCGAGTAGATATAAGCTCCATCAAAAAAATTGCATTAAAAAAACGCGTCCCCATTTTTTATGGAACCATTTGGTATTATTTGGGTGGTGTATCGTTGTTTCTATTTATGATTCAGGTATTTACAGGAATATTACTCGTTTTATATTATCAACCTGGTGCTGAAACAGCCTATGAAAGTGTAAAATTCATCATTTCACGCGTTGAATTCGGATGGCTTATTCGGGAAGTTCATAGTTGGAGCGCTAATTTATTTATCCTTTTCGTTTTCTTTCATATGTTTACGGTGTTCTTTGCAAAAGCATACAGGAAACCTCGAGAAATGACCTGGATAAGCGGTATGATTCTATTACTTCTAAGCTTAGGGTTTGGATTTTCAGGCTATTTATTACCATGGAATGAATTGGCGTATTTTGCGACAAAAGTGGGCTCTGATATTGCAGGCGCTATTCCTATAATTGGTGATTTCGCCTTACGATTACTACGATCTGGCGATGAGGTAAGCGGAGCAACACTTACACGCTTTTACGGAATCCATACGGCCTTATTACCAGGCATCTTTACGGTGATGCTGGGTTTGCATTTAATTCTTGTTCAAGTGCAAGGGATGAGTGTTCCACCTGAGATTGAAAAAATTCCGGAAAAAGAGAGAAAGTCAATTCCATTTTTCCCTGATTTTGCTTTACAAGATGCAATGGCATGGTTGATCGTTTTAAATATTATTGCACTTTTGGCCGTATTTTTCCCATGGGAATTGGGGCCAAAAGCGGATCCACTCGCTTCGGCTCCAGCGGGTATTAGACCTGAATGGTATTTTATGTTTATGTTCCAAACTTTGAAATATATTCCAGCACACGTCTTATTTATTGAAGGCGAATTATTTGGAATTTTACTGTTTTCAATTGGTGGATTTATTTGGTTTATGGTTCCTTTTTTGGATAAAAAAGCACACGAAGGCATTCGAACTCCATTTTGGACATGGTTCGGTATTCTCTTAATTATTTATATGATTGTGTTCACAGCCTGGGGGTATTTGACATGATAAAACGTTCGTATTGGCTATTGATAGGCCTTTTATTTTCCTTCTCAACGCTCATTGCTGATTCTACGCTTAAAAAAGATGCATGTGTAAGCTGTCATATTGAAGTAGATGAAGAGAATGACGACGAAGATAAAATTGTCTCATATTATAAGTCAGACTTACATGTAAAACTTGGATTTAGTTGTGCGGATTGTCACGGTGGTGATCCAGAGGCTTATGACGATGAAGATGAAGCTATGTGGGAAAATGATACTTTTATTGGTGTCATCGAAAAAGAAGAGCAACTGGAAGTTTGTGGAAAATGTCATAGTAATCCTGTGTTTATGCGTCAATATTCCACCGATATTAAAGTGGATCAAGTGACTCAATATCTAACAAGTGGACATGGTATCGCATTGGAAAATGGTAATGAAAATGTAGCCGTTTGCTCTAGTTGTCATGGCGTACATGGGATTCTTCCTGTAGATGATCCTCGTGCACCTGTTTACGCAAAGAACATTCCAAAGACCTGCTCAAAATGTCATAGCGATGAAACTGTAATGTTTGAGTCGGGACTCCCAACTAATCAATTTACAGAATATGAAATGTCTGTCCATGGAATGGCTTTATTGGATCGCGGTGATATTGGGGCTCCCGCGTGTAATGATTGCCACGGGAATCATGGTGCTTCACCTCCATATGTGAGTAATGTGGATCAAATATGTGGCACGTGTCATTCAAATAATAAAGATTTATTTCAAAAAAGTCATTTAAATGATATCTTTCTTTCGAAAGGATTGGGACAATGTGAAGCTTGCCACGGAAATCATGATATTGCTAAACCGACAGATGAATTTTTAAATTGGGCCGACGAATCAACTTGTAAGCCCTGCCACGAAGATTCTCATCCCGCAAAAGCATTGGCCTTATCTTTTTATCAAACTATTGATAGCCTTAAAACTGGCCTTGAGCATGCACGAAAAATGGTAGAAAAAGCGGAACATAAAGGAATGATTGTTTCAAATCTTCTATTTGATTTAGATGATGCAAAAAAGGCTTTAATTCACACGCGCACGAATATTCATTCATTTAATAAAGCATTTGTGGATACTGGCGCTGCGCCAGGGTTCCAATCTATCCAAGCTGCAATAATTGGAGCTAAGGAATCCTTAGAAGAAGTAGAATATCGAAAGAAGGGACTTTTTATCTTTTCATTGATTATCACTTTTTTTGTAATCGCCATTGGTTTTAAAATCAATGAATGGAAAAAGCAGAGAGAATCTGCAAGCAATTAAACTTCATTTTTTCTTAGAACTATGTTTGTTCTCAGCACAGGAATCATAAGCATATAAAATAGCCACACAGCTATAAGTCCAATAATACCAGAAATACCAAATAATGGCATTATCCATTTGGTTCCATTTGGAAATATGTCCATTAGTTTTGTTGGTAATAAGGTCGGAATAATCCGTGAAAATGCGGAAAAATTAATCAAAACAGCTAGCAGGGTAACTAGGTGAGGCTTGGTTAATTTCATTGCACCCGTCATGCCAGGAATCATTCGCAATGCCATTCCCATAATTAATGGTGTGGTGAATCCTACCAAATAAGCATGACGAATTCCGTCTCGACTTAATTCCGTGGGGAGATGGAAAAATAAAGCAAAATGTAGATATGCATCCAATACTGAGGCAAAAATGAGCCAAATGAAAGCAGATTTAATGAGCCACTCAAATCTGCCAAATTCTCCATAATCAGGAAAATATAGGCGAGGCGTTTTCTTGTGAGGTATTTTGGCTTTTTTTTGGGCTTCGACCCAAGTTGGTTTTGTTTTAAAAATCACATTTAACTGATAAACAAACCACATAATAATTATGTTTTTCATAAACCCTATTATATGATAGTAAGGAAGAAGAACGCTACCATTTTCATATAATTGAAAAGCGAGTTTCAATCCAAAATATAAAATGATATTGAAAGAATAGATTTGCGCAAATAAATGCGTATTCCAAAGTATTGCTGGCAGTCGCATGAATAATGGAATTGCCCTCAATCCAATGGCAAAACAAATAGGAATAATTATTAAAAATATAAATATATCGACGATAAATAAATGCCAATTGGGTAGGAGTATCGTTTGATTATTTGAAAATAAAAGATAAGAAAGTGTAGCGTGACCTATACCGTATATTAGCCATCCAATCATCATTAAAAAGAAAAAGATACGAATGTTACGCATGGGTTTTTCTTTATAGCTTTTCATGTGGCTTGCAATTTTGAAAATAGTCTTTAAATAAATGAAAATGCCTATTAAAACCATTAAACCAGACAAAGTAATGCCAATAGAAACAAAAGATGTAAATTGTTTTCCCCAAATATGAGGAAGTGTGCTATGAGAAATATATTTAAGAATTAGTCCGATTGTTATCATAATCCAAATTTGATGAACTTGTTTTGAAATATTTATTTTATAATGAGCTAATCTTGGTAAAAAATAAAGAGAAATACCCATGATAAAAAATCCTGTCCACCCAACAAGTTGAATATGACCATGTGATTGAACATAAGCATGAAATCCTTTTCCCAATGGATAATCAAAACCAATAAGAAAAGCAACATGAGCTCCGAGACTAAAGCCAGCAATCCCTGCTGTTAAAATGGCAGTATGGATAAATAAAGTAGGAAATTTTGGGTAAGTTTCTGAAGCCACATTCAATTGAAATTAATGATGAATATTTCTTAAAATTAAGAATGAAATTTTATTGAGAGTAGATTTAAAGATTAAAATATAAAACTGGCTAAGCAATTATGCTTGTGTCTCTGAAAGAAAAAGACTATTGATTCATAAGTTTTCTTTTCTCAATAACGCGATGGGCTAAATCCTCCAAATGCTCATCTCCAAGCATTTCACGAATTTGGGTTCGAATAGGCTTCCAGCGATGATGTAGGGGGCAGGGTGTAATATCACTACATTTATCTAAGCCAATCACGCACTGCTCCTCAGTTGGAGGCGGACCATCGACAGCATTTACAATTTGATTGAGAAATATTTCTTTTGGATTTCGTGCTAAATTTATTCCACCATTTCTACCACGTGTAGCCACCACTAATCTTTGCTTCACGAGTGTTTGAACAATTTTAGCCAAAAATTGATAGGGAATATCGTACGCTTTTGCGATATCACTAATCATGATTGGTTTATCTGGCTTGATTTCAGCAAGATAAATGAGTGCTTGTATGGCATATTCTGCAGATTTACTATATAGCATAAAGTTAAGCTCCGTTATGTCCTTAGTATTATGCGAATTTACCATAATGTTTATTCCGAATCAAAGAGTTTGATACAATATTATGGCACCAAACATAATTATTTTTTAATGTTACAAGACGAGGCCGAAGAAACTCTAATGATAGGATGGACCCAAATAGCAAAAAACCATTGTATACAACCTTCATTAGGGATTCACAAAGATTAAAGGTAAATATGGCCTTTTTCATTATCAATCCAACTTTTTCATTAGAGTCATCTCCAACCTACAAAATCATATTTCAAAAGTAAAATAAATCTATCAATAAGATTTCGCAACCTCAGTTTAGCTATAATATACTAAAGAAACAAGAAAATAGGATAAGATAATCATAAAATATACTTATTTGATAAAAATGATTTAGGTCTATTCGAAGCAAAAGTCTAATTTATCTTCAATTCAATAATGGAAAAACAATGAAAATCATAGTATGTGCACTTATCTTAATAAATTTAATATTTGCAGTAGATTTACCACCGGAGAATTTTACACCCGATCGCTCGTATGATGTGCAGCATTCAAGAATCGAAGTTGAAATTCATTTTGAAACAAAATCTATTTCTGGGGACGTTACACATACGATTCAAAAATTAGATTCAAAATTGAGCATCTTAATATTGGACGCGGACGATATGGATATTTCTATTGTTTCAGTGAAAAACAAACCGAAAGATTTTTACCAAGCTGATGGGAAAGTTTATATTACTTTAGATAATAATGATTGGACACATGAAATGTTGACGATAGCATTGAAATTTGATGCTTATCCCAAGTCAGGTCTCTATTTTATAAAACCTGATTCGGTTTATCCAAATAAACATCTGCAAGCGTGGACACAGGGCGAAGATCAAGATAATCATCACTGGGTTCCATTATACGATTATCCAAATGATAAAGCCACTTTTGAATGTATTATTACAGTGCCTGACTCTTTAATTGCTATTTCAAATGGTGAACTCATATCTGAAACAAATAATTCAAATGGCACAAAAACGTTTCATTGGCGAGAAAATTATCCCATGGTCAGTTATCTTATTTCATTTGTTGTTGGGAATTATGAAAAAGTTGAAGATAATTTTGAAGATTTGCCTGTATCCTATTGGGTTTATCCAGAAAACAAACATGAAGCCATGCGATCATTTGGAAAAACGCCAGATATGATATCTTTTTTCAATGAGAAAACGGGCGTGGATTATCCTTATGAGAAATATGATCAAGTTATTATCGAAGATTTTATGTTTGGCGGTATGGAAAATATAACACTTACCCATAATACAGATCGCACCATGTATGATAAAAATGCCAGCCCAGATGTGAGCAGTGATGGTTTAGTTGCACATGAATTGGCGCATCAATGGTATGGAGATTTGTTAACAACGCGAAATTGGGAAAATATTTGGCTAAATGAAGGATTTGCCACATTCTTTTCTAGAGAATATCGTCGAAAGGATTTAGGCGATGATGAAGCTGACTACATTCGTTTTGGAGAGATGAAGGCTTATTTAGCCAATGACAAATGGAACCGACGACCAACAGTTTATCATCGATATTATGCCAGTATGGATTTATTTGATTCCCATGTATATGCCAAAGGTGCTTTAATCTTAAGTATGATTGAAAATGTCTTAGGTGAGGAATTATTTTGGAAAGCGATTCAAAAATATACAAGCGACAATAAATATAGAAATGTTGAAACATCAGATTTTAAGAAGGCAATCGAAGAGACAACAGGAAAAAATCTTAATTGGTTTTTTGACGAATGGGTTTATAAAGCAGGATATCCAGAATTTGAAATTTCATGGACATATTCTAATCGAACCAAAATGGTTTCTCTCGAGATCAAACAAATCCAAGAATTAAAAAATAATTCCCTTTTTAAAATGCCTGTGACCATTATGATTGATAATGAAGATATTGTTAGAGAGGAAATTTGGATTGAAGGAACAGAAACAAAAATTCAAATTCCATCAGAAAAAAGGCCTCGCATGGTTCTTTTTGATGAAGGACAGCTTATTCCAAAGAAAATAACATTTAAAAAATCGGTTTCTGAACTTATTTATCAATTAAAAAATGCGCCCAATGTTTTGGACAGAATAGGGGCTGCGCATGAGCTCAAAACAAAAAAAAGTCGAAGAAAAGTTGTAGATGCATTAATTGAATCTATCAATCATGATTCTTTTTGGGGCGTGCGGAAAGAGGCGGTTATTGCTTTAGCACAATTAAAGCCCAAAAAGGGAAGTAATCATTTCAGAGAAGCTTCAAAGCAGCAAGATAACAGAGTGAAACGTGAATGCGTGAAGGCTTTGAAGCAATATAAGAACAACGATGAATCGATTCTCTTTTTAGAAAATATCATCAAAACGGAAAATAACTATTATCTGATTGCTGATGCTTTTTCCACTTTAACTGCTTTAGACTCAAATTCAGCAAAGCAATTTGTTGAAACATTACTCAATCGAGAGTCTCATAACGATGTGATTCGAAAATCAGCCATTCAATATTTTGGAAAAATAGAATCTGAAAAAAATTTCCAAAGATTGATTGAATTAGCTGAATATGGAGGAACCAGCTGGACGGCTAGGTCGACAGCTGTGAATGAATTAGGAAAGTATGTAAAAGCACACCCAGAATTGCTAGAAAAATTTGTTAAATGGCTAGATGATCCTGATTATTATGTTCGAATTAAAGCTGCACAATTGTTGGGGAAATATGGTTCTGAAAAGCATAAAGATGCATTGGATCAATTAGCTTACCGCTATCCAGCAAGTGAAAAAAGTGTCCGATTCGCAAAAAATGCCATTGATCGTAAATTAACTAAACCAAAATCAAAATTTGAAATTGAGAATGAAAAGCTGAGAACTCAACTTGAAGAAATCCAATCTGTGTTAAAAAAATGATCGATAAAATTAGTGCAACAAAGTTCTTGGAACATTTAGGTTTTTAAGCGTAAGATATACGCGTAGATGAAAAAAACATTATCCATACTATTTATTCTCTTGTTTGCTGGTAGCACTATTGCACCTTTATTTGCAATTGATACCTGCAACATGCCGTGTTGCGCAGTTGAAGTAGAAACTTGTTGCCAAATAGAAAAGCAGATGGATTGCAAAATGGAAATGACGAATTGCGACACACGCATTTTAGTAATGCTTCCCAGTGCACCATTGAATCAAGTTAACCAGGAAATTGTTCCATTGATTCAATCATTGACACCAAATATATTTTCATTTATTCAGGAAACAATCACACTTACGGTTTTGAATCGTGCATTGATTCCCAAACCACCCCCTGCATTTAATATTCCCTTATTGATTTAGAAATCTCCTTTATTTAAACGGATAATACCGTTGACGGGATTTGTGCGTCTTGTATAAATCTCTACGACTATTTTAGTCATTAATGAATTAAGGAGAAATATGAAATCATTTCATCAATTAAAATACATCTTTGGACTTTTTTTGGGAGTCGGACTGGCTTTTGCCCAATCTAGTAATTCGAATGAAATTTTAAATCAATACATTTTAGCAGGATTGGAAAATAATCCATCTATACAACAAGGTTTCAAACAATGGAAATCAGCTGAAGCTAAAATTGCATTCGCTAAAGGTTTGCCCAATCCATCAATTTCTTTTGGATATTTTTTGGAAAATGTGGAAACAGCTGCAGGACCACAAGAATTTAAAATTGGGATAACCCAAAAAATCCCTTGGTTTGGAAAAAGAAAAGCTGATGAAAATGCTCAAACAGCAAAAGCAAAAATGGCTTTTTCTCAATTAGAGAAAAAAAGATTGGCCATTACACATAACATCCGAAATATTTGGTATGATTATTATTATCTAAAGCGAATAACAGATTTGACTCAACAGAATTTTGAATTAATTCAAAATTGGGATTCTGTCATAAGGTCCAAATATGTTACATCCAGGACAGGACATCCCGATTTAATAAAAACGCAAATCGAACTTATTCAATTAGAAGATGATTTATTAACTCTTGAAAATCAAAAGCAGCCTTTGTTAGAATCATTCCATAGTTTATTGAACCGTGAAATATTTTTAGATATAATTGTGCCTGATTCATTTTCATTCACATGGTTGAATATGGATAAACCTAAACTCATTGAAACAATAAAATATTTTAACCCTGATTTAAGAATGGCACAGGCTGAACTTGAAATGAGCCAAGCGAAATTGAAAAGAGTAAAATTAAATCGCTTACCTGACATTGGAATTGGATTGGAAAAGATAGGAACGGGCGTAAAGGTAGGAAGTGAAATCAGTGGAAAAGATCCTGTTGTTGCGAAAATATCTCTGGATCTTCCCGTTTGGTTTCGGAAAAATAAATCAGCCATTAAATCAGCCAAGCTTGCAAAAGAATCAATTGAACAAAAAATTAATTCAGTTGAAAATGAATTGACGATAAAATTGGAAAAGATTTTATATGAATTAAAAGAATCCGAACGACAGGTTAAACTTTACCAAAATGTTTTAATTCCGAAAGGATTGGAATCTTTGGGAGCGACAGAAAAAGCATATCGTTCGGATAAAATTGATTTCCTTTCATTGGTCGATGCTCAACAGCGATTACTTACTTTTCAAATGAAATACGAAAAAGCACTGATTGATTATTTAAAAGCAAAATCTAAACTATCCGTTTTAACGGGGGAGAAAATATCATGAATTTCTTAAAAAATAACAAAATAACCATCGGACTCATTCTTGTGGCATTTTTCGTTGGAATGTGGTTTTCAGGGGAAGGCTCAACGACCAATCCGGATAAACATGAGACTCATTCGAATGAAAACCAAGTATGGACTTGTTCAATGCATCCCAATGTTCAATTACCAGAATCGGGTCAATGTCCTATTTGTTTTATGGATCTTATTCCCTTGGAATCGGGGAGCAGTAGTTTGGAACCTAATCAATTGTCTATGTCTGAAAGTGCTATGAAGTTGGCAAATATTGAAACAATTCCCGCATCAATGGGGATAGCAGAATTAGAAATTCATTTATCAGGAAAAGTAGAATATGACGAATCTCGAATTGGGAATATCACAGCTTGGGTTCCGGGACGATTAGAACGCATGTTTGTGGATTATACGGGAATTTCCGTTAAGAAAGGTGACCATATGATGGAATTATACAGCCCTGAATTATACACAGCACAAGAAGAATTGATTCAAGCACGTAAATTATTTGATTCCAATAAAGGGCAATCGGTCATTGGGAAGAAAACTATAAAAGCGACACTTCAAGCATCCAGAGAAAAACTCCGATTAATGGGGTTATTGGATGAACAGATTCAAAAGATTGAAGAATCGGATTCACCTTCAAACTTGACAACTGTATATAGCCCAATGTCAGGTGTAGTTATTCAGAAAAATGGTGTAGAAGGTGCGTATGTAAAGACTGGAACCAACATTTATACCATTGCGGATTTGAGTCGTGTTTGGGTTATTTTTGACGCGTATGAATCGGATTTGCCTTGGCTTGCATTTGGACAAAAAGTCACATTCTCTGCTGAAGCTATTCCGGGCGAAACTTTTGAAGGTCGTGTTGCTTTTATTGATCCAGTTTTGGATGCAAAAACTCGAACCGTGAAAGTGCGTATGAATGTATTGAATCCCAATGGAATGATAAAACCGGGCATGTTTGTTCATGGAACGATTCATGCAACTCTAGATGGGGACGGGAAAGCTATTAATCCAGAATTAGCAAATAAATGGATATGTCCCATGCATCCTGAAGTTGTTCGAGATCAAAAAGGCGATTGTGATGTTTGCGGAATGGATTTGGTTAAATCGGAATCCTTGGGTATTGTGCATACACCATATCATCAACATGAGAATTTACTCATTCCAGCTAGTGCAGTTTTGAAAACAGGAAATCGAGCTATTGTTTATGTCAAAATTTCTGGAGAAGAGCCCACTTTTGAAGGTAGAGAAGTTGTTTTAGGCTCTCGTGTAGGAGATAAATATATTGTGAAATCTGGACTCAAAGAAGGCGAATTGGTTGTAAAAAAAGGAAATTTTAAGATTGATTCCGCTATGCAAATTGCTGCAAAGCCCAGTATGATGAATCCAAGTGGTGGTCCGTCTGGAATGGGGCATAATCACGGTGGAATGTCCAGTGGACAAAATCATAAAATGTCAACAATGGAAACATTTGAATCAACAACATCATTTCGAAAAGCACAAACTTTAATTACTGATGCATATTTTATAGCGGAAGATGCCTTAGCAAAGGACAATTTCAAAGAATCAAAAACAGCACTATTTGCTTTGAATATTGTTTTGTCAGCCACAACCACAAAGACTTTTGATTTATCAGAAAAAGCCACAAAAAAATGGAATGAAATTCGAAATCAACTTATTTTACTTACGAATCATGCCCAACATTGGCAAGATATTGAAGAAGCACGAAAAGCGTTCAAAGGATTAAGTCAATCTATGTTATCACTTGAACAATCTTTTAGCCATGAATCGTCTGATTCTTATTATGAAATATTTTGCCCAATGGCATTTGATAATACAGGCGCGTCCTGGTTGAGCAAAGAGAAGGATGTGAATAATCCGTATTTTGGTGCAAGCATGTTGAAATGCGGGGAAGTTAAGCAAGAATTTAATGGGAAAACCTTATAGTCTTCTCCAATGCATGTGCAGAGCGAAACCGAAGTTTATGGAAGATTTAAATGGGTAATCCTTATAGTCTTCCCTATTGTGGGGAAGATTAAGATGGGGTTTATTAAATATGCCTATTTTTAAGATGAAATTAATTAAGCGATTGAATTACTTAAAGAAAATTGATTTTATGAGTGGAATCGTTTTTATAAACCCCCTGGCGTCCCCCAAAATGGGGGAATTAAACGAATTGGTGAAATAAACGGATTGGGGAAGTAAACAGAACTATGGAAATTAAAATGATAAGAAAAATTGAAAATAATGGAAAAAAAGAATGTTAAATAATCTTATAAAATATTGTCTTAACAATCCTTTGGTGGTTGGGATATTTTTAACTGCTGTGGTATTGTGGGGGATTATGGTGGCACCGTTTGATTGGAAATTAGGTGATTTCCCCCGAGATCCGATTCCGGTTGATGCTATACCGGACATTGGCGAAAATCAACAAATTGTCTTCACAAAATGGAGTGGTAGAAGTCCACAGGATATTGAAGATCAAGTCACCTATCCGCTTACGACAGCTTTATTAGGAATTCCTGATGTCAAGACTGTTCGTTCATTTTCCATGTTTGGTTTTTCTACCATTTATGTTATTTTTAACGAAAATGTGGAGTTTTATTGGTCACGCTCAAGAATTTTGGAAAAATTGAATTCACTCCCATCAGGAACTTTACCCAATAATGTTCAGCCAACTTTGGGTCCAGATGCTACAGCACTTGGACAAGTATTTTGGTATACATTAGAAGGGCAGGACAAAGATGGAAATCCAACAGGTGGCTGGGATTTACAAGAATTGCGTAGTATTCAAGATTGGACAATTCGATATGCTTTACAGTCTGCAAATGGTGTGGCTGAAGTGGCATCTATTGGTGGTTTTGTAAAAGAATATCAAATTGATGTGAATCCAATTGCCATGCGGGAATATGGAATTCAATTGACGGATGTGTTTAATGCGGTTCGCCAGTCTAATTTGGATGTAGGAGCACGAACCATTGAAGTAAATCGCGTTGAATATATGGTGCGTGGGTTGGGATTTATTAAATCATTGGAAGATATTGAATACACGGTTGTGAAATCTGAAAATAATGTGCCCATCTATATTAAAGATGTAGCCCATGTCGCCTTGGGACCAGCATTGCGGCGAGGTGTTCTGGATAAAGAAGGTGCAGAAGCTGTAGGTGGCGTTGTTGTAGCACGGTATGGTGAGAATCCATTGGCAACTATCAAAAGTGTAAAAGAAAAGATTAAAGAAATATCTCCGGGATTACCATCTAAGACGCTTTCAGATGGAACAGTGAGTCATGTAACGGTTGTGCCGTTTTATGACCGGACAGGGCTCATTTACGAAACTTTAGATACATTGAATCATGCATTGCGAGACGAAATATTGATTACCATTATTGTGATTTTATTAATGGTGATGCATTTTCGGTCATCCTTATTGATTTCAAGTATGTTACCCTTGACGGTTTTGGTTGTATTTATTGGAATGAAAATCTTTAAAGTTGACGCCAATATTGTGGCCTTATCTGGAATTGCCATTGCCATTGGAACTATTGTTGATATGGGTATTGTGGTTACAGAAAATATTCTGAAACATTTAGAAAAATCTACTGAAAAAACAAAGGATGTCATTTTTAAAGCGGTTTCAGAAGTTAGTGGTGCTGTGATTACAGCTGTCTCAACAACAGTCGTAAGCTTTTTACCTGTATTTACTATGATAGGTGCAGAAGGGAAATTATTTAAACCCTTGGCTTATACCAAAACATTTGCTCTCGTGGCATCAGTCATCATTGCTTTAACGGTTTTGCCCGTGTTAGCCAACTTCTTACTCGGGAAAAAGAAAAAATCTATTTTTGAAATAGAGAGCCTAAAACGTTATCCCTGGTTGGGGAATTTCATGGTTGTTTTCTTGGTTATTCTCATTTTATCATCCACCTGGTCTCCATTGGGATTAACAAAAGGTTTCTTCTTAAATCTGATTTTTGTGGTTTTATTGATTGGGTTTATTATGGGTGGAATTTCGGCATTTACAAAAGTATATCCGCGACTTCTTCGATGGGCACTTAATCATAAAGCGAAAGCATTATCCTTGCCTGGGTTTATCACCGTATTTGGATTAGTCGTTTGGTTGGGATTTGAATCTTTTACAGGATGGATGCCGAATTTTATTCTATCATCACGCCCAATGGTATCGATGAATCATACTTTTCCTGGATTAGGGAAAGAATTTATGCCACCTTTGGATGAAGGTTCATTTTTATATATGCCAACAACAATGCCACATGCAGGAATGGAAGAATCCATCGATGTTTTACAAATATTAGACAAAGCGTTATATTCTGTGCCAGAAGTGGAGTCAGTCGTTGGGAAAATTGGTCGCGTAGATTCTCCACTAGATCCAGCTCCTTTGAGCATGGTTGAAACGATTGTTGCTTATAAACCTGAGTATGGATTGGATGAGAATGGAAATACAATTCGTCTTTGGCGTGATCATATTCGTTCTTCTGATGATATTTGGGATGAGTTGGTAAAAGTAGCACAAATTCCCGGCACCACATCAGCCCCGAAACTACAGCCCATTTCGGCAAGATTAGTAATGCTTCAAAGTGGTATGCGGGCTCCCATGGGTATTAAAGTGAAAGGTCCAGATTTAGAATCCATTGAAACTTTTGGATTAGATTTGGAGCAACATTTGAAAAAAGCTCCGGGTGTAAAAGCAGATATGGTATTTGCAGATAGAATTGTGGGAAAACCTTACCTTGAGATTGATATTAATCGACGAGCAATAGCCCGATATGGAATTGCGTTACAACAAGTTCAACATGCCATTGAAGTGGCAGTAGGTGGCATGCCCATTACCACGACGGTAGAAGGACGGGAGCGATACCCTGTTCGTGTTCGATATATGCGGGAATTTCGAGATAAAATTGAATCGCTGGACGATATATTAATTCCAACGCCAAGTGGTGCGCAAATTCCACTCATTCAATTAGCGGATGTGAATTATGTCCGTGGTCCACAAGTTATAAAAAGTGAAGACACATTCAAAATGGGGTATGTTTTGTTTGATAAACAAAATGAGTGGGCAGAAGTGGATGTGGTGGAATCAGCGAAGGATTATCTCGATGCATTAATTAAAGCGGGTGATATAAAAGTTCCCAATGGTGTGAGTTACACATTTGCAGGAAGTTATGAAAATCAAATTCGTGCATCCAAGAAATTGGCAGTTGTATTGCCCTTGGCTTTGGCGATTATCTTTTTAATATTATACTTTCAGTTCAAAAGAGTATCTACCACATTAATAGTATTTAGCGGTATTTTTGTTGCTTGGTCTGGTGGGTTTACGATGCTATGGTTGTATGGTCAGGATTGGTTTTTGAATTTTAATGTTATGGGCGAAAATATGCGAGAATTATTTCAAATGCATCCAGTCAATTTGAGTGTTGCTGTTTGGGTCGGTTTTTTGGCTTTATTTGGAATCGCGACAGATGATGGCGTTCTCATAAGCACTTATTTGGAGCAACAATTTGATGAAGATAAACCCAAAACAATACAAGCAGTTCGAGAAGCAACAATTCTTGCAGGATCCAGAAGAATTAGACCAGCAATGATGACTACAGCCACAACTATTTTAGCGCTCATGCCTATTTTAACTTCCACGGGGCGAGGCGCAGATGTCATGATTCCCATGGCAATTCCATCTTTTGGCGGAATGGTTTTTGCAATTCTGACTACATTCGTTGTGCCAATCATTTATTCGATTGTAAAAGAAATGGAGTTGAAAAGATAATGTTTCTACCATCTCATATCGCATCCGGATATTTACTAGGTAAATGGATGAAAACTTCACCTTGGACAGTTTATCCATTTATGCCAGTTCTATTATTGGCATCCATTTTACCCGATATGGATGGACTTTTTTCTACCACGGTTGCCGGACACCATTCGGTATTGCATACGCCTATTTTTTGGATAGGACTTTTCGTCTTGATGGCGACTGAAGGCATTATATCAAAAAATGACAAAAAAAAATCCATTGCACTTGCATTATTATTAGGGACACAAGTTCATCTTGTCACAGACTGGATAACAGCAAGAACGGTTGGAATACAATGGATGTTTCCCTCATCTTATAAGGATTATTTTTTGTTTCCAATTCAACCCGAACAGGGGCAAGTTCCAATATGGGAAATGGGTCAAAATCCGTATTTCTCATTCTACATGGAGAATCCATTCCTTTTTTTTGGAGAAGTTGGCATCCTTATTCTGGCGAGTATGCTATATTTAAAAGAAAGAGGAAAACATTCTTAATCCATAGATTTTCATTAACAAACGAAAGGAAAACAAACATGAAAAAAACAATCATCATCGCTACAATGGGAATGATCCTCGGATTCGTCGCCTGCAGTAGTGAAGAAGCAAAGCATGCAGACGTCGCTTTAAGCACCGTTCAATGTGGCATGTGTGAAAAAACCATCGAATCGGGTATGGCCAAAATAGATGGCATTGCCAAATTTGACGTAGATTTGAACGAAAAAGTAGGTCATGTGACCTATAAAGCATCTGTCATTAATTTAGAAGCGATTGAAAAAGCGGTTTCTGCTTTAGGGTACCAAGCCAATAATACAAAAGCAGATCCAACAGCCTATGAAGCACTTGCACCTTGCTGTAAAATTGGAGGCATGCATTAATTGCCAAACCATGTCTTCATTGTAAAAGATATGACATGCCAAGGCTGTGCGGGGAAAATTCGTTCAGCCTTGGAAGCGCACGATTATATATTAAACTTTAAGATTGATGTAGAAAAGAAACTGGTTTCTGCAAGTTCTGATTCAGATTGGCATTTTATCGCTAATCTTATTCGAGAAGCGGGGTATACGCCAGAATCCATTAAAAAGAAAAAAGGTTTATTTGGAAAGTTATTTGGATGAGATCTATGAATAGAATAATATTAATCATTGGCGTTTTACTGTTTATCATTTCATGTAATGCGCCCCTTGAGTTTCCATTACCATCTTTTTTTCAAGGGAGTAAATATCCGAATATGATTAAATCAAACGACGGTTCTTTATTTATATTATGGACAAGTGAAAGTGATACGACTTCTTCAGTCATTTTTTCCGAATTTATGCAGAATAAATGGACTGAACCTTCTATCATCTTTTCCTCAAATTCTTTGATGGTAAATTGGGCAGATTTCCCGTCAATATTTAAATCAAATGGAGATACACTTTTTGCTCATTGCTTAGAAAAAAGCTCTGCAGAAACATTCGATTATCATATTTTACTTTCCTATTCAATTGATCGGGGAAAATCATGGTCCACACCACTCAAAGTAAATCGAGATCAAAAAAATAAAGGAGAGCATGGATTTCTTTCATTTTATCCATCAAAAAATGGCGTTGGAATCGCCTGGCTTGATGGACGCCACATGGGTGAATACAATATGGAAACCCATACCATGGGCGATATGGCACTTTATCAATCCTCTTTTTCTCAAGGGATATTAACAGCAGAGAAAGTCCTAGATCAACGAGTGTGTGAATGCTGCCCTACGGATGCTGTGGCTATTCCCGGTGGAACTCTGATTGCGTATCGGGACAGATCTGAAAAAGAAATAAGAAATATTAATGTGATTCGAATTATCGATGGAATCGCACAAAACCCTATAACAGTTCATGAGGATAATTGGTTTATCCCTGGTTGCCCTGTTAACGGCCCCAAAATAGCAGAAAAAAATGGTAAACTAGCCATTGCGTGGTTTACGGCTCCAAATGGTGAAGCGCAGGTTAATGTGTCATTTTCGAATGATCTTGGTAAAACATTTTCTGATCCAATTCGTGTGGATGGAGGCAAGCCTCAAGGAAGAGTCGATTTGGAATGGGTCAATAATGAAACTTTAATGGTAAATTGGCTTGAAGCGAAAGATGAAATGTCATCAATTGTTTATCGTAAAATTAAGAACGATGGCAAACTTTCAGACCTATCTGTTGTGGCAACATTAGAAGGCGGTCGTGGCATTGGCTATCCTCAAATGGAATTACTACATAATCAAATCTTGTTCGTATGGACAGACCCATTACAAAACAAAATTCAATCAAAATGGATAAAAAATGACTAATCGATTTAACTATTTTCTTAAAACTGTTACACATAAAGAATAACGAATGAAAACAATATTAATCACACTTCAACTTTTTTCGTCCATAATTTTCGGACAGTATTCTGAGGAATGGCGCATCAGTCAAGACCAAAATGAAAAAGGCATTTTATATTTTGATTTAAATGAAGATGGATATGCCGATTTAACAAAAACATACTGGAATACCGTTACTATTTATGATGGTGCCAACGATTATAGTGTGCTTTGGGCAATCGAAGAGGAAAATACGGAAAACCTTGCTATTTGGGATTTATATGATTTTAACGGGAATGGCGAAAAATTGGTCATTCTAACCAGTAGCAATTTTTATAATTCTGTTGATTTTCGATTAAAAGGATACGAAAAATATGGCGATACACCTCTGTGGGGAACAGAAAGCTACGATGGATCCCTTTCATTTCTAAGTGTGGGAGAAATGGACCAAACAAGTGGGAAAGAAATTGTTTTTGGCATTTATCGATATGACGATGTGGACTCTGCTTATTACCATACTATAAAAATATTGAATGGTCAAACGGGGGTGGAAGAATGGTCTTCTACTGAAGAGTCTGGTTATCTTGCTGGACCTTATTTAGGCGATTTGGATGGAGACGAAACAAGTGAAATATTGCTAAATATTTATGATTATAAAAATGAAAATTACTATTTGAGTGTTCTGAGTCTAACAAGTTCGGTTCGCGTTTATGAAAATGAACTTAAACCGCAAGCCTTTTCAATTTCACAAAATTATCCAAATCCGTTTAATCCAAATACGATTTTGCCAATTCACTTAAATGCTCAGTCTCAATTATCTATTTCTATCGTGAATATTCAAGGACACATTGTTCAAACTTTAGTAAATGGAAATTTTGCATCGGGAAAATATCAGTTTTCTTGGAATGGGAAATCGCAAAGTGGTGAGTCTCAATCTTCGGGCGTATATTTCTTTTTAATTGATATTAATGGGAATCAGATTAAACGCCCAATGGTCTTAATGAAATGATTTTATCGACCATTTTAGCGTCTATCTTTTCTATTTATCCATGGAACATGAGTGTGACTGGATATGCGACAAGTGGACAATATTCGGATGAGGGAAGTAGTTTTTCTCAAGCGGGATATATTTCAATGGATCGCCGAAGCAAAGATGGCTTTGTCCTTGCCTATGAAGATTTAACCATTGAAAAAGATGGAGAAACTTATCGTCAGTTTAATTGGATGGGACGGGATGCTTTTTGGATTAAACCATCACTTCGATTTGTCGGTATTGTTGGACATTTAGAATCGCCATCGGAAAACGAGTCTTTAATTGGCAGCGATGACGCTTGGTTAGCTGGCGGAAGAATTGAAGGGGATTTAAAATGGTTCGGCTATTCTACTGGATTTATTCGGTCTGATTATCAAATTTGGTTTCCATGGTCTTTAAGAGAGGATGTTTGGTATAATCTTCTTATCGACCAATTTGATTTACAGCTTTCAAGGAAGATTGGACCTGTCGTTATGAGAATCGGCTTGACGCAGGAAAAGATAGACGATAAAAATTATACGACGAATTCAATGCTTGTGTCTGGGCGTTTTAGAGAAAAATGCACAGCCAGTTTTTCCTTTAGTCAGGGTGAAAGTTTATATGCTGTTGATCCGTATTTATTAATCATCAATAATAATGCTGAGATTTTAAATCAAACCATGGCACTTCGTGGCACCTATAAAGTCTCTCCCAATTTTTATATATCGGGTGTTTGGACACAACATAAATACGTCCCATTTGATATTCGATATTTAAGTATCGGTTTAACAGGAAGGTTTTAATACATGAAAAAATACATACTAATCACGTTTTTAATGTTTGCAAGTCTGATGGGACAAAACCAAAGTGAGATGACAGTAGAAGTCATCTTAAATGCAGATCATGGCTGGCCTACAAAAATCACAATCAATGGTCGCTCCCATCTGGAAGAAGCCTGGTTGGGAATTTCCTTATATCCTTATGGCACTTTAGATGTGAATACAGGCGGACGCCATTCAAATATGATTTTACCAAAAGGACAATTTTCCCATGAGATTACCGTGGATCAAGCCTTGCTCGGAGGTAGCTTTGAATTTGCTGTTTGGAGTAAAAGGATAGATAAGGTTGATTGCACCTTAGATTATTGTTATTGGTGCAAAGCAAATGGGTTTCATTTTGAGGATGTAGTCGTGTATAAATCAGGGTTGCTGAATCAAATGGTTGGATACAAATAGGAGAAAACATGGAATTACAATTCAAATCAGAGTTAACCATCAGTGAAAGTGGCTTTTTATTTGATCATTCAACGGGATTGACTTACACCTTAAATCCAACAGGACAATTTATTTTCCGGAAGATTCAAGATAAGAAAAACGCACGAGATATTCTTCACTTTCTTATGGATGATTTTGACGTAAATGAGGAAACAGCACACAAAGATTTGGATGATTTTGTTCGTCAGCTCAAAGAATTTGATTTGGTGGGTGAATGAGTATCAATGTTGGTGTAACTGGGCTTCATGCTACGGATAATCCTGCACCAGGAATTGGGGTGATTCGCTGTTTATTGCACGATAAAAATTGGGATGGAAAAATTGTAGGTCTCGGTTACGATGTGTACGATACGGGCATTTACGATAAAGGATTGTTGGACCACACTTATTTAATTCCTTATCCCAATCAAGGGGTAGATACATTTCTTGAACGAATTTCCTATATTCACAGTCAAATCCCTCTCGACATTATTATTCCAACCTTAGATAGTGAATTGATTATTTTTCAAGAAATAGAACCTAAATTGAAAGAAATGGGCATTGCTCTTTTTATTCCAAGCCGAGAAATTGTTCATAAACGCGCAAAGGAAAAATTAGCTTCGTTTTGTGAGGAAGAAAATATTTTAACGCCTGAAACCGTCGTAGCGCGAGAGTCAGGTCAATTTCAAAAAGGCATTGATAAAATTGGGTTTCCCCTCTATGTGAAAGGTGTCTTCTATGATGCGTATAAATGTAATAATCTCACAGAAGCGTCTAAATATTTTGATGATTTACGCAAAAAATGGGGATTTCCAGTCATCCTACAAAAACCGGTAAAAGGGGAGGAGTTTGATATCTGTTGTGTCTCGGGAGAAGAGGGAGACTTACTCGGCTCAGTAGCCATTCGAAAAGTGGGATTAACAGATAAAGGAAAAGCTTGGAGTGCGATCACAATTCGCAATCAAGCCTTGACCGATTTCTCTGAAAAGGTATTAAAAAAATTAAAATGGAAAGGACCATGCGAATTGGAAATTATGGTGGAAGAACGAACGGGGAAGCTTTACTTATTGGAAATTAACCCTCGTTTTCCTGCGTGGATTTTCTTGTGCACGGGCGCAGAACAGAATTTACCAAAATTGCTCATTGATTTAGCTTTGGGCAAAAACGTAAAACCCTTAGCACCGGCAAAATCGGGTATAACATTTGTTCGTCATGCCACGGATATGGTTTGTCCATTGGGCTATATTGAAAATTTGACTATTCACGGAGAATTGCATTATTAAAAATAATTGACAGAATAACAGGATTTTCAAGATAGTAAAAACATTAAAAAAATATGGAAAAAATAATGAACAAAAAAAAAGCATATAGCAAACCCACAATCATTCGTCACAGTGTTGGCGTGCAAAATAAATTTGGCCGTCCACCCGCCACCGTCCCCATTAATCGTTTAGATGGATTTAAAGTCTCTGAATTGGCGGAAAAATATGGTTCTCCTTTATTTGTTTTATCTGTAAAAGCGTTACGAGAACGATATCGCGATTTAAATCGAGCCTTTACGACACGATACCCCAATTTTCAAATCGCCTATTCTTATAAAACCAATTATCTCAAATCAGTTTGTTCAATTTTGAAACAAGAAGGTGCTTGGTCGGAAGTGGTTTCAGGATTTGAATATGATATTGCACGGAATTTAGATGTATCTGGCGACAAAATTATTTTTAACGGACCCTATAAAACTAGAGAAGAACTTATTCGAGCATTTAATGACGGTGCGATTGTCAACCTTGATAATTATGATGAAATGCAAGTGGTGGAAGAAGTCGCTGATGAAATGGATAAAATATTAGAAGTAGGTATTCGAATCAATATGGACTTAAATGATCCACCCTGGCATAAATTTGGATTTAATGTGGAAGCTGGACATGCTTTTGAAGCAGTAAAACGTGCCGAATCTGGCGGGAAATTGAAAGTGGTTGGACTTCATATTCATACTGGCACTTATGTGGATGATGTAACCGTTTATTCTCGTGCGGCGCAAGGATTAATCAATTTCTACACATATATTCAGGAGCAATTAGGAATCAAATTGAAATATTGGGATTTAGGCGGTGGTTACGCATCGCGCAATACGCTTCATGGTGCTTATTTGCCAGCGGAACAAACGTGTCCTACGTTTGACCAATATGCTGAAGCTATTTGTCCCATTTTAATGAATGGCCCCTTTCAAGCACAAGATGTACCAAAATTATTCATTGAGCCAGGAAGAGCTTTAGTGGATGAACCCTTTTCACTGATTACATCAGTTGTATCTCAAAAGCGATTACCTTCAGGGCAGCGAGGTGTTTTGTTGGATTCTGGAATGAATATCATGTCTTCGGTTCAATGGTATCGATATAATTTTCAGATAGCACAAGATTCGGGAACCATGTTGGAAGACACCATTGTTTACGGTGGATTATGTATGAATATAGACGTATTGCAAGCCAGCTCTTCCATACCGCCCGTTCGTCGAGGTGATTTACTGGTGATTCCTCATGTGGGTGCATATAATATTTCTCAAAGCTGGCAATTTATTTATTTGCGTCCAGCTATTGTTGCCATTGAAGATGGGGAAGTTCATGTCATCAAAAAAGCAGAAACAAGAGGCCATGTTCAAGATTTTGAAAATCTACCAGACACTTTTAAAGCCGATTAGAAATTTATAAGCAGAAAGATCGAATGATTTCTTTGACTCAGTTCGTAAAAACCGTCCTCCGTTCTTATGGTGTATTGGCGTTTTCAGCTCATCCGATTCCAGCTTTCTTGATTTTACTGGCCAGTTTTTTTCACCCTATGGTGGGATTGATGGGCATTATTGGAAATATACTTTCAAATATGACGGCAAAATGGATTCATGCCAATAAGGAAGCGTGGAACGCTGGCGTGTTTGGTGTAAGTGGTATCCTCGTTGGATTAGCCTTAGGCATGCACGCAGACGCTTCTATTCGGCTATGGATTTTTCTCGTTGGCGGATCTGTATTTATAGGGATTCTGTCTGTGATGTTAGGGAGTTTTCTCTCACGGTATGATTTACCCATTTTAAGTTTACCCTTTATGCTCGTTATTTGGCTTTTATTATTGACTTTAGGTATCACCGAGCAAAATTCTCTATCTTTTGTTAGTCTTCCTTATCTGCGAAGCATTGATTTATGGCTCTTTGATATACTGCCTTTGGCGGTATTTGAATATGTGAAAATGTTTGGAAATATTTTATTTCAAGAGAATTTATTTTCAGGAATTTTGGTCTTAACTGCCATCGCTTTGTATAGTCGCATTTCACTGTTTTATGGACTTTGGGGAGGGCTTATTGGCTTAGGAACGTATCTTTTCCTTCATGGCTCTTTAGATGGTTTTCATGGCTTGAATTTCGTTTTAACTGCCTTGGCATTTGGTGGATATTTTTTAGTCAATAATCGACATGTATTACTCTTTACAAGTCTTGCGGTGATGGCTACTGGATTAGTGGATCTTGGTACTGTGGCTATTTTGCAGGCAATTTCGCCTGAAAAAATGGGTGATTTACCATCTTTAGTTTTTGCATTTAATGTGATTACATTGATATTTTTATTTCCATTAAAAATGATGCCTCAAACCTTAGATAATTTGAGATTAATTCCTATTCCATTATTTCAAATCCGTAGTCCAGAAACTAATATGAAATGGTATCGACGTTGGGCAGGATTAAAATCACGGCAAAAAACAATTCTGACGTTTCCTTTTTCTGGTGAATGGTCGGTGCTTCAGGGTCATAATGGTGAATGGACCCATAAGGGTATTGGGCGATTTGCTTGGGATTTTATTGTTCGAGATGAACGAACCCATCAAGCCAGTGGATTTGGCTTAGAGCTCACGGACTTTTATGCGTTTGGATTACCCGTTTTGGCGCCTGCACCAGGGACGATTTATACCCTAGAAAATCAGGTGGAAGACAATCCCCCGGGTGAAGCGGAAACGGAACGGAATTGGGGAAACTACGTGATTATCAATCATGGAAATGGTGAATTCTCTGAATTGAGCCATTTTAAACAATATAGTATTACGGTCGTTCCTGGTCAATATGTCCAACGTGGGGACATCATTGGATATTGCGGAAATTCTGGCCGTTCACCTGTTCCCCATATTCATTTTCAGCTTCAGAATGTGCCTGAAATTGGCGCACCGACCCTTCCTGCCACTTTTTCGGAAGGCGTTTTGAATGGTGAATTATCAACGAATTTTAATCCTGAAAAAGACGATAAAGTAAAGAGCATGATTGTGAAGAGCGAAACTGCATTTACTTTATTGGGAAAAGAAGGAACTCGGGTTCGATACGATGTAAAGAAAAAATGGTTTTCGTTTAAAGAGATTTTGCAGTTTAGCACAGATGCCTTTGGCGCGCCCGCCATTTTATCTGGGAATCAATTGTTGTGGCATATTATTGAGCGTCCATCCTTTATTGAAATTCGTCCAGATTTTAAAACCATACCGTCAATTTTGCTCTTTTCAGGATTTATTGATATTATTGGAGAAGGCATTCTTCTACCCAAAATGCTTCAAGATGGTTTTAGGTGGAATAGAGGAAAAGTGGATTTTGTTCAAGGAAAATGGCGTGTAGAAACAGAAGGAAAAACGTTTGTTTTATCCCCTGAAAATGGAATTTTAGATGTGAAATTAAAGGATAATTCAGATTTTAAATTTATATTGTTAAATACGCAAACTATCGTATAATTAATACAATTAAAAAAGACAATTAGTCGAGAAAACCGCAAAGTAATATTATCAAGAAGGTGTAAAAAAATTCGGTTATAATATCAATTAATTTAAATGTTTTAATGATTGACTAAACAAAATTAATTGCATATCTTAGATAGTTCATTAGGGAAGAACATCGAAATTTCGCCTTGCAGATTAATAGCATTTAATGGCTAATAGTAAGATATTCCTATCCTAATAAAGCCAATTATTAAACAATAAAAAGAGGAACTCACTATGAATTACCTACGAAATCTATGTTTATTATTATTGATTGCAACCCTAGCATTTGCAACGAGTGATAGAGATAATCCCAGGAAAAAACATCTAAAGACTAAAGATGAAAATGCAAATCAAATAAGATTTGATAAACAAGAAGATATGACTGAGCAAGAAACAATCTCAGCTGAAAAAGATAAGGAAAAACAAAAAACCGAAAGTCGTGTAATGCAACTTAGAGCAGGGACGTTAACTTTAGAAAACGTCTTCGAAAATGTGACAAACTCATCACGCAGCACACCAAATTTCACTGAATATACGGTTTGTTCTACCGGATGTGATTACGACGATGTTGCTACGGCTATAAACGATGTGCCAGATTCATCTACCATTTATATAACTGAGCCAGGAACCTATACTGTCGTAGGAGTAAAGATTACCGATAAATCGATTTGGATCCGGGGGTTGGGACCAGAGCTAAGCATTTTAAGCGGTGCCGTCAATTTTGAAGACCTTTCGGATGATATTCTGTTTTTTGAAAAAGCTGACTACGCAGATTGGACCGCAGCTGAAAACCAAGACAGGATTGCAGATAGTGTGTGGATTACTCGTGGGGATGATATGCCCATATTTAACGCAGCCGTGGAAGGTTATGATGATTGGACTAGTACAAGTGATATTCCTACAGGGACGTTGTGGGCGCAAGGGAGAACGGCAGATCTTGATTCATCCGATTACGAAAATTTTATTCCAATGACAGGTTCGTGCCCACCTTGTATAAAGGGGCAAATATTATCACTTAAGCTTCCTTACGCAGGGGTAGATAGTTCGGATGTATTTTATGATTTAGTTTTCACCCAATGGACTGAAGATGGGAATGGTGGCGGATTTGCTTATTATCGCGGTGCACCAGGAGCTGATCTTCCCTCTATGGGAGCGATGTTCACCATAGCGGACACAACAGATAATGATGAATCTGTTTTTGTCCGATTTTCGAACTTAACTCTTTCGGATGGTCAGGGTAGCAATGGTCAAAGCGGGGGAGTTTACGTTGAGGAAGGAACGGGACTAGAAATCGAATTAATGGATGTGGTTGCCGAAAATCATACTGGTGGATTTTTCCGATCTGAAGCAGATGATATTGAATTATCCGTGGACAATAGTATTTTCAGAAACAATGAATCTAGTAATGACGGTGGTGTGTTTTATATTGATGGGGGTGATTTTACTTTTTCTAATTCATTATTTGAAAATAACGTTTCTAATAATGGTGGCGTATTCTATTATTATGATGGTAATTTAATTCTTTATAATTGTGAATTTAATAATAATAATGCGGGTTATAGAGGTGTTATTTACAATGGCTATGGATCTTTATCAATATCCAACTCTCAATTTTCTTACAACACAAGCTACCGAGGTGGCGCTATTTACGTCAATAGGGGGACTGATTTAATTATACATAACTCTGAGTTTACGCATAATACTTCAGGTCGCGAAGGTGGAGCCATTTATTTGGAGAACAAGGCAATTGGTTACTTTTATGAGACTGATTTCACGCAAAACTCCGCCGGCGATGAAGGTGGTGCGATTTATTTAGAGAATGATTATGACGATTTTGAATTAGATCTTGAATTTCACTTTTGTAATTTTATAAACAACTCTGCAGCTTCTGATGGTGGTGCTATTTTTAGTAATGATGACGATGATGGAAGAGTGAAAATTTACTCATCCCTTTTCGATGGAAATACTGCGGCTAATGATGGCGGTGCCTTTTATATTGATGATGATGGCGATTTTTATATTGAAAGCACCTCTTTTATAAGAAATTCTGCAGGGTATAATGGTGGCGCAATTTATAATGACGATGCAGATTCACCTGGACTCAGAATTGTTAATTCATCTTTTTCCCTTAATTCGGCAAATGATGATGGCGGTGCGATTTATAATGATGACTATTTATTCATTTACAATTCTTCTATTTCGCTAAACTCTGCTGGTTACTCCTTTGGCGGAATCACCTACGCTGATGATATGAGTTCATCGATTATAGCGAATAATACGGCTGATTCGTCCTATCATGATATTGAATACGTAAGTTCATCGGGCCATAATTTTATTGGTAATTTGGGAGAAGGAGAATTTAGCTTAGACACCTCAGGCGTGGATTGGGTTGGCGGGTATATTGACTCAATTGGAACGATAGACTCTACATCAATCGCCAATGGCGTTAATGCATATAATGATGTTTTAAATCCTCAGCATGTTTTGGTGGACGATGGTGAAACTTTACCTTATTTACTCGCATATCCAGGAAGTTTGCTTATTGACAATGGTCAAAATTCATATATGTTTGAGGGTGCGAGATTTGAGCTCAATTTTGATATGAGAGGAATGCCGCGGGAATGGCCAAATACTGCTGATATTGGAGCAGTTGAACGGCATCCTGGAGATCAGCACCAAGACCAAACTGCCCCAAATGCGGTTGATGATTTAGGCGTTGTTACGTCCTTAAATGGAGGCGTTGAATTGAGCTGGACGGCGGTAGGTGCAGATGAAGACGAAGGGACTGCTTTCGAATACGCTCTTTTTTATCATACTGAAAATTTTGATAGCGAAACTGATTCAGGATTAATGGAAATTTCTATTAACGTGTCCCCTTCAATTTCTGGATCGCCTGAAACATATTATCTTCAAGGGCTAGATTACAATACAGAATATTTCATTGCTATAGAAGTAATGGATGAGATCGGTCAATCTTCTGGATTGTCTAACCTCGCTAACATTACTACAATCGGGGCCCCGGTTGTAGAATTATCAGTAGCTGGAATTACAATTACAATGCCTCAAAATTCTGAAGGAAGTCAAATGATAACTTTATCCAACTCTGGTGAAGCAAACTTGTCTTTCTCAGGATCAGTTGAAACAGGTGATGATGGTGCAAATTCATCACTGTTATTGGGAACAGGGTCTGGTGGCGCCATGGCAGATTTGTATTGGTTTGATCCAATTACGGGCGCTGTTGATACTCTATTGAGATTAGATGGGATTGATCATTTAACGGGCCTTTCTCAAAATCCTCAAACAAAAGTTTGGTATGGATCTGAATCGGATGGTGGATTGTTTTCCTTTGAGCCGGGTGATTCAACTATCAATTTTATTGGATCACACACAAGCACAGGAAATATTCCAGATATTGATTTTGCTCCAGATGGCACACTATATGGATGGTCAGAAGGATGCGATTGTCTAACAACAATTGATTTGGAAACCGCTGAATCAAACCAATTTGGCCAGGAAATAAGTTCTTGGCAAACTGGATTTGCGATTGATCAAAACGGACAAGGCTATATGAAGGCGGGAGACAATTTTTATTGGATTGATTTAGAAACTGGATCTAGCACTAAAATGATTTCATTAGATCTATCTCCACATAATATGTTGGATATTGGTTCAGATGGACAGTTTTATACGGGAATCAGGAGTGGAAGCAACTTTATCATTGCGACAATTGATACTTCAAATGGAACTGTCAATGAGATTGATACATTAGCCGTCTCATCTGTTGCAGCGCTTGCTATTGGGGCATCTGGTTGGGCATCTTTAGATCCGAGAGCAGGTGTTATTGCATCGGATGAAACCATCTCGTTAAATATTGAAGTGAATACTATCGGATTATCGGATAGCACTTATACCGGTTTGTTATCATTATCAACAAATGATCCAAATCAAACTTCTATAGAGATTCCCATAACACTAACCGTTTCTTCTGATGGGAATCCACCCTTATTGGTCACAGAATCATTGCCCAATGCAATTGAAGATGCAAATTATTCATTCCAATTAGAAGCGTATGATGAAAATTTGGATGATATTATTTACACACTAAATACGGGACCAGATTGGCTTACAATTTCTGAAAGTGGAGAAATAACAGGTCTTCCTGATAATTACGATGTTGGAGATTCTCTTGCTATTTCAGTGAATCTTTCTGATGGAATTTTGAACACGGACGCTGTATTATCAATTATGGTCGAAAACACCAATGATACACCGGTATTAGTTAATGCATTAGATGATATTGTGGTAGATGAAGATTCGGATTTGATGGAAATTGATCTTTCTGCTGTATTCGGTGATGAAGATATTTCTATTGGAATGGACTCATTAACGTACTCTATCCAAGGATATTTAACATTCAGAAAAGTGAATAATTCAGATTGGACACTTGAAGAAAATCAAGATCGAGTCAATGATAACGTATGGATAACAAGAGGCAATAGTCAAGCTATTTTTAATATTGCACAAGAAGATGGGTATTCAGGATCGTCTGGGAGTCCTCTTGGCACTGAATGGTCTTTTGGTTATGTTTCTGAAAATAGCGATCTAACTTTCCAGGATTTTAAAGCAGGCGTAAATAATTCACCTCCCAATGCTATTGGCAAACCTTTAGTAATGCATACAGTGGACGATGACCATTATTACGATATGATGATTCACCAATGGACAGGAGGCGGAGGCGGAGGAGGCTTTGCTTACACTCGTTTAAGTCCTGAAAATGGTGAAACACCCATATTGACACCAGAAATCAATGGTTCCACACTGACTCTTCATTTTCATCCTGAAGCTTTTGGCGAAACAGAGTTGGTAGTGGTTGCAACTGATCAAGCGGGTATATCTGCATCAGATTCGATAAATGTTACAATTAATTCTGTGAATGATATTCCTGGTGATTTTGCTTTATTAAGCCCAGAAGATGATGTTATGCTTACAGATTTAACCCCAACTTTTCATTGGGAAGAAGCTACGGATATAGATGATGGACGATCTACTTCTGGAAAGACTGATGTATCGTCGACTATTTTAGGAACTCAAACAGACTCACGTTCCATTAGCGGTTACCATTTTTTTATAAGCCTAGATGATGCTTTTACAGGTATCGTCCCAGATACAGTTATGACAAACAGTTATACACCAAGCGCTGATTTATCAGAAGATGAAGCGTATTATTGGAAAGTGGAAGCTGTTGATAATGACGGCGGTGTAACCAGTTCAGCTGTGTGGTCATTCTGGATGAACCATGAAAACAGTGCACCAGAAGAGTTTGTATTGCTTACACCGGTAGATGGTGATGAGCTCACAAGTCTAAGTCCAACATTCACTTGGCACGCTAGCAGTGATTTAGATATGAATGATGTCTTGAGCTATACGCTTGATCTTGGTGAAAGTATAGATAGTTTATCATCCGTTTATACTGGAACAGATACGAGTTTTACCGTTGCTGACCTTTCAGATAACACCACATATTACTGGAAAGTTCTTGCCACAGATTTAAGTGGGGCAACCACAGTAAATACCGATGGCTATCATTCGTTTATTATTAATGGTGGAAATGATGCACCATCAATGGTTAACCTAATATCGCCTGATTCTGTGATAGTATTAACTTTAGCACCAGAATTTCATTGGACGGAAGCCATAGATCCTGATCCAAATGATTCAATTTCTTATGAATTATTTTGGATGAATTCGCTTGAAACGCAAGTTGATTCTGCTATAAGTGAAACAAACTCAATGAGTTTGGCGTTTTCTTTAGAGGACAATGCAGAATATTCGTGGTGGGTTAAGAGTACGGATGGAGAGGACGGTGTCTCTGAATCGGAATCTGCTATTTTTTGGACAGATTTAGTTCCCGAAGCACCTTTGGCATTTAATACAATTTCACCAGTAGATAGTGCAGTAGGATTAACTGAAAATGTCACTTTTTCATGGGATATTTCAGTAGATCCTGATCCAATTGATCTTGTTTCTTACACCTTGGTTTATGCAACAGATGCGAATGATAGTAGTACCTATGTTATGATTCCTACAGCTGAAGAAACAACAACGATGTCAACCTTAGCAAACAATACAGAATATTTTTGGTGGGTTATGGCAAATGATGAAGATGGATTATCAACACAAAGTAATGATGGTGAGGTAAATAGCATTGTGGTAGGGACATTAGCAATTGATCCAAATAGTTTAATCCCCAATGTTTTTGCGCTACATCAAAACTATCCGAACCCTTTCAATCCAACAACTACACTTCAGTACGATTTACCTGAAGATGCGCAAGTCAATATTATGATTTACGATTTGATGGGACGAGAGGTTAAAACCTTGGTGAATAATAAACAGACGGCCGGCTTTAAATCTGTTCTTTGGGATGCGACTAATAACTTAGGTCAACCCGTAAGTGCAGGAATGTATCTCTATAGAATTTCTGCTGGAAACTTTCATCAAGTGAAGAAGATGATTTTGTTGAAGTAATATACACTGCGATTCGAAAATTAAATAGGGACGGTTTTACTGTCCCTATTTAATTTTTAAAATATATATTTGTTATCTTCCTTTTAAATTCAATCCAATAGATTCGGAAAAATTGATTTGAAACTTTTTTTAATCTCTTTAGTAATAAGAAAAACCTTTAACTTTCTGCGATGCAAAACCGAAAAATAACTCTTGTTCAGCAACTTTTGGTCGGATTCTTTTGTCTGTCCTTAACTGTTTTTCACAGCGTAAAATCCCCCGTTTTATGCCTTGAAACGGATGGTCATGTCAATATTGAATCCAATTGTGATAGTGAATGTGATATCCCAAAAGAAGATAATCATAACGATGATTGTGGTGAATGTGTGGACGTCCAATTATGGGATTATAATTCCGATACAGCATTTATAGTTACATCAGCAAATTTCCAAATTGATTTTAATATAATCACTCATAATCCATTTTTAGATAAAAATATATTTTATAAATATTCAATATCTCAGACCATTGAAAATCCGCACAATAATTTACCACCCTTTTTAAAAAATACCATTTTGCTTATTTAGACTCTCTTTCTTATTTGGACTACATCGATTGTGTCGATGTGCGAATTGAAAAGCCAATTCACTCCAATACTATCGATTAAATAAATCGATTATTTTTTCAAACATTTTAGAAAGGTGAGTTATGCATACTCTCATACGGTGTATCCTTTACACCGCAATTACATCATTGGCAGTTTGCCAAACATTGGATATAGAAACACTAGAAAGGTTAGTGATTGAAAATAATTACCAACTCTTGGCTCGTGCAAAACAAATCAATATTCAACACGGGAAATTAAGCCAAAGTAGAAAACTGCCAAACCCAGTCTTGGGTTTTGTTTCAGGTTCCGGTGCAGACCCTGAAACATCAGGCATGATTTCTCAAACAATTCAGCTCGGCGGAAAAAGAAAACATAAAATTAAGTTAAGTGAACTTGAATTGGAAAAAGTAGAATTAGAATATGAGAAACTGAAGCTAGAAAAATTGACAGTAGCATTCCAGTTATTTGTGAAAATCCTTCATCTCCAAGAACTAAAATCACTCCAAAACGATAGAATATCTGTTGCAGAAGAATTGTTGATATCCGTAAGCAAGAAAGTGGAAGCCGGGAAATTATCTCCTGCAGAACATTCTCGCGCCAAGATCCAACACTTTCAAGAACAGATGAAACTTAACGTCTTAAACACAGAGTTGGAAAGGGTATGGATTTCAATATCAGCACTTTATGGAGGTGAAAAAACTTCATTCGATTATGCCGAAGGTGATTTCAGGCATATTCCTATAATTGCTCGATCTAATATTTTGGATAATTCACTGGCTATTAAATTGGCCGAACTTTCTGTGGATATTCAAAGAATCGCTATAAAATCAGAAAAAGCGGAGGCCATTCCTAATCTTGATATGGGTGCAGGATTAAAAAGAAGCGATGTCCCCGGAAATACATTTCAAATAGGATTATCCATTTCGATCCCCATTTTCAACCGCAATCAAGGGAATATACAAAGTGCTGTATTTGGCTTGGATGGGAAGGCGTTCGCATTAAAGTCAGTGGAATCCCAATTAATGTCAGAGTACGTAAATATTAAGAAAGAATTGGATTTACTTTATTCTGAAACTACAATGCTGAAAGAAGAAATCATTCCTGAAGCGCAAAACGCATACATAATTATTAGCGATGGATATTTGAATGGACGTTTTAGCTATCTGGATGTGGTGGATGCACAAAAAATGTGGTTTTTGTCGAGGTCGCAATATTTGGATGCATTGAAAAAATATCACTACAATATTTTTGAATTAAATCGAATCAGCGGCAATAATAATCAAACAACTTTTAAAGAGAGAAGTAATCATGAATAAAACAATCATTGGCACAGCAATTATAACAGCATTATTAACCTTTTTCGTTACACGGCAATATTTTACACCGAATGATGAAATCCATGAGGAAAATCATGCAGAAGATAATCATGAATCAGAAATGAATTTTTCACAGGAATTAATGGATGAATTCGGGATAGTTGTAGATACTGCATCCGGTGGAAATTTGGAAAGAACTATCGAATTGCCAGGCGAAATTAAAATTGACCCTGACCGTTTGGCACATATTACACCCCGATTTGACGGAGTCGTACAAAAAGTATTTAAACAAATCGGTGACCGTGTAAAAAAAGATGATTTGTTGGCCATCATTGAAAGTAATGAAAGTTTAACAACGTATGAACTCAGGTCATCCATTGAAGGCATTGTGATTGATATGCACTTTACGAAGGGAGAAACGGCCCAACGTCCTGACCACTTTTTTGCTGTGGCTGATTTATCGGAAGTGTGGGTGAATTTGAGTATATATCAAAAATATCTTTCCCAAATCGAAATAGAACAAACGGTTAATGTGATTTACAATTCTGAAAATCATTCTGTTAAAGGTCAAATTTCATACATTTCTCCAACTCTGGATGAACGAACAAGAACGGCAACAGCACGCGTCATCATAAATAATGCCGAATTCAAATTTCGGCCTGGGCAATTCATTACAGGAGAAGTTATTGTAGATAATACATATTGTAATATTGTCGTTCCAAAAACGGCATTAGAAACGGTAGATGATAAACCTGTAGTATTTACAGTAGATGAACATGGGATAGAACCTAAAAGTGTTACCTTCGGGAAAAAGAATCATAAAAATGTCGAAATAATTTCTGGATTGACACTTGGCCAATCCTATGTGAAAAAGGGTGCTTTTGTCCTAAAAGCAGAATTTGGAAAAGAATCATTTGGCGGTGGGCATAATCATTAAAAAATGGAGTGGATTGACACTGTCAATCCTTGCTTCGCCAAAAATGTTGACGTCGTTACTGTGCATCAACACGATTGATTGATTCCAAAGTAAAAGGAAAATTTAAAATGAAAAAATTAATTCAATTTGTATTAGAAAATCGCTTCCTGATGGTTCTCATTGGTGTCATTATTATTGGAAGGGGATATTATAGTTATAAAAATTTACCGCTGGATGCTTTGCCTGAAATAACGCCTCCCGTCGTAAGAGTATATACAATCACAGAAGGATTGGCGCCGGAAGAAGTTGAGCAATTAGTCACTTACCCAGTGGAAGTTGCCATGGCAGGATTACCCAATATTGCAGAACTTCGTTCAATTTCTA